>OLPV01000039.1_pt1 | contig 128010 bp, 125 predicted proteins | sample 1671961 | NCBI WGS metagenome assembly OLPV01 (sample SAMEA3136630, study PRJEB25190) | human gut metagenome | biome: human gut; feature: human-associated habitat; material: faeces | place: Austria | collected 2013 | reverse complement strand
TCCTGAATTGTCAATGTTGTTTTTATATTTTGCGCAATTCAGAATATTCTGACATCAGTTCAGCCATCCGTATAGTCAGACGGATTTCATGCTTGCATGAAAAGACGGCTGATTATACGGATGAGATGAGCGCCACTCTATGAGCAAAATAGCTGCGCAGCAGCGACAAGTGCCGCAGGCACGCTTTTGCGAATGGCGCGGCTGAACGCCCCTTATTCTATTTCAAAATATAGCCTCAACAATCGTTCTCCAACTTTTCCAAGACTTTTATTACAAGCAATTTTCCGTTCTTCCTTTTTCATCAAACGAACATCCCGACTAAAAATCGCAGTTATCTTTTCCTGAAACTCTTTTATTGTCTCTGCTTTATATACCTGTTTTTCATCTTCAAGCCATCCTTCATACACAGGAATGTTTCTTACTATTGTCGGAATTTCACAGGCAAGAGCTTCTAAAACAACGATTCCTTCCGTTTCCTCATAACTCATAAACGAAAATACGTCTGCCCCACAATATGCATCACGCAGTTCATCAGACTTTACGAATCCTGCAAACAATACATTATCCGGTTTCTTTGATATCGCCTCTTTGATTTCTGCTGTCACCAGGCTTTCATTACCGCCTCCAAACCAGATAAACTGTACTTTCGGCATCATTCTGGCCAGTTCAAGAAAATCCAGAATTCCTTTTCTTCCAATCAAATGTCCCACAGATATCACAACCTTCTGCTCTTCCGTTAACTGATATTTTGCACGGAATCGTCTTCTCCCCTCTGGATCAGGTTTGAAAAATTCTGTATCCACACCATTAGTAATCGAATAAATTTTTCGTTTCAATCCATACCCTTCCAACAGTTTTCTGGAATACTCGGTTGGCGTCACAACAACATCCCCCAAATTATAACAAAAGCAGATCCATTTTTTAAAAATCGGCGCTGCAAGATTAGAACCAATAAAGGAATTTTTAAAATCTTCCATTGTAGAATGCCCATAATAAATCACTTTTTTCTTCTGCATTTTTGCTATAAAGGCCGCAATCACCGAATCTGGAAAAACTGTATTCATATGAACCACGGTTGCTTCTTTCCACCTGGCTGCACGCGGTGCCTCTACTGCATTCAGCATTTTCTCCTGATGCTCGATTGCTTTTCCGACACCACTTTTTTCTACAATCGGAAACCCACCTCTGTATATATATGTTTTCATAATCTTTACCCTATTCCTTTTATAATGAAAATAACATCTTAAATGCTGTCGTAAGCCCCAGACTGTAAAGTGCAATAGAAAATGGTTTTCCAAGTACAATCACTGCTGTAAACTGTTTCCACGTCATTTTTGTTGTTCCCGCAAGATAGCACAAGAAATCATCCGGTGCCACCGGGAAAAAGATTGCCAGCGCAAATAATTTCAAAAACTTACCGTCCTTCTGGGTCCATCCATCATATTTTTCTATCATTTTTTCAGAAAACATTTTGTATAAAACCGGCCTTCCTATTGTCTTTGAAATTCCAAACACTGCAATTGATCCTATACAGATACCAATATAATTATAAAGAAATCCTAGCCACGGCCCAAAAAAGATCACACCACCCAGGCAACTGACTCCACCCGGTAGGATTGGAATAATAACCTGCACAACCTGGATCAGAATAAAAACGAGCATTCCAGTATAACCGAATTTCCAGATAAATGTCTGCAAAGAATCTACCGAATTTAAAATGCCGTTTTTATATGCCCAGATTGCAAGAAGCGCACATCCGGCCAGTCCGGCTATCGAAAGCAGATTGAAAAATCCAGTCAGATTTCTCTGTTTCTTAGGCTGCATTTTCATATCGGTATTTTCGTATTTGCTGTTCATAGATTTTTTCCACTCTTTCGGCAAAATTTCCGGAAGAAAATTTTTCTGCTGAAATAGCAGCCTTGTTTTGCATCCTGCTTCTTGCATTTTCACCCATCCCCTTCCATTCTTGGATTCTCATAAGATAATCTTCTTTTTCATCATACTGCCATCCATTTTCCCCATCTGTCACAACTTGTTCCAGACATCCGTCTCTTCTGCAAAGGAGCGGAATACCACCTGCAAGCGCTTCTGCATAAGTCATTCCCTGTGTCTCGCTGGTAGAAGCACTGACAAAGAGATCTCCTGCCTGATAATAGCGTCCCACTTCTTCAGGTATGATCATTCCCGTAAAAATCACATTTTTAGCAAGCTTTAGCTCTTCGACCTTTTTTTTCAGCTCCGGAAGATATGGTCCATCCCCTACAAGGACTAAAATCACCCCGGATTTTCCTGCATCTTGCTGATATTCCAGAAGCTCTTCAATGTTTTTTTCCTTTGCCATTCTGCCTACATATACCAACACCAGTGCATCCTGTGATATACCAAGCTGCATACGGATTTTTTTACGCCAGTCTTCTTTTTTACATAGCTGATATTTTTCCAGATGGATTCCAGATGGAATAACTTCCACCGGACAAGACACCTGGTATCCTTCCAATATCTTACGGATCTTATCACTGGGTGCAATTAGGGTTTCTACCGCATTTGCAAGTTTCTTTGTCATCAACTGCACAATATTTCTTCCCCATACTTTCTGCGGTGAAAAATAATGGGTATAGTCCTCGTAAACTGTATGGTACGTATGTACAATCGGAACATGAAGTTCAGATGCGATCCTTTTCGCTAAGAAAAATGTGGAAAATTCACACTGTGAATGCACAATATCCGGTTTCCACTCAAGCAACATTTCCATATAGTCACCTGCTGCCTTTGGAATTTTTAATCTTGCCTGCGGATAAATGCATCCAAGTCCAATTGATCCTGCATAAACCACATCGCCTTCTATATAAGAATGAAATGTTCTTGATAATGTAAGAATTTTTACTTCATGTCCTCTTTCTCTTAGCTGTCTGGAAAGATTCATAACTGAAGTAACAACACCGTTTATAACCGGTTCGTACCAGTCTGTTGTAATCAATACTCTCATTTATTAATTCCTCCCGTTATCTTTTTATGAGCATAGTTTAACAGGAGATTGTTAAGATATGGAAAGGGCATTTCTAAAGAATTTTTAAACAAATGCGAAATATTCATTCAAGACAATATTTCAAAAAAAGTGTATCACTTTTTAGAACTCTCTAAAAAATGATACACTTTCTATTTACTCACTTAATACATCCAATGCACTCATTGCCAAGAGCTGAACAGAAGCATGCAGATTTCTTTTTCCTTCTTCTCCGCCTGCTGCTACTGCAAACTCTTTTGTATGTGTCCCTACATGCTCTTTCTATTTCACATAAAACTGAATTGCCGGTATTTCATGGGTTACATTTCCAACATCAGTCGAACCGATTCCCTGAGTCAGGTCACGCTCTATATACTCTTCACCAATAAAGTCCATGTTCTTACGAACATACTGAACCAGTTTCTTATCATTACGCACATCTTTGACAACTTCATCCACTTGTCTTTCTTCAACTTCTGTCCTGGTTGCAATTGCCGCTCCTTTCGCACAATCACGAATAGCATCAACCATTTCCATCATATAATCATATTCCAGTGAACGAATATTAAATACTGCTTTCGCTTCATCTGTTATAGTATTATGAGCTACTCCGCCTTCTGTAATAATTCCGTGTACTCTGCTGTAATCTTTAAAATGTAAACGCATCATATCAACCGCATGGAACATTAACTGAACTCCACTCAGTGCATTTGCTCCCTTCCATGGGCAAGCTGCCGCATGGGCCGGTTTTCCTTTGAAGGTGAATTCCAATGTAATTGCTGCAAAAGAAATATCATCTGGCATAGATTCATCACACGGATGCATCAGAAGTGCAGCATCAATTCCTTCAAATACTCCATGGCGAACCATAATCGCTTTGCCACTGCCCTTTTCTTCGGCCGGAGTACCTAATACTTTTAACACGCCACCTATCTCATGCTTTTCCATAACTTCCTTTAATACAATTCCTGCACCGGCTGCTGATGTTCCGATCAGATTATGTCCACAACCATGTCCGATTTCTGGAAGACAATCATATTCTCCCATAAGTGCTACAGTTTTCCCTGGTTTTCCAGAATCAAAAACTGCTTCAAAAGACGTCGGCATTTCTGCAATTCCTCGTTTAACAACAAAGCCATGGCTTTCCAACAGTTTGCAAAGTGCTTCCTGTGATTTATATTCTTTAAATGCCAGTTCAGGATTTGCAAAAATATAATCACTTACTTTTTCAAATTCTTCCTTTTTCTCTTTTGCAAGATTACTGATTTCCTGTTTCATTAATTCTAAATTATCCATATTCTTCACCTCTTATTTTATCTGTATGGTTTTAGATCATTCCTTTTAAAGATAAGATAATATTTGAAATTGCTGCTGATCCAAAATAAGTAGATGCCATAACCACAAAGGATACAATTACGATTTTCCAGCTGAGTTTTTTGAAAACCTCAAGCTGGTCTCCTACAGCAATTCCAGCAAAAGCAAGTAGCGGAAGTCCTACAAGTCCAAAACTATATGCACTCATTGCATTTACGATAAAATCTGCAATCGGAGATATCGGCAATGTCAAAACAAAGGATACCAGTGTAGCCCACGCAAATCCTGGAAGATTAGGTTTTTTCACAACATTTTTCAAGGTAATCGCAATCACTACCATTACAAAGCTTACCACTGTCGACTTTGCTAAATCCGGAAGTTTGCTTCCAATAGAAACCATATGTATAATTATGACAATTCCATAAATCACCAATACTATTTTAATTTGTTCTAAAATATTACTTAATGTCGATTTTTCTTGTGGAGTTTGTTTTGTATTTTCCATCTTATGCCTCCTCAGATGCTTTTTTAAATAATTTAGCCCTTAATTTTTCAATACCTGGATTAACACGATTATAATACCAGTTCGCTAATGGCAATGCCAAAAACATTTCCACATACACACCTGTTACTGCAGTTAAAAGTCCACTGGTTGCAGAATATGCAAGAATTTGTTCTGAATACATAGGTGCCGCTGCATTTGTCAACGCTGCAGTAGCCGCATTCATCATAGATGCACTTCCCATACCTGATGCCATCGCAAGTGCATAAGGATGAAATCCGATTGCTAACCCGACCGGTGCCAAGAAAGAATAGAAGAGAGTACCAAATACACTTCCGCTAATATAAGTTCCAAGTGTTCCCATTCCTTCTCTGGATTCCAGACCATATTCATCTCCGATAATACCAAGTGCCGTATCTCTGCAAAGAGAGAACGTTCCACCCACAGCACTTCTTCCTAATCCAAGGAGTAAGCCAAGTGGTAATGCAATCAGCATCGTCATCATATTTCCCGCTTCCTGAAACAGTAAAGCAGGACCTGCCTGTAAAACAATTCCAACCTTTGGACCTGCATTGATACCAAACATAATCCCAAGCGGATATAATGTAAGCGACAACAAAAACGGTGCCCGTTTAATTTCTGCTTTACTAATAAATTTCTTCAGTGGGGGAATCACTTTTCCTAATAATGTTGGAGATAAAAGAATTCCCATGATGATAACCCAAATCATCGTCAATATCTTCACGTCAATCCCCATCACCTTAAATTGAAGTGGACCAATCAGCTCCGCAATAATGCAAATAACAATAGATGCGATCATGCAATTTACAGTCCCTGTTCTTTCTTTCACATTTCTTTCCTCCGTTTCTTCCGAATTCTTATTTGACTACAGTATAACATTGACTTCTTAAAGTGTCGACGCTCTCCATGCACCATAATGTCCCTGTTTTTTATGCACTTTGCACATTTATTATTCTTCCAAAAATATAGCATGTGCATTTCGCCCAACTATTTTCTTTCTTTTTAGGCACGCGCAATATCGACTTTCCTATTTAGTAATGCTAAACTTTGCTTATCAATTAAAAAACTATTTTAGTTAGAAAGAGAGGATTTAAGATGTTATTCAAACAATTAATAGAAGCTTTCGACATTATAGACAGTAAGAACGTAAACGGCAACTCTGTCGCATCTTATTTAAAATCCATAAAACAAGATGCGGATATTCAGGTTTATCCTTTAGTTGGACCAAAAGGTTCTACAGATATGTTAAAAATTCGCATCCCGGGTCTTCACGGAAAGACTTCCGGCGGCGATGCTCCGACAATTGGACTTCTTGGGAGATTAGGCGGACTTGGTGCTCGTCCTGAGCGAATCGGGTATGTATCTGACGGTGATGGTGCCCTCGTTGCAATTGCTCTTGCTGCCAAATTATTAGATATGCAGAATAAAGGGGATTTTTTAGAAGGTGACGTATTCATTTCTACACATATTTGTCCGGATGCACCGACCGCGCCACATGTTCCGGTTCCATTTATGGGATCACCTGTAGAAATGGCACAGGTAAATGCCGAAGAGCTCACACCGGAACTTGACGCAGTTCTCTCTGTAGATACTACTAAAGGAAATCGCGTGATCAATCACAATGGATTTGCAATCTCACCTACAGTAAAAGAAGGCTACATCCTTCGTACTTCCGAAGATCTTCTTGATTTAATGCAGATTACTACGGGAAAACTTCCAAAAGTATTTCCATTAACACAGCAGGATATCACTCCTTATGGCAATGATCTTCATCATCTAAACAGTATTCTGCAACCGGCAACTGCTACTAATGCACCTGTAGTCGGGATTGCCATCACAACAGAAACAACTGTTCCCGGTTGTGCAACCGGAGCCAGTCATATGACTGATCTTGATGAAGCTGCACGCTTTATGTTAGAAGTTGCCAAATCCTTTGGCAGTCGTTCTCTTAAATTATACGACGAAGAAGAATTCGAAAAATTACAAAGTTTATACGGTTCAATGAATCATTTCCAAAAACTGAATCCTTTCTCGTAATAGATACATACTGTTTTGAAATAAAAGATGCCCCGAAAAGGCATCTTTTATTTCAAAAATTTCTTTATTCGAAGCGCAAGCGCTATCTCAAGAATACTATTCGGATCTGACAAATCATATCCTGTCTGATTTTCAATTTTTTTAATTCTGTATATCAAAGTATTTCGATGCAAATGAAGTGCATTTGCTGTTACATTTCTTGCCCCTAAATTATTCACGAGAACTTCCAGCGTTTCTAAAAGTTCACTTTCATTTTTTTGATCATATTCAATAAATGCATTCAACTTGTCCTCCATAAACTCCTGACACAGCTCATGCTTACTGATTTCTTTCATGATTCTCCAAAAGCCTGCATCTTCTATACAAAGTACTTTTGAATTGAATTCCTGGCACACTGCAATTTCTACTGCATCCCTTGCATCCTGATAAGCCTTTCCGAAACGTTGGTAGGAATTTTCTACTCTCGAAACACCTATCGCTGCAGTATATCCTGTCTTTTCCGAAATATTTTTCTGAATCTTCTCGAAATACTCTTTCGTTATAGTTTTCTCTTTTGTCCGTTTTAATATGCATTGAAAATTATCATTATTCGACAAAACAATTACTTTTTCCTCGCCAAAAGATTCTTTTATCATATTTTCGATTTTCTCAATTTTTTCATGAACAATCTCTTCCTGTAGTTCATGTAATTTTTGTTTAATTCCATCAATTTCAATATAAACGATCTGGTACGGAGGTGATGGCCATTTTTGTTCTTCGATCCGATAGTTTCCTTCTTCATTACATGTGATATTTCCTGTCAAAAGATCAATAAACAATCTTTTATCCATTTCCCGACGGTTATATTTTTCAATTCGAGAATAAATGCTATCCATCAAATTGTTCTGTGATTTTATCAATGCCTCCATCACAAGATAATTCATTTCTATGAAAGGCAAATCTTCCGGCCACAAAATGATTGGGAACTGTAATTCATTAGCCAGTTTGATCGCATCATCCAAAAAACAACCAATATATCTATATTTTGTCGCGAGCGCAGCTGCCTTTGCTTCATACAAATTTCTTATCAGATTCATTATTTCTTCTTTTGTGTCACTATATGCATATCCAGTTGTAATATACAAAACATTTGGGCGCATCCATGCTTTCATATCTGGTATTTCCATACAATCCACAAAGCGAACAATCCTATCCATTCCACCTTCTCCGGCTGCTAATGTACATCCTTTCGACTGTGCCAGCTCTAATACCTCTTTTACTTTTATTGACACTTTCTATTCCACCCTTTTTTATTTGTATTATAGATAAATATAGAATATCATAAAACACTGTTTTTTCAAATATCATCTTACGCTTAACTTTATCCAGATTATATTTCTGACCGAACGTCATTTTTTCTCATGGATTTTTTCCACACTTTTTGCTATACTATTCTCAATACTGGCACTATTAACGACATTACACAGGAGGTTCACATGAAGAAAGTGCTTCAAATATTTCAGAGAGATTTAAAGAGACTCTTACGTAGCCCTGCTGCTGCTCTCGTCATGGTGGGAGTCTGCATTCTCCCTTCTCTCTATGCATGGTTCAACATTGCCGCCAACATGGATCCCTACGGCAATACAAAAAATGTAAAAGTGGCGATTGCAAATTGTGACACCGGTGGACACACCGGTTCGATGGATCTGAATGCCGGAGCCACCATCGTACAGAATCTGAAAAAAAATCACCAGCTTGGCTGGACCTTTGTTGATGAAAAGAAAGCCAAAAGCGGTGTCCGTTCCGGCAAATACTACGCTGCCATTGTAATCCCGGAGGATTTCAGCGAGTCTCTCCTCAGCATCCTTTCCGGGGATTTACAACAGCCGCAGCTCGACTATTATATTAATGAAAAGAAAAACGCGATTGCTCCGAAGATCACCGCCACCGGCGCAAGCACGATCCAGCAGCAGATCAATGACACCTTTTCGTCCGTTGCTGCTGACTCCATTGCGAAGATCGTGCAGAAATCGGCCAGTACACTGACCGGCAAGCTTGACGAAACAAATTCTACGCTGATGCAGGCGCTTACCGATACCCGTAAGAATCTTGCTGACTATCAGAACGCCCTGAAGGATTTCCAGGCTACGGTAAAAGATTCCGGTTCTTTGATCGATGACACTCTGAAAACACTGAACTCTGTAAATGCTGTTGCCTCTTCCGGTTCTGCTGCCCTTGCAGATACATCAGATCTGCTTGCCACCAGCCGGACAGCAATCGGAACCTTTTCCACAGAATTTTCTACCAGCCTGTCAGATGGCGAGACGCTTTTAAACAATGTCTACACCTCCGCAGCCTTAAAGCTCGGAACTTTTGAGACAAAAGCCACACAGGTCAACACTGCGATCGGAGACAGTATTTCTTCTGCCAGCTCTTTAAATAAGAAAAATGCAGAAATTCTGGAAAAGCTTGCCGCCCTTCAGCAGCAGATCGGAAGTGATTCTTCCCTGTCCGGTATCGTCAGCGAAAAAATTGCAGAACTCCAGGCACAGAATGCTTCTCTTCAGGAACTCATTGATTCTCTTGGGAACAGCAATTCCAGCATAGGAAATGCACTGACTACAGCAAGTAATACCAGAAGTTCTCTTGAGACACTCACTGCCCAGAGCCGACAGTCTCTGCAGAATTACCGAAGCAGTCTGAACCAGTCGCTTCTGCCACAGCTGAACCAGTCACTTGACGGGCTTGCCACATTAAGCGGAAGCCTTTCTTCTACTTTAACCGGGGTAAATCCGACGATCACACAGTTAAAGGTGATCCTTACCCAGTTAAAGAGCAGTTTAAACGAAAGTGCAGACGCACTTGGTCAGACCGGAGGAACTCTTGAAAGCGTAGATACTGCTCTGGAAAATATTACTGCTGACCTAAAAGCTCTGCAGAGCTCCGAAACCTACCAGCATCTGATCTCACTGGAAGGCATCGACTCAGATTCCATTTCTGATTTTATGTCCTCACCGGTTTCGATCAATTCAAAGGTACTTTATGATGTGGAAAATTACGGTTCCGGAATGACTCCGTTTTACACTAATCTGGCACTCTGGGTTGGCGGACTGATCCTGGTATCCATCTTGAAACAGGAAGTAGACAAAGACGAAACCATTTCCCGTTTTACTCCGACAACTGCTTATTTCGGACGTTGGATGCTCTTTATCATAGTCGGACTGATCCAGGGATTCATTGTATGCATAGGAGATCTGCTGCTTCTGAAAGTACAGTGTGTCCACCCGGTTGCATTTGTGTGCGCTGGTATGCTCTGCTCCTTTGTGTATGTCAATCTGATCTATGCAATGGCGCTGACCTTCAAGCACATTGGAAAAGCACTTGCCGTTGTCCTGGTCATCCTGCAGATCCCTGGTTCTTCCGGAACCTATCCGATCGAGATGACACCGGTCTTTTTCCAGCGACTGCATCCGCTTCTTCCGTTCTCTTACGGAATTGGCGCTATGCGTGAGTGTATTGCCGGATTTTACAAAAATAACTACGCAAAGGATCTGCTGACCCTGCTGCTTTTCCTTCTCCTTGCATTCTTCATCGGACTGCTACTGAGACCACTTCTGATGAATCTGAACCATCTGTTCGACAAACGTCTTGCTGAGACAGACCTGATGCTGGGAGAGACTGCAACCGGTGAGCTCTCCCGCCCACAGCTTACACTGATGATGAAAACCATGATGCAGGATGAAGACGGACGGGCTGATTTTATCCGACGTGCCAACCGCTTCGAAAAACGGTATCCAAAGCTGATCCATACCGGTTTTATCCTGATCCTTGTAATTCCACTGATCTTTCTTCTTCTGATGTTCAGTCTGGAATCCAAGATCATATACCTGACACTGTGGATCATTTCCCTGATCGTACTTGCCGTCTATCTGATCTGTGTAGAATATATTCACGACAAGACCTCCAGACAGCTTTCCTATATCCATCTGTCTGAAGAAGAATTTCTTAAAAAAGTAAAGGAGGGAAAAGACGAATGAGAAATATATGGACCATCTTCACAAGAGATATCCGGAAAATAAGAACAAATGTCATTGCGCTGATCGTCGTTCTCGGCGTCACAGTGGTTCCCTGCCTTTATGCATGGTTCAACATTGCGGCAAGCTGGGATCCCTATGGGAATACGGGGAATCTGAAGGTTGCCGTAGCAAGCGTAGATGAAGGCTATACCGGAAACCTGATCCCGCTCCAGCTGAATCTTGGCGATCAGGTATTGTCTGCTCTTCGGGAGAATACACAGCTCAACTGGGTATTTACGACCAAAAGCAAAGCAATGAAGGGTGTAAAATCCGGAGAATATTACGCAGCGATCGTAATCCCGGAAGATTTCAGTACGAACCTGATGAGTGTATTTTCCAGTGATATTAAGAAACCAGAAATTACCTATTACTCCAATGCAAAAGAAAATGCCATTGCGCCGAAGGTAACAGACAAAGGAGCAACCGCAGTCCAGACACAGGTCAACGAAGTATTTATCGAAACCATTTCCGATACGGTGCTGACCGCGCTCCAGACTGTTGCAAATACCGCAGACTCCAGGGATTCGGATGAGCTTGCAGGCACACTGATCACAAATCTGAATAAAATCGGTTCTGATCTGTCTGCCTCTTCGACTACCCTGCATTCCTTCTCACAGATGACCGATTCTGCGCAGCAGCTTTTGGACACAACTGCCGAATTCTTAAAAGCAACGAAAGAACAGGCTTCTGCAAATACAGATACGCTTTCCGGTGCACAGCAGTCCTTCTCCGGGATTCAGGAAACTCTGGACGGAGCTACAGACGGAATCAATGCTGCACTAACCTCTACCAAAAGCTTTTACGAACAGATGTCACAGACGATCGATCAGGCATTCCAGTCGCAGTCACAGGATGCTTCTTCTGTTGCCAGCACCCTTGATCTTCTTGGAAACCGCGTCAATGCGATCGTACAGTCTTACCAGGGAATCCGTGACAGCATTGCACAGATTGCAGATGCACACCCGGAGCTGTCTGATCTTACCGCACCGATTCTTGCTAAATTAGACGATTCCATTGCTGTTCAGGAAGAACTTCGTGATAAACTCACGAACGCTGCTTCCTCTCTGCGGGATACAGCAGGCAATGTAACAACCTCTAAAAAAGAGCTGGATGATCTGATCAGCTCCAGTATTTCCGGAATTGCAGCTGTCAAATCCGACTATGAAACCAATGTATCTGCTTCTTTAAAACAGCTGTCCGTCTCTCTTGGTTCCACCAAAAATGATCTGTCCGGACTGCTCTCCCAGCTTGGTGCAAGTGCAGATGGAATTTATACCCTTGCCTCCTCCGCAGGTTCTGATCTGTCACAAATCCAGAAGGCTCTGGAGACCTCTTCTGATCTGTTGGAGACAGCATCCAAAAAGATTACCGATACAACTTCCAGGTTAAGCCAGATGGAGGCAACCGGAGACTTTTCCGAACTGGAAGACCTGATTTCCGGCGATAAGAACAGCATCAGCTCCTTCCTCGCTGCACCGGTAGAGCTGAAAACCAACAAAGTGTACCCGATTGAAAATTACGGTTCTTCCATGGCCCCATTCTACTCTACACTTTCCATCTGGATCGGCGGAATTGTCCTGGTTGCCATGCTCAAGGTCACTGTATCCGAAAACGGCACCACCGAACTTAAACATCTGAAGCTCCATCAGATTTATCTTGGAAGATACCTTATCTTCCTGATCCTGGGGCTTTTGCAGAGCACCCTGATCTGCCTCGGTGATCTGTTCTATCTTGGCATCCAGTGCAAGCACCCGTTCCTCTTCCTCCTTGCCGGATGGGTATCCAGCATCGTATATGTCAACATCATTTACACGCTGACTGTCTCCTTCGGAGATATCGGAAAAGCGGTCAGTGTCGTACTTCTGGTTATGCAGGTAGCCGGAACCGGCGGAACTTTCCCGATCGAGGTTGCCCCGGGATTCTTCAAAGCGGTATATCCGCTACTGCCGTTTACCCACAGTATGGCAGCCCTGCGTGAAGCTGTCGGTGGTCTTTACGGTATGGATTACTGGATCGATCTTGGAAAGCTTTGTATCTTCCTTATGGTGTCCCTGATCGTGGGACTGGTGCTTAGGAAGCCGATCATTAAGGTGAATGAAGCGTTCTCTGAGAAGCTGGAAGAGACGAAGATTATGTAAATATAGAAGTACTTGTCTTTTACATTTACATTAAAAAACTCTCTTATGAATGATTTAACGATCTTTCATAAGAGAGTTTTATTACCTATATGGTTCAAATATTTTACTCATAAAAATAGAATTCACATATACCAGAAGGCTTCCGCCTATACTACTCCAGAATATACTTCCATAAAAAAGAGTTCTGTAATTATAAAGTGTTCCTCCAATACACACAATATCAAATAATATAATAATTACTGCATACGGCAGTTGTGATATTGGTATTAAAAAAGCATTTTTTATCATATTCTTGATTGTATTTTCAAAACAAGCTATCAACGGAAATACAAATATCCATCCCCATAATAAAAATATAATGATTCCTGCTACCAGAATATTTATTATCTGTCGATTCAACTTGATATATGTTACTGCTATATACCAGTCATATCCAACAATACATCCTGTCCCGATTAACAGAAGCCAGATAATTGTACTTTGCTTAAAATTTTGACGAAATGCTTTTAAAAAGCTTTTTATAATATACCCTTCTTCCTTCTTTATAATTTTAAACATTACAGAATATAATGCGGTTGTGGATGCCCCTGCTGTAATAACAGGTACTGAACATACCAACCACAAAATATTCAAAATAAGGAAATCACATAATGTCGTGAGTATACGAATGATTCTATTATCTGTCATATTATTTGTTTAATATTCTACCTTCCACATATATCGACGAGTTGTGTAATCTATTCCTGTTGCTTCTGACAATGCTTTCATATAAACATTATTCAAAATAGGTGTAAACAAAAGATGATTAAAATATTCTGAAACTGAATCTTTTAGATTATCAAGACCAAGCTCTTTTGCATCCAGAATATATACTTTTTCACCTGCATATTTCTTTAAAAATGTAATTGCACGCTCATCAGCTTTTCTGGTTCTTCCATCTGCAACAAGGAGGAAAAATGCTCCATTTTTATCTGTAATTTCAAATGGTCCATGGAAAAAATCACAACTGTTAAATGTTGGAGATTGAATCTGTAGCATTTCGAGAATATTACAAGTTGAAAAAATATGACCAGAACCATAAGCTGGTCCACTTGCGATTACTGTAATTGTTTTTTCATCTTTAACCTGATCTGCCCATTTCTTCGCTAACGGTCTGCAATATTCTCTTGCTCTCACATAAGCCGGCTGAATTTTTTCAAAAGCATCCATTGCATCTGCATAATTTTTATATCCTTCTGTAACATCTACAATTGCCATTGCAATTCGCAGTGCATTTCCCGCATTCGTTCTTCCCTGATCCTCATCGTCTTCCCAGATACTTCCATACTGAACATTATAATCGCAAACTTCTGTAAGCCCTGATTCATCAACATATTGGCTGATTGTAACAGCTCCAAGTTCTTTTGCGACTTTTGCAGCCTCTATTGTTTCCTTCGTTCCCCTCATAGATGTGATAACTGCAATCGTATTTTCTCCTATACATTTCGGTGCTGCAAATTCAAATTCACTGCTTGTGATCATCTGCGAGCGTACTGCTGTAGATTCCCTGTCCATAAAATACTGCGCTGCATAATGTCCATCATTTGAGCCGCCAGCCGCAACCCATACAACATTTTTAAGACCACCTTTTTCTTCCATTTCTTTGACAATTTTTTCAATAAGCTCTCTGATTTCCATTTTCTTTTCCTCCTATTGATCTATATATTTTTTTAACATTTCAAAAGATATTTGCATTGCTTCATGTGGTGTTCTCATATACTTATCATTTAAGATTTCCAGACTTAACATTCCCTGGTAATTTACCTCATCCAACTCATGCAACATTCCCCTGATATCCAATTCTCCTTCTCCAAGAATCAAATGCCCATTAGGGATTCCATCCGCAACATGCACATGCCTTAGATACTTTCCCAAATCTTGAACTGCCTGTTTCATTGTTTCTTTTGAAAACCCCAGAGTTGCCGTATCTATCATGCCTTTCACCGCAGGTGACCCTATTTCCTCAATCATTCGTACTGCTTCTTTTGCAGTATGAGTTGTTGTATATTCGCGCGGTGAAGTTTCCAATACCATTTCAATGTTATATGCTTCTGCCATATCACCAAGTATTCTCATTGAATCAACAGAACGTTTCCATACATCTTCATCCTTCTCATCAATTGTCCCATATCCGCATAAAGTAACGATTGTATCTGCTTCCAGTTCAGCTGCTGTTTCAATTGTTTTTTTGAAGACGTTAATGCTTCGATTTCTTGCCGCAATATCAAACGCTGCAATATTTACAGGATACAAACATTGTTCCGGTGTTACACACATTGCTTTTAATCCGAAGTCTTTCAGTTTTTTCTTCAAACTTTTAATATCTCTGTATGTAATATCATCCATGTGAAAATGCGGAAAACATGCATAAAACTCAATTTGTTCCGCTCCCATCCTATGTAAAGAATCCAATGCATAGTTCAGGGAATATTTGTAATACGGATAGTTCGACGTTAAAATCTGAGATCTCTTTAAATTTTTCATGACTCTTATCCTTTCACACTACCTGCCGTTAATCCTCTTACAAATTGCTTCTGAAGCAACAGAAATGCGATAATCAGAGGAAGTGATGCTATAACCATGCTTGAAATCACAAGTGTCCAGTTTGTTGTTGTCATTCCCTGAAAATTCATCAGACCAACCGGTACTGTTTTTTTATCTGTACTCTGTAACAATACATTAGCAAACATCAATTCATTCCATACTGCTCTGAAGCTTACAATGGAACACGAAGCAATAATCGGTTTACTAAGTGGCAACATAATTTTTACAAATATCTGCCATGTAGTTGCTCCATCTATATATGCAGATTCATCCAGGCTATAACTAATACTTTTATAAAATGTCATAATCAAAAATGTAGCAAATGGAATTCTAAATGCTGCATCAATCAAAATCAAACTAATTCTCGTATCATACAATCCCGCAATTTTGACCATCTTAAACAAAGAGATTAGTGAAGATTGTGGTGCCAGCATTAATCCTCCTAATATTAAATAAACCCATAACTTTTTTGTTTTAAATTTTAATCTTGATAAAGGATATGCTGCAAGACAACTTAAAAATGTTGATAAAGCAGTTGCTGCTACTGTAATAATCACGCTATTGGATAAATATACTCCAATCCCTTTATTCCACGCATTTACATAGTTTTCCCAATGCCATGTCTCCGGCAGTGAAAATGGTGATAAAAATAATTCCTGATTTGTTTTAAATCCTGTAATTACCATCCATATAAGTGGAAAGATGATAATCAACGCAAACAAAATAAATAAAATATATGTAATAATATGAACGATTTTCTTTTTCATCTTCCCACCTCCTATTCGTCTAATTTATATCCTTTCATCTGCAATAACCCGATTGCGAATGTCACAATAAAGATAAAGAATGCTATTGCAGAGGCGTATCCCATCTGGTCGTTTCTAAATCCAACTTTATACAAATAAGTCGCTAAAGTTTCTGAGGCATATCCCGGTCCACCATTTGTTGTTACAAAAACTTCATCATATTCCCGGATAGATCCTGTAATCGTAATAATCATATTGATCAATATTGTATCTTTAATCTCCGGAAGTGTAATATAGAAAAACTTCTTTAACGCACTCGCGCCATCTATATCTGCTGCTTCATATAAATCAGCCGGTATATTCTGAATTGCAACCACAAAAAGAACTACTGTATAACCTATATATTGCCATTGTGACATTGCGGCAATAGAAAAAGTCGCACTTCCTGCATTTCCAAGCAAATCAATATTTTCTGTATTTATTCCGATCAGCTCTAACAGAGGATTTATAATTCCGATAGATGGACTGCAAATCATCTTAAATGCAATACCCACTACCGTCACCATAAGCAATGAAGGAATGAAATAAATTGACTGAAAAATGTTCTGTGTTTTTCGCATAAACTTGGATTCAAGCGTATTGGCAATAATTAAAGAAAGACCTATCTGAAAAATAACTGACATAATCATGAAAATCATATTATTTTTCAGTGCTGTATAAAACACTTCGTCTTTGAACATTTTTATATAATTGCCAATTCCTACAAATTTATGACTGGAACTCATTGCTCCCCAACTAAAGAAGCTTTCATACAAATTGATAAAAATTGGTAAATATAAAAGTACAACAATCATTAAAATCGCAGGAAACATATATAATGCAATTGTTCTTTTGTTATCTTTCCGCATATTTAATCTTCCTTTCAGAGGAGCGATATTATGCCCCTCTATTTATTTGCATCAGCAACTTCTTTTGCTGCTTTTTGCACATCTGCCATGACATCTTCTGCCGACTTTCCATCTAAAGCTTCCTGTAAGCTTGCCATGTAGGTATTAGAAACATTTCCATCAACACACTGATCAAGCCATTCGGCAATCGCATTATAGTCTTCTGATGTTTTATAAGCCGCTGCAATTACAGCATCTGAATTATCTTCTGTAATACCTCCAATAATTGCATTCGGAAGTCCTGTCTCTTTGGTCTGTTTTTCAGCCTGTGCTTTCTTTGTTAAAAATTTAAGGAATTTAACTGCTTCATCCGGATGTTTTGTTTCAGCAGAAATTGCATAATTTTCTGATCCACCTGTTACAATTGTTGACGCCTCATCTCCTGTTGCGCCATCCGGAATCGGAATCTTAAAATAACCATATCCGTCTTCCCCCATTGCACCCGTATAGAATGAAAACTGGCTTGTCGCATCCAGGATCATCGCCTGTTTACCTGCGGCAAATTCTTCTCTTACCTGGTAATAATCTTTTGAATTTACATTTTTGCCAAGATATCCGGCATCATTCAAATCCAAAAATGTCTGGACAGCTTTTACATATCCTTCATCGGTAAACGTACCACTACTTGGGTTATAATCCGCGGTTCGAACATCCTTATTTACAAAATTTGCATTAAACTGACCAACATACCACATGGTATACCACTTGTCTGAATTACCAAATGCAATTGGTGTAATCTCTTTATTTTTCAAAGTATCGCATACATCAATAAATTCATCCCATGTAGTAGGAACATCTAAATTATTATCTGCAAATACCTGCTTATTATAAAGCATATATAATACAGAGCTCCTGTAAGGTACAGCATAGTTTTTTCCTTCATATACACTACTGCTAAGAAATGCCGGAAGAAAACTGTCTTTCCATTCCGCGTCTTCATCCATGTAAGAGGTAAGATCTAAAATTTTACCTGATCTTGAAAATCGATTTAAACATTCACCGCCCCAACAAAAGAAGATATCCGGAAGATCTCCCCCCGCTGCCAGAACACTCAACTTTTCTTTCATTGCCTGATCACTGATATTTTCATATTCAATTTCAATATCTGGATTTTCTTTTTCAAAATCTGCGATTGCTTCTTCAAAATATCCTTTATATTCGTCTTCCGGATGTTTATCAAGAAAAGTTAATTTAACTTTTCCGCTATCCGATTCATCTGATTTGCTACCACAACCGGCAAATAACGCTACCGTCATTGATGCAACCATCAACATTGCTATCGCTTTTCTTTTCATAACCAACTACCTCCTTAAATGTTAATAATCTCTGACAGCTTTTTCGGATTGACGTCGTATCCGATTCCCAAAGCTCCCTCTTTTACCACTATCGTTGCTGCATATTCTGCTGCTTTTTCAAGTGCCTGTTTTATATTATTCCCAGATTTCATCGACTCGTCAGCCTTCATCTGTAAATAATTCATTAGAAATGCGCTAATATAAGAATCGCCTGCTCCCATCGTGTCTATTGCTTTTACTTTTTTCACCGGTTGCATATAAAATTCTTTTCCATCATAAGCTATTGTCTTGTCTGCTCCTCTTGTTCCTACTGCAATCTCACATCCGGTGCTTATTACTTCTTTTAAAGTTTCTTTTGTTTCTTCTTCAGACAGATGCCCACATGATAAAAACGCATATTTTATATTAGATCCAATTTCACGGATATCATCTAAAGTAAAATTATCATAAAAATCATAACAAATCTTAACTCCATACTTAGCCAGTTTCTTTATCTTTTCATGATTAACTCTGGCTCCCCAGCTGATACACGCGATATCAAATTCTTTAATATATTCAATTTCTTCCTTTGTAAATTCAAATGGATATAAATCCGTTACACCTTTCTTATTCCAATCAATAAATACTCTGTCTCCATCTTTCAAATCAACTAATGCATACCCACTGGAGCCTTCTTCATGATGTGAATGGCTGGTATCTATCTGCTCTTTTTGCAAAGTTTCCTCTAATATTTCTCCAACCTTATCATTTGCAAAAACTCCCATAAATGCAGCCTTTGCTCCTTGTTTTTTTGCATTGTATGCAATGTTATATTCATTTCCACCCGGATACATCTTATTTTTATAACAATAAATATCCATAGTAGCTATGCCAATTCCTATGATACTTACGCTCTCCATCATGTACCTCCTCGTATTATCTTGTTCCTGTTTTTTTAATTTGTATTAACTCGTCTTGCTACAAGCAATACTATTTTTGTTAATTATTGTCAATATATTTTCTGATTTTTATTTTTTTTAGGTATTTTATACAAATAGCTTTAAATATTTTTGTAAAAAAAGGAGATATCTTTTTAGATATCTCCTAATTTTCTTTCATTCTTTTATACATACCATTTCAAAATATTATCATTATCTCCTCTGACAATATCTTTAACCGTATGAACTGGTCCTCCATTAATATCAAACACACAAACCTCAGATTCTATAACTGGAGTTCCAACCGAAAGCTTCAACAATTGTGCTATTTCTTCCGTTGCAAATATAATTTTTACACTTCTCCTTCCCTTAATTGACGGAATCATATGATATTTTTCCTGCAGAATCGCATAAAGTGATCCGGTTAAATCCTCATTCATTACCCCCTCTAATTCTGCAGATAAGTGATTCTCCTCGATTAAAAGCGGAACATTATTCACACACCGTAATCTTTTAACAATTAAAATATTTTCTCCATCATTAATTCCAAAAAATTCTTTATCCATTTCCGTTTTTACCGGTTCCAAGCCAACTTTTAAAATCTTTGATTTCAAATCTGCCCCTTGCATCTTTGCATCTCCAGTAAAACTGGTTACTCCAACAGGTAGTCTTAACATATCTGACTGTGCAACAAAGCTTCCTTTTCCTTGCACCTTGATAATATATCCTTCTCTCTCTAATTCTGCCATCGCGTTACGAACAGTTACCCGGCTCATACCATATTCTTTTTGCATTTCTGCCTCTGAATCAAGTTTGTCCCCCGCTTTTAATATTCCAGATCTTATTTCCTGTTTGATTTTATTTTTCACCTGTAAATATAATGGTATAGAATTTGATTGTGATTGAATTTTAGTCATTATATCCCCCTAACTTGTATTACACATGTATCTATTTTGATATTATCATAATACAGCTAAAGTTATGTATTTGCAAGGAATAATGGAACATATACACTTTTTATACAAAGACACGTCTTATAACATATTATCATTATAATTTCAGTTTTCTGTAGCATTACCAGTTCATTGTTATCATCATATACTTCTATATCCTTTATACGATCTTTTTCAGACACCGTATCCTTTCCACCACAGGCAATAGTTCCTGCTACGATCAAAACAATCCCAAAAAATATAGCATATTTTTTATATTCCCAATCCACTCAGCAATACATAATACCCTGTCAAGATCACTACAAACACCACAATAACCGGGATCGTCTTCTTCATCAGCTGCCCCCAGGATACCCGGAAATATTCCGTAATGATCGCAAGGCAGATGTGCGTCGGCGAAATCTGCATTGCCGCATAAGAAAGTGCCATCAGATACACCAGAAGACCTGCTCCTGCATGCGGTATGCTTGCAAATGCCAGCGGAATCAATAGCACAATCATAGAATTTGCTCCACTGATAATCGTTCCAAGAAACATAATGATTCCAAATGCCGCAAACTGTGGAATTGCAGATCCTGCAAACAAATCCGGAAGTTTTCCGATTGCCCCTGTATAGGTAAGAATGTTCTTGAACATCATCAGAATGATCGTATTGAAGATGATTCTCCACTCTACCGATGTCTTTGCAAAATCCAGCACTTCCTTCAGACTTAACCGATATACAATAATCGAAAGCACAATAATAAACGGCAGTACCTTAATCACAGAAAGATTCAGTGCGATCACAAGCACAATACAAAGCACCAGTGGCCAGAAACAGTACAGAAGCTGTTTGAATTCTTCTTTTTTGTCTATCATTTCATCCTCACTTGCTTCATATCCTTTCGAAAGCTTCCGCAGATAAAATACATATCCCAGTACCAGAAGCACCACAACCATCGGCGCCATAAAAAGTACAAATTGCCCGGTTGATACCGCTGTAATGGAAAGTGCCAGCAGAATTGCATTATAAGTCGGCGAAAAGCTTTCTGAAATATGGCGGTAGTAACTGGTCACAAACGTCTTTTCTTCCACATCCAGATCTTTTCCTGTCGCCTTATCTACGATCGCCCCACAGATATTGACAGCTCCTGCAGACGGAAGGAATCCAATGATCACCGGCGCAATTACACACACCATACGCCTGTCTCCGCTAAGCCTCTGCAGTGCCATCTCCGCTCTTTCCAGAAGTTTCCGGTTCTCCATGATCCGCTGCAAAAAGGTTACAAGAATAAAGCTTCCGACCACCAGCAGCGTATCCTTTTCATAAACCGACTGTATCATCAATTTTGCTGCATCCCCAAGCGGAATTCCAAACAGGATCACAGTCAGCAAAATAGCAGCGATCATCGCATCACGCAGTTTTAATTTTGCCAGGACCATCACCATAATGACAATAAAAATCACTGCCAGCTTTATAAATTCGGTCTGCATCTCTTTACTCCAATTCTCTTTTTTCTAATTTTCCTTTTTTCATCCACAGACACCGGTCCGCATAATTTGCAAATTCTCTGTCGTGGGTACTGACCAGGATTGTCGTTCCTTCTTTTGCCATTTTTTGAAAATATTTCATAATGATCTCTGAATTTTCCATATCCAGACTGCTTGTCGGTTCATCTGCGACTACCAGTTTCGGGTTCTGCGCAAATGTCCTTGCGATCGACACACGCCTTTGCTCTCCGCCGGACAGATTTGCCGGATATTCGGAAAGCATATTCTGGATTCCAAGAAGCTCCGTCAGATACGTGATCCTTTCTTTATCCGGTTTCCGGTTTTTCCCCAGCGAAAGTGGCAGCAGGATATTTTCCATGACCGTCAGATTCTGGAGAAGATTTTGTCCCTGCATGATATAACCAAGGTCGCCTCCCCGCAGAACCGATAACTGTCTGTCATTCATTTTTTCAATCTCATGATCCAGTACTGTGATCTTTCCTTCTGTCGGTTTCAGGATCCCGGTCAGCATATGGAAGAGGGTGGATTTTCCACTTCCCGACTGTCCCATGATCGCAACCAGTTCTTTTTCTTCCACTTCCAGATTCACGTGGTCTACTGCGTAAAACTGATTCTTTCCACGTACAAATTCCCGACTCAGATTTTCTGTCTTTACAATCATGATTCCACCTCCTGGATCAGTTTATATAGTTCCATACGATTCGCTCTGACTGCCGCATATAAGGTGGCAAGAAGGCTGACACCAACAGCAAGCCCCAGGCTCTGCAATGCAAGAATCACATATTGGGAAACATTTACATTCAGATACGGCATATTCATACTTTCCATGATCACGTCTTTAAATAACAGGATTCCGCCTCCGGAGAACACCACTCCAAGAACTCCTCCAAGCACACCGATCATTCCTGCTTCCAGAAGAAGCATCTGGAAAATCTGGCTTTTTCGTGCACCAATAGAAAGTAGTACCCCAAACTCCTTCAAACGTTCATTCACAGTAATGTTAAAAATGCAGATCAGTGCCAGGACTGCCATTAAAAACAACAGTCCGATCAGAAGCGCGCTGTAAGACTGCATCTGTTCCAGTGTATCTGAAACTTTTCCGGACATTGCTTTTGCCGTATAAGCTTTCAGTCCGGAATCTCTCATCTTTGTGTTGATCGTGTTCGCCACTTCTTTCGGATCTGCTCCGTCTTTCGTCCGGATCGTCAGAAGGGAAACATATTTCTGCGGTTCTGTAAGATCCGTCACATACTTGATCTGAAAACTGTCAAATAATGTATATGCCGTCTCAAAATTCATGAATGCGCAGTTATCATAACTGGTTCCTGTTTCTTCGAGTTTTCCTGCAACCTCGTATTCCTGTCCAAAGAAAGAAATTTTATCTCCCGCTTTTGCCGTAATCTTGCTTCCAACAACAGTCTGACCCTTTTTCAATTCACTCACATTGCTTCCAGACATCCACGGCTGTACAATAAAATCACTTTCCGGTTCAAAAGCAACAATCTGTACCGGAACTGAACAGCATGCCGCATCCAGTGATGCAATGTAGAGCTGCGGAGAAATTTTGTCAATTCCATCCGTCTTTTTCACCTGATCCATCAAAGACTTTTCAAAATAGAAACTACACAACCCTCCCGAAAACAGAGAATCGCTTAAATCTGATTCATATTCTCCCGGTGCTACGATCACATCCGCCCCAATCCGATCTACTGTCTTATCAATACAAGTTTTCATACTTTCTGTCAATACTCTACTGGTAAACAGCGCTGCCGATAAAATCAGCACCAGTGCTGCCAGAAACATCGTCCTGACTCTTCGATGCCGCAGATTTCTGACTGCAAGTCCAGGTACAGTCAACATTTTCTGTTCCATTTTTCTTTCCTTCCTTTTTTAACATTTTGTTCGGAAAACCCCCGTAATTTTCCAATTAAATAAGAAAGAATGTGCCTCGGCACATTCTCGCGCCGAGCGCGTTGCTTAACGAGCGAAGCGGAGCGTAGACCGCTTGCGACATTCTTCATCTTCGTGCGAGTGCGCATCTCCGGCACGCAGTGCCTTTTGTTTCATAGGAAGTTCCTTCGGAATTTCCTATGAAACAATAAAGAATGTGCCTCGGCACTTTCCTAATATACAAGACAAAAGAGGAGCTTCCACTCATCCCAGAGTTCAAAGCTCCTCCACCTCATTCATTTATGTGTCTGATTATTTTGTGCTTACTTTTTCAGCAAGTGGATGCCATGCTGTCTCTACGACTTTATCTACAGTCCAGTCAGAGGTAATGATTCCTGCCTCAATGTAGTCCTTTGCAACAGCTTCAATTGTTTTCTTTGTATCTGCATTGGATACTGCCCAGTTCTGCTGATCAAGCATGTATTTTGTAAGCTCGATGTCACCAGATACCATACCCTCATCAAGCATGATCTGTGCAGCTTCGTCTTTGTTTTCTGCAATGTACATATATGCATCCATTACACATTTTGTAAGTACCTGAGAGATTACCGGATTTTCTTTTACGAATTTTCCGCTCATAGCCATTACGCAGCATGTTTCATCTTTGAAATCATCATCCCATGTGATAGAACGAAGAACTTTTAATGTTCCGTCATCTACGAATTTCTTTGCAAAACGGTCACTAAGAAGGCAAGCTTTGATGTCACCTGACTGAAGAGACTGGATTGCTGCACTTGATTCAACCTGTACACATGTTGCTGCATCCTGTTTCAATCCATCTGCAAGGAAGAAACGAATGATCATGTTGTGTGAAGATCCACCGATCGGGCTATCCATACCAACAGTTGTGCCTTCCAGGTCTTTTGTTGATTCGATTCCTGAATCGGCAAGTACATATAATGATTTGCATCCTGTCTGCGCACTTCCTGTAAATACGATGTCCATTCCGTTTGTGATCGGAACTAACATATGTGCAATATGATGTGCTCCAAACTGAGCTTTTCCAGTTCCAAGTGCTTCTGTGATTTCAGTACCAGCTGCGATCTGAACATCTAATCCCCAATTATCATAGTATCCGAGTGCTTTTGCCATGCTAGGTCCTGATGTACAGTCACCGCCATCATATTCGGCTGTGATGGTTGTTCCCCATGCCGGCTCTTTTTTCATTGCTTCTTTAATTTCATCATCTGACATTTTTGTGATATCAGTCACTTCTTTCTCTGTAGAAGCTTCCTGTTTTTTGGAATCACTTGTGTCTTCCTTCTTTTCTGATGAGCTTGATGAACCGCCACATGCAACCAGTGATACGGTCATTGCGCATGCAAGTAACGTTGCAAACAATCTTTTTTTCATAATTCTTTTCTCCTCTTCGTGTTTTTACTTTGTTGCTTTTATATTTATCTTCCAATAAATATCCATTTAATGATCTGTATGATGCTTCAGATCAAGCATCTTCAGAATCCTGTTCCGATATGCCTGGAACTCTTCGCTGTCTCTCTGCTTTGGTTCAGCCAGTTCAATCGGTATATCTGCCTTTACACGTCCCGGTCTTGGCTCCATAACCAACACTCTTGTTCCCATATAAATTGCTTCTTCTACATCATGTGTAACCATGACGACCGTCTGTTTCTGTTCTCTCCAGATATTCAGGATCTCATCCTGCATATTCATTCTGGTAAATGCGTCCAGCGCGCCAAGAGGCTCGTCCAGAAGCAGAATATCCGGATGATTGATCAGCGATCTTACCAGCGCCACTCTCTGCGCCATACCTCCGGAGAGCTGATGTGGATAGTCTTTTCGGAAATCTTCGAGTCCTACCATTTTCAGCATATGCTCTACCAGTTCTTTATCCTGCTTTTTCTGCATACGCAAGCTGAAGGATACATTCTTCTCTACCGTAAGCCACGGAAACAATGTTGCTTTCTGGAATACCATTCCACGATCCGGTCCGGCTCCAACAATCGGTTTTCCGCCAAGTCTGATCTCACCGGTAGTCGGTCTGATCAGTCCTGCGATCAATCGCAAAATCGTTGATTTTCCACATCCACTTGTTCCAACAATACTGACAAACTCACCCGGCTGGATCGTCAGATTCACCTCTGCCAGCGCATGTGTGATCTCGTTACTGTCTGTCTTTGCAAAACTCTTTGTTACTTTGTCAAACTCCAGGACACGCCCGTGTCCCTGCTTCTCATCCACTGATGCCATCTTATTTCACAACTCCTTCCTGCCAGCGAAGCACTATTCTCTTGATCACATTCAGTATAAAGGTAACTGCTGTGAAAATAAGACAAATTAAAACGATAGCTGCATACATTTTAGAATAGATCGCCCATGATTTCTGCCACTGGATATACCATCCAAGACCTGCCTCGGCTCCCATCATCTCAGCAACCAGAAGTGCTGTACAGGCAGAACTCATTCCCTGTGTCATCCCCTGAAGAATGTTTGGCATTGCATGTGGGATTGCCACCCGGAATACCAGCTGGTGCCCTTTGGCACCTAATGTTCTGGCCGCTTCCAGATATGCCTTGTCTACATTCTGGATACCGGTTGACGATGCGATCGTAAGTGCAAACCATACACCAAGAGCGATGATAAATACACTTCCTTTAAACAGTGAGGATACCAGAACCATGATGATCGGGATCCATGTTGTGGAAGGGATCGGTCCAAGCATCTTAATGATCGGTGAAACCCAGTAGTTAATCCTTTTGCTGTATCCACAGGCAACACCTGTGATCAGTCCAAGGATCGCTCCGATAAAATATCCCGTGAATAATAATCGCAGTGAGTACAATGTACTTTTCAATAACAGTGCCCGGTCATCAATGATCGCACACAAAATCGTATTCACACATGGGAAGAACGGCTGTTTTAAAATACCTGTCTTAACCGTCAGAAAATCATACAGCATAATTACCAGTATGATCACAGAGTAAAGCGGTGCTTTATGACGTACTTTTGCAAAATAGCTTTTATTCAGTAATCCTCTCACTACCATGATCAGATATAATGCCAAAAAAAAGCAGACGACAATAGTAAACACATGCGGATTAAAATTCTGAACGGCATCCGGCATCAGATAATATACTAAAAACATAATTATCGCTGCAAAATACGGACAAAAACAAATTACCACATCCAACATATGTTGCATCTTCGTCTTCGGAGCACTTTCCATTTCTAGCAACTCTTCTCTCGTAAGCTGTCTTTTACTCTCCATTTTTCATTTGACTCCTTTGTAAATTTTTACCATTTCCTTTAAATGCTTTTTAACTATATCAGCATTTTGCACAAATGTAAAATTGTTATTTCTTATATACAATTTGATTTATTACAATTTTCTATAGTTTTTATCTAGTAAAAGTAAACTTATTAACCATAAGTATGTTATACTAAATACAATAAATTTTTAAAGGAGATATGAATTATGAATTCACAAAAATTATCCGGAGCAGTTTCCTGTCTTGCAGCAATTCTTATTCTTGCAGCAGATAAGATCTTTGCCCCGGTATGCAAAGGAACCATGGAACTTGCAAACGGAGGAGAATGCATGATGCGGTGTCATTATTATGGAATTGCACTGTTTCTTTTCGGTCTGCTCCTGCTTGCAGAATCCGTTCTTCTTTTCTTCGGAACACACGATTTTAAATTACCGGTTGTCATCATTATCACTGCTGTTCTGATCCTGCTTCTTAGCAATACTTCAATTGGCATTGGTATTTGTGCCAAGGCAGGTATGATGTGCCACAAAACTGCTCTTTGGGGAAGAATTGGTGCTGTTCTGGCAATCATCGGTGCCGGAATCAGTCTCTTTGTACATAAATCACAGATGCCACAGGCCAATTAGGATTCACGCAACAACATTTCAAACAGAATATCTGATTACCTTTCCTGTAATCTATAATCAGGAGTCAAAACTTTCTGTGTACGCAAAGAAGCCGGAGTCTGACCGATAACACAACTGCCTATATTCAGACTTTTCTGTTATCAGCCAGATCCCAGCTTCTTTTTTCGCTCTTTAAAGTGTTTCTGCCACTTTCATATTTGCAATCAGTCCCCGCAGCTGAATCAATGAAGAATATCCATCAGTACAGTCATCAATCTTTCCATTTGCCGCAGGATGGAAATAGCGTCCTTCCTTCTCCGCTCTCTTTCCCTCGGCAATTGCTTCTCTCAAAATCTCCCTGTCTTCTATCCGCCTTTCTTCCGGGATTTCATTGATGATGAGCATTGGTGGCTTTACCGTTTCTGCACTGTTTTCTGCCTTTCCCTGCAGTTCAACTTTTTCTCCACAAAATACATAGCCGGTACAGTAATTTCTTTCTGTTCCGATTACCTTCACTCCGTGCGATATCAGCCAATCGATCGTTGCTTTCCGGTCCAGCATATCTTTTGGTCCTGCCGAGATCAGGATCACCGGAATCTGCTGAAGAGCCGGAAGATCCGGGCAGAGTTCTTCTCCTTTGATGTCCCCGATTCCACCCATTCCACAGGTAATTGCAACCGGAATTCCCATTTTCACACAGACTGCCATTGTCCCGGAAGCGGTAAGTGCGCCTGATTGCTTTTCCACTAATGCCTTTTCCAGCAGATCACAGTCAATTCTTGGATAAGCGGCTGCCCGGCTTCTAAATTCAAGAAACTCATCGATATCCCCGATCCTGATTTCCCCATGGTCAATCCAGGTGATCTTTTTTCCCGGATCTTGCCATTCTTTTTTTATTGTTTCATTTGATACCGATTTTAATCCATGTGTCAATAATGCTGATTCTACTAAATATTCCATCTGTTGTTATTCCACCTTTCTCCTTCTGGATATCAATCCCGTACTTTTTCTCATCATATCATACTTTTCCAGCTCAAATTAAAAAACCGGATAAAAATTTGCATTTCTACCCGGTTCCTGTATTATTTCAACAATTGCATCAGCTCTTCAAAAAAGCTTTTTGAGGTTTCTTCTGAAATCGTATAATCTGACGTTATCTCTTTAATGATCTTTTTCAACCATTCGTCCCATTTCATAGTCCACCTTCTTTTCCGCCAAAGGCTTCTATTTTGTATTGTCTACCGCATCCTCCACCAAAGAGTAATCGGCATTATCGCCCACAACATCTGCGTACAGATCATCCAGTGTCGGGTATCCATAATATTTCCATACCATGCTGGAAATACCGTCTGTCTTTGCATCAGTCTTGATCTTAAAGAAATTGCCAGGTGTTCCATAGTCAGACAGATCAATATCTGTATTTCCTTCCCCGTCTGCAAGAATTGTTCCATAATGCATATACCAGTAAACATCATTCACCTTGTCATAAGATCCATCATCATTACTGTACTGATCCCGTACTTTTACATGATAAATAAGATACAGTTCATTTCCATTGCCCACAACAGGCTCCAGCAGATAATCTCCCATATAAGTAAGGCTCTCCAGAGATTCGGAATCTACCCAGCTGCTCTCCACATGATCATTGTATTCCTGTTCCGCCCGGTCCTTCATTTGCTGCATTGTATCATCATCGATGTCACTGGCTGATGTGACATAATACCACAGTCCTTTTACGGTATATTCTTTTTCCCATTTTTCCGGCAGCTTTCCTATGTTGGCGGCATAGCTGTCTGCCATAGATTTATCCAGATATACTTTAATCTTGTCTCCGTTTGCCAATGTTCCATTTGATGCATCTGTCTGAAAATCGGCAGATGTAAGATCAGATCCTGTATAATCAAATGAAACGGCTCCTCCCGGGCTTATTCCGTTAAATGATACCTCCAGGTCTTTGAATGCATCAAATGTCTTAACCTCTTCCAGCCCTTTGACTTTATAGGTTTTATTTTTATATTTCAGGTTGCATTTCACATATTTTGCATAATCTTTATTGACATTCCAGTTGTATTTGACTTTATCTTTGTTGGAAAGATTGCTGTCCGATTTCATTTCCACACTGACATAGGACTGCAGTACCGCTACCGGTGATATGGAATCTGTATTTTTTCCATACTGTTCTTCAAATTCTTTTGTAAACTTCAGTCTGGAATCATATTTTTTCTGAATCTTCTCCCAGTCGATCTGCGGATATACATTTCCATATCCGTTATATCCTGTTGTTTCAAAGGTGACATACTTGTTCAGATCGATTGTTCTTCTTGCACGCGATATCAAAAGCCCTGCTGCGATCACTACAACGACAACCGCACATGCCAGACCGATCAGAAACTTGTTCAGTCCTCTTGATTTTTTATGTGTGAGTGATTTTGTTTCTACTGTACTTGTTAGCGTCTCTTCTGTATTCTGGGCGACCTCTTCTTTCTGCTCTTCTGCATTCTGGCCAGCCTCTTCTTTCTGTTCTGCTACATTTTTAGCAGGTTCTTCCTGTTCCAGTGGTTTTCCGCATGTTGCACAGAATCTTGAACCATCTGGATTCTCAGTCCCACAATTTTTGCACCTCATATCTCTTTTACATCCTTTCTGTATGCTATATTTTTCTCGTTTATATTATTAAGACGAGTCAAAATCTAGTTTGGTTTTAAAAACAAGAAAAAATTTTTATTTTTTAATAATGACTGATCTGGTTGATGATCTCATGGTATGAAACAGCTTCATTGCCCAGTGCTTCCGGCTTTCTGTTTCCAAACAATTTCTTTAATTTCTTTTCATATTTCTTATTTGTGACTTCTTTTCCATCCCATTTATACCGGAAAACATAGTCTCCGTTTTCATCATACTCCGGATTCATATTATCTTCCATTCCATATTCGCCATCACCGATCTGTACCCATTTCCCATCTTTGATTTCAAAAACACGGTCATAAAAAACACCCATATTTCCGTCATTGTTGTCCAGTACATTGCCGCCCGGAATATACCACATCCCGATCCGGTAGATCTCTTCTTCCCGGATTCCATCCGGTGTACAGGTCGCTACGGTCGCACCATCCGCCATGCAGGATCCAACCCGCACAATCTCGGGTACATCATCTCCATTCATGTCAAAGAGTTCAAACCTTGTGTCATCACTCCACTTTCCAACCCAGTCTTTGTAAGCCGCCTGCCATTCTTCTTTGGTAACTTTCTGCTCTTTTGCCTGGTGGATATGATATCCCACGACAGCACCTCCGCCGATCACTGCCGCTCCTACAGCTCCGGCAACAGCCTTTGTCCCGATGATTTTCCCGGCTGCTTTTCCTGCCGCACTCTTTACAATCTTTCGTCCGGCTGCCTGCCCGTTCTTTACCGGATCTGTCTTCCTGATTCCACTTTTACCCGAACCGGTATTTCCGCTTGTGGGTGCACTTCCGCTTTTTACGATGCCGGCACCCTGTCTCACCAATTCTTTCCCAAATGAACCAGGCACCGATATCGTCTGCTCGCCCTCTCTGAGCATCCAGAGTATAAACGGAAGCGGCGCTACGCTGTATAATTTTGTTCCTTTTCTTTCCAGTTCTTCTACATCATTTCTGATCTTTTTCCGGGCATAATTCAGTCTGCTCTTTACTGTTCCGGTCGAACATCCAAGTGCATCTGCAATGTCTGAAACCGACAATTCCTCATAATAATACATCAGCACACACAGCTTCTGATCTTCTGGCAGACCGTCCAGAATTTCTTTCATCAATCGCTTTGTCTCTGCATAATCCACGGACTCTTCCGGTGAAAATGTCAGATTCTCATCTGCAATTGTATCTTCAAATTCCCGGTCATCATCCCCTGTCGGTATATCAGAAAATAGCTGCGGCTTCTTCTTTTTCAGCCAGTCTTTACATTTGTTTGCCACAATGCAGTTGAACCAGCTTTTCAACCGCTTTGGATCCTCAATCTGCTTCAGATTACGGAATGCAGAAATATAGGCATCCTGCATGATATCCATTGCATCCTGCTCATTTTTCACCATCTGAAGTGCGATTGCAAACCCTTGCACATAAGTCAGATTGTAAATTTTCTCCAGAGCGTTCTCTTCTCCGGCGGCAGCTTTTTCTATCATCTCTTTCAGATCATTTTTTTCTTGATAATTGACATTCTTCGCTCCACAGTTTCCGCAGAACTTCTGATCACTCCTGATTTCTTTCCCACATCTGGTGCAATACATGTTTTCTGTCCTCCAACGCATCAACCGGTCGTTCCTGTGTAAGCACAAATCTGTAACCGGCTCATCATATACATAAAAGACCGGATAGAATAACTCCTATCCGGCTTTTTGCATATACTCTTTCATTTTTTCACATTCTGACCTGCGTTTCATCATTCGATGCTTTGCCTTCTAGTTTTCCTCAGTTGTCTTATCGTCTTCTATCTTTGTTCCACAGTTTGTACAGAATACAGCGCCCTCTTCCAGTGGCTTTCCACAGGTCTTGCACACTTTCACTTCTGCCTTTTCCTCCGGTTGTTCTGCCGGTACTTCCAGTGCTGCTCCACAGTAAATACAGAATTTACTTCCAGGGTTCACTTTCTTTCCACACTGCGGGCAAATCTCTTCTGTCGATAATTTTTCAATCATCTCTTTGTTGACCGCGATCTCATCCTGCAGGGATTTGATCTGTGCGGCAAGCTCCGGCATCTTTTCCATGCATTCGTCCCTGTAATTGGCATAATATGTACTGCCTATCTGATAAATGACTTTTTCAATTTCTTTTTCTTTCGTCTTATTTAAATTTGTCAGGCGGAAAATCTCTGTCGTATCCTTTGCCTTCTGTGATAAATCCTGACCGGTTTCTGCCAGGCTACTTTTCAGATTATCAAAAAATCCCATTTGTCTCATTCCTTTCTGTAAATTTTATCTTACCACTTTTCTTGCATTTATCAATAAGCAATTTGTATAATTTACAGCTTCTTTACAATCTTTAAAAATCATGATTCAAAAAAATCAAACACTTTCTTCCAGTATTCTTCCGCAATCGTATTTTCCGCATTGAATATCTCATGCTTGGACTCCGGGAACTTCACAAGCTCGGCACTTTCCGGTCTGTTCTTGTTTAGTTTTCGCACAAAACGTTCCTGCGCTGCATTCGACACCAGATTATCCTTGCCTGCCGAAAAGAGCATGACAGGTGCTTCGATCTTCTTCCATCCGGTCTTTTCCAGATACCGGTTCAGACGCATTGCATTTCCGAGCCATCCATAAGACGGTGCGTTCAGATGATAATGGGCTTCCTTCGTCCTTTTTTCTTCATAATACTCAAATCTCGGACGGGAAAGGGCGCAGCTCTCTTCAAATTTTCCTGGCTCCTTGTATGGCTTCTGACCGACTACATATTTTTTGTTCCTTCCCACCTTACAGGATGTCTTTGCGATCGCCTTTGCCACATGCCACGGCACCCCTCCGGTCAGTGGGCGGATCATCGGTGACGACAGAATTACCTTCTCAAACATTTCCGGTGCTCTTGCCGCAACTGCTGCCGCAATTCCACCTCCCATAGAATGTCCGTACAGATAAATCTTCATCCCCGGATTGTCCTCTTTTGCCTTCTTGGTTACAAAGATAAAGTCCTCTACATAACGTTCAAAGCTGTCCAGATGCACCAGAGATTCATCTTCTGTCAGACGATAGCTGAAGCCATGTCCGCAGTGCTCCGGAAGATATACGCTAAAACCTTCTTTTACAAAATAATAGGCGATCTCCTTATATTTTTCCGCGTTTTCAATAAATCCATGTGACAACATCACAACCGCATGTGGGTTCTCCGGAACATAATGCATACAGTGGATTTTCTGCCCTGCATGTCTTTCCAGATAGAATTCCGTTCCGATAGATACAAGATACGGTTCTACGATGGTCTGCATTTCTTCTTTGTAGTTATTTTCCTGTAAAATAGGTGTCTGCATGTGTGATAACCTCCCCGATAGATTTTGGTTCGTACTTTTTATTTTCTGATATGATTATAGCAGAGAGGGGAACTCTCTGCTATAGGATTTCTGTATACAGTTCTTTAAAGTTGTTTGAAATTATAAAGTTGCACTTTTTCCACTTACATAATTCAGCAATCACGCATTAACGATAGATGCTCATCCTTAATCTCTGCCTTATCTTCTATTCCGCCAGCACTTCTTCCGCAATATTTCTGGCATGGTCGGAAATTCTTTCCAGGCACACCAGAGAATCAAGGAATACCACTCCAGCTTCTGTGTTACACTGCTGGTTGGTAAGACGCTTGATATGCTTTGCACGGAGGGAAATCTCCAGCCCGTCTGCCTCTGTTTCTTTCTCGATGGTCTTTAACGCACTTTCGCGGTCATTGGACTCAAAGGCTTCCAACGCATACAGATAACTTGCAATGCAGACATCCAGCATCTTGTTCAGATGTTCCACTCCAACCTCAGAGAAATCCACCTGCTTTTCCAGCAGTGATTCCGCGAACTCAGAAATGTTTTCACAGTAATCACTGATACGTTCCATATCCGACACAATCTGGAGCATATGCGCCACCTCTTCATGCTCACGTTCATTGATCTGCAGAGTCGACAGCTTGATCGCATAGGATGTGATACCGGCACTTAACCGGTCTACCTTGCTTTCTTCTTCCTTCAGGAACGCAATCTGTTCTTCTTTTCGTTCGAACATAACTTTTCTTGCAACCTCCAGAGAATCCGCAACCACATGTCCCATTCGGACAAGCTCGGAAACGGTTGACTGAATCGCGATACCAGGGGTCTCCAGCATACGGTCATCCAGAAGGACTACACTTTCATCCTGTACCTCTTCTTCCACATGTCCGATCTTCTTGGCAAGCTTGATGATCCAGTCAGAAACCGGGAACAGCAGAACGGTTGTCACAATATTGAATACCGTATGCACCATACTGATCTGTGTCTGGGTGATATTTCCATGCGCCCATGCCGGATTCACAATACTCAGATATGCAATCGCAATAATACTGAAAATGATCGTTCCGATGATATTAAAGATCAGATGCATCAGCGCTGCGGTTTTCGCATTTTTCTTTGCACCCACACTGGACAGAATTGCAGTTACGCAGGTACCGATATTCTGTCCCATGATAATATAGATTGCTGCACCAAACGGTACAAGACCTGCTGCTGCAAGGCTCTGCAGGATTCCAACCGATGCAGATGAGCTCTGGATGATCGCCGTAACGGCTGCACCCGCCACAATTCCAAGCAACGGATTGTGTCCCAGTGATACGAAAATATTGCAGAATGCTGCATTATCTTTCAGTGGTTCCACCGCTGAGGACATGGATGAAATCCCGACAAATAAAAGTCCGAAACCAACCACAATACTTGCGATATCTTTTGTCGAACGCCTCTTTCCGGTCAGCATAATGATCACACCGATCATGATCGCAACCGGTGCCAGATTGGACGGACTTAAAAATTTGGCCCATTCTACACTGGATACCAGCCATCCGGTAACTGTTGTACCGATGTTCGCACCCATGATAACTCCCATCGCCTGCTGAAGGTTCATGATACCGGCATTTACAAAACCGACTACCATGACGGTCGTCGCAGATGAGCTCTGGATCACTGCGGTAATGAACGCTCCAAGCAATACGCCGAAGAACTTATTCTTTGTAAGTGCTTCAAGCAATGACTTCATCCGGTTGCCGGCAGCATTCTCCAGCCCCTGTGCCATGATCTGCATTCCATAAATGAACATACCAAGGCCTCCGACAAACGGAATAATGATACTTGTGTACTTCATAGTCGTGTTATCTCCTCTTATGTACTTTTTCTTTTTCACTCTGATTCTTATTTTACAGGCCATTTACACAGCCACGATTTCATCTTAACATCATTTTTCTCTCTGTACAATAAATTTTCTTTCGTAGTTCTGACGAAAAATATTCCCATTACCCCTTCATCTTTGGTTCAAATATCCATGATGCAATGTACCCAAAAATCAATGCGCCACTGATTCCTGCCGCACTTGCCTTGAATCCTCCAAGAAAAATTCCGATAAATCCTTCCTTGTCGACTGCCTCTTTTACCCCGTTCCATAAAGTATTTCCAAAACCGAGCAATGGCACGCTCACGCCTGCCCCCGCATACTCCTGCAGTGGTTTAAATATCTGTACAAAACCAAGAATACAGCCAAGTACCACCAGGCTTACCATGACTCTTCCCGGCATCATTTTCGTCCGGTCAAGCAGGATCTGCGCCAGTGCACAGATGAGTCCTCCTACCCAGAATGCATTGATATAGTCCATTTTCTTTCCTCCTTTAACAATGTTCCAGCACAATTCCATGTGCAATTCCCGGAACGCTTTCTCCTTCATTGAAGCTGACCGTCGACATCAGCGCCCCCGTTGGTACAAAAAGGATCCTTTTCCACTCCCCCGATATCAGCTGTGGCATAATATATGCTGCAAGAGTGATCGCCGCGCAGCCGCAGCCACTTCCACCGGAATTGGTATGCTGTGTCTGCTGATCGAAGATCGTCATTCCGCAGTCCATATGATTTTCCTTGATATCCAGCCCTTTCTTACGAAGCAGGTCAAATAAAATCGATTGTCCCACATAGCCCAGGTCTCCGGTAATGATCCGGTCGTAATCCTTTTCACCCCTTCCAAAATCCATAAGATTCTGCAGAATCGTATCACACGCTGCCGGTGCCATACACGCTCCCATGTTCTGTGAATCCTTCAGCCCATAATCCACAATTTTCCCAATCGTCACTCCACTGATCCGCACCCGGCTTTTCTTTTTTCCTACCAGAAAGGCTCCGCTTCCTGTCACTGTCCAGGTAGAAGAAAGTGGTCTCTGATTCGCATAGCCAAGTGGAAAACGGAATTCTTTTTCTGCACTTCCAAAATGACTCGATGTTGCAGCAAGCACCAGATCTCCATAGCCTGCCGCCACAGTCATTGCAGCAAGGGCAAGTGCCTCTCCGGATGTGGAACATGCGCCGAAAAGACCAAACACCGGGATCTGAAGTTCTTCTGCCCCCATCGATGTAGCAATTCCCTGTCTTAAAAGATCACCGCCAAAGAGATAGCGTACCTCCTCCGGCTGTACTCCCGCATTTTTCAATGCCAGCTTACACGCAAGCTTCTGCATTGTTCCTTCTGCAAGCTCCCAGGTTTTCTCTCCGAAAAGGTCATCCTCCGATGCAATATCAAAATATTTTCCAAGTGGTCCTTCTCCTTCTTTTTTTCCGGCAACCGATCCGGCGCTTACCAGATACGGACTTTCCGAAAATGCAATACTCTGCGTTCCTTTCATCGCATTCATGTCCATCCCTCCTTGCTCACACAATTCCGATCAGCGTCCCAATCCAGTAGAGCAGTCCCAGAACCCAGCTGGTGAAAACTCCGTACAGGATCACAGGTCCTGCGATCGTAAATATCTTGCAGCCAATTCCGAAAACCTGCCCCTCTTTTTTGTATTCAATTGCCGGCGCCGCAACGGAATTGGCAAATCCGGTGATCGGCACCAGTGCTCCCGCTCCTCCCCAGTTCGCGATCTTCGGATAGATTCCAAATCCGGTCAGCACCACACTTGCCAGGATCAGGATCAGTGAACACCAGCTTGAAGAAATATCCTTTGACATTCCCGCCTTTTCGCACGCATTTAAGATCGTCTGTCCAATCGTACAGATGATCCCGCCGGTCACGAATGCTTTTGCCATCGCAGGTCCAGGCTTCCTGACCGGTGTTTTCTCTTTTACATATGTTTCATACTCTTTTTCTTTCTCTTGTTGCTTCATTTTCTCCTCCAGTTACCATCTTTTATAGAAAAACAGAAGTGCTCCAAGGCTTTTCCCAAGCGCCATCCCAAAAATCAGCCATGGCACACATTTCAGAATTTTGATCCTCCGGATAAAAATCGGAAAAATATTCAGGATTTCCGCAAGTGCCATTGACCAGCAACCAACAAAAATTCCGGAAAAAAGTCCAAACACCGGAACGATCCATTTGCCGCCAGGCATTGCGAGCCCGTATACCCAGAAAATATTTCCAAGGATCCCACCTGCCATAATGCAGTTTTCATACAGCATGACATGCTTCCCGGTATGTGTCCGGTCTGCAAAATCTGACACTACGCCAAGTCCGATAATAAATGAAAACAGTCCTGCCGCGACTGAAAATCCGGATGCAAGACCAACCACCGCCACCAGAATCTGCCTAATCCACATCGACTTCTTTTTCCTTTCTCGCATAAACTTCGATCAAAGTTTCCTGAATATCATTTTCATACAAACGCATTTCCACTTCCATCGGCGTCGGATCTGCTGTAAATTTCTTTCTTCCTAAATGATTGAAGAAAATCAGGATCCCTACGATCAACCCGATGCAGTAAGTCAGCTCTATCAGGGTAAATCCATTCGATTCTTCTCCGGTAAGAAGCAGATAAATCCGGGAAAACATCTTTGTCACCGACACATCATTATTAAATGCCATGATGGAAAATGCTGCTCCGATAAATGTGATTCCCGCAACTACAACCACTTTAATTCCCTGCCAGATAGCATTTCGTTTTTTCTCCCCTTCATAGGTAATGATCAGGTCACTTTCTCCTTCGTTTTGAATCTGTAGTCCGGGAATTTCCCGATGGATACATTCTATGATTTTCAGAACAGACACCACATATCTGTGCTGTTCTTTTTTCGGGATTTTCAGGATCCGCAGTGGTTTAATCCTGTTCATGATGGAAGAATTGCTGCATTCCATTGTCAGGATATCTCCCAATGTCACATTTGGTTCTTTCACCTCGGTATTCTTTTCCCCTTTGATATAAAGTATTTCATTTCCCGAAGACATCTGTATCCGTCCTTTCTTTTACCGGTAGCGCCTGCCAGATCAGCGTTCCTTCACTTACCTGGTCTGTCCCCCGGACGTCATTATAATAGTAGATCATTCCGATCAGAACAGCTGTCAGCAGGGCACAAAGAACACAGCCCCAGATATATTTTTTTCTTCTTTCCAATCGCATCCGCCTCCTTTGTGATCTGTTTCAGATAGGAAATAGTATCCCTGTTTTTCCAGAAAACATACATCCTTTTATTCTTTTGCGTGTTCCCGCATGGTTTTCAGGATCTTTTTCTCCATCCGCGATACCTGCACCTGGGAAATTCCAAGCTCTTCGCCGATTTCTGTCTGCGTCTTATCTGCAAAATAGCGCAGATACAGAAGCTTTCTCTCGTCTTTTTTTAATTCTTTTATCAGCTCTGTAAGCAGAAGATGATCCAGGATCTTTTCTTCTGCACCGCCTGTATCTGCAATCTTTTCCAGCAGCATTACTTCATTTCCATCTTTCATACCGACCGGTCTGTGAAGCGATTCCACTTCTCCTGCTGCCTCCATCGCCATCACCAGCTCCTCTTTTTCCACACCCGTTTCTTCCGCAATTTCTTCCAGCAGCGGTTCTCTTCCAAGCTTTTCCGTGAGCGCCTCCTTTGCCTGATATGCTTTATATGCAATCTCTTTTAAGGAACGGCTGACCTTCAACATCCCGTCATCACGCAGGAAACGCTTTATTTCTCCTGTGATCATCGGAACTGCATAGGTAGAAAATTTCACATCATAGCCCAGATCAAACTTATCGATCGCTTTTAAAAGCCCGATGCTTCCGATCTGAAATAAATCCTCTGCCTCTGTGCCCCGTCCGTAAAATCTTTTCACCACACACCAGATCAGACCGGTGTTTTCCTCCACAAGCTGTGCCCTCGCATTTTCATCCCCTTCGTGAGCCCGTCTGATCAATGCGATTGTGTGGTCCATACAGCTTCCTTCTTTTCCCCTCCTGTCGTTTTCTTCATCCAAACCGTAGTCCCTTTTCCAGGCACAGATTCCACCTGTACTTCATCCATAAATGCCTCCATAAATGCAAATCCCATCCCGGAACGATCCATATCCGGCCTGGTCGTATAGAGTGGCTCCATCGCCTGCTCCACGTTTTCGATACCGATGCCGTGATCCTTCACTGTGACTAGAATGGTCTTCTTATCTTTTTCAATCCCGCACCAGACCGTGATCTTTCCGGACGTCCGTCCCTCATATCCATGTATAATGCTGTTCGTCACTGCTTCGGAGACCGCTGTCTTCACGTCTGCCACTTCCTCCAGAACCGGATCCATCTGCGTCATAAACGCAGCCACTGCCACCCTTGCAAATCCCTCATTCTCCGATCTGCTGTCAAAAACTACTTCCATCTCGTTAAAATATTCCATTACATCATTCCCTCCTCATAAATCTGTATGATCTTCGTCACGCCGGACATATTCAGAATCTGCCGCATCCGTTCACTTGTATGTATCGCCCATACTTCCCCGCCAAGAAGAAAGATATGCCGGTACCGTCCCATGATCACTCCAATCCCGGAACTGTCCATAAAATTCGTTCTTCCAAAATCAAAGATCACATATTTGATATGTTGTTCCTCGATCACCTTATCCGCCTCCCGTTTGATCTCCTCCGCATTGTGATGATCCACCTCCGCCGGAAGAAAAATCGTAAGACAATTTTCTTTGATCTGATACTGCATTTTTGCTTAAACCCCTTTCTGTCTTTTTTATTTATACAAATACGCCAATAGCCTTGATGGATTTATAAAAAGAGTGCGCATTTACGGCACGTAGTGCCTTTTGTTTTATAGGAAGTTCCTTCGGAATTTCCTATAAAAACAAAAGAGAAAGTAACGCCTTTTTTCGCTACTTTCTCTTTTGTGCCTTTTATATTTTATTGTCCCTGGGTGCCTGTTCCACCGGAAGTATTCTCCGAAGTTCCATCTGATCCCATTGCATCCAGTGCGCTCTGTGCCGAATACGCTGCCTGTGTTCCCGGATAATCGGTCGCTGCTTTTTCGTAATTGCTCTTTGCATTGTCTTTATCACCTTTACCGGCATACGCGTCTCCAAGAAGCTTGTACACACCACCATCACTATAAGAGTCATCCATCTTCTTGATCTTTTCAAGATCCGAAATGGCATCATCATAATTTCCACTCTGCACTTCATACTGCGCGGTCGAATACAGGCTCACACATACTCGTGGGAACACGGAACCGGAGATCGAATCGTAGATTTTCTGTCCCTCTTCTCCCAACGAATCCCTGTTCAGTCCAAGCAACGTATCTGCCATATCCGCATTGCTCGTTGTTCCGCCATAATACTGCTGATATACCTTGATCAGGGCATCATAGCTGTCCTGTGTGGATGCGGCGGTCTGCTTTGCCGATTCTACCTCATCACTGCTGTTACGGTATCCCTCCAGTTCATCCTTAAGCGTCTGGATCTGTGTCTTCTGTGAAGCTATCTGTTCGCTTAGTGCAATGACATTCCGGTTTTTTGTAGACGACTTTGTCTGGTTTACCGCCGGAGCGATCAGGAACCACACCACTGCCGCTCCAACCACCATACCGATCAGAATATTGACAACTGTCATCACTGCCGCATTGTCTCGCAGTGTCGCTGCAGGCTGGATGATCGTCTCATTTCCCAGATTGTATGTGACAACCGACTGTCTGCCATGCTTTTCCTCTTTAATATGTGCAACCTGCCGATTCCGCTGACGGTTCAGCTCATGCATATACCGGAGCGTAATATCATTCGTCACATCCAGCTTGAGTGCCGTCTTCAGGCTCTGTCTTGCTTTGGAATACTGTCCGGAATGCATATAAAGAAGTGCCAGAAGCTGATATGCCTTCAGGAAAGACGGATGTGCCACAACCACCTTTTTCAGCTGGATGATCGCAAGATCTTCTCCATTCTGTCTGCAGTATCCAAGACACTGGTTGTATTTGTGAACTGCCTGATTCACCTTCTCCAGCTCACTTGGATTATCCTGAACCTTACTGATATAGTAGCTGGCAATATTCTCTGAAGCCCTGAAGTTTTTACTGATGATCCACTCTACAAGAGCCTCCGCTACTTCTCCACGTCCATAATAGACAAGTCCGAGAAGATTCCTCGCTGTGATATTTTCTCTGTTAAACTGCAAACTTCTTTTTAACGACACAATTGCCCCGGACAGATCCCGGATCTGCGCTTTCTTCAGTCCATCATTGTACCAGTAGTTCGACTGGTACTCGAGTTTCTGCTTATAGTCCATCAAAATCTCCCCTATTTTTTCTGATCCATCATCTCTCTTAAGATATCTGTCATATCAGACAGATCCTCCTGATATACTGCATTCTCGATATCTTCTACTTCCAGACTTGGTTTGAACTTCTTAAGTTCTTCTTCAAAATTAAGCATCTTCTCCTCCTATCAGTTCTTTTAACTCCCCTACCAGATAAAGCGACCCCAGACAGTAAAGTTTCCCTTCACTGCCCTTTTCATTCAGTGCACGTGTAAATGCATCAGCAAGCGTGTCCTCCCGATAGACCGGTCTGTCTGTATACTTTCGGAACAACGCGGCAAGTGTATCTGCCTGCGCTCCCCTTTTATTATCTACTTTGGCAATGACATAAGCATCTGCTTTCGATTCTCTGCATAAAAGCTCGATCATATGACTGTAATCCTTATCTGCAACGGCTGAAAAAAGGATTATCAGTGGATGGATTTCCCCTTCCACCTCTCTTTGCAGCCGGATACTCTTTGTAAATTCACGGATTGCCGCAAGATTATGTGCCCCGTCAAAGATAACTCCGGGAAGAACCTCTTCCATTCTTCCCTGCCATTTAACAGATGCAACCACCTTCTGCCATTTGCAGATTTCTGCCTTGTCGCCAAATGTATATCTCATCGCCCGGATTGCAAGTGCTGCGTTCATCACCTGATAGATTCCGGTGCTGGCCACCTGCCACACGGTATTATTATCATACTCATCCAAAATAGAAAAAGCAATATGTTTGTCTGTAATTTCTTGAATTTTCAACGCATCTTTTTCCATTTTATACCACGGTGCTTCTACATTTTCGGCAGTTTCTTCTATAACCCGACTACTTCTTTCATCAGAGCCGTCAAAAAATACCGGTACGCCTTTTTTGATAATTCCGGCTTTTTCTCCCGCGATCTTTTCAATCGTATCTCCAAGGATCTCTGTGTGATCCAGTCCGATCGATGTGATCACGCTCAGGAACGGATGCTCGAAGGAATTAGTCGCATCCAGCCTTCCGCCAAGTCCTGTCTCCAGTACAATATACTCTGCATCGTTCTCTTCAAATGCAAGCATACCCATTCCATACAGGAATTCAAAATAAGAAGGATGTTCCATCCCTTCCTTTTCCAGTTCTTCTGCCACCTGCCGCACCTTTGCAAAAATCCGGCAGAAGGTATCATCGTCAATATCTTTTCCATTGATCCGGATCCGCTCGTTGAGCTTCACCAGATGTGGTGATGTAAAAAATCCGACACGCTTTCCCTCAAAAAGAAGAATCGCCTGCATATATGCGCAGACGCTTCCCTTTCCGTTCGTCCCTGCCACATGAAGAACCTTTCTTCCCTGGCAGGGATTCCCCAATCTTCTCATAAATTCACGGGTATGCAAAAGCGTATGCTTCTTTGTAAATTTTGGTATGTCCTCTATATATCGGACTACTTCTTCATACTTCACAATCTTTCCCGTCTTTCTTAAGCGGAACTCTACTGCTGCCCGCTCTTTTCTTCTTTATTATTCTGATCCTGCTGTTCTCCGGACTGTCCGGCATTTTCTGTCTTCTGCTGATCGCCGTCCGTCTTTGCAGAATTCTTCTGTTCTTTTACTTCATCTGTATATTCCAGGATTTTTCCATCCATGTAAATATATTCTCTTGAAGTCCTGAAGATGGTATTGCTTGATCCGACCTGGCTGACCGTAATGATGTCTCCATCCTTCAGCTTACTGTCCGGAAGTTCGATCCTTGTATTATTGAGGAAAGTAGATTCCTGCTTTTCATCATTGATGTAAACCTTGCTCCATTTAGTAAAGTTTGTTCCGTAGAGGCTGTAGGTCTCATCCAGATTTTCTACAAGATCCGTGAGCGTAACCTCCTTGATCCCCATCTGCATATGGCCTTCTGTGATCGGCGGCTTACCATTGTATACATACTGGTCTCCATACAGAATATCATACTGTAACAGCTCCAGATCCTTCAGATAATCCTTTGTCTGGCGTCTCTGCTGGTGATAGTTGAATACCGTACCGGAATGTAATCCCAGGCGGTCCATCACATCCGCCATGATCTGGTAGGACGGAATGTTCCGGTCCTCTTTCTGAAGTCCAAGATTGTCCCAGATCACATAATTTGTATTGTACAGATAACGGTTCTTCATATCCTTTGCTTCCAGTCCCATTGTCGGCAGATGGTCACCATAGAATACGACCACAGTCGGCTCACCGCGTTCTTCCATCATTTTTACCAGATTACCGGCAAACTGATCCATCTCATATACCTGGTTCACATAGTATTCCCAGGCATTGTTCTTCTCTTCTGTCGGTGCTCCTGTTACGGTGATCTTCGGGTTCTCAATCACCTTTTCTGTCGGATAATTTCCATGTCCCTGTACACTGACTGTAAATACAAAATCCTCCTGCTCGGTAGAGTCCAGAGCGTCTTTGATGTGCGTCAGAAGAATATCATCCTTCGACCATCCATTCTCTGTTGTCTGGAGAATATTCATAAACTCTTTACTTGTAAAGCTGTCAAAACCAATATTGTTAAATACCTTCGCACGGCTGTAGAAATTACCACCGTTGTTGTGAATCGCATGGGTTCCGTAACCGAATGCAGAAAATGCAGTTGCTGCACTTTCACATACCTGATTCTTAAGCTTTGTCTTATAAGGATACTCGCCCGGTCCGAAATAACGCAGGTTCATACCTGTCAGCACTTCAAATTCTGTATTGGCTGTTCCGGCCCCTACCGAAGGAACCTTAAAATATCCGGAAGAATAATTTTCAAACATCTTGCGCAGATTCGGAATCGGATCCTCTGACATCTGCAGATCCTCATATTCAATAGGATCAAAGAAAGATTCCAGCTGTACAAACAAGACATTCGGTCTCACACCATTGTCGGATGTGCTCTCTGTCATCTCTCTATTATCCGTGATCTTCTCGATCGTGTCTTTGTTATAATCATTCGGTTCTGAAATACCTGTATTAAAAAGGCTGGCCGAGAAACAATACGGAAGTCCGTAATCCTGATAAGCAAATGCGATATTTCCAAAGTAAGTAGAAATAATCCTCTTATCTACAGCAACATTTGTCAGTACAGAATATCCAAAAAACGCTGCAACAACAATAATCAGCATCGGGATCCTGTGCATCTTTCCTTCATACTGTCCGGCACGTCTCCACATGGCAACCAGCCAGATGAGCAGTGCCGGAACACCAATTCCCATCATCACAAGCTCTGCCACCGAGAAATAGTTTGTAAACAGTGACAGTCCTTCTGTAAATGTCTTTAGATCCTGTGCATTAAACGGCGTAACACGCTTTGCCAGCATCACTCCGTTGACAACACCCAGAAAGAGCCACAATGCACTGATGATCAGTCGTGTAAACACCCGGCGCCGCACCAGATAAGCGATTAAAAGTGTAACGAAAATCATTCCGGCATTGTACAAAAATACCAGCGGTGTTCCTGTCATATACTGCCAAGCTGCAATTGCAGAATGTCTGGACAGTGCTTCAATGATAAAGTTAATGATACAAGCCCACAGTGCCTGAAGCGGCAAAGAGAACCGATTCATTATCTTATAGTACGGTGCCATCTTTTTTGCGAATTTGCTGTTTCGCCGCTTTTCAAGAATCTGCTGTCTTCGCTCATGCTGCTTTTTTAAATGCGCCTTTATATCTCCTGGCTTCATATTCTTCAGCTTCTGCCATTTTCCTTTCAGATCCGGTTTTTTCCACTGAATCTTTTTAAAATGAATTTCCTTCATCGTCTTTTAACCCCTTACGTGTTTCTGTACCGTCAGGCGCAGTTTATGCTGCGCCTGACGGTATATCCGGCTAAAAAAGAATATGCCTTAGTACTTTCCTGCAGTGATTATCTTCCTGCCTTTAAAGCCTCCAGACGTTCTTTCACCTGTTCCATCATCTGTGTATACTTTTCAAGCTTTGCTTTTTCTTCATCAACCTTTGCCTGTGGTGCTTTGCTGACGAATTTTTCATTTGAAAGCATTCCCTTTGCACGGTTGATTTCTTTTGTAAGCTTTTCTTCTTCTTTTGTCAGACGCTCGATTTCCTGTTCGAAGTCAATCAGCTCTTCCAGTGGTACATATACAGAAGCATCCGGTACTACGATCGATACGGCATCATCCGCAATACCTGCCTTATCAGCCTGGACAGCAAGTTCAGAAGCACTCATAAGCGGGCATGCGCATGTTGTCAGCTCTTCGAATCCTTCACAGAGCTTCTCATCTTCGCATACTACATAAACCTTTGCTTTACGGCTCGGCGGTACATTCATTTCTGCCCGCGCATTTCTGACACCACGGATAACTTCTTTCATATGATCTGTTATATTTTCAGCGTCTGCATAGCACCAGTCTTCGCTAAACTGCGGCCAGTCTGACATCATCAGAGATTTTTCCTCCGGTACCAGTGCGCTGTAGATTTCTTCTGTTACAAATGGCATAAATGGATGTAACATCTTCAGTGCATTACCAAGAACCGTCTTCAGTGTCCAAAGTGCTGCATTGGCGCTCTTATAATTTTCATCAGAATGGTAGATCCTGTATTTTACAAGCTCAATGTACCAGTCACAGAATTCATCCCAGATAAAGTCATATACTTTCTGTACTGCAATACCCAGTTCAAATTTATCCATGTTCTCAGTTACATCTTTTGCAAGTGTATTTACCTTGGATAAAATCCATTTATCGGTTACTTCAAAGTCTGCCTCATCCGGTTTGGAAATTACCTTATCTTCCATGTTCATCATGATAAATCTGGATGCATTCCATACCTTATTGGCAAAGTTACGGCTGGATTCTACACGTTCGTTGTAGAAACGCATATCATTTCCTGGTGCATTTCCTGTAATCAGAGTCAGACGGAGTGCATCTGCACCGTACTCATCAATGACCTCCAGCGGATCGATACCATTTCCAAGAGATTTACTCATCTTACGTCCCTGGGAATCCCTTACCAGTCCATGGATCAGAACAGTATGGAACGGTGCTTTTCCAGTATGTGCATATCCGGAGAATACCATACGGATTACCCAGAAGAAAATAATATCATAACCTGTTACCAGTACATCTGTCGGATAGAAATACTTGAAGTCCTCTGTCTCTTCCGGCCATCCAAGTGTTGAGAACGGCCACAGTGCTGAACTGAACCAGGTATCCAGTGTATCTTCATCCTGTGTCAGATGTGTGCATCCGCAATGCGGGCATTTTTCCGGCATCTCACGTGCAACAACCACTTCTCCACATTCATCACAATAGTAGGCCGGAATTCTGTGTCCCCACCAGATCTGACGTGAAATACACCAGTCACGGATATTTTCCAACCAGTTCAGGTAAATCTTACCAAAACGTTCCGGTACGAATTTTAATTCGCCAGTCTTGATCGCATTGATCGCCGGTTTGGCAAGCTCATCCATCTTAACAAACCACTGTGGTTTAATCATCGGTTCAACGGTTGTCTTACATCTGTCATGTGTTCCAACGTTGTGTACATGTTCTTCGATGCTTACAAGGTATCCTTCTTTTTCCAGATCTTCTACGATTGCTTTTCTTGCTTCGTAGCGATCCATTCCGGAATATCTTCCGTATCCTTCTACGATGGTAGCATCATCATTCAGGATGTTGATTTCCGGAAGATTATGTCTCTTTCCTACTTCAAAGTCATTCGGGTCATGTGCCGGTGTGATCTTAACCGCACCTGTTCCGAATTCTTTATCAACGTAAGCGTCTGCCACGATCGGGATTTCTCTTCCAACTAACGGAAGGATGACATTCTTTCCTACGATATCTTTGTACCTGTCATCGTCCGGGTGTACGGCGATCGCTGTATCTCCAAGCAGAGTTTCCGGACGTGTAGTTGCGATCTCAAGGAAACGTTCTGTTCCTACGATCGGGTACTTGATGTGCCAGAAATGTCCTGCCTGTTCCTCATGCTCAACTTCTGCGTCAGAAAGAGAAGTCTTACATACCGGACACCAGTTGATGATTCTGGAACCTTTGTAGATAAATCCTTTTTTGTGAAGACGAATGAATACTTCTTTGACCGCATTCGAGCATCCTTCATCCATGGTGAAACGTTCTCTGTCCCAGTCACAGGATACACCAAGCTTTTTCAGCTGACCTTCGATGGTTCCTGCGTACTCTTCTTTCCACTGCCAGGTTCTCTTAAGGAATCCTTCTCTTCCGAGTTCTTTCTTATCAATTCCCTCTGCCTTTAACTGGTTTGTAACCTTTACTTCTGTTGAAATTGCAGCGTGGTCTGTTCCCGGGATCCACAGTGCATTATATCCCTGCATTCTCTTGTAACGGATCAGGATATCCTGAAGCGTATTATCGAGAGCATGTCCCATATGCAGCTTACCGGTGATATTCGGTGGCGGCATTACCGTTGTAAATGGTTTCTTACTTCTGTCAACTTCAGCGTGAAAATACTTTTCTTCACACCATTTTTCATAAAGTTTCGCTTCAATCTCTTTCGGATTGTAGGTCTTTTCAAGATTCTTACTCATTGTTTCCTCCTCTTATAAGTCCACCGCGCACTTTTGCTCTCTCTATAAAGAATAAAAAAAGCCCTTTACAATATGTAAAGGGCGTGTATAAACGCGGTACCACCTTTGTTCCACGAAATAAATCCATCTCGTATCTCTCACAGTTCTATAACGGAAACCACCCCGTGATATCCTACTCGCCCTTTTTCAGATACCCGGCTCCAAAGCTACCTTCTGCAACCACTTCCCGTAAACCGTCTCTCAGCCTGTGAACGGTTCTCTCTTCTTCGGACCAGTCTGCATACTCCTCTTTCTCATTGCCTTTTCCCATAACTATTGATAATCATAGTATTCAAAGTCCGATTTGTCAAGAAGTTCATGAAATCTTTAGAACTTCTTAAAGATTAAATTTTTCACTTAACTCAAAAAAGGCGAAATCCCTCTGAATAAGAAAGATCCCGCCCTAAATTCCTAAGCCTCGTCAATCGCTTTTCCGATATCGTGGCGCATATATTTGTTATCAAATTTAACCCATTCGGTTGCTTTGTAAGCATTGGCACGGGCCTCTTTGAGCGTTGCTCCTTTGGCTGTCACACCGAGGACACGTCCTCCGTTTGTCACGATCTGGTCTCCGTCAAATTTGGTTCCGGCATGGAAGCAATAGTATCCTTCATGCTTCTTGAACTCGTCAAGACCTGTGATCGGAAGTCCTTTTTCATAAGCGACCGGATAACCGTCAGATGCAAGTACCACACAGACTGCTGCATTGTCTTCAAACTGAAGATCTACCTGATCCAGTGTTCCGTCGATACAGGCTTCGATCACATCGATCAGATCATTCTTCATACGCGGAAGAACAACCTGTGCCTCAGGATCTCCGAATCTGGCATTGTATTCCAGAACCTTCGGTCCGTCTTCGGTAAGCATCAGTCCGAAGAAAATGATCCCCTTGAACTCTCTTCCCTCTGCTGCCATTGCATCTACCGTCTTCTGGTACACATATTTCCGGCAGAATTCGTCAACTTCTTTTGTATAGAAAGGGCTCGGTGAGAAAGTTCCCATACCACCGGTATTCAATCCCTGGTCTCCGTCTTTGGCTCTCTTGTGATCCTGCGCGCTTGTCATAGTCTTGATGGTCTTTCCATCTACAAAGGAAAGAACAGAAACCTCACGTCCTGTCATGAATTCTTCTACAACCATGGTATTACCGGATGCACCGAATTTCTTGTCCAGCATGATCTCTTTCACGCCGGCTTTTGCTTCTTCCAACGTATTACAGATCAGTACACCTTTTCCAAGTGCCAGACCATCTGCCTTCAGAACGATCGGAAATTTGGCTGTCTCCAGATAAGCCAGCGCTTCGTCTGCATTGTCAAAGTTCTCATATGCTGCGGTCGGGATGTCATATTTTTTCATCAGATCTTTTGAAAATGCCTTGCTTCCCTCCAGGATTGCTGCATTTTTTCTTGGTCCGAATGCGCGGATCCCGGCTTTTTCAAATTCATCTATAAGGCCGCCAACCAGCGGATCATCCATTCCTACGATTGCCAGATCGATCGCTTTTTCCTTTGCAAATGTAACCAGCTTGTCAAATTCCATCGCACCAATCGGTACACATTCTGCAAGCTCTGCAATCCCGGCATTTCCCGGTGCACAGTACATCTTCTCTACCTTGCTGCTCTTTGCTACACAATATGCAATTGCGTGTTCTCTTCCACCACCGCCTACGATCAATACTTTCATTGGTGCTCCTCCTTCTCTAACGGGCAATTGACACTCTGCCATCTTTTACTGTTACTTTTCCATTTGCGATCAGGTCGATCGCATGTGGAAGGATCTTCCACTCCGCCTGCTCCATCACACGTCTCTGCAGAACCTCCGGTGTATCGCCTTCTTCTACTTCAACAGCCTTCTGGAGAATGATCGGACCGGTATCCGTTCCTTCGTCTACAAAATGTACGGTTGCTCCAACCACCTTTACCCCTCTGGCAAGTGCTGCCTCATGAACCTTCAGTCCATAATATCCCGTTCCGCAGAACGACGGAATCAGAGATGGATGGATATTGATGATCTTATTCCGGTATCTGCTGATCATTTCTTCCGGGATCACAACCAAAAATCCCGCCAGAACGATCAGATCCGGTTTCAGTTCGTCTACCTTTTCAAGAAAAACTTTGTTAAACTCTTCTCTTGTCTCAAAATCTTTCGGCGAAACGCACTGCGCCGGGATCTGATGATTCCCGGCTCTTGTGAGTGCATATGCGTTCTTATTATTGCTGATGACACCGACCAGCTCTGTATTGGTGATCGTGCCATTTTCCACTGCATCAATGATTGCCTGCAGATTGGTTCCGCCTCCGGATACAAGTACAGCAACTCTTAACATAAAGTAACTCCTTTTTCTCCTGCTTCTACATAACCAACCACAAATGCTTCATCTCCAGCTTCTTTCATTGCCTTAATTGTAGCATCTACATCCTTTTCATCGACAGCGACAACCATACCGATACCCATATTGAAGGTATTGTACATCATCTCTTCTGCAATGTTGCCAGTCTTTGCGATCAGGTTGAAGATTGCAGGGATTTGATAGCTGTCCTTCTTTACCACTGCACGGATTCCTTCCGGAAGCATTCTCGGAATATTTTCATAGAATCCACCGCCTGTGATATGGCTGCATCCTTTGACTCTTACACCGGCTTCTTTTACGTTCTTCAGTGCTTTTACATAAATTCTGGTCGGAGCAAGAAGTGCTTCGCCAAGTGTCTTTCCTAATTCATCATAGTATGTATTTAAGGATTCTTCTGTAATGTCGAATACCTTACGAACCAGTGAAAATCCATTGCTGTGAACCCCTGTAGACGGCATTGCAACAAGTACATCACCTGGCTTAATATCAGAACCGTCGATAATGTCTTTCTTATCTACAACTCCGACTGCAAAACCTGCAAGGTCGTAATCATTCTCCGGCATCAGTCCCGGATGTTCTGCTGTCTCTCCACCTACAAGTGCACATCCTGACTGCTTGCACCCCTCTGCCACACCGCTTACGATCGTAGCGATCTTTTCCGGGTAATTCTTGCCACAGGCAATATAATCCAGGAAGAATAACGGTTCTCCACCAGAGCATGCGATATCATTCACACACATGGCAACGGCATCAATACCGATCGTATCATGCTTGTCCATTACAAATGCAAGCTTCACCTTTGTTCCACATCCATCTGTTCCGGAAAGAAGTACTGGTTCTTCCATATTCTTGATTCCACTTAAATCAAATGCACCTGCAAAACCGCCAAGCCCTCCTAACACTTCCGGTCTCATGGTTTCTTTTACATGCTTTTTCATAAGTTCTACTGATTTATATCCTGCCTCGATATCTACGCCGGCTGTCTTATAATCCAACATTTTCTATATCCTCCTGGTATTTTCACTGACATCTGTATGCCTACATCTGCTTGATATATTCTTTGTGTCCGATTTTTTCAAGCTTTTCTGCTTTTTTCTGGACGGTTTCTTTCATTTCTGCAGTGTAATCCTTCAATTTCTGAAGAAGCTCAGGATCTGAGGTTGCAAGAATCTTTGCAGCCAGAATAGCTGCGTTTGCTCCGCCATCGATCGCAACTGTGGCAACCGGGATTCCGGGCGGCATCTGAACGATTGAATAGAGTGCGTCGACACCCTCCAGATTCTTCCCTGACATTGGGATTCCGATAACCGGCATCGGGAAAATTGCTGCACACATTCCTGGAAGATGTGCTGCCATACCTGCACCTGCAATAATTACTTTGAAGTCTTTTGCTTCTGCAGACTTCGCATATTCATAGAATACATCAGGCTCACGGTGTGCCGAGATGATCGTCATCTCATAATCGATTCCAAACTTTTCCAGCATGTCAGCAGCTTTTCCCATTACTTTCATATCTGAGTCGCTGCCCATTACGATTCCAACTTTTGGCATAATGATCTCCTTTTCTTTTATCTATAAGTATTTTAATAAATAGCTAACCACTTATAAGTTATTTTACTAAGTCTGTTGCGGTATGTCAACCGTTACTTATCTGACCATTATTTAATTTTACTTATTGGTATTATTGAAAATCCATAACTAATACTAATTCAGAGGTTCATTGAGGATCTCTGTTCCCGGAAGAACAAACCGTCCATCACGGATAATTTCTGTCTCTGTTCCGTCTTTCGCCACTACAACAATGCTTCCCAGCTCATCATAAGGAATGGTGATATCGGTATGGCACTGGAAATATGCTTTCGACGGATCCTCTTTTCTCAAGATCGATATGCTGTTGTCTCTTGCAATAATCTCTTTTCCATCCGGATTGTAAACCTTTACATCCTCTGCCCAGCTGTAGCAGGTATCCCCTACTGCAAAATGCGGTCCCGTCTTTTCAGCGATCAGAATCGTATATTTATCTGCAATATCATATTTCTTCGCAACCGCATAAGCTGTGGTATTGGTTCCGATCGCAAACTCGCCGATCGGAAGTGTCTGATGATTGTGCAGAATATTATCGAAAATATATTTTTTATTTTCTTCTTCTGAATCAAAATTGGTGCAGGTATACTCTGTGATCTTTCCTTCTTTAAAACTGATCTTCAGATTGTAATACGGAAGTCCGTGAAGGAATACCTTGCTCACAAAAAGGGTACCTTCTGTTCCTTCCAGTACCGGAGAAGTGAACACCTCACCTACCGGGATATTGACATCGGCAACACAGTTTTCAAAGATCGTCTCTTTTGCCGGATCGGCAAGCGGATGAAGCATCACTTTCAGATCCGTCTGGTTTTCGCCTGAGCCTGTTACTTTTACATACTCTCCTTTATCCAGTGCATCGATCATTGTCTGCTGCACCTTCTGGTAAAGCTTGTAATCCAGAGTATTGATCTTGATCGTTTCATCAAAGATCTCATGATACTGCTCTCCGATTTCCGGAACCGGCCAGGAAATGATCGTAAAGCTTCTCTCATCTCCCGGAAGATATTCATTGGTCAGACGTCCGGCCCTTCCATTCATCGCAACCAGAAGTTCTTCCTGCTTTTCGCTTAATTTAACTGCCTCTGGTTTAGCCTGCGGAACAAAAGTCTTTTCTCCGAAAATGTCGATCACTGCCGGTCCTGCATAGCCTGCTGCAATCTCTTTATTCTGCTCGTAAGTGGTACGCATCACTTCCAGCTTTCTCTCTACATACTGTTTATCCATCACAAGCCCGATATCATCTCTGTGGTCATAGACATACTGCTTGTTGCCGGAAATATTGAAAAATCCGATCTGGCTGTTGCGTCCTCTTGTGATCACGCTGTGACTTGTCCGGAAAATACTCGGCTTTAATCCCATTTTGGCAAAATTCTCAATGGCTTTTTTTACGATCCGTTCAAATCCCATTGCATAGTAAATGTTGACTACAGATTTTTTTGACAGGTCTTTTCCGGTATTTACAAAACCAATCCTGTATCCTTCACTGAAGGTATCTGCCATCTTATCAATCTTCTCCTGTGAAAGTGAATTTAAATATGCGGCTGTCTCTCTTTCATTTACTCCCACATATTCTCCCATACGGTAGAGATAACGCAGATCGGAAAGATCTTCATTCATGATCATATTCACAATGAAGCATCCTCTTTCCGGATCGATCTGGTCTTTGATGCGGTCTGCCGCAAATACATCGCAGTAATCACTTGCATACCAGTAAAAGATTTCCTTCAGGCTTTCCAGCTGCGGCTGCTTTTCTTCTTCAAATTTGTTGTAGATTTCAATCAAAAGCTCTGCTCCGATCACAACATACTCCATACGCTGTTCCTGAACATAAGAAATGCTTCCGCGGATCTCGGTGTAAACCGCAGACAAAAAGCTTCCCAGTTCTCCTCCCAGCACCAAAACCGCATAAGCCGGATTTGCATAAGATTTCTCATAGTTTGCTTCCAGTTCGTCTGCATAAAGATCCTTCATCTCTTCCTGCAGCTCTTCTTCTGACATCTCTTTCTGCTTTCCGCTTTCCACATTCTGTTTCAGCTCATCAAGCTTTAAAATAAACCGAGCCACATGCTGGAAATACTCCCGATATGGCTCTGCTACTGTTTTTTCTTCTATTATTGCTTTCATTCTGTCAATTGCCAGATTATATCTTTCTTCCATTTATACACATCCTCTTATAAATACTAAGATCAGGGCAAGTAAAATAAATCCGTTTACAACAATTCCGATCTTGCAGGTCAGATAATTTTTATCTCTTTCTTTAAATCCTTTTACACCCGTTACAATACCGATGCAGGCAAGAATCATATCGAAAACCCCAAAGCTTCCTACCATTGCTGCTGATTTCCCTTTATTCATAAATGCCATTACAATCAATCCCGCTATCACTGCCGTAACAAGTACTGCCATCACACTGGACCAGATTCCCTTGCGGGAATGCTTTCTTTTTATCTGACCATACTTCCGGCTTCTTTTATTTCGATCTCTTTCGCGTGCTCTTTTTTTATCTCTCCTGCTTCGCATCGTGCCATCTCCTTATCATATTACAAATCGCGAAGACGATATACCCGATCACACCGCCAAGGGTGTTGAGCAGCATATCATCCACATCAAAACTCCCCACTCTTGTTACCAGCTGAAAGCACTCCACAAAGAAGCTCCCTCCAAAACTATAGAAAAGGGTAAGAAAAAAGCTGCGATACCGGCTTGCCATCGGCATAAAAAATCCAAATGGCACGAAAATCAGGACATTTCCGAACAGATTTGCATAAGCTACCCATCCTAAAACATCTCGATACAGCCAAAATCTTTTTATTTCACAGAAAAGAACCAGGTTATAATGATATTCCCCGGTTCCTTCCCGTCCATACCAGTCAGAAAAAATCAGAAAGTAAAATAAAAATCCAATATACAGGACAAATAAAATCTTCCCAAGAACCCGAAGTCTTTTTCTGTTCTTTGCTTTCAACTTAAAGCGCCCTTCCTAAAATGTCAGTCCCTTTTTCGCACCAAGCAGCTTTCCACCGCTGACAAGCAAAATGATCCCGGTTGTCACACCAACAACAATAGAAATAATTCCGATCGCAATATTGGCACCGCCGGCAAGTCCCATCACCTTATATGTCTTTTCTGTCACTGTAACTCCTCCTTATTTTGCACCATACTGCTCATAGTATGCGTCGATTGCAGCCTTGATCTTGTCATCGATAACAATTTCACCATTACATGGTTTGTTGTACAGATGCTCTACTACATCCTTCATGGTTACGATTGCATTAGTTTCAAATCCGTAAAGATCCTTTACTTCATCGAGTGCGCATTTCACACCGCCTTTTCCTACTTCCATACGGTCAAGGGATACCATCAGTCCAACAATTGTTACATCAGCGGCTCCTCTTACCTTCGGTACAGTCTCTTCCATGGATTTGCCGGATGTGGTAACATCTTCGATCATAACCACGCGGTCTCCGTCCTGAAGCTTGCTTCCGAGGAAGCTTCCCTTATCTGCTCCGTGATCTTTTTCTTCTTTACGGTCTGAGCAGTAACGGATCTCTTTTCCGTATAATTCACTGTAAGCGATCGCGGTTACAACTCCAAGCGGGATTCCTTTGTAAGCAGGTCCGAATAATACATCAAAATCATCCCCGTATTTGTCATGGATTGCTTTTGCGTAATATTCACCGAGTCTTTTGAGCTGTGATCCTGTCACATAAGCTCCTGCATTCATGAAGAAAGGGGACTTTCTTCCGCTTTTCAGTGTAAATTCTCCAAATTTAAGCACGTGGCTTTCTACCATAAAATCAATAAATTCCTGTTTGTAGCTTTCCATTTTATTTATCCTCCATCTCTTATCTGTTCTTTATTTTACAATTCCAACCATATCTTTCACAGACTCAAAGCCATTCTTCTTCATGTAGGCTTCAATTCCATCGATCACTTCCATCGTCACTGCCGGATTGTGAAAGTTGGCTGTTCCTACGGATACGGCACTTGCTCCTGCAAGAAGGAACTCGATTGCATCTTCTGCGCAGGAAATACCGCCCATCCCGATGATTGGGATGTTCACTGCCTGTGCTACCTGATATACCATGCGGACAGCGATCGGTTTGACGATCGGTCCTGATACACCTCCGGTCTTATTTGCCACCGCAAATGTCTTACGATTGATATCAATCTTCATACCGGTCAGTGTATTGATCAGGGAAACTGCGTCCGCACCGCCTGCTTCTGCCGCTTTTGCTATCTCAGTAATATCGGTTACATTCGGTGTCAGCTTCATGATGATCGGCTGCTTTGCGATCTTCTTGATCTGTCCGGTCAGCTCTTCTACATGCTTTGCATCCTGTCCGAAAGCAAGGAATCCTGCATTGACATTCGGGCAGGAAATGTTGATTTCCATCATATCGATCGGTTCATCCGCAAGGCGTTCTACCACTTCAAGATACTCTTCCGGTGCATGTCCGCAGACATTCACAATGATCTTGGTATCATAGTTTTTCAGATACGGAATATCTCTTTTACAGAACAGATCGATTCCCGGATTCTGAAGTCCTATGGCGTTCATCATTCCGCCGTAAACCTCGGCTACACGCGGAGTCGGATTGCCCGGCCACGGTACATTTGCCACACCTTTTGTTGTCACAGCTCCAAGCTTGTTCAGATCTACAAATTCAGAAAACTCTTCTCCTGATCCGAAGGTTCCTGATGCCACTGTTACCGGATTCTTCCATTCTACTCCGGCAATATTTACACGCATATCCATTAGATTTCCACCTCCGTAGAAAGAAATACCGGTCCGTCTTTACAGATACGTTTGTTGTGCACATTGCTGTGCGCATCCTTTTCCTTTGACTTGCACACGCACGCAAGACAGGCACCGATTCCACATGCCATTCTCTCTTCCAGAGAAATATAGCATTCGATTCCGTTTGTTTCTGCATACTGTTTGATCGCACGGAGCATCGGAGTTGGTCCACAGGCATAGATCATATCTGCTTCCAGCGCATTCTCACGGATTGCATCCATAACATTTCCTTTTGTTCCGACACTGCCATCTTCGGTTGAAATATAAAGCTCTCCTGCCTGTTCAAATTCTTCTTTCAGGAAGGTATGTGCATCACGGTATCCAACCACAATCTGCTTTTTCTCACATTCCATCTGTTTTGCAAGCTCCAGGATCGGCGGCACACCGATTCCTCCTCCCATCAGAAATACCTTCTTTCCTTCGGCCTTCTCAAATGGGAATCCATTACCAAGTGGTCCGATCACCGGAATGGTATCTCCTGCCTTCATCTGTGAAAATTCTTCTGTTCCGGTTTTTTCCCCTGTTACACGGTAAACCACACGAAGTTTTCCACCTTCTTTATCGATCTCACAGATACTGATCGGGCGTGGAAGAAGCTTGCTTCCATCATTGGTATACATGGAAATAAACTGCCCCGGTCTTGCACTCCCTGCTGTTTCTGTCTGGATCCACATACTGAAGATTCCATCAGCAAGCTGCTCCTGCGATACAACCTTTGCCTGTTCTTTTTTCTTTGTAGTCATCTTCTATTCTCCTATAATCCGGATTTGCCGGTATGTCAGAAGCTTCTGTCACACCGGCTCATTCTTTTCTCTTATCTGTTCTCAAGCGCGCCTTTGATATCTGCTACCATGGCTTCTACTGCTGCACGGGATGCATCTCCAAAGTTCTCTGCGCCGTATTTTGCATAAGCTTCCTGCTTATATGCTGCAATGATTCCTCTGGATGAGTTTACGATTGCTCCAAGTCCATCTTCATTGAAGAAATGAACCAGATCTTTTCCTTTTCCACCTTGTGCACCGTATCCCGGAACCAGAATGTAGGATTTCGGCATTACTTTACGAAGGACTTTTCCCATCTCCGGATAAGTAGCTCCCACAACTGCTCCGATGTAGCTATAATCATCACCCATGCAGTCTGCTCCCCACTCGGCAACCTTTTCTCCGACCAGTTCGTAAAGCGGACGGCCATCGATCAGCCGATCCTGGAATTCTCCACTGGATGGATTGGATGTCTTAACAAGGATAAAAAGACCTTTCTTCTCTTCTTTACATACTTCGATAAATGGCTTTACTCCGTCAGATCCAAGATACGGATTCACAGTAGCGAAATCTTCATCGAACGGTACATAGGATTTGCTTCCTACCTGAACTCTTCCAAGATGTCCAACAGCATATGCTGCTGAAGTAGAACCGATATCACCTCTCTTGATATCTCCGATGACAACAAGTCCTTTTTCTTTACAGTAGTCTACCGTCTTCTTGAATGCCTGAAGTCCCGGAATTCCGAACTGTTCGTACATAGCGATCTGCGGTTTAACTGCCGGGATCAGATCATAAGTCTTATCCACGATCTCTTTGTTGAACTGCCAGATAGCTTCTGCTGCTCCTTCCAAAGTCTCGCCATACTCTGCAAATGCCTTTTTCTGTACCTGCTCTGGTACATAGGAAAGCATCGGATCCAGTCCGACAACGATAGGTGCTCCTGTTTTTTTAATGTTAGCGACTAATTTGTTAATCATCTTATTCCCTCCAGTTTTCTATTTATATTTTTGCTGTAACAGAAAGTATTGTCCTTTTGTTACCTGAAAAAAAATATTCTTTACTTATGATATCATATTAAAAACTAAAAGGGAATGCCGTTTTCGGCATTCCCTCCGGATTTCTGTTATTGATTGATTTTATTTCTCACCTGTTCCAATGCTGCATCAAGCTGATTATCTGCATTCGGATTATTCTCATCCTGCTGATATTCAACTTCTACGTCCGGCGTAATTCCTTTTTTGTGAATATTTCTTCCATTCGGAGTATAGTACTCAGCCATTGTCAGCTTCACACAGGTTCCGTCTCCAAGATCAAAAATCTGCTGAACGATTCCTTTTCCGTAAGTTGTTGTTCCGACGATCGATCCAAGTCCGTAGTCCTGGATCGCTCCGGCAAAAATCTCGGAAGCACTTGCACTGTTGCCGTCAACAACAACCGACATCGGCTTCGTAAACTGGTGTTCATCATCCGATGAGATCACCTCTTCGTGACCACTCTTGTCTTTTGTTGACACGATCGTACCTTTTGGCAGTAACAGATCCAGCATCTGTGTGACTGTCGCAAGATTGCCTCCCGGATTCGCCCGAAGATCAACCACAAGTCCTTTCATCCCCTGGTCCTCCAGACTGCCGAGTGCACTCTTGAACTGGTCATAGGTCACACTGTCAAATTCCGTAACCCGGATATAACCGATCTGGTCATCCTTCATTTCAGACTTGACTGTCTCCACCTGGATTTTTCTCCGGGTAACCGTCATTGTCACTTCCTTCGCATCATCCCCACGCAGGACTGTGATATCAACAGTCGTATTCTCTACACCGCGGATCAGCTGTACAACATCGGAAAGATCCGTTCCACTTACGTCCTTATCTCCAACCTTATACAGAATATCATTTATCTGGATACCTGCTTCATTCGCCGGGCTGTTCTCATAAACCTGAACTGCAGTGATCACCTTAGTTTCCTGATTCTGTGAAAAAACAACTCCGATTCCCGAATACTCTCCCGAAGTTGATTCCTGCAGGGATTTAGTCTGTTCTTCATCATAGTATACGGAATATGGATCTCCCAGTGCATTAATGTATCCACTGTAAAGTCCGTTCTCCTGATCTTCTTCTTTCAAATCATCTGTATAAAGATAATTTTCATCAATCAGCTTTTTCAGTTTATTCAGTTTTTTCTCTTCCTGCGCATTTACAACCTTTTCCTGACTGGTTCCAAGGTCTACACCTGCGACATTCATAATTCCAAGTGCCGCAGCACCTACCATAAACATGGCGAGGGCGCCTGCAAGCGCCCCCTTCCAAAAATTCTTTTTATTATTTTCCATCATTTACTCTTTCATACCTGTTATGTATTATCTTACAGATAGTTCAGTGGATTGACCGGTACACCATTTACATGAACTTCAAAGTGAAGATGTGGTCCTGTGGAAATTCCGGTCGTACCGACATTTCCGATCACCTGACCTCTTGCCACCGTCTGTCCCACGGTAACATTCATCGAACTCAGATGCTGATACCATGTCTGCATTCCATTACCGTGATTGATTACGATGTAATTTCCACGTGCACTATTGTACTGTGCGGTAATAACGGTTCCGGAATCAGCCGCATAAACTGCTGCTCCGTATCCTGCACCATAATCGATTCCGTCATGACCGGTTGTTGCACCTGCAGTCGGTGCCACACGTCCGCCAAAGCCACTGGTAATCGCTGCTCCCGGTACCGGATGTGTAAGTGATCCGGTTCCCGTTGCACTTGCATTGCTGCTCGTATTGCCTGAGCTGCTTGTGCCTGACGAAGCTGCTGCCGCTGCCTGTGCAGCCTGAGCGGCTGCCGTTGCTTCTGCTTCTTTTCTGCGGGCTTCTGCCGCCTCTGCTTCTGCAATCAGCTGCTTCAGCTTGTCAGCATTACTACTGATCTCAGATGTCAGGTTATTGATCTGAATGTTCTTATCAGCAAGAAGCTTTTCTACATTTGCCTGTTCTCCCGCAAGTTCATCCTGCAGGCTTTCCAGCTCTGCATACTCTTTTTTAAGTGCATTTTCTCTGTTCTCGACATCTTTTCTTGTATCTTCGTATTCTACAAGAAGTTCACGGTCACATTGGGAAATCTTGTTGATGTATTCTGCTTTGTTCAGCAGATCTGCAATACTGTTAGCTTCCATCAGGATCTCCAGGAATTCATTGCTCCCGTTCTCATACATATACTTGATACGTAGCTTCATCGTCTGGTACTGGTCATCTTCGTTGGCTTTCGCAGTTACCAGCTCTGTCTCTGCATCATTGATCTCCGTCTCTTTTGCAGTCAGATCTGACTGTGTCTTCTCCATCTTTGATACAATGGAATCCAGTTCAGAAGAAAGTTCCGACTTCTCCGCCTCAGCCGTATTCTTCTGCTGTTCCAGCTCCTGCTGCTTCTTTTTCGCATCCGAAATATCATCAGCCTGTGCCGGAATTACCATACTGAAGCAAAGTGTAAACGCCAGTAACGCCCCAAGTATTTTTTTCCCTCTTATCATATTCGTCTCCCTTAAATATTATGCGACTAGACTCTTAAGTGCTTTCTAATCGTAAAGAAACTTCCCACAAAACCAATTCCGATTCCCAACAAAAGTCCGACCGGAAGCAATGTCTTGTATACCTGCCCCACCGGAAGGAAATCCAGAATATTATTCAGCAGGCTGAATTTTGTAAGAATATAAGTAATTGCTTTATTATAAAGTACATAAAAGATACCAAGCGGAATCGCCGCACCGACAAGACCGATCAGGATACCTTCAATGATGAACGGTGCCCGTACAAAACCATCCTTCGCACCGATATATTTCATAATTGCAATCTCTTCCCTTCGGACAGTAATACCCATTGTGACCGTATTGCTGATCAGGAAAATGGATACTGCCAGAAGAATCGCAATGATAACAACCGATACATACCATACCAGCTTGTTCACACTGTTCAGTGTATTGGCTACGGTATCTGATTTGTTAACCTTGCGAACCCCGTCAAGGCTTTCCGCAAAGGAAACCAGCTTCTTCTGTGAAGCCACATCTGTCATATATACTTCATAGTTGTCAGATCCTGCCAGAGGGTTATCATTTTTAAATCCTTCTGCAAGGTCACTTGATTCGCCAAAATACTGATCTTTAAATGTATCCCATGCTTCGTCTGCAGACACATACTTGATCTCTTTTACACCATCCTGCTTTTTAAGCTGTACGCCAATATTATCAATCTGCTCCTGCGTTGCATCATCATTAAAAAATACAGTGATTGCCACGCCTTCTTCTGCTTTGTGTACAATATACTGGAAGTTCATAATAATTGAGAAAAACAGTCCGAACACAAAGATACATGCAGCCATAGTTGCAACAGATGCCAGTGAAAACATCTTATTTCTTCCAATATTCTTAACTCCCTGTTTCACGGAGTATCCAACTGTACTAATCCTCATGCTTATACCCACCTTCTTGTTCGTCGCTGACAATGACACCCTTCTTCATCGTAATAACGCGCTTTTTCATCTCGTTTACAATTTCCTGGTTGTGAGTAACTACCAGAACTGTAGTTCCTCTCTCGTTCGCTTCTTCAAGAAGTTTCATGATCTCCCATGAGTTGGTTGGATCCAGGTTTCCTGTCGGTTCGTCAGCCAGCAAAATAGCAGGCTCATTTACAACAGCTCTGGCAATTGCAACTCTCTGCTGTTCCCCACCGGACAATTCCTTCGGGAACGCTTTGTACTTCTGTGCCAATCCGACAAGTGACAGAGCCGCCGGCACTTTCTTTTTGATGACACGGGTTGATTTTTCTGTAACCCGCTGTGCAAATGCAATATTCTCATAAATATTGCGGTCTTTCAGAAGTCTGAAATCCTGGAATACAACGCCGATTCCTCTTCTGTACTGCGGAATCTGGCGATGTTTCATACGATTCAGATTCTGACCGTTGACAATAATCGTACCTGACGTTGGTTCGATCTCCTTCATCAGAAGACGTATCAACGTAGACTTTCCGGAACCGCTGTCTCCAACTACGAATACGAACTCTCCCTGTTCGATCCGAAGGTTGATACCATTGAGTGCAGCAATACCCTTCGAGTATTCCTTGGTAACTTCTTTAAGTTCTATCATATGCTCCTCCTAATTATCATACTCCGATATAACTTAATACTCCAGTGTTTCCATGTATTTCATATATTTGACTACCATCAGCGCGATCTTAAATGTGATTGCATCCTCAAATACGCGCAGATCCAGTCCTGTGCTCTTCTGCAGTTTGTCAAGACGGTACACCAGTGTATTTCTGTGAATATACAGCTGTCTTGATGTCTCGGAAACATTCAGGCTGTTCTCAAAGAACTTATTGATGGTCGTGAGCGTCTCTTCATCAAATTCGTCCGGAGATTTCCCCTCAAAAATTTCGCGGATAAACATCTTGCAGAGCGGAATTGGGAGCTGATAGATCAGTCGTCCGATTCCAAGCGCACTATATGCAATAACTTCCTTCTCGTCGAAGAAGATCTTTCCTACATCGAGCGCAAGCTTCGCTTCTTTGTAAGACTTGGATACTTCTTTGATGTCATTGACGATCGTACCATATGCGATACGGATATTCTCTTCTCCTTCTGCTTTCAGAAGATCAAGAATCTCATGCGCAGTCTTGTCCATCTCCGGATATCCATCGCCAGGACCTAATTCTTTTACTACGATGATGTTCTTCTCATCAACAGCTGTAATAAAGTCCTTGCCCTTTCCACCCAAAACAGAACGGAGACTGTCAAGCGCACTGACATCTCTCTCCCGAGAAGTCTCAACTATAAAGATATCACGTTTTACCTCTGTGTCAATATGTAATTTTTTGGCGCGATTATAAATATCCACCAGAAGAAGGTTGTCAAGAAGGAGGTTTTTGATGAAATTATCCTTGTCAAAACGCTCCTTATATGCTACCAGAAGATTCTGGATCTGGAAGGCTGCAATCTTGCCAACCATATAAACATCTTCACTGCCGCCATTGGCGATCAGAATGTACTCCAGCTGGTGTTCATCATAAATTTTGAAAAACTGATACCCCTGAATCACCTGACTTTCTGCCGGAGATTCTACAAACGAAAGAACGGCATTCTCATAATCTCCAGGCTCCGGAAATGTTGTCGCCAAAGTCTTTCCATCTGTATCCATCACTCCAAGATCAATCCTTGTAATTGATTTCAACCCTTCAATCGTATTCTGCAGTATCTGATTTGATATCATATTCTCTCTCCTCCATCCTCCGTGGTTCTATACACTTTGTACAATCTTCATCCCCCGCAACTGTGGACTTAGCCATATACATATATAATACTTTAATACATATTACCAAAAAAATAAAGAGGAAATCACATTTTTTTATGCATTTCCTCAATTGAGTTTATTATAAAATTTATTCTATCGAAAAAGATTTTTTGATTTTTTTTATTATTTTCAGTCTTTTGTCGCTTCAATTATACTTCTTTTCTTTTTTGCTCTTTTTTGATCTCCCGTTTTAAAATCCTTTTACCGATAAAATTTTTCAGGTGATCTGCCCAGTTCTCACCATTTGCAAAGGAAGCAATACTATGTCCTGTTCCAAACCACATTCTGGTATTCAGCTGCTCTTTGCACCGGTAAACAAACTGTTCCTGCCAAGGGAAATCCATGCTGGCAATCACACAGTCTACTTCTCCGCCGTTGACCAGATTGGTGATCCTGTCATCCTCACTTTCGTCTGCCGGTACTGCTTTCATACCGACAACCTGAATCCCACTGTATGCCTCATGCAAATAGCCCTGCAGTCTGTCTCCTTCTTCCTCAGATCCTGCCAGTATAAATATCTTACAGCGGTTCTTATGAAAATAATGGAATACCATCTTCAGCATCGTCTGATCCTCCATCTCCTGGATCCGCTTTCTATCTGTGATCTTTGCAGCTTCAAGAATCGCCATATCTCCCGGAAGCAGAAGATCCAGTTTCTCCAGCTCTTCTTTCATACCGTCAAGCTGTGTCGCTCTCATCAAGGTATCCACCGTAACAATATCTACTGTGTTAAGTTCTTCTGTCTGCATATATTCTGCAATGATCTTCATCGCATCTTTTGCCGTACAGTTATCAAGCTGTACGTCCAGTACGTTCATTTTTTCATTCATTTGCCTCACCCGTTCCATTTTCTCGGTTTTTGCGGTCAAGCGATTATATCAAACATACAGTGCTTTTTCAACAAACGTTGCAAAATATTCACATTTTTTAAAATTTGTAATATTATTGTAAATTCCCAGTCTCATTCTTCCTGGATTTTTTTGAAATGATTCCTCCGATCCGCCCGGTTTCTTTTGATGACAGACTCTTCCAGCCATCTTCCAGAACCTTATCGAGAAGTCCAAGCTCCTCCGCAATCTCGTATTTTACCCGCTCACTTGTTTCCAGATTGGGGATATCTTCGCGTCTGATTTTCTTTGTCTTTGTGCTTTTCATACCTTTCAACTCCTTTTTCAGAGTGTTTCCCCAATTACGGATTTTATACATTTATACCTGGTTATTATAAAAGAAGCCGGAAACATTACTTCCGACTTCTTCTCCTTCTGCCTTTTCTTTATCGGCAAAGCTCTCTTATTTTTTATTCGGGATCCGGAATGATAACTGCTGCAACAAAATAGGCAACCACGGCAGTCCCACAGCTTACGCAAGCCAGCAAAACACCTCCAAGCCGGATCAATGTAGGATCGATATTAAAATATTCTCCAAGACCTCCACATACACCGCAGATCTTACGGTTTGTTACGGATCTGTATAATCTTTTCTGTTCCATAAAAATTCCTCCTAAAAGTTTCTCCTATTTTTGTGTTTCTTCTATTATATATGTGTTTCATCTGATACATTTTTCTGTCTATGTTAATTCTAATGGAAACGGATCTCCACGCTGCCTGCTCCGTTCGATATCTCAATCGTGCGTTTACTGCCATTATCGATTGACTTCTCTGTGCTTAAGCCGCCAAGATCTATATCTTCTCCAATTTCTACCGAACCGGCACTGCTATCCAGTTCATAATTATAATCCTCCACTTTTCCTTCCAGATTCAGTGTGACGCTTCCAGCACCACAGTCAATATCCACTTCTTTTTCCACTGTTCCATAAAAATCCAGACTTCCGGCACCTGTTTCTACATCTAACTCCTCTATATCTGCATTTTTTATTGTACAGCCTGATGCCCCGCTTTCAATCTTAAGGCTTTTCGCATTTAGTCCATCGATCTCTGCTGTTACTGCACCATATTCCATGTCCACCTGATCGAACTTGTAATCTCTTGGAAGATAGATCACAAGTGTTCCCTTTACGTTTCTCACATTTTTGAAATCGAAACTTCTGCGCATTTTCGTTGTTATTTCCAGGGTTTTCCTGTCATCGGACAGTCTTTTCTGCACTACATTTTCCGTTTTCATCCTGGAATCATCCACATGGATCTTATCATCCGTCCCCGTCTTGATCTGTACCTCACTTGCACCGATATCAAGCTTCAGATTCTCTACGTTCGAAAATGTCTCCTCTGATACAACATTTTCTGTCTCTTCCGGCTCATCATCGTCGTCATCATCATCCCAATCTTCCTCGAAAGAAACGTAATCCTTTCTTATAATACCAATTCCATTCGGATATGCTTTTTCAAACTGTGAAAATGTGACTCCAAGACATAACGCAATGATACAAAATACAACTCCTGCCCCTGTCAGGCTTATAATAACTGTCCAGAAAATCTTCCATCCTTTTTTCATCTGCATTCACCTCTCTTTTTCTGAAATGGTATGCGACAAAGATTTACAAATCCACGGAACATCATTGGAATCAGTTTGATGCATCCCCATCCGATCAATACTGTAAATACTGCCCCAAGTGCCAGCAGCAGGCAGCCGACACCAAGCATTCCGATTCCAAGAGCCGGGGAATAAAACAGCTGACCAAATCCGTGAATCCCCAACAGAATCCCTACGGCTGCGGTTGCAACTGCTGCCACCCAGATCGCTATTGCTGATATTGCAAGTACGACCAGAACTCCAAATGCCGCTAAAAGAAGACCAAGTGCTGTCGGAACTACAATTGGAAGCCCAATCAAAAGGATACAGATGATCAAAACGATCTTGCCGGCACTGGATTTCTTCCGTGGCATTTCTGTCGTCTGACCCGCACCATATCCCTGATTTCCCGCATATGTATATCCCTGATTAGAATTGGCTGTATAAGAATACTGTCTTTCTGAAAATGGATTCCTGTCTTTCTGTGACTGACTTTCTCCACATGTCTCCGAATAGCTGTCTTTATAATAGTCATCTCTTCCTGCCGGGTACTCACTGCTGTCAAAACGCCTGTCCTGATATCCTCGCTCTCCGTACTCTCCATAACTTTCCGCCTCATCGGTATTGCCATTTATCCCGGCACGGATCGTTTCTGCAAGCTTTGCAGGACTTCCCAGCTCTTCGATTACTTTTTCTTCATTCTCGCTTCCGGCGTCATCAAAATAATCATTGTAATACTGCATTGCTTCTTCTCTTTCTTCTTTCGAAATTCCATGAAGCAGTGCATCTAATTCCCTCATATACTCTGTACGGTTCATTCGGCTGCACCTCCCTCGAACATCTCTGTAATCTTCCTTGTGTAGTTCTTCCATTCGACTTTATATAAATTAAGCTGTGCCATTCCTTTTTCTGTAACTTTATAGTATCTGCGGTTTCTTCCGTCAAACTGCATATCATAGACCTCCAGACATTCATCTTTCTGAAGTCTTCTCAGTACCGGATACATTGTTGACTCTGATACATTCAGAACTTTCCGGACATCCTGGGTAATCTTATATCCATAGGTTCCTTCCTGCTCCCGCGATACAACAGCAAGCACGATCGCATCAAGGAGGGCAGCTCCGGTGTTAAATACCATATGATTCACATCCTTTTATTGTTTGTTATATTGTTTTGTTAAGCATATTATACGTTATATAATATAGTGAGTCAATATAATATTGTATAAGACTTTCTGAAGATTTCCTAAAGAAACGGGTGGGAGACGGATGGTGGGAGGGAGGTTGTGACAGCTTGCGGATAGAAATAAAGTCCACCGCTTCCCACGGGGCGAAGACATTCCGATGAGCCTCTGAATGCGAACATTGTGTCAGCAATGGCTTCCACAATGTTTGAGTCTCATCTCCATTACCCCTCAAGGGAAGTGGTGGACTTTATTTCTATCTGCAAGCCGCTCAAGGTTATCGAATGACCAGCCATCCGCTTGGGCGGGCTGCCAGGGCTGATGCTGGGGCGAAATTTGAAGGATTGTGAAAGGGGACGCACAGCGCCTGTAAGGCGACTGTGCTGGGGAATCAAATATTTTAAATATTTGGGTAAAGAAAAAATGTGATTATTATTTGAATGATTAGAATAATAGGGATTCCTAATTTGAATTTCAGGTGGCGGGTTTTGTGGTGGTAGTGTTTCATGGCGAGGAGGGCGGCGGGGGAGCCGCCCAGAAGGGCCAGGAGGATGAGGGTTCGTTCGGGGATTCGCCATTTGTTTTGGCGGGCTTTGGTTTTATCGGCAGCGTAGGTGAAGTAGGTGATGATGTTGATCAATAGCAGGTATGCCAGGAGTATTATTTTAATCATTTTTGTAGCCCTCCAGGTGGATTTCTTTGCGAAGGGTGAAGGAGTAGATGATCTGTTCTTTTACTTTTTTCCGGGTGATCTGTTCGAGGGCTTTGGTGTAAAGGCGGAGCTGTTCCTGATAGCGGTCTTTTAGTTCGGCTTCGGTTTGTACACGGTCGGTTTTATAATCGAGTACGATGATTTCTCCGTCTTCTTCAAAGTAAGCATCAATAATTCCCTGGATCAGTACCATTTCACCTTTTTTCTGATCCGGATAAAATTCTTTTGCATCTACACCGAAAACAAACGGCTGCTCGCGGTAAAGTGTTTTTGCCCTGGCTGCATTTTGCATTCTTTTTCCCACATTCGTATTAAGAAACTCCATAATTTCTTTTTTTTGAATACACCCGGCTGTTCCCGCATCCAGGTATCCTTCGTTTTTCAGATTCTCTATGTTTTCCCGCAGTAAATCCATCGTATATATTTTCGTAAAATCAAGAAGCTCCATTACTTTATGATAAGCTGTTCCTTTTGTTGCTCCTTTTACCTCTTCTTCCTCTTTCATAAAATTCGGAAGGATTGGAACAATCTCCTCTTCCGGAATCAGTATTTCTCCATCTTCTTCTTCCGAAGCTGCCGCATATTTTTTCAGCTCTGACACGGTGTACTTCATTTTCATCTGATCTTCACCCTGATACGGATATCTGTAGGAAAATGCTTCCTCGATTTTTGCCCGAAAACGTTCATCCGTCACAGCCATCGGATGTTCTTCTGCTTCTATTTTTTCAAGGAACACCTCTTTTTCCAGATAATCTGCTGCTTCTTTATCCACTTCACCTTCTACAAGCGTATCAACACCAATCACTTTTAATTCGATTGGAACTTCTTCTGTTTTACGCACTGCCGCCGGAAGGATCCAGTCATAATAAGACGTTGCACGTGCAAGTTTTGTAAAGTCCAGTGTTTCTTTCTGACTGTTTTCCTGTTCCAGCTGACAGGCTTCCAGTTTGTCTGCCGCATGTGGAACCGTTCCGGTAAGAATCAGCTTTTCCTTTGCACGTGTAAGTGCTACATAAAGCACACGAAGCTCCTCACCAAGATTTTCCAGACCGATTTCATTTTGAATAACTTTCTTTAATAGTGTCGGAGATTTGGTTCGCCGCTCCAGATCGATCGCATCGATTCCAAGCCCCAGATCCGGATGGATCACAACGCATGCCGTGGTATCCTGAATATTGAACCTCTTTCCCATTCCGGTCACGATCACAACCGGGAATTCCAATCCTTTACTCTTATGGATACTCATCAAACGAACTGCATCCGTCTGCTCATCGTAAAGCCCGGCTTCCCCAAAGTCTACATTATATTTCTTGAGCTGATCAATATAACGGACAAAATGATACAGTCCCTTATAGCTGGTTGCCTCAAATGCCTTTGCCCTGGTGATCAGCATATCAAGATTCGCGCGCCTTCCTTTTCCTCCTGGCATTGCCGCGATATAATCCCGGTATCCTGTCTTTTTCATGATCTCCCACAGGAGATCATGGATTGCCGTGTACGGTATCCGCTCCCGGAAATAAAAAAGCCATCCAAATACATCGCGCACTTTTTTCAGAATGCCCGCCGGAAGATCTGTCTTTTTTTCCGGATCCGCTGTTTCCAGTACATTCTGATAAAATGGTACTTCTGCATTCAATTCTCTGATCTGTGCCAGTTCCTCATTTGTCATTCTTCCAAACGGAGATTTCAGCACCGCAACGAGTGGGATGTCCTGACGAAAATTATCAAGTACACGCAGATAGTCCATCATCCATCCAATTTCCAGAGTTTCAAAATACCCATCTGCTGATTCAGCCAGAACCGGTAATCCATCCTCCTGCAAAATTCGTGTAACAGTATCGGTCCATCCTGCAGGGCTTCTTGTCAGGATTACAATATCCTGATAGCGTACCGGTCGCAACATTCCCGTTTCTTTATCTACAATCTGCTGACTTTCCATCAGCTCTCCGATTCTTTGTGCGATCAGACGAACTTCCAGCTCTTTTGCCGTCTGGCTTCCGCTTCGCACAGAAATCCCGGTATCCTCTTCCTCACTTTTTGTATCCAGAAGAAGGATTTCTGTCTCATTCTTTTCGGATTCCGGGTAAGAAGCTCCCACATAAAGTGCAGCATTCTCATCGTATGTGATCCTTCCAAGCTCTTCGGTCATGATCTGCCGGAAAATGAAGTTTACCGCATCCAGCACTTCTGCCCGGCTTCGGAAATTTTTGTGCAGATCGATTCGCCTGTTTCCTCCGTCCGTCAGACTGTAGGTATTGAATTTTTCCATGAAAAGCTCCGGCCTTGACAAGCGGAAACGGTAAATACTCTGCTTCACATCTCCTACCATGAAGAGATTATTTTCCCCTCTGCTGATCCGGGACACACTGGTCAGGATCGCCTCCTGGATCAGGTTACTGTCCTGATATTCATCGATCATTACTTCCTCAAATGTATTCTGATACTCCTTGGCTATCTCAGAAGGCACTCTTTTTCCGTTTTCTTTTCTTGTCAGGATCTGCAAGGCAAACTGTTCCATATCCCGGAAATCGATCAGATTTTTTTCTGCCTTTTTAGCTGCAAGTACCCTCTGGTATTCTTTTACCAGACTGACCAGCTCATGTATCACCGGAATGCAGATTTTCCGGTCTGCTTCCATCTCAGATGGCGGCTGGAAAAAATAATTGTTTCGAATGTCATTGATAAGTTTCTTCCAGGTATCCCGATAGGCTCTTACCTGCTCTCTTTTTGTCGGATCTACTGCGTCATCTTTCTTTCTGGACAGAGTTTTCCATGCCGGCTTTTCTTTCAGTGCCTCATACATTTCTTCATAGCTCTTTGCCGCAAAAAGCTTTCTCAGAACTTTCTGATCCGCTTCCAGCATTTCTCCATACATGTACGGTCCGTCCGGTTCCATGCAGATCTGGTCCGCTTTTTCCATCAGCATCTGCATATCCGCAACTGTTCTCCGGATATACTCCATCACCTTTTCAATATAAATGGCTTTTTCCCCGCTCTCTTCGTACATCCTTGCACAGTCATCCAGCCACTCCTCCGGATCCGGATAACTTCCGGCAAATTCATACAGTCTGCTGATGATTTCTTCCACCTGCAGATCTTCCCTTCCGGTTGCAAAAGTCTCCACAAAACGCAGGAAATCCTCGTTTCCTTCTTCATATTTTGCTTCCAGAAGCTCTTTCATCACGTCCTGCTTCAAAAGCTTTAATTCTCCTTCTTCCGCAATACGGAATCCCGGATCCAGATCGATCGTGTGAAAATACTCCCGGATCACAGACAGGCAGAAGCTGTGGATCGTTGTAATCTTTGCTGTATGGATCAGGGCAGACTGCCGCTTCAGATGTTCACTTGACGGATCCTCCTCCAGCTCCTTCTCAATCGCAGCACCGATCCTTTCTTTCATCTCAACCGCCGCCGCCTCAGTGTAGGTCACGATCAGCATATGGTCGACATCCACCGGATTTGCATCCCTTGTCAGCCTCGCAATAATCCGCTCCACCAGAACAGCAGTTTTCCCGGAACCAGCGGCTGCTGACACCAGAATATTATGATCGCGCAGGTCGATCACCTGCTGCTGTTCTTCGGTCCATTTTACTCCCATGTCTGCTTCTCCTCTTCCAGCTTCGCCATAATTTTCTCCATTACAATTTCCTTCGGAAGCTTCTCAAGCTTCCGGTATTCATATCCATTGATCTGCTCATCAAATCCGCAGATATCCCGGTATGGGCAATACGTACAGCCATTTTGTGTACCCATCTCATACGGCAGTGCCTCCGCCTTTCCGCGGTACATTGCTCCCTGAAGATCAGTCCGCCTTTTCTGTGCATAAGTCAGCACTGCATCAAACTCTTCCGGCAGGAGCATTTTGGATGCTTTGGAATAACCGCTTTTCGTCTTTCCTGCCGGAATCACAAGCGAATTACCCGAAAAATCCGCATCCAGTCTCTGAATCACGGCATCCTCCTGACGGATGATTCCATCCAGCCGAAGCTCCTTTAAAATTGCCTCTTCCAGTTTTTCTTCATCCAGCTCTTTCCCGACGATCGGATCCTTCATCCGATAGTAGAAAATGCCTGCCGGCACAATCTTTTTACCCGGATGTTTTCTTTCCTCCAGCCGGACTGCTTCTTCCATATACACCACCAGCTGCATCTGCAGACCATGATAAAAAGCTGCCATATCAAAACTCTTTGCCCCGGTTTTATAATCCAGGATCTTCACATAGACCTGATCTTCCGTCTCACATGTATCGATCCTGTCAATCTTTCCGCTTCCAAAGCTTACCTCATAGCCCTCCGGTTTAAAGCTTCCCTTCCGAAGCTGCTTTGTCATCGCCCAGACCGTCCGGTTCATCATACGTTTCATACGTGGCACGATATACGCGTTCCGCGCACTGCTGTAGATTACGGTATTGCTGTAATCTACGATACTCTCATCCACGCTTTCCGACGCAAACTGTTCCTGCTGCTCCTTTGTAACCTCAGTCCATTCCAGGCCTTCCCGTTCTACCCGTCGGGCATATTTTTCCAGTGCTTTATGAAAAATATTTCCAAAATCAAGAGCAGCAAATTCATAGACCTCTCTCTCCTTAAGGCGAAGTCCATAGGTCAGAAAATGCGCACAGGCACAGGCAGCAAATTTCTCCAGTCTTGAAATGCTTGGTGCCCAGTCTCCATAAAGCTTCCGTGCGGTCTGCAAAGTCAGATTGTCCTCCGGCCTGCGGTATCTGCTGATCCTTGCCAGATCGTGCACCTTTTCGTTCCAGTCCTCCTGCGCACAATACCAACGGTACAGCTCCTGCCAGCTGCCTTCCTCCATCTTTTTCGGGTTCTGTAATCCTTCGATCAATGACCCGATCCCGGTCTGTGGAAGCATTTCTTTTGTCTCCATCCCATACTGATCCATATTAAATACAGGAAGCTTTGTATACATCCGCTTCAGATCCCCGATCAGATATGCCGCCCTCCTGCTCTTTCCATCGGCCGATACTTTACTGTAGGTCAGCATCAATTCTTCCGTCGGCTTTGTCATGTGCAAATACAGATAAAATTTCTGGATGTAACTTTTTTCTCTTGTTCCCGGTGCAAGCGCAATTCCTCTTTCTTCAAAACGCTCCCGGTCTCTGTCTGAAATCAGTCCACCTGCGGATGCATTTCCCGGAATCAGAGAATCATTGACTCCCAGAAGGATCAGCGCCCGGATATCTTTCAGTCTCGTTCGCTCAATATCTCCTGCCATCACTTCATCCAGACTTGGCGGAATTACACCGATCCTTGCCTCTTCCATTCCGGCATCCAGAAGCTCCCTGTACTCTTTGAGCGCAATCCGCTCATCTCCAAGAAGACTTACAAACTTGTCAAACAGCTCCATCACCACACGATAGATCTGTGCATATTCTTTTGCAAGTGCAAGCTCTCCTGCTTCTGTAAATTGATTCTCCAATACTTTTACCTGCTTCTGGATTTCTTCTTTTTCCAGAAATTCACAGATTGCAAGCGTCACATCCCGCACTGTCTTCTGACGCTGCTTTAAGACAAACACCAGCTCTTCTGTTTTTTCCACAAAGCATACCCGGAGATGATTCAGTACCTCCAACTCTTCCTCGGTCGTATCCTTCGCTCTGCGGATCCATTTTTCCTGCCATTTTTTGTAACCACGGATGCCCAGCGCAAGTACATAATTTTCCAGAAGATCCAATTCCTCACCGGTAAATCCGACCAGATCCGTTCTTAAGAAACGGAACACACTTTCTGCAGAAAAATTCTGTTCTGCCATCGCAAGAAGACTCCGGATATACTCCACAAAAGAATTTAAAAGTACATTCCGCTTATAATCCATGAAAACCGGAATCTCATACTCCCGGAAAGTCTTCTCGATCTCATCCGCATAGAGATTCATGTCACTTGCGATCACCGCGATCTCCCGGTAACGATATTCTTTCTTACGAATTAAAAAACGTATCCTCTGGGCAGCGCATTCTACTTCCATCCTGGGATTTGCCGCTGCATAAACCCGCACATTTGACTGCTTTTCCCTGTAAGTCCTGCCACTGTAACGGAACAGTTCCTTCTCCAGAAATGCAAGTGCCGGCGCATTTCTAAAACGCCAGACCGGCTCCTGGTACAGACAGACCGGCTCTTCGACCAGCACCTTTTCCTCCCCTGCAATCTTCACAAGAGACGTCACCATCTGCTTACTCAGCGCAAACAGCTGATACTTGTCTTTCATCACGTAAGGATCTTCCCTCTTATCCATCGTGACAGTAATCATCACCTTCTGACAATGATGCAGCATTTCCCCCAGTACCTTGTTCTGAAGCGGCGTAAATCCGGTAAACCCATCCAGCGCGATCACACTGTCCTTCAGCATTCTCGATTTGTCCATCACATTGCAGAGAATGTCCAGAATTTCTTCTTTTGTAATATATTTATCTGCAAGATATTCTTCAAATGCCTGATACATCACCTGGATATCCTTCAATTTCCAGGCAAGATACGAAGACTCATCTGCCTCCGTGATCATATCATCCATGCCATCCGGGGAAATGTTGTACTGCGTCAGCTCGGAAATAACGGATTTCACCTCACTGATGTAACCTGGCTTTTTGATATTTCCTTTTAAAACCTTTAGCGAATCTTCTTTTTTCCCCGCGAGTCGCCTGAGGATCAGATTCTTTCCTTCATCATCCAGAATCTCCCTGCTTCCATTCCCTGTTTCTTCCAGAACACGAAAAGCAAGACGTGCAAAACTCAGCACGTCTATGTTCATAATTCCATGTCTCGGATGCCGCAGGACCAGTTCCTTCTGCGTCTGCATCGTGAACTGTTCCGGCACCAGAATAATATAATTAATATCAGGATGTTTCATTGATTCCCGAATGATATGTTCATATAGATAATGTGACTTGCCCGAACCCGGATTTCCAAAAATAAACTGTAAAGCCATCTGTTATACCCTCCCGTCAAGCTCTTTCGGCACGTATGCAGATACATGGATTCCATCTTCTTTGTATTCTTCCTCCAGCAGTTCTCCATACTTCCGGATGAGCTGGATTTTCCCGGATTCCTGATAGGAATAAACTCGTTCGATATAAATTTTCTGCTCCCGCAGGATCTCTTCTATTGCCTGAAGAAGCGCCTCCAGACCTTCTCCGGTCTTTGCAGACACCTGTACGATCCGGTCTGCCTTAAAGTCCCGTACCGTCAGGCTTTCCCCGATCCTGTCCATCTTGTTAAATGCCGTGACCACCGGTTTGTCCATTGCCTCCAGACGCTGCAGTGTCTCATACACCACATACATCTGCTCGTCCATCTGTGGATTGGAAGCATCGACTACATGCAGGATCAGATCCGCATACTTCGCTTCTTCCAGCGTACTTTTAAATGCATCGATCAGATGATGAGGCAGCTTCCGGATAAAGCCTACCGTATCTGTCAGAAGAATCTCCTGTCCGCTTGGCAGCTTCCGGCTTCTTGTCGTCGGATCAAGAGTTGCAAAAAGCTGATCCTCCTGCAGCACACCTGCTCCGGTCAGTGTATTGAGAAGCGTGGACTTTCCGGCATTGGTATAACCGACAATTGCCACGACCGGGATCCGGTTCTTCGTCCGCTGTTCGCGTGTCAGTTCCCGGTGTCTCTTCACCTCCCTGAGTTCACGGTTCAGCTGTGCGATCCGGTTCTTGATGAGTCTCCGGTCCATCTCCAGCTTCTTTTCTCCCGGTCCTCTGGTTCCGATTCCACCTCCCAGACGTGACATCGCCCTTCCTGCCCCAGTAAGCTGTGACTGCCGGTACTTAAGCTGTGCCAGTTCTACCTGGATCTTTCCTTCACTTGTAGAAGCCCGTCCTGCAAAAATATCCAGAATGACCATCGTCCGGTCCATTACCTTCACATCCAGAATATCCGTCAGATTGTTCATCTGTGCCGGAGACAGCTCATCATCACAGACGATCCCGGTTGCGTCAAGCTCCCACAAAAGCTCCCGGATTTCCTCAATCTTGCCTTTTCCGACATAAGTTCCCGGATGGACAAGCTCTCTTTTCTGGATTACCCGTCCGACCGCTTCCGCACCTGCGGTCTTCACCAGATCCTTTAACTCATCCAGAGAATCTTCCGTGTCATCGTTCTCCCTTGTACTGACACCGACCAGAATTACCCTTTCCTTTTCTTCTTTTATTTCATAAAGTGCCATATTATTCTCCCCTGCCAGATTTCTTTCCGTCCCGGATCAGATCTGCTCATCCGATCCGCTCTACTGCTGATCTCCTTCCGAAATCTGTGTATTTAAAAATTCCTGCTCTTTCAGCGCTTTTTTGTCATCTGGATTTGCTTTCAGATAACTGTCCAGCTTCTCTTTTGCAGACTGGTAATCCCCTGCTTTTTCATAGGCAACTACCAGATTATATGCCATTTCTTTTAGCAGCTCTTTTCCTGCGCCTGAAAGCTCCTGCCCATTTTCGAAATAATACACTGCCTTTTCCGGTTTATCCAGTTCCAGATCGCAGATTCCCAGAATATTATAAAGAGTTGCTGTCTCTTCCGTTCCATTCTTCAATGCTTTTTCCAACGCCTTCTCTGCCTTTTCATACTTTTTCTGTTCCCAGTAGCAGAGTCCGAGTCCGCGATAAGCCTCTCCCAGATTCTTCTTTTTGTCTACCGCATCCTGGAATTCCACCTCTGCATTTTTATAGTCTTTTTCTTCCAGATACTTCGTTCCTTTTTTTACAGAACCAGCACATCCCGTTACTGTCATACAAAGTGCTACAAGGATCCCTATGATTACCTTTTTCTTTCTTCCTGCTGTCACTGTTATCGTTTCCTTCCTTCTATATTGATATATCATCTGTTATTCCAGAATATGCTCCATTCCCTGGTTCATGATGGTCTGGATATGATCATCAGCAAGGGAATAGAACACCGTTTTTCCTTCCCGTCTGTTCTTCACAAGCTTCATCTGCTTGAGCATCCGGAGCTGATGGGAAATCGCGGACTGCGTCATTCCAAGAACTTCCGCCAGATCACAAACACACATCTCAGACTGAAAAAGAACACATAAAATCCGGATCCGCGTGGTATCTGCAAATACCTTGAAAAAATCAGCAAGATCCTTCAAAACCTCTTCATCCGGTATATGCCCCTCTGCCTTATGTACAAGTTCTTCGTGTATACAAAATGTATCACAACATTCTACTTCTGTCTTTTTCATAGTTACCCCTTTCATATGAACAAGTATTCATATATCTATTATGCCAAATGATCTCTTTACGGTCAACTGTTTCCATTGATTCCGACATGTAAAGGAAAAACAGACGTTACTGTTCACTCCCCAATGTCATTTAGTTAAGTTACAGGGTTAGCCCCTAATTGTGGGTCTAACCCAAATTTTTTCAAAAAAGCTACCCAAAGGGTTGACATAGGGTGCAAAATGTGCGGTCGCTCTCGCTACTGATAAATTTGTTGAGGTAGCGAGAGCGGCCCTTGAATTAGTGGTATATCACTTTCTCAAGGAGGCACATGATCATGATCCATCAACAAATCAAAGAACTGTTTTTTTCTTCTGTGGAACACATTGTTTCTGATATTTCACAGTATGCTGTCCATCCCGATTCCGATTTCAAGAGAAGCAAAAAAATCCCTGCCCAGAAACTTATTTCCTTTCTCGTTTCACAAGGCTCATCTTCCACCAGGGTTGAAATGCTTGATTTCTGGGGACTGGATTCTTCCATACCAACCGCTTCTGCTCTCAGCCAGCAGCGCGCAAAGCTTAAACCTGATGCGCTGGAAGCTGTATTCCGGCACTTTAATTCCACTTCCATGGAATTGCCGCCCGCTTCCTTTATGGATTCGCATTACCGTTTCCTGGCTGCCGATGGCTCTACCTGCACTTTTTTCAGCACTCCGGCTTTCTCATCACCAGACTACTACTGTTGACCGGCACGATGTTTTGGATGGAATAAAAAATATCTATATCGGTGACCGCGGCTATTGCTCTTATAACAACATGGCACATGTTGTGGAACAGGGACAGTATTTCCTGTTCCGTACCAAGGATATCCATTCCAAAGGACTGGTCGGCAATTTTAATTTTCCAGATGCGGAATCCTTCGATATTGATGTCAGCGTCATACTGGTCCGGAGCCATTCGAAAAAAGTTTTGGCAGACATCCACACAGAAGGTTACATACGCTTTGTTGATCAGGCAGCTGCTTTCGATTACATTGAATATGGAAGTTATGATACATATGAGCTGTCCTTCCGTATTCTACGCTTCCCTATCAGCACTTCTACATACGAGTGCATCGTGACCAATCTGCCACGTGATGAATTCCCTGTGGAACGTATCAAAACCTTGTACAATGCCAGATGAAACATTGAATCCTCATTCAGGAAACTGAAATATACCATTGGGCTGAGTAATTTCCATGCATATAAACCCGAATACGTGAAACAGGAAATATGGGCAAGGCTACTTGCATCATTATAATCCGTTTTGAGGCAGATTTGCAATCTGTCTTTTTGTCGTGCTTTCCTTCATGAGTAAATCGTAAACATATCTGTAAAACTGTTCCACTAAGGCCCATCTGTAATTTGTTCTGTAAGAATTCGCTCCCTATTAAACGTTAACTAAATGACATTGGTTCAGTACCCTCACAATTACGCGCAAAAATCCATTCCAAATCAGCTGCTCCGATAGGATTTTTGCCTTCCAGCCTAATTTTTCTTACGGTCAGCGCAGTAAATGCGCAGACCTACTGAACAGTTATAATTATTCTATATTATACAGAAAATTTTTACATATGACAATGAGAAAATATAGGACCTTTTATACAATATGTCCAAAAACATTAGCTAAAATCCTTCCTCTTTCCTTTACTTTCCTCCTGTTCCATGCTATGATAGCGATAGAATATTTCAGTTATATCCGAAAAAATTTTTCGTAAATTCAGGAGGAAATGTAAATGAAAACACTTGGCTACTACAACGGTAAATTCGGACCTCTGGAAGAGATGACCGTTCCGATGAACGACCGCGCATGTTATTTCGGTGATGGTGTGTACGAGGCGACACTGGCGAGAAACGGAAAGATCTTCGCTTTAAAAGAGCACCTGGACCGTTTCTTCAACAGCGCCGGACTCATTAAGATCGATATCCCTTACACAAAGGACGAGCTTGCGGCGATCCTCTACGATATGCTGGCAAAAATGGACGATAAGGATATCTTCATCTACTGGCAGATGACCCGGGGAACCGGCATCCGTCAGCACCAGTTCCCAGCTGCAGGCACAAAGCCGAATCTCTGGATTTTCATGAAGCCTGGGAAATCGGCTGACTCCAGCAAACGTCTGAAACTTACAGACATGGAAGACACCCGTTTCCTCCACTGCAATATCAAGACATTAAACCTTCTCGTCAACGTCATGGCGGCAGAGAAAGCGGAGTCTCTCGGATGCGGCGAGTGCGTCTTCCACCGCGGTGATATCGTCACCGAGTGTGCCCACAGCAACGTTTCCATCATCAAGGACGGCGTATTTAAGACCCACCCGACAGACCACTATATTTTACCGGGAATCACAAGAATGCACATCATCCAGATCTGCAAGGATAACGGGATCATCGTCGACGAGACACCTTTTACCATGGCAGAGCTGATGGATGCCGACGAGATCATCGTCTCCAGCTCCACAAAATTCTGCTCCCCGGTCTGCGAGATGAACGGCACCCCGATCGGAGGAAAGGCACCGGAGTTAGTGGATTTGATCCAGAAAAAGTATACAGAAAAATTTGAAAATGAGACCATGTAAATAATCAGAAGGGCTGTCGCATTAGCTAATGCGACAGCCCCCCATTTTTATCCGTAACTGTTCAGTACCCAATGTCATTTAGTTAAGTTACAGGGTTAGCCCCTAATTGTGGGTCTAACCCAAATTTTTTCAAAAAAGCTACCCAAAGGGTTGACATAGGGTGCAAAATGTGCGGTCGCTCTCGCTACTGATAAATTTGTTGAGGTAGCGAGAGCGGCCCTTGAATTAGTGGTATATCACTTTCTCAAGGAGGCACATGATCATGATCCATCAACAAATCAAAGAACTGTTTTTTTCTTCTGTGGAACACATTGTTTCTGATATTTCACAGTATGCTGTCCATCCCGATTCCGATTTCAAGAGAAGCAAAAAAATCCCTGCCCAGAAACTTATTTCCTTTCTCGTTTCACAAGGCTCATCTTCCACCAGGGTTGAAATGCTTGATTTCTGGGGACTGGATTCTTCCATACCAACCGCTTCTGCTCTCAGCCAGCAGCGCGCAAAGCTTAAACCTGATGCGCTGGAAGCTGTATTCCGGCACTTTAATTCCACTTCCATGGAATTGCCGCCCGCTTCCTTTATGGATTCGCATTACCGTTTCCTGGCTGCCGATGGCTCTACCTGCACTTTTTTCAGCACTCCGGCTTTCTCATCACCAGACTACTACTGTTGACCGGCACGATGTTTTGGATGGAATAAAAAATATCTATATCGGTGACCGCGGCTATTGCTCTTATAACAACATGGCACATGTTGTGGAACAGGGACAGTATTTCCTGTTCCGTACCAAGGATATCCATTCCAAAGGACTGGTCGGCAATTTTAATTTTCCAGATGCGGAATCCTTCGATATTGATGTCAGCGTCATACTGGTCCGGAGCCATTCGAAAAAAGTTTTGGCAGACATCCACACAGAAGGTTACATACGCTTTGTTGATCAGGCAGCTGCTTTCGATTACATTGAATATGGAAGTTATGATACATATGAGCTGTCCTTCCGTATTCTACGCTTCCCTATCAGCACTTCTACATACGAGTGCATCGTGACCAATCTGCCACGTGATGAATTCCCTGTGGAACGTATCAAAACCTTGTACAATGCCAGATGAAACATTGAATCCTCATTCAGGAAACTGAAATATACCATTGGGCTGAGTAATTTCCATGCATATAAACCCGAATACGTGAAACAGGAAATATGGGCAAGGCTACTTGCGTATAACATAACCGAAACAATGATAAACTACACACTACTGGAAAAACATAGGACAAAACATGAATACAAAGTCAATTTCACTATGGCTGCCCATATCTGCAGAGCCTTTCTCCGTCTGACCACGGAGAAAGACCAATATGATGTGATGTCCCTGCTGAAAAAGGAATTGATCCCTATCAGGAATGAACGCCAATACCCAAGACTCCAAACGGCTCATTTCCGAAGACCGCGATATTTTATATATCAGGCAGCATAGACACCTATATCATTATAATCCGTTTTGAGGCAGATTTGCAATCTGTCTTCTTGTCATGCTTTCCTTCATGAGTAAATCGTAAACATATCTGTAAAACGGTTCCACTAAGGCTCATCTGTAATTTGTTCTGTAAGAATTCACTTCCTGATTAAACGTTAACTAAATGACATTGTACTGTGAACAGTAACAAAAAGAATGTGCATCTCCGACACGTAGTGCCTTTTGTTTCATAGGAAGTTCCTATGAAATAAAAAAGGAAAAACAGTCTGCAAATAAATCTTCACAGTCTGCCCGAAATCTCTATTTTTTATTCTTTACAGTTCATCAATCTGCCAGTCGATCGGCTCTACACCATGCGCCTCAAGGAATTTATTGGTCTGGCTGAACGGTTTGCTTCCGAAAAATCCACGATACGCAGAAAGCGGACTCGGATGCGGTGCTTCCAGGATCAAATGGTTCGGATTGGTCAGCATTCTCTTTTTCATCTGTGCCGGTCTTCCCCACAGAATAAATACGATCGGCCTGTCCTGGGTATTGAGTACACGGATTGCTGCATCTGTAAATTCTTCCCAGCCAATTCCACGATGTGAATTAGCCTGATGTGCTCTTACCGTAAGAACCGTGTTGAGAAGAAGTACTCCCTGCTCCGCCCATTTCACCAGATTGCCGTGGCTTGGGATCGTACATCCCAGATCATCATGCAGTTCCTGATAAATATTCACCAGTGACGGTGGAATATCAACCCCTGGTTTCACAGAAAAGCTTAAACCCTCTGCCTGTCCATCTCCATGATATGGATCCTGACCAAGGATCACAACCTTGACATCCTTAAGCGGTGTCAGATGAAATGCATTGAAAATATCATCTGCCGGAGGATATACCCGGTGTGTCCGGTATTCCTGATTCACTGTTTCAAACAGTTTCTTATAGTATGGCTTGGAAAATTCACCTTTCAGTGCATCCAGCCAGTCATTGTTAATTGCTGCCATATTCCCCACCTTTTCTCTACAGACGTACCGATACGCCTTTTTCTCTCAAATATTCTTTTACTTCTCTGATCTCCAGCTCTTTATAGTGGAACAGGGATGCCGCAAGTGCCGCGTCTGCCTTCCCCTCTTCACCGAGTGCTTCGTAGAAATGCTCCAGATTACCTGCTCCTCCAGATGCGATTACTGGAATTGATACATTTTCCGCGATCGTCCTTGTCAGCTCCAGATCGTATCCGGCCTTCGTGCCGTCACAGTCCATACTGGTCAAAAGAATCTCTCCTGCGCCAAGTGCTTCTACTTTCTTCGCCCACTCGACTGCATCAATCCCCATATCAATGCGTCCGCCATTTTTATAGATATTCCACCCACTGCCGTCTTCTCTTCTTTTCGCATCAATCGCGACAACCACGCACTGGCTTCCAAACTTCTCCGCTGCTTCCCGGATCAGTTCCGGTCGATTGATTGCAGAAGAATTGATGGAAATCTTGTCCGCACCTTCCCGAAGCAATGCCTTAAAATCGTCAACGGTCCGGATTCCACCACCTACCGTAAATGGAATAAACACACACTCAGCAACTTTACGCACCATGTCAACCACCGTGCTTCTGTCGTCCGAAGATGCCGTGATGTCCAGAAATACCAGTTCATCCGCACCTGCCTTATCATAAGCCTTCGCAATCTCAACCGGATCTCCTGCATCTTTGAGATCCACAAAATTCACACCTTTTACAACCCGTCCGTTCTTCACATCAAGACATGGGATAATTCTCTTTGTAAACACTGTCTGTCCTCCTACAATTCTACAAAATTTTTCAGTATCTGAAGTCCTGTATCACTGCTCTTTTCCGGATGGAACTGGCAGGCAAATACATTTCCCTGTTCAACCGAAGCATGAATATGTGTGCTGTACTCGGTTGTCGCTTTTACAATACTTTCATCTGTTGCTTTCAAATAGTAGGAATGAACAAAATATACATACGGCTCTTCAGGTAAATCTTTAAACAATCTGCCGTCATTCTGAAGCTTCAGAGAGTTCCATCCCATATGCGGGATCTTAAGTCCCGGACAGTCCGGAATTCTAAAGATCTCTCCTTTTAGAATACCAAGCCCCTCCACACCTGGCGTCTCGTCACTTCTTTCAAACAAAAGCTGAAGCCCAAGACAGATTCCAAGAAGCGGGATTTGTCTCTTTGCTACTTCACGAAGCACTTCATCCAATCCATATTTTTTCAAATTGTACATGGCATCGCCAAATGCACCGACTCCCGGAAGGATCACTTTATCGGCAGAAAGTATCTCTTCTCTGTCTCTTGTGATAACCGCATCCTCACCAAGATATTTTAACGCTTTTTCTACACTTTTAATGTTTCCTGCATCATAATCAATAATCGCTATCATCCGCATATCCTCACGATTTTTATATTCTTGTAGTTATTCAAAAGAGCTTTTTCCGCTCATGCCACAATCTTCTTCCCTGTGTCAATCAGCAATAAGCTCTTTTATAATGTACCACGTTACAGTGTGAATTGCAAGATTCGCATTTATTTCATGTCCAGTTCAAACCAGAACTCAACACCATTGGTATGATTGATCGCACCGTATCCTTTTCCAAAGGAGTCCATGATCGCCTTCACAATGGAAAGCCCGATACCATTTCCCCCGTATTCTCTGGTCCTTGCCTTATCAACCTTATAGAATTTCTCCCAGATATGTGGCAGATCTTCCTCCGGAATCGGCGTTCCGGTATTGAATACGGTAATTTTTGCCATATCATTTTCCTTGGTGATCTTAATCTCGATCACCTTCTCACCATCGACATGGTTCAGTGCATTGTTGACATAGTTCCGGACAACCTGCTCAACCTTAAACTCATCTGCCCAGACATAAACAGGGTTCTTGTGGCGGAAAATCACTTGTGCTTCTTTCTGCTCGATCAGAATATCCAGACTCTGCAGGACACCCGAAATCAATGAAGTAATATCAAACCGTTCAAACTGTACATCATCCTCACCAAATTCCAGCTGGTTCAGGGCAAGTAGATTCTTCACCATCCGGTTCATCTTTCCTGCCTCGTCCATAATGACTTCACAGTAGAACTCCCGGCTCTCCGGATCATCATTGACTCCTTCTTTCAGACCTTCTGCATATCCCTGGATCAGGGCAATCGGCGTCTTCAGTTCATGGGAAACATTCCCCAGGAATTCGCTTCGCATATTTTCTCGTTTTTCTTTCTGTTCAATGTCTTTCTGCAATTTATAGTTGGCTTCTTTCAGATTGGAAATCGTCTGCTCAAGTCTTTCTGACATCCGGTTAAAGTTCTCTCCCAGTACACCGATTTCGTTGCTTCCGCCGCTGGTATATTTTGCATCAAAATCCAGATCGGCCATCTTCTGTGAAAGTGTTGCGAGCTCCATGATCGGCTCTGTGATCCTTTTTGAGAAATACCACGCAAGCAATACACTCACAAGAATCACACATCCGCCGACGACTCCGATAAATCTGTTAAAAATCGTGACTGCCGAACGAATACTCTCCAGCGGGCTTCGCATGATAAAGATATCACCATTGTCAAAGTTTCCCCACATGGTCAGGTACTCTGTATTATTTTGCGGATCAACCGACTTGCAGATATCATAACTGTCCGTTTTTTCCAGAACCTCCTGATGATTCTTATCGTACAGATATCCGAAAAGCTGTACGACCATCATCTGTTTTTCTCTTACATTAGTATAAACCACATTGTATTCTGAATCGATGACTGCAATGGAAATATTATTTTTCTCTGTAAATCTTCCCAGGTCTTTTTCCGGTGTCTCAGAATCGATTGTCCCGTTCTCCACACCTTCCTGCACCATTGTATAGGCCTTTATAAATTCTGATTTCTTATTGGAAATATAATATTTCTCCAGAAAGCTTCCGTTGACGATCATAAATACAACGATCATAAACAGAATCAGACCTACAAAAACAGTCATCATCTGTCTTTTTATTGAATATTTCATGACTGTACCTCGAATTTATACCCCATACCCCAGATAGTCTTAATATAATCTCCTTTATCACCAAGTTTACTTCTCAGCTTCTTTACATGGGTATCAATGGTTCTGGCATCCCCGAAATAATCGTAATTCCATACATTATTAAGAATCTTCTCTCTTGATAAAGCGATCCCCTGATTCTCCACAAAATAAGTCAGAAGTTCAAACTCTTTGTAACTGAGTTCGATCGGCTTTCCATCGATCTTCACCATATGTGCTGCTTTATCAATCTCGATCCCGTCCGCATGAAGCAGATCATCCGAAGCAAGCGCATTGGTTCTGCGCAGAATCGCAGTAACTCTTGCAACCAGGATCTTCGGGCTGAACGGTTTGGAAATGTACTCATCCACACCGAGTTCAAACCCCTGAAGCTCGTCCCTCTCTTCACTTCTTGCGGTCAGCATAATGATCGGAACCTTTGATTCTTTACGGATCTCACGGCAGGTCTGCCAGCCATCCATATGCGGCATCATGACATCCAGGATGATCAGTGCAATATCTTTTTCCTCATAAAAAATGTCCATTGCTTCCATACCGTCTCCGGCTTCGAGTACAGCATATCCTTCTCTTTCCAGGAAATCGCGCACCAATTTGCGCATACGGCTTTCATCATCTACTACAAGAATTTTCAGTTTATCCATAACTCTCACGGGCTCCTTTTTATCACTTTATTTCTAATTATACACCAGAATAGCAGATAATTGTGTTCTTTATGTGAAAGAAGAACAACAAGATCGTAGTTTCGTATTTATTTTTATCCCAAAAAGCCAAGATGCTCTAACAAAATCTTCAGACCAAGCAGAATAAGGATGACCCCACCGACAATTTCGGCTTTGTTCTTATAGCGGGCTCCAAAGACGTTACCAATCTTTACTCCGGCAAAGGAAATGATGAAGGTCACGATTCCGATAAAACAGACCGCCGGAATAATATTTACCTTAAGAAATGCAAAGGTAATTCCTATAGCGAGTGCATCAATGCTGGTTGCTACTGCGAGAAGGAACATGGTCTTCACATCCAGGCTTGCATCGGCTTCCTCTTCGTCATTGTCCAATGCTTCGTGAATCATATTTCCACCAATCAGCGCAAGTAATACAAATGCGATCCAGTGATCTATAGAAGCAATGGCTTCCTGGAACTGCGCTCCTAAAATATAACCAATTGCCGGCATCAATGCCTGAAATCCGCCAAACCATAAGCCAACAATAGCCGCCTTTTTGAAAGTGCACTTCGGCATAGCAAGTCCTTTACAGACAGAAACTGCAAATGCATCCATGGACAGCCCTACTGCAATCAAAAACAATTCAATTAAACCCATAATTTTTCTCCTTTTTAAAGCTAATCATCTTATCCAATGTGAAAATAATTGTCTGCGGTAGTACTTTGCCTGCACTTGGCTCATCGTATATAATCGAGCAGGCTGACTCCTACTCGATTTGTATACTTTGTACATCATCTCGCTTGACAGCTCGATGATGTACATTCGCCAAATGCAGATACTTGTGCAAGCACAAATCTGCACTTGGCTCATCGTATACACAAAAAAAGACTTATTCGTAGCATAAAATACTACGAATAAGTCTCATTATTTAAAGCTATGCCAGACAGCCATTGCTGTCAGTATGTTGACAAAGCTACGTCATCGCGCCAACTACTCCCTTATCGATAAAAATTATTATATCGGGCAGGTTCTTTTCTGTCAAGCCTGATTCTCTGCAAATTCAGATCAGACTCATTCTCCAAAATCAGCTTTTGACTGCTACGCCATGATCGGCTTTAATGCTTCTGCGAATTTGTCTTTCTTTGCCTGTGCTTCTTCCAGATCTTTTCCAAGTGTTGTGTAATAGATCTTAATCTTCGGCTCTGTTCCTGAAGGACGAACAATAACAGTCTCGCCATCTTCCAGTTTGTAGATCAGTACATTCGCAGAAGGAAGTCCGGTTTCTTCCGGTTTAGTGTAATCTGTAACAGATGCAACCTTGATTCCGGCTACTTCTGTGAGCGGATTCTTACGAAGGCCTTCCATGATATCTGCCATCTTGTCCATTCCGCTAAGTCCCGGGAATTCAAAGCTGTCTACTTTGTTCAGATAACGTCCGTACTGCGCGTAGATTTCTTCCAGTCTCTGCTTCAGTGAGCTTCCGATGCTTCTGTAGTAAGCTGCCATTTCGCAGATCAGCATAGATCCGATAACAGCATCTTTATCACGTACATACGGTCCTGCAAGGTATCCGTAGCTCTCTTCAAATCCAAAGATGAAACGGTCTACTTCTCCGGCTTCTTCAAGCTGTGCGATCTGGTCACCGATCCACTTGAATCCGGTAAGTACGCTTCTGAGTTCCACACCGTAATGCTCTGCAACTGCATCTGCAAGCGGAGTAGATACGATTGATTTTACAGCAACTGCTTTCTCAGGCATGGTTCCTTTTTCAATACGTCCTGCGCAGATGTAATCGAGAAGCAGAACACCGACTTCGTTACCACTTACCAGTTCGTAAGAACCATCCGGGCACTTCATTGCAATACCTACACGGTCTGCATCCGGGTCTGTTGCAAGCATCAGATCTGCATCTGTCTCTTTTGCAAGGTTAAGTCCAAGCTCCAGAGCTGCAAAAATTTCCGGGTTCGGATAACTGCAGGTCGTGAAGTATCCGTTTGGATATTCCTGTTCCGGAACGATTGTGATATCTGTGATTCCGATGTCTTTTAATACCTGTGTTACCGGAACAAGTCCTGAACCATTGAGCGGGCTGTATACCAGCTTCAGTCCTGCTGTCTTGCAAAGTCCCGGTCTTACCTGACGTGATTCGATCGCTTCATAAAGCGCCTTCTTGCAGTCATCTCCTACAAAACGAATCAGCCCTTTTTCTACACCTTCTGCGAAGGATATGTATTTTGCACCTGTGAGGACATCTGTCTTCTGGATCTCAGCATATACGATTGCTGCTGCATCATCTGTCATCTGGCATCCGTCCGGTCCATATGCTTTATAACCATTGTATTTTGCCGGGTTGTGCGATGCAGTTACCATAACACCTGCATTGCAGTTATAATAACGTGTCGCAAATGAAAGTGCCGGCACCGGCATCAGCGCGTCATAGATTCTGACATTGATTCCGTTTGCTGCCAGAACACCTGCTGCTGTCTTTGCAAATACATCACTCTTCAGACGGCTGTCGTAGCTGATTGCCACAGTCTGTGTGCCACCCTGTGTCTTAACCCAGTTCGCCAGTCCCTGTGTTGCCTGACGTACTACATAAATATTCATACGATTCGTTCCTGCTCCGAGAACTCCACGAAGTCCGGCTGTTCCAAACTTCAGAGCTACAGCGAAACGATCTTTTATCTCTTCGTCATTTCCTTCAATTCTCGCTAATTCCGGACTCAGATCGGCATCTTCCAGATCTGCTTCCAGCCAACGTTTGTACTCTTCCTGATACATCTTGACCACTCCCTACTATAATTTGTTCTTATTTTTGTACATTTTGACAAAAATATACTTTAAATATACCATATCTTTGACTAACCCGCAATGATTTGGGTAAGAAAAGTCCGTTAAAACATTCTTCATTTTCATCTTCCTCCATAACTAAATTGTTCTCTCACCATCATCAAAGCATATCCAAGTAAGTTCTGACCTTTTCACTTATCCAGATCAAATCTGTTCTCGTCTTTCATGGATAACCCGATTCCCCATATCTGATCTTTTACCGCGCATTCTGATAAATATCAATTTCCTAAATATCCATTTTCTTCATCTGGATTATGAAAACAAATAATCTCCATCAATCTTCACCCAACCTTTCACTACAATCATACCAAATTTATATCTTTCCTGCCATCGCAACAAACACTTTCATCACCCCGGCAAGCAACATCACCCAAATTGGATTCATCTTCACCTTCCTAAGCAAGATCACGCATACCACAAATATTCCAACCATCAGCCAACTGGTATCAGATATCACCATTTTCCCGGAAACTCCCCAGAATGCTGTCTGCAAAATGGAAATTCCCGCCGATCCGATCAGTGCGACCACCGCCGGTCTGATCCCTCCAAGTATTCCCTGCAGCATGTCCATTTCCCGGTATTTTAAGTACAATTTTGCAATGATCGTCACGATAATGCAAGATGGTGTGATATATCCAAGTGTAGCCACAACCGCTCCCGGCATTCCGGTCAGTTTCATCCCAACAAAGGTTGCTGCATTGATCGCAATCGGTCCCGGAGTCATCTGGGAAATGGTGATCAGATCCGTAAATTCCGTCATGCTGAGCCAGTGATGCACATTTACGACCTGCCCCTGGATCAGTGGAAGTGCCGCATATCCACCTCCAAAGCTGAACAAGCTGATCTGAAAAAAGCTTAAAAATAATTGTATATACATCATACTCTTTTCCTCCGTCTGTTCCAGATTGTCCAGATTACACCAAAAACTCCACTTGCAATCACAATATAAATCACATTGATTCCCAATAGACAGGCTGCTATAAAGGCTGCAATCATAACAATCGTTGCCACATTATCTTTCTTTTTTATAATTCCACATCCCATTTCATAAGTGACCGAGGCAATCACAGCTCCGACACCTGCCTGCATCCCTTCCAGCATCTGACTCACCAGATAATTATCCCGAAATGCATGATAAAAAGCAGAGATCAAAGAAATGATCACAAACGGTGGAATAATCGTTCCAATAATTGCAACCAGTGTTCCTGCAAGGCCGGCAAGCTTATACCCAACCACGATTGCCCCATTTACCGCAATCGGTCCCGGTGCTGACTGCGCGATTGCCACCAGATCCAGCATTTCATTTTCTTCAATCCAATGATAATCATCCACAAACTTTTTCTTCATCAGTGTGATGATCACATAACCGCCGCCAAATGTAAATGCACTTAGATATAATGTAGATAGAAAAAGTTTAACCAACACTTCTCTTTTATTCTTCATAATTTTTATCCTCCACCCATTAGTATATCTTTGCTTTATACAGATGTAAATTAAAATCCAGGTAAATTTCAAAACCTTTCCAATACAATTTTACCTCTTGACTTTTCCAACAATCTCATTTATCATATATAACATATCAGTTTAGTAGGTTTATAGAGGAGTGACACAGAATGAACATCTTATGCTTTGGCGACTCAAACACATATGGCTACAAACCGGACGGAACCGGCAGATTTGACACCGACACCCGATGGACCAGTCTGCTTCAGAAGAAGCTGGGTGCTGACCACCGTGTGATCGAAGAAGGTCTTTGTGGAAGAACCACTGTATTTCAGGATGATCTTCGTGAGGGACGCCGTGGACTTGATCTGATCGGTGTCACGATGGAAATGCATAACCCTATCGATCTCCTCATCGTTATGCTCGGAACCAACGACTGCAAAACAAGATACAATGCGTCCGCAGGAACCATTGCCAAAGGATTGGCTCAAGTCATCCAAAAAGCCCGTAAAAACGCTTCTCAGCCTTTTGATCTCCTCGTCATTTCACCGATCCATCTTGGTGAAGGTGTTGGCGATCCTGGCTTTGATCCGGAATTTGATGAAAAATCCGTAGAAGTTTCAAAAAAGCTTGCTGAAGAATATCACAAAGTGGCACTTCTGCATCATGCAGCATTTCTGGATGCCTCTGCTTTCGCATCTCCGAGTACAACCGACCGCGAGCATCTGGATGCAGCCGGTCACGCTGCACTTGCTAATGCAATCTATGAAAAAGTTATCGATATGCAAAAAGAACTGGAAAAAGCGGTATAGATTTTTAACGTCTATACCGCTCTTCGTATTCGTATTCTTCATTAAATATAAATCCGCATGATATTGATCACAAATCCAATCGCCCCAAGTGTCATAAACACAAGCGCAGCTCCTGTTGCCTTTTTTCTTGTTTCAATCTTTTCCTGATCTTCGATGCTCATATTCTGGACCGGATATTTTCTTCTACCGATCAGATAAAGAATCAGTCCACTTGAATTATTTCCATTCATCGCCCAAAATCCCCAGAATTTCGGGTGCTTTAAGCCTCTTGCTTTTGCATCTGATACCGTCATCTGATAAATCTGCCATGCGGTGCAGATTGCTCCTACCAACGCAATTGCTCCGCTTGCTACTGCTGCTATTTGATTCCATCCCATAATAATCTGCCTCCTAAATCCGTTTGATAATCTGATAAAGCAATGCCGATGAACTCATGATTACCACACAAAATACAATTACCAGATAATAGGTTCCTTCCGGCAACAGCATGTTCAGCGCAATCAACAGTATCATCAGTATAATATTTAAAAGAATTGCTCCAGTCAGTTTTTTGTTGCTTTTTACAACATTTGTACTCTCTTCCAGATGTTCTGCCATCTTCTGATCTCCTTTCAACAGTTCATCAAGACTTACGGAATATAGATCACTAAGTGCAATGACACTGATAATATCTGGATACGATTTTTCATTTTCCCAATTGGAAATAGTCTGGCGGGAAACATCGATTTTCTCTGCAGCCTTCTCCTGGGTAAGCCCGGCTTCTATCCGTGCATTTTTTAGTTTCTTCCCTATTTCCATAATTCCTGTTTCTTCCTTTCACGGACATCATTCCATATAGAACACCAAAAGTCTATCAAACATCTTTTACAAATGGCATTTTTGCCTGTCAAAATTCTTTTACACCGGCAAATATACCTGTATCTTACCATCCGGAGAGATTTGTATCAAGAAAACTATGGCACTTTCTCCTCGCATCTGTTAAAATAGGATTTCAGAAACGGAGGTTTTGAAATGCTAAAATCCTATGTCTGTTTTGACCTGGAAACAACCGGGCTTGACCCACTATATAATGAAATTATTGAAATCGGAGCATTGAAAGTCCGTGACGGAAAGGTTGCCGAACGTTTTATGGAATTCATTCATCCACAGGAAGAGATTTCCCAGATGATCACGAATCTCACCGGCATTACGAATGAAATGGTTGCAAATGCCAGACCTGCCGATGCTGTGATCGGTGATTTTCTTGAATTCTGTGAAGATGATGTCCTGATCGGCCACAATGTAGGCTTTGATTACAGCTTCATGAAATCAGGTGCTTCCAATTTAGGACTTACTTTTGAAAAATTCGGAATCGACACATTTAAGATTGCCCAGCGCACCTTAAAATCTCTTCCGTCCAAAAGTCTTTCCAGTCTGTGCGAATACTATCAGATTGAAAACAAAGCTGCGCACCGTGCCTACTATGATGCACTTGCCACTGCCAAGCTGTATCAGACACTGGCACACTATTTTGAAAATGAAAATCCTTCTCTTTTCAAGCCACAGCAACTTACATATAAAATAAAAAAAGTGCAGCCTGCTACATCAAAACAGGTCGCACTTCTGCAGAGACTATGCAGCCAGAAGAAAAAAACATCGGAATGGAATCCGGATACTATCACACGCAGTGAGGCATCCCGGCTGATTGATTCTTTGCTGAAATCCAAAGTAATTTAAAAGCATCGTCTGCAGATTCCCGTTATCTCAGAAACTAAAAAGATAGAGTCCGTCTTGAAAAATTTTTCTTCTCATAAACGTACTCTATCTTTTTTCTTATCCCAGATACGCGATTGCCTCTTCTCTTGTTCCGGAAACGCGTCTTGCATCCTCTGGTATCAGAAAATTCCAACTTCCAAATTCTATTTATTTACCTTCCAGTTTTCCAGAAGTTTTAATTCTATTTTCGTTCCATTCGGCAATGAAAACCAGTGGTCATTGATTTCTTTTACCGGATAGACTTTAATCTTTTCCATTGTCTCTTCTACAGAATCTACAGCGATTGAAATATGGTCGTAACCATTTTCTCCTTCTGTATCGATCTCTTCCCTTTCACAGAGCTGGATTCCTTCTTCGTACCAGCATTTTCTTTCCGGCTTTTCACCGATTTCTCTCCACATATGCATTTCAAATACATCTTCAAAGAATTTCTGCGCATCCTCATAAGACGCCGTTCTAATTGCTGCATGATCGATCTTTGCCATGTTCTATGTCCTCCTGTTTTTCGCAATTTGTGTTCCATTTTAGGATAATTCATTTTGTGAGCGGGTGCAAGGAAAATAATGGCATGAGGGAATAGATAAAAGTTATTGACGAATAAGGCTGTGACACCAGTCTTCATGCAACTGACGTTCAAGGTTATTGGTTGTGGGGTGATGTGTGGGGATGTTCGTTATTGTATATGTAGAAGCTTTAAGACGTTAGATAATGTAAAACTTTCTGCTATGCAAAAAAAGAAGCCCTCACACAAGGACTCCTTCGTAAGTAGCGGGAACTGGATTTGAACCAGCGACACCGCGGGTATGAACCGCGTGCTCTAGCCAACTGAGCTATCCCGCCATATGAAATTTACAACTTATGTTGTAGTGGGACCAATAGGGCTCGAACCTATGACCCTCTGCTTGTAAGGCAGATGCTCTCCCAGCTGAGCTATGATCCCTCATCACATTTATGCGACTTGTTTAGTTTACTATTATTTTCTACAAATGTCAATACTTTTTTTAGTTTTTTTACAGATTTTCTCTTTTTCTGTCAGCATATCTCCCCCTTACTTCCTGCTTTCCAGACCATTACCTGTAGATTTCTTCCCAATGCTCTTTTGTCATAACATTCGTATGCTCGACCCGCACCTCATGTAAAAGCGGCACAGGAACTTCATTACAGGTATGATGATAAACAAATCCCAGCTTTTCCTGCACTCTTTTTGATTTCAGATTGCCATCATAATAAGCGCACCAGATTGTTGTCATGCCAAGATCTTCAAATCCATGTCTCAATAACTCTCTGGAAGCTTCCGGCATATAGCCTCTTCCCCAGAATGGCTGTCCAAGCCAATATCCAAGCTCGCACTCATCGTCACGCTTTGTTTTATTCGTGTATCCATTCAGTTTCAGTTCCACAGCACCTATCGCAATATTCTTTTCCCTTTCACAGATTGCGTAGCACTCTGCTCCATCAAATACATTTTTGATGACAGCTCTGCTTTCCTCCACGCTCTTATGCGGCGGCCATCCTGCAGCAGGTCCGATCTCCGGATCTTTTGCATATTCAAACAGACTTTCCGCATCTTCCTCTGTCCATTTTCTCAGTATTAATCTTTCGGTCTCCAGCATACTCTTCCACCTCAGTCTTTATATTTAAATTTTTAATAAATTTGTTTTCTTCAATTTCTATTCTATACGTTAATCTGTTGTCTCAGTATATCATAAGGATTTTATAGTTTCAACATTCCACATTTGCATGGTTATACGTAAAACGTATTTCAATAATTCATTTTTTCTATATATCGTCCTATTTATAGTTATTTTACACATTTCACCATATGCATTGACTAACTCATTCGTCATTTTGTACAATATTTTATATGGATAGCGACAAAATATATGAATACTAACAAATCATCATTGTATAAAAGGAGGAAATGGAAATGGCTGATTATGAAAAAATGTGGGAAGATCTTGGGATGGATGTCAAAAATCATGACAATCTCTGTCAGGTTCTTCCGACAGCAGTTGGGGATGTATTTATGACACAGGAAAACCGTCCGAAAGCAATGGATTTCTGGGATATGGTCATTGCTGAGGTTCACGGTATCCGCCCGGCTGAATTAATTGAAGAGCAGAAAAAAGGACGTAAAGTATTCGGAACATTCTGCGTTTATGTACCGGATGAAGTAATCATCGCTGCAAATGGTATCGTAACCGGACTTTGCGGCGGTTCCCAGTTCTGGGTTCCGGACGGCGAAAAAGTCCTTCCGAAAAATGTCTGTCCGCTTGTAAAAGCTTCTGTAGGAGCAAGACTTGGACGCACCTGCCCATTCTTCCGTATCGCAGATATGTATGTCGGGGAAACTACCTGCGACGGCAAGAAGAAAGCTTACGAAATCCTTGGAAAAGACGTTCCAATGCATATTATGGATGTTCCACAGATGAAGCGTGAAAAAGATATTATCAAATGGAAAGAAGAAATTACAGATTTTGCAAAGATTGTAGAAGAATTTACCGGAAACAAAATCACACCGGAAAACCTTGCGGAAGCGATCAATATCTGCAATGAGAAACGTAAAGCTCTTCAGAGAGTTTATGACTGCAGAAAATCAAAATGTCTGCCGATTTCCGGACGAGATGCTCTGCTCATGACCCAGATTTCCTTCTTCGATGATCCGGTACGCTGCGCCCAGATGTGTAACCGTCTGGCTGACGAACTGGAACAACGAATCAAGGATGGTGTATCTGTTGTACCGGAAGGCACAAAACGTATCCTGATCACAGGAACGCCTCTTGCAGTTCCGAACTGGAAATTACATAACATCATCGAGACAAGCGGCGCTGCTGTTGTCTGTGAAGAGATGTGTACAGGAACAAGATATTTTGAAAATCTTGTAGACGAATCCGGTGAAACACTGGATGAACAGTTCATGAATCTGTCCAAACGTTACATGAAGACAAACTGTGCATGCTTCACACCAAATACGGGACGTATCGACGATATTCTCCGTATGGTCGATGAATATCAGGTGGACGGCGTCATCGACTGCAGTCTGATGTTCTGCTGCCTGTACGACACAGAAAAACTTGCAGTTTCTGAAGCATTGAAGGCGAAAAATATTCCGGTACTCTCTCTGGAAACAGATTACACCGATAAAGATGCTGAACAGCTTCGTACAAGAATCGGAGCATTTGTGGAGATGCTGAATCAGTAAAATGGAAGAAAAAAATAAACATATCCGCTATTATATTCTCTTTGACAATCACACACAGGGCATGATGCTCCATGAGCTTCTGGATAAGCAAGGTCTTCCTAACCGTATTGCACCTGCCCCGCGTGACACTGATGGCAAAGCTGCCTGCGGAATGGCGCTTCTGATCCATCCGGATGACATTGATGCCGTCAGGACATGCATCGAAGAGAATCATGCCGAATATGTAAACATCGTTCCATTGGAAAATCAGTTGCAGAAAAAGAGAGACCGATATTGTTAAATGCAGAGTATATGATAAATGAGGAGAGAGCGAAAAGCTCTCTCCTCATTTTGACTCATCATATTCAAAAACCGCTGAATCATCTCATTTTCAGCGGTTTTACAGGTATGGACCTGAGGGGAATCGAACCCCTGTCCGAAAGCTCTTCCATAAAGGCATCTCCCATCACAGTCATTCTTTTGACATTTCCTCCATAAGCCGCCGAACAACAGGCTGCTTACTTTAGTAGCTTCATAAATTCTTCCATTCCCTCAAAGCTTTGGAAACGAAGTGCCTCATCTGGTCGAAGCCGGTTACTTAAGCGATGAGAGACTCAAGGCCGACTGCTGCAACTAGGCAGCGTACGCTAAATTTTCGTCTGCGTTTATATTTAGTTGGAACTTTTAACGTAGTGTCCCACTACGGATGGCTTCCTTGACTTCCGTGCCCCCGTCGAAACCAGTACAAGCCCTGGTTCTTGGAAGCCGTATCATCAAAAATACGCTTCTGCAAACAAGATCCGTTCCGAAGTCAACCTTCTGTCCTCCCATTTGCTCTATATATTATATGCGGACATCCAGGCTCATGTCAAGGCATCTCCGCATATAATTTACTCAATCTGTCATTTTACGCTTCTTTTGTCTTCCCCACTTCCAGCATTCCGCTCTTTGCAAGTGCCGGTCGCAGTGCATTGTAGATGATCACTACAACGATTGTAGAAAGGATTGCATTTACAAAGGTAGCAGCTGCGCTCCATTTTGCAAGAACCTCTGCCATCTGCTGCGGCTGTCCCAGAATGTACTGTTTGTAAAAGTATCCGACGATCGGATCTGCAATGACATTAAATGCAAGTCCGGCTACAGATGCCAGCAGGCTCCATTTGAAAATGTATTTCTTATCGGTACTTTCATTGATCTTTGCGATCTTATGCGCTACAAGTCCTGTGATCAGTCCGATGCAGAGCTTCAGGATAAATGTCTTCGGTGCTCCGGTAATATAGATCGGATCCATCACATCCGCGATTCCCATTCCGATCGCTCCTGCAAGTCCGCCGTACCAGCCGCCCAAAAGAAGTGCGGCAAGCACACAGAACGCATTTCCAAGGTGGATTGATGTTGCATCTCCTCCCGGCATCGGTATTTTAATCTGCAGATACGTAAAGATCACGTAGCAAAGTGCAGCAAACAGCGCTGTCTGTGCAATTTTCATAACGGTTGAATTTGTTTTCATAGTCTGTCCCATCCTTTCTTATTCCTTGCGAAACACTATAGTACATTGATTCATCAGGTTATTGAACATTGTACCGCGTCACTGTCTCTGTAAAAATATACAATTTTCACTTTTTTCAAGGGGACAGTTTTGTTTTATCCGAAATTACGGATCTTGAATTCTCTTTCTGCCTCACGCTTCTGGTCTTTTTTCGCGATATCATCACGCTTATCGTATAGTTTTTTACCTTTTGCCAGTCCGATCTCTACTTTGACAAGACTCTTGCTGAAATACACCTTCAGTGGCACGATCGCCATTCCTTTTTCCTTGGTCTTACCGATCAGTTTGTTGATCTCCGATTTGTGAAGAAGGAGCTTTCTCACACGCAGAGGATCTTTATTGAAAATATTTCCCTTTTCGTATGGGCTGATATGCATTCCATAGATGAACACTTCCCCATCCTCAATACGGATAAAGGATTCTTTGATGCTGCATTTTCCCATGCGGAGGGATTTTACTTCCGTACCTGCAAGTGCAATTCCCGCCTCATAAGTATCCAGGATAAAATAGTCATGATACGCCTTTTTATTGTTCGCAATCATCTTGCCCTGCGCTTTTGCCTTAGCCATCTTCTCTCTCCTCTTTTCTTTCCTTTACAAGTCTAAAATCAATGGTTCTTGATATCTCATCACAATCGATCATCTTCACACGCACCTTCTGCCCCAGCTTGTAGGTCTTTCTGTGATGGGAACCGATCATCTGATAATGTTCTTCATCGTAATCATAATGATCGTCCGTCATATTGGTAACATGCACCAGACCCTCTACGGTATTCGGAAGCTCTACATAGATTCCCCACTTCGTGATACCCGAAATAACTCCTTCAAATTCCTGTCCGAAGAAATTCCGCATATACTGCACCTTCTTAAGCTTCAGCGTCTCTCTCTCTGCCTCATCCGCACGGCGCTCTAAGGAGCTTGTCTCCATCGCCACCTCCGGCAGGATTTTTTCATAATGATGCCTCTTTGCATCGTTCATCCTGCCTCGAAGATTATCTTTGATGATCCGGTGGATCTGCAGATCCGGATAGCGCCGGATCGGTGAAGTAAAATGCGTATAATACTGGGTCGCAAGTCCGAAATGTCCGTCATTATCCGGCGAATATCTCGCCTGCTTCATCGAACGGAGTGCAAGCCTTGAGATCATGGCTTCTTCCGGAGTCCCCTCGATCTTATCCAGAAGCTTCTGGACTTCCTTTGGACGGATCTCCTGTCCTCCCTGCATATGCATGGTATATCCGAAATTCTGCAAAAATGTCACAAGTTTCTTCATCTTATCCTCATCCGGTGTTTCATGCACACGGTATAAGAATGGAATCTCCTGCCAGAAATAATCCTCTGCAACCGTCTCATTTGCAACAAGCATAAAATCCTCGATAATCTTCGTTGCAACGTTGCGGTCGTAAGCCTTAATATCCACCGGCTCACCGCTTTCATTTAAAATAATCTTTGCCTCCGGAAAATCAAAGTCGATTGCCCCTCTTCTGTGGCGTCTTTCTCTCAAAATGTGTGACAGTTCTTTCATCAGTTCAAACATCGGGATCAGATCATGATATCGCTCGCATTCTGCCTCATCCCGATCCTCAAGAATCTTTTTCACACTGGTATAGCTCATGCGTTCATCCACATTTACCACAGTTTCTGCAATCTGGTGATCGACTACATTTCCCTTCACATCAATGGTCATGATACAGCTCAGTGCCAGCCGGTCCTCGCCTGCGTTTAATGAACACATTCCATTAGACAGAACTCTTGGCAGCATCGGGATCACACGGTCTGCCAGATAGACACTGGTACCTCTTTTCAGTGCTTCCCGGTCAAGAGCGCTGTTCTCCTGCACATAATTGGTCACATCAGCGATATGCACGCCCAGAATATAACGGTCTCCCTCTTTTGTCAGAGTGATCGCATCATCCAGATCCTTCGCATCCTCGCCGTCGATCGTCACGGTCTGCCAGCTCCGCACGTCCTTACGTCCTGCCATATCAGCGGTCGTCACTGCCTTTGCCACACGCTCTGCCTGATTCAGTACCTTCTCCGGAAATTCGGTTGGCAGATCATATCCTTTGACAATCGACAAAATATCAACTCCCGGATCGGTCACATGCCCCAGGATCTCTACGATCTTTCCTTCCGGCTTCTTTCCATTCTCCCCATAAGAGGTCAGCTCTACCACAACCTTATGCCCGGTCACAGCTCCTTTAGAGCGCTCTGCCGGTACGAAGATATCCTGCAGGAAACGCTCATTATCCGGCACAACGAATCCGAAATTCTTCCGGCTCTGATAATAGCCGACGATCCGCTGGGTTCCCCTCTGTACGATTTTCGTGATCTTTCCTTCTCTTCGCATTCCTTCCGGTGCTTTGGTGATGACAACCTCTACCTCATCTCCCTGCATGGCACCGTTCATATCATTTTCTGAGATAAAGATATCTTCGCTCTCACCTTCCACAGTGACAAAGCCGAAGCCCCTCGCGTTTGCCTGGAACATTCCACGCAGCTGCTTTGCCTCACCTTTGATGTATTTTCCTTTCTGTGTGACATGTACCTTGCCTTCTTTTTCCAGGCTGTCCATGACAGCTTTGAGTTCCCCTTTCTGATCTTTCGGGACCTGAAGCAGCATCGACAACTCTTTCAGCTTCATCGGCACATAAAATTCGTCACAGATAAATTCATAAATAATTTTCTTTCTTTTTTCAAATAATTCGTCCATCTCTTCTCCTGTCAAAAAAGGAACACCCTATAGATACTATAGAGTGTTCCTCATCTTCTTTCAATCATTCGTTATGCAAAAACTTTCAGGTTCAGGACTGCTGCAAGTACAATAAACAGAATTGCTAAAAACTTGGTAGACTTAACAAGTGCGCCTTCCATAGAACGTCCTTTGTTCTGTCCCCAATAAGAATCTGCCATACCTGCGATTGTTCCAAGACCTGCTGACTTACCTTCCTGCATCAATACGATTACTGTCAATGCGATACAATCTATTGCAAATAAAATTAAAAGTACTGTTTTTAAAATTTCCATTACTAATCACACCTCCTGATGGTTAAACCACTCATGTATTTTACCATAAATCTACTTCCGATTCAAGCAGATTTCATGGATTTCAGTCTTTATTTTACCAGTTTGCTTCCTTTCAGCTTCACAACACGGTCAATTCGGTTAATGGATGACATCCGGTAGGCATAAGCCCCCGACTCGAAAAGTGCATAAATGCTGCCACCGTCCTGATAGATCTGTTCCAGCCTCTCCGGAAACTTGATCGTCTTATAAGCTTCGGAGGTTGACAAGATTCCATATCTGGAATAGTTGAAGATCTGTACCTCCGATGGCAGGATCCCCCAGGATCTGGTAAGCAGGATCTTATTGTTGTAAAATGCCATTCCCTGCACCTTACCGGAAATTACCTGCATACTGACCGCATAGGCAACCGGCTCCGTCACGCCGACCGTCCGTTTCAGGTTCATGTCTTCTTTTTCATACAAGGTGCCGTCTGCATTGATCAGATATTTTTCAATGACACTGGCATTATCCTGTGTAAAGAATCCGACAAACAATGCGCCGTCATGATACGTCATAAATGACGCCCGCTTGATCTTATAAAGGTTGTAAGACATATCGAATTCAATCGGATGATATCCGTCATCAAAGGAATAATTTTCCAGATGAGACAGTGTGATCGCATTTGCCTGCGCCCAGGTGGAACCCTGTCCTGTCACCCACAGGATCTGGTTCATCGTATCGTATGCCATTCCGCCCACATGGGCTTTGGTGTTCAGCACAATCTCTTTCACAAACCGTCTGCTTTCTTTGTCGATCACATAGATCACCGAATCATGTGCCTTTGTCTTACAATAAGCACTGACCAGAATATAATCCTCTGTAAATGCAAGTCCCTGTGGTGTCATGGATGTGCAGACTTCTGCTTCTCCGTCCCCTTTTACTTTCAGCGTCCTTGTTGACTTCAGTCCAGGCACAACATAAGTCCCGTAGTCATTGTCCACTTCGGCTTCATCGCACGCGTACTTATAAACAGTCTGATTGCGCTTCAGCGTTTTCAGATACTGCTCCATCGTGTAAACGGAATCCGTATTCGTCACCTTCCGGTTTGTCTCCGGCTCCACCTCGGCTCTGTACTGGAATGCGTAATACCAGTAGCTTCCTCCGATGATTCCCACAACCAGAAGAATACTGATAATACTGCGGATATGTCCAAACATGGTCTTCTTTTTCCGGACCTTTTTCTTCTTTGTTTTTTTCTCTTCCTGTCTTACTTCCTCATTCTCAAGCTCTTGTTTATTCATTCATGCCCACTTCGTTTTTATATACTTTCTGTGTTGAAAATCCCCGTCCTCTGACCTCATTTACATTACCAATGATCATAAATGCCTGCGGATCTGTCTCCTGCACGATCTGGTTCAGTCGCATCAGTTCACGGTTAGACACAACGGTAAGGATCATCGGCTGATCCTTTCTCAAATAACCGGTCTGCGTGTAGACCAGTGTAGTTCCTCGGTCAAGCTTCTCCTGGATCAGATGGTTCAGCTTCTCATACTCTCCGGAAATGATCTTGACCTGTGTTCTGGTCGATCCCATCAGAAGCACTTTATCCAGCATCACCGTGTAAATCAATACCAGAAGGATACCATAGATGATCTCTTCTTTATTGGTAAATACCATCTGGAAGATCAGAATCGCAAAATCAAATACATAGAGCATAACAGATACCGGAAGTCCGAATTTCTTATTCAGTACCAGTGGCGGGATATCCATACCTCCTGTTGATGCTCCGCATCTTATAACAACTCCAATTCCAAGTCCGATCATCAGACCTCCACAGATCGTTGAAAGCATCTTATCGTCTGTGACGTTCTGTAATACTGGAACATTCTCCAGTATTCCCAAAATGATCGGATAATAAAACGTACTGACCAGTGTAGTAAGTGCAAATTTCATACCAAGCACTGCGGCCCCCAGAAGAAACATCAGTGTGTTGAAGATCAGTACAAATGTATGGATCTGTAATCCAAAATAATGATTCACGGCAATTCCAAGCCCCGTGGTCCCTCCGGTAATGATATCATTCGGCAGGATAAACATTACAATTGCAAGTGCATATACTGTATTCCCCAATAAAATCAAACACAGATTCCTCATATTTGACATTTTCATATTACGCTCTCCTTGACATATGTATTTTGTCTGCAGATTTCCCCAATTTTCCACAATCCAATACTTTATAGTATACTCGGTGCATGTTTTTGGGACAAGGAATTTTTTTATTTTATTCTCTTTTTTCGTTTCATTTGGTATACTGTGATTAAAAAGACAGATTTTGATTTTCCAGGAAAAGAGGTTATCAAATTATGGACAAGATCAGACAGTTACAGGACATGATTAACGAGAGCAACCGAATCGTCTTTTTCGGCGGTGCCGGCGTCTCTACCGAGAGTAATATTCCGGACTTCAGGAGTGCAGACGGACTCTACAAACAAAAGTACCGCTACTCACCGGAGCAGATTGTAAGCCACAGCTTTTTCATGCAGCATACGGAAGAATTTTATGATTTTTATAAAGAGAAAATGATGTTCCTTGATGCGAAGCCAAATAAAGCACATCTGAAGCTTGCCGAGCTGGAAGCCGCCGGAAAGCTGACCGCCGTTATCACACAGAATATCGACGGACTCCACCAGGCTGCCGGAAGCAAAAATGTACTGGAGCTTCATGGAAGTATCCACCGCAATTACTGCATGCGTTGCAAAAAGCAGTACAGTGCACGTTTTGTAAAAGAATCGAAAGGAATCCCAACCTGCGACTGCGGCGGAACTATCCGCCCGGATGTAGTTCTCTACGAAGAAGGACTGGATAATCAGATTATCCAGAAAAGTATCCGCGCCATCTCAGAAGCAGATATGCTGATCATCGGCGGTACTTCTCTTGTGGTCTACCCTGCTGCCGGATTTATCGATTATTTCCACGGCAAATATCTGGTACTCATCAACAAGGATGCAACTGCCCGTGATGTAGGCGCAACTCTGACGATCCATGAGCCGATCGGAGAAGTATTAGACCGGATCCATGTATAGCCGGAGAATCCAAAAATCCTCTGCCTGCCCTTTCTAATGAAAGAGTGACAGAGGATTTTTCATTTTAACCGTTATACGTCTTAAAAAACTGATACAGATTGTCCAGTGCCTTTGTCAGAACCGGGATCTCTTCTTCATCCAGCGTCTCAACAACAGCTTCTACCATCTTCTTATGAAAATTCGCATGATGATGATATGCCTTCTCCCCTTTTTCCGTCAGCTGGATATTGACGATCCTCCGGTCTTCTTCGCTCCGGTGGCGGACTGCATACTTTTTATTGACCAGACTGTTCATCGAAGTTGTCAGTGATCCGACCGTGATTCCGAGCTTCTTCGCGATCGTGGACATATTATTCCCGGTCCCAAGTCCGATTGCTTCAATAATATGCATATCGTTATTCGTCAGATCCTTGAATTCTTCTGTGATCACTGCCTTTTCTTCTAATTCCCATATATCATTAAAAAGATGTACCAATATCTTATTGATGCTTTCGTATGCGTCCAATTCCCCTTCTTCTCCTTGCTGTGTCTTTTTCTAGTTCAATTATACACAGTCACCTAACAAAGAATCAATCACTTCTTTCACAGTTTCTATTTTTTCTGCTTTCCACACATCCGCTCCGCAGAACAGAAGTGCCTCTCCAATCTCACCTTTTGCCGCTTTGATCAGCGCTTCCGTGATACAGTATGGCACTTCCGCCGGGTTACAGTTTTTCAGACACCCAAGACATCTCTTAGGCTTCACCCTCTCTCCTGCCATTACATGACTGATAAATGGATTCTTAATTGCCCTTCCCGGCATTCCAACCGGACTTTTCACCAGAATGACATCCTCTTTCTTCGCATTCAGATAACTCTGCTTGTAACTGAGATCCGCATCGCACTCCCATGTCGTGACAAATCTTGTTGCCACCTGGACTGCATCTGCTCCTAATGAAAAGGCATGCTCTGCCGCATCTTTATCCGAAATTCCTCCGGCTACTGCCACCGGGATATGCACCTGATATTTTTGGGCGTACTTTCTGACCACTGCCATGATCCTCTCGATTTCATTATCATAGCTTTCCTGTGTGTAAGTTTCCAGCTGCTCCCGGTCAAACCCCAGATGTCCTCCGGCTTTGGGGCCCTCGATCACAACCAGGTCTGCGGTCCTGGAAAATTTTTTATCCCAGTATTTTAAAATAACTTTCGCCGATTTTTCAGTCGATACGATCGGAGCGATCTTGGTACTGCTGCCCTCCACAAGTCCCGGCAGCTCGATTGGAAGCCCTGCCCCGGATACGATCAGATCTGCTCCGGCGTCCACTGCTGCTTTCACATGCTCGTCATAATCTTTCAGTGCAACCATGATATTAAATCCGATCACGCCATCCGGAGCCGTCTCTCTTGCTCTTTGAAATTCAGATCCAATTGCACGGATATTTGCCGCCCTTGTATTCGTTTCAAAATCCGGTTCACGAAATCCGATCTGTGCGGTTGAGATGATCCCGACTCCACCTTCTTTTGCAACCGCTCCGGCAAGCTGCCCAAGGCTCACACCGACTCCCATTCCCCCTTGAATGACCGGTCTTTTTACTTTCAATTCACCAATCACAAGTTCCGGTAATCCTTTCATTTTTCTTCTCCTCTTTCTACTACATCCTGCGGAATCTGTCATACCGCTTTTCGGTAAGTTCTTCCTTTGTCATTGCACCATATTTTTTCAAAAAAATACTGATATAATCATCCATCGGATCTGTCACTTCTGTAAATGTTTCCAGATTGAAGTTTTCCGGCTCCGGAATCACCCGTTCTACGATACCGGCTTTCAGGAGACGATCTGCTGTCAGCTTCATCACACCTGCCGCCTCTTTTGCGCGGCTGCTGTCCTTCCACAGGATACTTGCAAATCCTTCCGGCGAAAGAATGGAGTAAATCGAATTTTCAAGAAGCCACACTTCATCTGAAGTTGCCATTGCAAGAGCTCCCCCGCTTCCACCTTCTCCGATCACAACTGACAGGATCGGAACCTGAAGATTTGACATCTCAAATAAATTTCTTGCGATTGCCTCACCCTGTCCTCTCTCTTCTGCTTCCAACCCACAGAACGCTCCCGGCGTATCTACAAAACAGATGACCGGACGGTTAAATTTCTCTGCCTGTTTCATTAGACGAAGGGCTTTGCGGTATCCGTCCGGTGACGGCATTCCAAAGTTACGCTCGATATTTTCTTTTGTCGTGCGACCCTTTGCCTGCGCGATCACCGTCACCGGCATTCCGTGAAATCTTGCAATCCCGCCAATGATCGCCTTATCATCCTGGTAATAACGGTCTCCATGAAATTCCATAAAATCTGTAAATAATTCTTCAATGTACTCCGCACCGACCGGACGAGCCTTGTCTCTGGATAACTGCACCCGTTCCCATGGTGTCAGATTTCTCTGTACCGCCTGTGTTTCCTTTTCTTCTACTTCTGGCAAATCGTATGTACCCTGCTTATGCATTGCTACAATTTCCGCCAGTGTCTCCCTAAGCCGCGGACGCTCCACAATCTGATCCACAAATCCGTGCTCCTGAAGAAATTCTGCCCTCTGGAATCCTTTCGGAAGCTTCTGCCCTATGGTCTGTTCAATCACACGCGGACCCGCAAAACCGATCAGCGCCCCCGGCTCGGCAAGAATGATATCTCCAAGCATGGCAAAACTTGCCGTTACCCCGCCGGTTGTCGGATCGGTCAGCACACTTACATATAAACAGCCTGCATCATGGTGTCTTTTCAGTGCCGCTGAAGTCTTTGCCATCTGCATCAGAGAGTGGATCCCCTCCTGCATTCTGGCGCCTCCTGAACAGGCAAATATAATAATCGGAATCCTCTCACTGGTTGCCTTTTCTACTGCACGGGTAATCTTTTCGCCGACCACCTTTCCCATGCTCGCCATCATAAACCGCCCGTCACAGACTGCAAGAACTACTTCATTTCCCGCGATCCTTGCTTTTCCGGTTACAACCGCCTCATCAAGCCCGGTCTTTTCCTGCAGTGCTTCTACCTTTTCTTCATAGCCTTTATAATGCAGCGGATTTCCTGAAGTCAGTCCCTTGTCCCACTCTTCAAAGGTGCCCGCATCTGCTACCATTTCAATCCGGTGCATCGCATGCACACGGAAATAATTCTGACATTTTGGACAAATATAATATCCATTCTTCACATCTTCTGTCAGAATGGCAGATTTGCAAACGTTACATTTTTTCAGAAGTCCCTCCGGAACTTCCGGTGCCATATGGGCAGGCTTTCCTTCGCCAAGAGATATATACCCTCTTCTGCTTGTTTTCTTGAACATATTTGACAGTTTCAAATTGCTTTACCTCCGCTTTTGTAGAGCTAACCTTGCCGATTCTTTGCTTCTCTTTCGGCAATAAATTCAATATCAAAATCTCCTGCCTGATACTTTGGATCATGCAAAATATCATATTGATAATCCACATTGGTATCAATGCCTTCTATAATTACCTCACCAAGTGCACTTTGCATCTTCCGGATCGCTTCAGTACGGTTCTTTGCAAATACGATCAGCTTTGCCAGCATATTATCATAATATGGCGGTACGGTGTATCCACTGTAAATTGCTGAATCAATCCGCACACCCTTTCCTCCCGGAAGGTACATATCGGTGATCGTTCCCGGACACGGACGGAAATTCTTTTCCGGATTTTCCGCATTGATCCTGCACTCAATGGCATGACCGGTCAGTTTTACATCTTCCTGCGTAAAGGAAAGCCGCTGACCGTCTGCGATCCGGATCTGTTCCTTGATCAGATCGATCCCCGTCACCCATTCTGTGACCGGATGCTCCACCTGGATTCTGGTATTCATTTCCATAAAATAAAATTTTCCACTCTTTTCCAGCAGAAATTCAATGGTTCCTGCATTTTCGTAATGCGCTGCCTTTGCCGCTTTTACCGCTGCTTCGCCCATTCTCCGGCGAAGCTCATCCGAAATCACGGCACATGGGGATTCTTCGATCATCTTCTGATGATTTCTCTGCACCGAACAGTCCCGTTCTCCTAAATGCACCACATTTCCATACTTATCCGCCATGATCTGAAATTCAATGTGCTTCGGATGCTGCACAAAATGCTCGATGTACATAGTGTCATCTCCAAAAGCTGCCTTGGTCTCTTTCTGTGCAGTACGGAATGCCATGTCAAATCCGGCTTCATTTTCCGCCACACGCATTCCTTTTCCGCCTCCGCCGAGAGCCGCCTTTACGATCACCGGATAGCCGATCTCTCTTGCAACTTCTTTTCCTTTTTCTGCATCATAAATCGCTTCCCGGCTTCCCGGAATGATCGGAACCCCGGCATTTGCCATGGTATTTCTCGCCTCGGATTTATTTCCAAGCCTGCTGATCACTTTCGAATCCGGTCCAATAAAAATGATGTTGCACTTCTCACAAAGCTCTGCAAATTTCGTATTTTCAGAAAGGAAACCAAATCCCGGATGGATCGCATCTGCTCCCGACACGATGGTCGCGCTGATGATCTGTTCCATATTCAGATAGCTTTCCGAAGATGGTGCAGGTCCGATACAGATTGCTTCATCTGCAAGCTGTGTATGCAATGCTTCTTTATCTGCTTCTGAATAAACTGCAACCGTCTCGATCCCCATTTCCCGGCAGGCACGGATGATCCGAACTGCGATCTCTCCACGGTTTGCGATCAATACTTTCTTAATCATCTGTTTCCGCCTTCCCGATCATCAGAGACAACTCTGCCTTTACTGCAACTTCTCCATCCACTGATGCAACAGCTTCTCCGATTACCAGTGGTCCCTTCTGACGAATAATTCTTGCTTCCAGTTTTAACTTGTCACCCGGAACAACTTTTCTGCGGAACTTGCAGTTCTTAATCCCACCAAAATAACCGAGCTTTCCTTTATTTTCTTCCTGCATCAGAACCGCTACTGCACCGACCTGCGCCAGTGCTTCTACGATCAGCACTCCCGGCATCACCGGCTCCTGTGGAAAATGTCCGGCAAAAAAGTCCTCTCTGTAAGTCACACATTTATAGCCAACTGCATATTCCCCCGGCTCGTAATCTTCGATATAATCTACCAGCAAAAACGGATGTCTGTGCGGAATGATTTTCTGAATTTCCTTGATTCCCAAATGTTTCATGCTTTTCGCCCTCCATCCAGCTATGCGATTCGGAATAATGGCTGTCCGTATTCCACAGTTTCTCCATTTTTCACGAGTACTTCCGATACCACACCGTCAAAATCACACTCAATATCATTCATCAGCTTCATCGCCTCTACGATGGCAACCGTCTGTCCTTTTGCCACATGATCGCCAACTGCCACAAATGGTGCCGCCTCTTCCGACGGTGCTGCATAAAAGGTTCCAACCAGAGGGGATTTGATCAGCTGCCCTTCTGCTTCTTTTCCTTTTTCCGGTCCATCCTCCGATTTCAGTGCCGATACTGCATTACTCTGCGCTCCTGGCACGTTTTGTACTGTCGTCAGCTGTGCTGCCCCTGTACTGACAACCATCTGTTCTTTTTCTTTCTGTATTTTCAATTTCACACCGTTTTCTTCATACTGAAATCCTGTCAGGTCCGAATCTGAAACGGTCTGAATCAGTTTTACCAGATTTTCTAATTCCATCCTTCTACCTCTATCCTTCATACTTCTTCAAAAGAAGGGTTGCATTGTGCCCGCCAAATCCAAGGGAATTGGTGAGCGCACATTTAATCTCTTTTTCGACCGGTGCGCCAACTGCATAGTTCAGATCACATTCTTCATCACATTCCCTGGTTCCAACGGTCTGATGGATAAATCCATCCTGAATAGATTTTACAGTAACGATACACTCTACCGCACCTGCCGCACCAAGAAGATGACCGATCATGGATTTCGTTGAATTCACAACCACATCCTTTGCCGCATCGCCGAATGCTTTCTTGATCGCATAGGTTTCAAACAGATCATTATGGTGCGTGCTGGTTCCGTGTGCATTAATGTACTGTACTTCTTCCGGTGTCACGCTGCCCTCTTCCATCGCAAGCTCCATCGCCTTTGCCGCACCGCTTCCGTCTTCTGCCGGGGAAGTGATATGGTAAGCATCTCCGGTTGCCCCGTAACCTGCAAGCTCTGCGTAAATCTTTGCGCCTCTTGCTCTCGCATGCTCCAGCTCTTCCAGAACCACCACACCGGCTCCTTCTCCAAGAACAAACCCACTTCTGTCTTTATCAAATGGAATTGATGCACGCAGTGGATCTTCTCTGGTAGTAAGTGCGGTAAGTGCGGTAAATCCGGCAATCCCCGTCGGACAGATACAGCTTTCCGTACCACCTGCAAACATTACGTCCGCATCTCCGTACTGAATGGCACGAAGCGCATCCCCGATACAATTGGTTCCCGTTGCACATGCTGTAACGACATTTGTGCACTTTCCTTTAAGCCCAAGCTGGATCGATACATTTCCGGCTGCCATATTGGAAATCATCATCGGAACCATCAGTGGTGCTACCCTTCCCGGTCCCTTTTCCAGGATTGTCGTGTACTGTTTCTCGATCTGCTGCAGACTTCCAATTCCTGAACCGATGATCACGCCACAACGGTACGGATCCTCTTTTTCAATTTCAAATCCCGCATCCGCACACGCTTCCTTCGCCGCTGCAACCGCATACTGGGAAAATGTTTCCATTCTCTTCGCTGCCTTGAAATCCATCCGTTCCTTTGCAACAAAGTCCTTGACTTCCGCTGCGATCTTCACTTTATATTCGGTTGTATCAAATTTTGTGATCGGACCGATTCCTACGGTTCCATTTTTGATACCGTTCCAGAATTCTTCTACTGTATTACCAATCGGGGTAATCGCTCCAAGCCCCGTAATAACAACTCTGCGCTTCATATTGCCTCCTTTTGTGGAAAATGTGTGGATTGGTAGGTTGTGACACCACTCCGCACAAATATTATCGGAGACATTCAGTTGTGCAAACCATTCCGATGAGCCTCCGAAATCAATCATTGTGTCAGCAATGGCTTCCACAATGATTTGAGTCTCATCTCCATTGCACAAAAATTGAATGCTTCCGATAATATTTGTGCTTCGTGGCACTCAAGTCTACTGTCTAAAACACGTTTTCCACGAAACATTTTTGGTGTGTTGTTGACTGTTTTTACTTTTTGAAAAAATTTATCATTTTTAACTTTTGATAAGTTACGATTTTAATTTTTACTATTGAATGCTCATTTGATCATTTCCTCTAATCAGATTTTTTACTCTTCCTACCCGCAGTACAAATGAAAACTAAAACTAATTTCTTCTCCTCTGCGATCCGCACTTGGTATATTGAACTACTTCACGGATGTAAAATGGTTTTCTCGACAAAGTTGAATGACAAACTGTACAAAAGATGTCATTCAAATTCATTTTTCGAGCAATGGAGATGAGACTCAAAGGATTGTGGAAGCCTTTGCTGACACAATCCTTGTTTTAGGAGGCTCATCGGAATGGTTTGCGAGTCTGAATTTGAAGGACATCTTTTGTACAATTTGTCCCTCAACCTTCTCTGCAACCATTTTTACATCACCATCCCCCCATCGACCTGTAGAACCTGCCCCGTAATGTAACTCGCATGCTCAGACGCCAGAAACGCCACTGCCTTCGCGACATCTTCTGGCTGTCCCATTCTGGCAAGAGGGATCTGACCTCTCATTTCTTCTTTGAGCTTATCGGAAAGAACTTCTGTCATCTCTGTTTCAATGAAGCCCGGTGCAACTGCATTAACCGTGATTCCGCGGGATGCCAGTTCTTTTGCCGCAGATTTGGTCATTCCAATAATTCCTGCTTTAGATGCAGCATAGTTTACCTGACCGGCATTTCCGCTGATTCCAACTACAGATGCAAGATTGATGATCTTTCCGCTTCTCTGCTTCATCATCTGTCTGGATGCAAAACGGATGCAATGGAAAGTTCCTTTCAGATTAACATCAATGACATCGGAGAAATCTTCTTCACTCATACGCATCAGCAGACCATCCTTTGTGATCCCTGCATTATTTACCAGAATATCGATTCTTCCAAACTGCTCGATCACTGCTTTTATAAATGCTTCACATCCCTCGTAATCTGCCACATTGCACTGCATACACTGGGCACATCCACCCTTTTCTACAATTTCATGTTTTACTTCATCTGCTTTTGCTTCAGAACCATTGTAATTGATCACAACTGTTGCTCCCTGTGCAGCCAGCTCCTTCGCAATTGCCTTTCCAATTCCACGGGATGCGCCGGTAACCACCGCGATCTGTCCTTCCAAATTTGCTCTGTCTGTCATATGCTTTTCCTTTCCATTGCCTGTTTTTTACACCAGTTCAGCAATTACTTTTTCCATATCTTCCCAGGTTTCGATATTATATACTTTGACACCTTTATCGATACGCCGCATAAATCCGGCGAGTGTTTTTCCCGGTCCGATTTCTACAAAAGTGTCTACACCATCTTCAATCATAGTTCTCACACTTTCCTCCCATCGTACCGGTGAAGAAATCTGTTTTGCAAGAAGTGCCTTTGTCTCTTTGATATCCGTCACATATTTTGCCGTAACATTCGTCACATAAGGAATGGCAAGTGGTTCAAAATTTCTATTCTCCATTTCCTTCGCAAGCTCTTCGCCTGCACTTTCCAGCATCTTTGAGTGGAACGGACCACTTACATTTAACAGAACCGCCCTTTTTGCTCCGGCTGCTTTTAAAGACTCTGCTGCCTTTTCTACCGCTGCGGTCTTTCCTGTAATTACAATCTGTCCCGGACAGTTATAATTTGCCACAGACGCACCCGGAATTTCTTCCGTCACTTTTTCAACCGTTTCTCCATCCAGTCCCAGGATTGCCGCCATGGCTCCTTCACCTGCCGGAACGGTATTCTGCATCAGAATCCCTCTTTTTCTCACAAGAGAAATGGCGTCCTTCGGCTGCATGCCTCCCGCTGCGCTGATCGCACAGTACTCTCCAAGGCTGAGCCCGGCTGTCACATCCGGTGTAAGACCTCTCTTTTCAATCTCGGCTGTCATTGCAAGACAGGCTGTTACCATGGCTGCCTGAGTGTATTCTGTCTGATCCAGCTGCTCATTTTCTTCAAAGCAAAGCTTTGTCATATCAAGTCCCAGCTCTGCTGTTGCTGTATCAAAAATCTCTTTTGCAAGTTCACTGTTTTCATAAAAATCTTTTCCCATACCGCACTTCTGCGCGCCCTGTCCCGGGAAAATGAATGCTGTTTTATTCATAAAATCCTTTGCCTCCGATCAGTGCATCCGTCTCACTTACCAGCTTTTGGATCAGGTCTTTACAGCTCATGATCTCTTTTACCATGGCTGCACTCTGTCCCGCCATTACGCTTCCGTTTGTCACATCTCCGTCTACAACGGCCTTTCTTAAGCCTCCAAGTGTAAGGTGCTCAAGTTCTTCAAAGGATGCACCGTTTTTCTCAAGGTCCAGATATTTTTTCGTCATTTGGTTGCGAAGTGCTCTTACCGGATGTCCTGTGCTTCTTCCGGTTACTCTGGAATCAATGTCCTTCGCTTTGATGATCGCATTTTTATAATTTTCATGTACGATAGATTCTTCGGTCGCAACAAAATGGGTTCCCATCTGTACGGCTTTTGCTCCCAGCATAAATGCTGCCGCAATTCCTCTTCCATCTGCGATTCCTCCGGCTGCGATTACCGGAATCTTCACTGCGTCTACAATCTGTGGAACCAGTACCATAGTCGTATTTTCTCCGATGTGTCCTCCGGATTCACATCCTTCCGCAACAACTGCATCTGCCCCGCACCGTTCCATTCTTCTTGCAAGTGCAACGGATGCAACCACCGGAATGACTTTAATTCCTGCTTCTTTCCACATTTTCATATATTTTTCCGGGCTTCCGGCGCCTGTCGTTACAACCTTTACGCCTTCTTCCGCTACTACTTTTGCCACGTCCTCTGCATAAGGACTCATCAGCATGATATTTACTCCAAATGGTTTATCAGTCAGCTTTTTTGCTTCTCTGATCTGTTCACGTACCCACTCAGCCGGGGCGCTTGCAGCCCCGATGAGCCCAAGCCCGCCGGCATTTGATACGCCGGCCGCAAGATGATACTCAGCAACCCAGGCCATTCCGCCCTGGATGATCGGATACTCGATTCCAAGTAATTCGGTTACTTCTGTTTTCATATTACAACCTCTTTCTGTCTGTGGTTTTGCGATTCTTATTTTTTCAGTCCTTCGATGTATGTTACAACACTTCCGATTGTCTTGAGCTCACCGATTGCTTCCGTATCGATTTCCACACCAAATTCATCTTCAAATGTCATAACCATATCCATCAGATCAAGAGAATCTGCTCCAAGAGATTCAAAAGTTGTCTCCTCTGTGAGGTCTGCTGCGTTTACGTCAAGTCCTTCTGCTACGATTTCTTTTACTTTTTCTAACATGTTCTTAGTCTCCTTATTGTTTGATTATTTTTATATTTACCACTCTATGAGTGTGGCTCCCCAGGTGAGTCCGGCACCGAAGCCGCAGAGAACAATCTTCTGTCCTTTGTGGAAGCGACCGGTTTTGTTCAGTTCATCCAGGAGGATTGGGATGCTGGCGGATGATGTATTACCGTATTCTTCAATGTTGACCGGGAATTTTGCAAGGTCTGTTTTCATCCGTTTTGCCACAGATTCGATGATCCGTAAGTTTGCCTGATGCAGAACGAAAAGATCAATATCTTTCTCGGTCAGATCTGCTTTTTGCAGAAGTTCTCCAATGACTTCCGGCACTTTTTTTACGGCAAATTTGAAAACTGCCTGTCCATCCATGGATACATAAGTCTGTTTTTCATTTTCTTTGTCCTGCCAGTTTTTCTGCTGACGGCTTTCGCAGGCAAGTACCTGTCCTTTTGCTCCGTCAGAATGGGTAACTGCCGGAAAGATTTCACCTTCTTCTGCACAGATCACGGCTGCTCCTGCCCCGTCACCAAAAAGAATGCAGCTTCCTCTGTCTTTCCAGTTGACAATTCCGGATAGGGTTTCACTTCCGATCACCAGAATGTTCTGATACATTCCGGCTGCTATGTAAGCCTGCGCAGTATTGTAGGCATACACAAAACCGCTGCATGCGGCACTGATGTCGAAACAGGTTGCATTTACTGCTCCCAGCTCTTTCTGGACTTCGCAGGCAGTGCTTGGGATCACGGTGTTTGGCGTGATTGTAGATACCAGGATCAGATCCAGATCGTCTGCATTTAATTTTGCATCTGTAAGTGCATTTTTTGCCGCTTTTATCGCCATGCTGACTGTTGTATCTTCTTCTGCAATATGTCTGCGCACAATTCCGGTCCGTTCACGGATCCATTCATCATTCGTCTCCACAAACTTCGCGAGATCATTGTTGTCGTAATAATGCTCCGGTATATAAGAACCGGTACCGCATATCCTTCCTCTCATGGTTGTTCTCTCCATTTATTTTTGTTTTAAAATCTTTTTCGTTTAAAATATTTTTATATTCAAACTATTTGATAATATAACATAATCGGAATGATTTGACAAGAGGGAAATTTTTTTGTTTGACGCGAGGGGCAAATGAATGAAAAAGAAGAGTTCCTGTTCTCTTCTTTTCCATTCATCTGCCATTCAAATCGGTACAAAAATGACGTGCTTTAGTCTCTGTATTTTCTGTTCTGAGTACAAAAAATCCTGCGGTTTTGCCAATTCAAAATCGCAGGATTTTTCTTATTCTGTAACTTCCTGATATGCCTCTTTCGTCTGTTCTCCGCTCCGGCGGATCCCTGCAAACAAAGATCCGGATATATTATGCCATACACTGAAGATCGCCCCCGGAAGGGTTGCCAGTGGATTTGCCACGAAATTGGCAGTTGCAAGGGAAATTGCAAGTCCACTGTTCTGCATTCCGACTTCGATGGCAATGGCAGTTGCCTTATCGTACTCAATATGTAAAATTTTCGCTGCGCCAAGTCCGATTCCCATTCCGCAGAGATTGTGAAGCATCACAACTCCGAGAACCAGAAGTCCGCAGCTTAAGATTTTTTCTGCATTGACGGCTACAATTCCGCTGATGATCATTACGATCGATACAACTGAGATCAATGGCAGAATCTCTGATATTTTCTGGATCTGCTTCCCCCAGACCCAGTTGATCAGAATTCCCAGAAGTACCGGAACCAGAACAACCTTTACTACAGAAATTACCATTGCCCAGAAGGATACCTCTACCCAGGCTCCGGCGAGTACATACACCAGAAGTGGTGTTACAATCGGTGCCGCAAGAGTTGATGTGATCGTCATTCCGACAGAAAGCGCCACATCACCTCCGGCAATATAGGTGATCACATTGCTTGCCGTTCCACCCGGGCAGCAACCAACCAGGATCACGCCAAGTGCCAGATCTGTCGGCAGCTGCATAACCTGACACAGGATCCACGCGATCACCGGCATGATCGTGTACTGTGCGACGAATCCGATCAGGATTTCTTTTGGTCTGGAAAAGACTCTTTTGAAATCGTCCATCTTGATCGTAAGCCCCATGCCGAACATGGCAACTCCGAGAAATACAGAAGTGTAGCTCGTTGTCCACGCAAAGCCGTCACGCCAGAAGAATGCAATGACGGAAAAACAGATAATGATGACCCCGATATATTTTGTAAGAAAAGAGCTGACCTTTCCCACTTTTTTCATTCTGTTTTCCATAGGCTATACCTCATAGCTGAAATTGTCGATTAGCCTTGTTTTTCCAATATAAACTGCCATGGCAACCAGAACATCTTTTTCCACACTCTCGACCGGCTGCATATCCAGTGCATCTACCATGGCTACATAGTCGATCTTTGCAAGTGGCTCTGCTTCGATCACTGCGCGCATCTTTGACAGAACTTCTTCTGCCTTAATTCCCTTGCAGATCACCTCCTGACCGGTTTTAACGGCTCTTGAAAGGCACAGTGCAGCCTTTCTCTCTTCTGTGCTTAAATAGGTATTTCTGGACGATTTGGCAAGTCCGTCTTCCTCACGGATGATCGGGCAGCCTACGATCTGGATATCAAAATTCAAATCCTGCACCATCTTGCGGATGATTGCAAGCTGCTGTGCATCCTTCTGTCCAAAATAAGCTCTGTCCGGTGCTACAATATTGAATAATTTGGAAACAACCGTACATACCCCTTTAAAATGGATCGGTCTTGTCTGTCCGCAAAGGGTATCAGATAACGTATCAATACTTACGTAAGCATGTGGATCATGATACATATCCTTCGGTTCCGGATGGAAGATCAGATCTGTTCCAAGGCTCTCACAAAGCTCACTGTCACGTTTAAAATCTCTCGGGTATGCTTCCAGGTCTTCTGTCGGTCCGAACTGTGTCGGATTGACAAAATCGGATACCACAACGATATCGTTTTCCTCACGGCATCTCCTTATCAGGCTTGCATGCCCTTCATGTAAGAATCCCATGGTCGGTACAAGACCTATGGTTTTTCCTTCTTTTTTCCAGTTCTTAACTAATTTTCTTGTCTCTTCGACTGTTGTTGTTACCTGCATGATAATTCTCCTCTTTATAATAAATTCGGAGATAGCCTCTTGTTCTGAATTCAACAAATTTCATTTTGTTTTTAGATTCCTTATTTTTCCTGGTCTTTCAACAACCCATGTTTTTCATAATTTGTCACACGGCTGATCTTATTTTCATCATCCACGAAAACAACTTTTGGTTTATGTTCTTTGGCTTCTTCTGCCTCATAATTTGCATAACACATGATAATAACCTTATCACCTGTACTTACACATCTTGCCGCAGCGCCATTTAAGCAGATCATTCCGCTTCCACGCTTACCACAGATCGTATAAGTTTCAAATCGGCTTCCGTTATTCACGTCCACGATCTGAACCTTCTCATATTCCATAATTCCTGCTGCCTCCAGCAGTTCCTCATCAACGGTAATACTTCCCACGTAATCTAATTCTGCCTGTACTACCGTAGCACGATGAATCTTTCCTTTTAGCATCTCAACTGTCATGTCTTACTCCTTTTCTGTCCGGAAACACAAAAATAAGCATAAACATAGAGTGTAACCATGCTTTTTTCCATAATTCCAAATTATTATATGAAAAAAGCATCATCAAGGTATACTTCTCCCTGCAAATGCTTCTGCTATTCTTCGTATTCCCTGAGTCTTATTTTACCTCTTAATAAATATAAGCTCCTTCTCCGTCACCTGTTGACGGAAACGATTTCGATATGAAATTGTTGTGATTCAGTCAGAGTATAGTTTTGTAGTTTTCAAATACTACCTCCGCGGATATTATTGCACCTTGACAAGAGATTGTCAATCCGATGTTCTCATGTATTTAATTCAAGACATCTGTGCGGAAGATGGGGCGCAACTCGTCCGGTGGACGAGTGCTTTGCGCCGACCGTAGCGGAGCGAAGACCTGAACCCTGGGTTCAGGGATCGCTTCGGTACAATAAAAGAAAACCTCAGGTGAATCACCTGAGGTTTCTTTTATTATGCGGAAGATGGGACTTGAACCCACACGCCCTTGCGAGCACTAGAACCTGAATCTAGCTCGTCTGCCATTCCGACACTTCCGCGTCAACAAAAAGAATCTTATCACATACCAACCGGTTTGGCAAGTGTTTTTTATATTTTTTTTGACTTTTTTTACATTTCATTAAATTACATCAATTATTTTGAATGCAGTTTGCCGCATCAATTGTAATTACCAGAAGAAGTCCCATCAATTCATCTGCCGGATTTGCAAAATCCAGTACATAAGTATCTCCCCAGTGGAGTAATTCTTTTGTAATATGTACCACAGGACTGCATGCTTCATAGATATCATAATTCCATCCCATGAAATCTCCTTCTACATGCCATCCATTAAACTCAACATCATACTTCGGTCGAAACAATGTAAAACGCTTTTCAATCCGTCCAAGTGTCTGCCCATTCACTTCAATTTCAAACACTGGAAGTAATGACATCACTTTTTCTTTAATCAACCCGAGTTCGTTCCCTGCCATATCATATACATGCAGCCGGTGTCCAAGCGACAAAAACTCTGCTTTTACAAAATACTTCGCATTTTCATTCTCATCATAAACATCATATGAATCTGTCCATGAAAAAACTCTCTGCTTAACAAGTAATTTCATACGCTACTCCTACTCCGGAAATTCATACTTCCTCAATTCGCAGTTCTTAATTCCAAATGCCGCAAACTCTTCATTCGTCATATCATAAAAATAAGACTGGATTACTCTGGAAATTCCATTATGTGCAACCAGTAGATAAACCTTATCATCCGCTTCTTTTCGAATGTCATCCAGAAGATTGTAAATCCTCTGGCACAGATGAAGCATTGTCTCCCCGCCTTCAAAATGATTGATAAAGTTCTGTTTTGCCTTTTTGAACTCCTCCCCATTTCTCGGAGTGGACTCATATTTTCCAAAATTCTGCTCCTTCAGGCGCATCTCCTCACGCATCGGAATCCCTGTCACTTCCGAAATATGGCGCGCGGTCTCCTTCGCCCGGACAAGCGGCGAATACAGGATTTCGTCAATCTTTACGCCCTCTTCCTTAATCTTTCTTCCAAGCTCCATTGCCTGCTCATGTCCAAGCTCTGTCAGCTCGATATCTGTCGCACCACAGATTTTATTTTCCATATTCCACACAGTCTGTCCATGTCTTGCAAAATAAAAATATCCCATTATTTTTTCTCCCAGTATTCTTTATTAGCTGAACATTTCCGAACAACTCCCTCCGGCAATCGTTCATAGTTTCTTCCAAACTGATATGCCAGATAACGAACAATGCCGCGTGTCAGCACTTCGCCCAGGTATTCCTCCATATGATTCTGTCTAAGCAGTGCCGAGGTTACACGTACCAACCGCACTCCTTCTTTACCCGGTTTTGTATTTTCGATCATCTCCGGATGCTCTGCGTGTGCAACCCCAATGTCAAAGTTGCGTTTCCAGAGCCCGTGCAAATCATCGTTCCGGTAATAAATCACTTCAGCTTCCGGCGCATAAACTGCCTGCCAGCCCTTTTCCAGAAGTCTTCTCGCCGCAAGCATATCCTCTCCGGCAATCATCCGTTTTCCAAAACCTTCTGTCTCCAGATATGCTCTTCTTCGGTATGCTGCACAGACATTGGAATTAAAAAATGTCCGGATTCCAAGCTTTCCGGCATCTTCCAAAGACTTTGTCATGCCTTTCGGCGGATAGTTAAACTGTCTCACACAGCACTCGATCGGACTGCATTCATCATCTGTCATATGCCGGCCATACACGACCGCCGTCCGCTCCTCTTTAAATGGCTCCGTCAGCTTCTCTACCAGATACCGGTTCTGCGGTATCGCCGTCTGTACCATAAAAATCACAATATCCGAATCCAGCTCATGCAGGATCGTATCTCTGCTTCCTGCCCGGTCATATTCTTCCTTTGGCGTATATCGGACCTCGATCCTCTCATCCATATAAACTTCGGGAATTTCCCTGTCTACCGGGTTCTCATAAAGTACATTCAGTAATATACGATCCGGCATCACACTCTGTCTTAATAATCTTTCAATACACATTTTCAGTCTTCCATCCGGCCGGAAGACCGGAATTACAATCGCTATGTTCACATCATCATCTCATTTCGTTTTTTTCACTAATCAGTATATACAAAATTCTTTTCTGAATCAATCCCAACCTATTCCCTGTTAATAAAAAAGACAGTTCCCATAAAAGAACCGTCTTTCTCATCAGCTCAGCGCTGCACTTTCTTCTTTTTTCTTCTTATCCATCACAGAAAGTTCCTTAAGCTCCCTCACCATGAAATATCCGCAGACGATTGCTGCTGCCGCATCTGCAATTGGTCCGGCATACATAACCCCGTCAATTCCCATAAACAATGGAAAGATCACGATCAACGGCAATAAAAAGAGAATCTGTCTTGTCAGGGACATAAATACACCCAGCTGCGATTTTCCGATGGAGTTGAAAAAGTTCGATGTAACCGGCTGGATTCCATTGATAAGCGTAAGGAACATATAGATCCGGAAATACCGCTCTGAAAACTGAAAATACAGCTCACTTCCCGAACCAAATACGCTGATGATCTGTCTCGGGAATACCTGGAAACAGAAAAATGCAATTCCGGAAAGAACGGTTGCAGTTCCAAGTGCGAGCAGGTAGCTTTTCCGTACCCGTTCATACTTCTCTGCGCCATAGTTGAAGCCGATAATCGGCTGGATTCCTTGGGAAATTCCGATAACAAATGACATAAAGATCATATTTACTTTTGTAATGATCCCGGCACAGGCAAGCGGAATGTCACCGCCATATACAGACTGTGCTCCATAATGCGACAATGTATTATTCAGTACGATCTGTACGATCGTCATTGCAATCTGGTTAAAGCAGGCACTGGCACCGAATTTGAAAATATTCTCGATATGTCTTCCCGTCATATGGAAACTTTCCTTTGTAAGCCGGATCGTTTTAAAATGGAACATATACCGCAGACTGATGCAGAACGAAACGATCTGTCCTATGATCGTAGCAAGTGCTGCGCCCCTCATTCCCATATGCAGCCCAAAAATAAAAATCGGATCCAGAATTGTATTTACAATAGCACCCACCAGCATAGATGTCATCGAATACCGCGGACTTCCATCCGCAAGGATCAGCTTACTCATCCCCGTATTTGCGATCAGAAATGGAAAGCCAATTGCCGTGATCCGTGTATATTCCTGTGCATACGGAAGTACCTCCGATGTGGCACCGAAGAATTTCAGCATCGGAGTCAGAAAAATCGTCGTTACTGCAAAAAGTGCTATCCCGAAAATTGCCATCAGGCAAATTCCATTTCCCGCATACTCTGCAGATTCTTTTTCTTCTCCTGCACCAAGCTTCAATGAAAAATTGGTCGCACTGCCGATTCCAAGCAGCAGTGCGATTGCCGTACAGGAAGTAGAAAGCGGAAACGCAATATTCGTTGCTGCATTTCCCAGCATTCCCACACCCTGGCCAATGAAAATCTGATCTACAATATTGTAAAGAGCTGTTACCAGCATAGAAATAATGCATGGAATCGCAAATCCAACCAGTAGTTTTGATTCCTTTTCATACCCAAGCGGATTGTCCTGCTCATTCACTGTATTTGCCTTTTTATCTCTCACCTTTATAGCCTCCTCCAGATGTTCATATATAAATGCCGCTGTCTCACTTAGTGTCATCGTTCCATTTATCCTCTCCGCAGCTTCTCCTCTTGGAACAAGTACAAATTCATCTATTACCTGACACATTACAAAATTCTGTGTTTTTTATACTTCTACTCCATCATCTACAATTTACATCTGTTTTCTGACGACTCTGTATTCATCTCCAGATCTGTAGTAAGGACACTGATAATGCTGATCCGTCAGAAACCGCATCATCTCATCCTCATCCAGGTCTCTGTCACACGTGTAACATTCATATTCATCATCGTAAATATAAAATGTACAGGTGTCACAACAGCTCGCTGTATTTGCCATAACCTGCCTCCTGTTATTTCTTTTCCTGTTCAAAAATCGGTATCAGCTGCAGGTGTCCTCCTTTAAAACAGGTTCCATCTTAGTTCATTCCTTTTTCTTTTTCTCCCACCGGCTTCGCCCAGTTGACAATCAGGATTCCGATAGAAACCAGCACCAGTGCGATCAGGTCTTTCATTCCGAATACATTTCCCTCACGCAAAATGATCGCGGAAAGGATCACCCCAAATACCGGATTCGTAAATCCGAAGATCGATACCTTGGATACCGGATTGTATTTCAACAGGATTCCCCACAGCGTGTATGCAACTGCTGAAATCAGCGCCATATAGATCAGAAGAATCATTGCCGGCATACTTGCCGTATGGATTCTTCCACCCATCACGAATCCGATCAGGATCATCACGAGCCCGCCTGCAGTAAACTGATATCCGCTTAACATCACCGGATCAGATTTGGCTGAATACTTCTTGATCAGTACAGAAGATAATGCATAAGCGATCGCAGAAATAAAAATAAATCCATCTCCGGTCAGATTAAAGCTCATATCCACATTGCTTCCGCTCAGATTAATCAGAACCACCCCTGCAAATCCGACGATACATCCGAGCACTTTTTTCTGATCCAATTTCTCCTGATGAAAGATCAGGCTTGAAACAAGGATTGCAAGGAATACATTGGATGCCTCAACGATCGATCCTTTGACTCCGGTCGTATGTGCAAGTCCTACATAAAAGAAAAAATACTGGACCACCGTCTGTAAAAGACAGATTTTTCCGATTCTCGGAAGATCTCCCTTCCCCGCTTTCAGAAAACGTCCCTGCAGGATCGATCCAAACAAAATAACCATAATGCCTGCAATCGTAAAGCGGCACCCTGCAAACAGGATCTGCGTGGCGGTATCGGCTGAATCGATCTGAAACAGCCGGTAGCCAACCTTGATACAAGGAAAAGCACTTCCCCATAACGCACAGCAGACCATTGCAAGAAGACATACCACCCAGGTTTTCCTCATTGTAGTCTCTTTTAACTTTATCATCTCATTCTTTCCGTTTCTTAAGCAAGAAGTTCATCTGCAAGTTCTTCCATTGCAGTTACATCTGCATCTTTCATTGCAGATTTGATCGTAACAGTCTTTTCGCAGAGTGTGATCTTCTTCATTTTCTCTACATAACTCTTCATCACGCGTGCTGCTGTCGGAGCCCAGGAACCATTCTCGATAATTGCAATCTTACGGTTCTGGTAGTTCTTATTGGTCAGTTTGTTCAGGAAAGTCTCCATGCACGGGAACACACTTGCATCATAGGAAGCTGCTGCAAGAACCAGCTTGTCATAACGGAATGCATCCTCGATTGCCTCTGCCATATCATCTCTGGAAAGGTCAGTGATCGCTACCTTCTTTGCACCTTTGGCTTCCAGGATCTCTTTCATCTTCTCTGCTGCCTTCTTGGTATTGCCATGGATCGATGCATAAGCAACCAGTACCCCGTCATCTTCCGGTTCATAGCTGCTCCATGTCATGTATTTCCCGATATAGTATCCCAGATTTTCTTTCAGGATCGGTCCATGAAGCGGGCAGATCGTCTGAATGTCCAGCGTCGCTGCTTTTTTCAGAAGCGCCTGTACCTGTGCACCGTATTTGCCTACGATATTGAAGTAGTATCTTCTTGCTTCACAAGTCCAGTCCTCATTTGCATCCAGCGCACCGAATTTACCAAATCCATCTGCTGAGAACAGAATCTTCTCAGACTTTTCGTATTCGACCATAACTTCCGGCCAGTGAACCATCGGAGCCATAAAGAACTGAAGGGTATGGCTTCCAAGGGAAAGTTCTTCACCTTCTTTTACCGCAACTGCACGGTCTGCCAGATCTGCGATTTCAAAGAACTGTGGAAGCATTGCAATAGCTTTTGTACTTGCCACGATCTTGGCTTCCGGATATTTGTCTGCAAATTCTTTGATGCTTCCGGCATGATCCGGTTCCAGATGAGATACAACCAGATAATCCGGTGTTCTTCCATCCAGCACCCTCTCCAGATTCTCTTTCCATTCGTCTGTCTTTCTCGTATCAATCGTATCCATAACTGCGATCTTCTCGTCCAGGATCACATAAGAGTTGTAGGATACTCCGTTTGGAACGATGTACTGGCTCTCAAAGAGATCCAGATCCTTATCATCTGCTCCGATATATTTTACTGCATCTGAAATTACTATGTCTTTCATGTTAGTTCCTCCTTGTAATTGGTGATTGAAAAGATACTCAGGCACGTAGTGTCTTTTATTCGGAAGGAAGTTCCTACAGAATTTCCTGTTAAATAAGAAAGCTGGAAATATTACATTCCAGCCCTCTTAATTTCCACTCTTAATAATACTATGGAAATAACACACTTTCAATAAAAAAAGCGTTTAATTTTTTCATATCTGTTCTCATTTTTTACGTTAACCGGCACACACCATCTGTTCCTGCTCGTAAATGTGAAACGGCGCATCAATCGGATTTTTCATATCCCAGAGATAATATCCACCCTCTTTATAATACACCGGAAGAGTCTCACATCGTTTTACACTCCGGATCAGTTCCTGTACCGAACGGATCTCTCTTGGAAAATACGTTGCATAAAGTCCCAGCTTCTCCGGCACATGGCAATCACTTGATCCAACTGTTGCAAGTCCAAGCTCAGCCGCATATTCTGCCGCCTTTCGATTTGCCTCGTAAAGTGTGCTGCCGTTCAGCACTTCGATTCCATCAAGTCCCTTTACAATCTTCAGGTTCTCTTCCAGTCCCCTGTTATTATTGCGGAATGGATGGGCACTGAAACACATACCGCCCTGTGCCTGTACCAGATCTACAAACTCCTGTGCCGGTATTCTCTCTTTTGGATAATCCTCAATTCCAAATGCTACAATGTCTCCCTGCAGGGAATAAAATTCAATTCCGACAAAAATCGGAAATCCTGTTTTCTCCGAATACTCTGCCGCAAATTCCTTCAGTCCCATACTGTCATGATCCGTAATACAGATTCCATCAAGTCCTCTGTGCTTTGCGATCTCTACCATGTTCTCCAATCTTAAAAAGCTGTCCCCCGAATAACGCATCTCATGCATATGCATATCAATTATCAACTGTTAATAACCTCCTGTTAAAATGCCTTTTCATTTCTCTTTTCTTCATTTTAACATGTTGTTTTACAAAAAAATAATTGATAATTTACATGCAGAAATTCAATTATAGGTTTTTCCGATAAACACTCTGTTGCTCAAATATCTGCATAAGATGCACACAAAGTCCGTCCCACGAAATCTGCTCCAGCTGCTCCTTCTCCGGCTTTGATCCAGGATATTTTGCGATTCCTTCGATGGCTCCGGCAAGTTTCTTTTCAAATACCGGAAGTTCTTCTTCCACAGGTTCATCTTCATTCACTCTTTTTGGCGGCTCTACAAAAACCACACCATTATCCGGAAGATTCTGATCAATCCAATTCCTGATCCCCGGAAGATCTGTACAGATCACATAGGTACCACATGCCAGAGCCTCAATGATCACAAGTGGAAGACCTTCATAAAAAGATGGCAGTACAAACACATCACTCTGATTCATCTTCTTCGCCAACTCCTGCTGTGTGATCTTCCCGGCAAAGGTAACTGCAAACGGACACTTTTCGGCAAGCTCCCGGATTTCCTGATATTCGCCCTCATCCCCGGCACCTCCTGCCAGTTCCAGAGAAATAATAAGACCGGAATCCTTCAGATAATCCAACGAACGGATCAGACTTTTCACACCCTTTTTCTCTGAGATCTTTCCGGCAAAGATTAGTCTCAGCTCTTTTTCTTCTCCCTGTGAAGCCCCCATCTCCTGCCGGAAAACATCACTGTTATAGCCGGTTCCGATCACCCGTACCTTCTCTCTGATATGCTCCCCGTAAATTTCGCAGATCATCTCTTTCTGCTCCTCATGCAATGCAAAAATCCCATCCAGCGCAGGAATTCTCTGTAAAATGTATTCCCGGTTCTGTTCTGTCTTGCGGATCTGCCGCAGGTCGGATCCATGGGATACTCCATATACCTTTTTATCAGGAAACAGCTCTCTTACAATCGCTGTAAGGAGATACAGATGGTGACACAGGATCACGTCCGGATCCAACTCCTCCACTGCTTTTTTCAGTACCTCGCCAAATGCGTTCCGGAACGTTTCTGTCATCTCCTCTGTCAGGTCTGAATACCTGGTACTCGGATAAGGCATCTCGTCCGACATTCCCGTGATCGGATACGGTAACTGCTCCGATTCAAAATATACCGGATAAAAGCTTACCCCCTCCGGAAGACATACCTGATCAGCTTTTGTAACTCCCGCGATCACTGACTGGGTGATTCCTTTTTTTTTAAATCCTCTGACCAGTTCCGTCAGATAGATACCGCTTCCGGTACTGTCCGGCTTCTGGGCTGTGACACTTAATATTTTCATTCTTTCGTCCCTCTTACTTTGTTAAAATTTCCCTGTTACATGTATTTATTGCCGCAATGTGATCAATAAAAGCGGTACTCACCGTTTATCATTTATTCATGCTTTAATTATTCTCCAGTTTCTTTTTCACCTGTTTTTTAGAAGTTCTTCCTTTCATTGGATGAAAATGTTCCGAAAGGAGAATGTTTTTGAGGATTGCGAGAGTGCAAAGCACGTAGCAATCTGGTATCAAAGGGGTCAAAATACCTTTTGCCCCCAACATCTTCATATGATTATATTAACATATAGTTGGAATCTGTAAAAGAGACGATCTCGATCCGGATATTTTCAACAGAAATATCTAAATACTGCTTCTTCTTTTCTTTTTCCGCTTTTTCCTTAAAATCCATAAAAGAAGCAAAAAAAGAAACCTTTTTGGTAAAGGTTCCTCTATTACTTCTATATATAACTGGTTTTGTTATGTTTAACTAAATGCGGATGACAGGACTTGAACCTGCACCTCGTAGAGACTAGATCCTAAGTCTAGCGCGTCTGCCAGTTCCGCCACATCCGCATTTTTTTAGTCCCACAGAAAACCATGGGACTAAATAAGTGAGCGTGCGGGGATTCGAACCCCGGACAACTTGATTAAAAGTCAAGTGCTCTAC
>OLPV01000038.1_pt1 | contig 128158 bp, 114 predicted proteins | sample 1671961 | NCBI WGS metagenome assembly OLPV01 (sample SAMEA3136630, study PRJEB25190) | human gut metagenome | biome: human gut; feature: human-associated habitat; material: faeces | place: Austria | collected 2013 | reverse complement strand
CGTATCTTCACAAACCGGAGGAGGTGCTGACAATGTTTTCCGATGCTTTGAAAATTTTAGATCACAATACCGTACAATATATGATTGACGAGATGCAGAATACAATTGATGACCAGAAGGCACAGCTTAGTGATAAAGATTCGCAGCTTACCGATATGCATTCACAGCTTGCCGACAAGGATTCGCAGCTCGCCGACAAGGATTCGCAGCTTACAGATATGCATTCACAAATTGTTGACAAAGACTCACAAATCAACGATCTTGCTGCCGAAATCGCCGCATTAAAAAAACAACTAGCAGCACAGCAAAATATATAATTTAGAACATTAACCCCCTCGGAATAAGTCGGACGATTATTCCGAGGGGGTTAACATTTCTCCTGCAATTGCTAAAATGACCTAAGATATGATTCCCTTATCTTCTCCAACTCTGAAATAGATAAATCCCGGTCAATTTCCAATAATCTAAGCAATTGTTTTTCTCTTGCATTACATTGTTGCATAATGGGATTACCTTATATATTGGAAAATAAGGCAATAGTATTTGTTTCATATAGTTATACACTCATAATAATGTCGATCCCATAATATATGTTTTTGATCTACTTAAAAGTTCCTATACCTTACTTAACGTAAATATTTACCATATATAGAATCAGAAATATATGCTATTTTCCGCTTGCTTTATTGCTTTCATAAAAGCCGTCTTACTATCAGTCAAGCGAATCGCCCGCTCCTTTGCTTTTTTAGATTTTTCTAAATAAAATTGTCTATCCGTTTTATACCTAATGACTGTTTTCTTCATTTCGTCATAATCAGTAACACAAAACTCTTTTCCCGCTCCTAACCCAACATCACCAAAATCTAGCGTTACTGCTGGTAATCCTTTATACAAAGCCTCTGCTACAGACGTACCACCCCCCACACGTTTAGGATTCAAATATAAATCACAGAGTTCATTTACCGCAAGTGCATCTTGTTGAAAACCTAAATTCAAACCATATTTATAAAATATTGGATGACGTTCACACACCCTATCATAATCTGAATAATTCCCCATAAATGCAAAATAAATATCTTCGTCCATCAATTCTTCAATAAGATCTTCAAACTCTCGATCAATTTCCTGACCCAGTCTTCCACCTACCATAAGCACAATAAACCCATCCCCTGGCATACCAAAATCTTGCCGCCTATATTCATGAGTTTGCTTCTTAAACGACGACGTAAACAAAGTTTGAATTAAATGATCCGTTGGCAATCCCAATTCTTTTACAATCTGTTTATCCTTCTCCGTAATGCATCTCCCTATTATCTGAAATTGACCTCTTGTTGTAGTCATATTAGATGGTACAGTAGATAAAGAAATAGTTGGAACAATCTGACTACAAACGTCTGTTAAAATACTGTTTCCGCCTATATTTAATATAAAATATGGTTTTTCCTCCTGAACAACAGCTGTTACCTCACGAATCACATCAAGATTGGGCATATTTTTTTCACATTGAAAATATGAATATTTTCTTCCATTATATTCTATTATTTCCTTATTACTTAATTCATCTGAATACCCAGGATAAAGCGCATGATAACACGCCACACTTGCTCCCCCTGGTGCAAACATCTCTGCCGTATTAATAATGAATGTCCTCTTCCCCATCTGTGTCTCCAAAACTTCACATCTATCCAACGTTGTTTTTGTTGGTCCATGTGACAATCCCAGAAATTGACCTACCGTTACAAATATCAAATTTTGGTTTCGATTTTCCTTACAAATATACTTACTCTGCAAGTCCAATTCTTTCTTATAAGAATCTAATATATGAGAATACAAAACTTTCATCTTATCATTACAAGTTACATCAAACACTTGTGAATTTAAAAACTCATATCGAACTAGCCAGAAATACAGATTAAACTTCTCTGCTGCTATAAGATAAGAATCGCACATAACATGATCTATTAAGTGATTTATCAAATAATTTCTTTTATAAGCACATATCAAAAATGTCATAACATGATAATAAACATCTCGGCTATTAATTGAGTCTAATCTATTTATTATTTCCATTAAATCTTCATCTGAAAGATTTTCTTTATTACTATCTACAACCTCATCAAGAAATTTCTCTATTTTGCTATATACTCGTGCATATTCTTTCGGAGAAAAATGATTGTATTGATCTATAATTAAATCAAGTGAACTTTTTACAGAAATATTTGATAAATTCACATAACATAATGTGTTCAAAAATTCCTGTGCCCTCTTTTTCCAACTAAAATTTTGCTTAATACAATGATCTATAGCAATACGTTCCGCTTCACCTTCATTAATCAAGTAGTACATTATTTTATCGGCTAATTCTTGTGTGTTCTCAACATCATAATATATTGCATTAATTCCATTTTTTAAATGATCCCTTAAATAGTTGTTATCACCTATAACCCCAATTGCTCCACACAAAACTGTGCGAATAACATCTGCATTCGCACCATCTTCATACCACAGCATATTACTTAACACAATCTTAGAATTACCCATTAATTTTAACTTTTCATTCTCATCTATAACATCATATATCATCATTCGCTCTGAATACATTGTCTTAAATTTATCCCAACCAACACCAAGAACATTCAGTCGAATACCTTTCTCAACTATATTTTCTATTAACTTTTCCTGATACAATGCCTTAATATAATCAATTGTTCCCTGATATTGTTGATACAATTCTATAAATTCTTCGCTTATATAATCAACTTGATTTTCTTGTAAAAATTCCCGCAATGCATCTTCTAAAAGAATATGTCTATTTTGCATTTTCATAATTAGTACATTTGCAATTTTCTGTTCAAATGGTTGCAAATCATTATACAACTGTCCCAATACATGCTCACTACTATAATAGTCTCCACAAAAGAGAACATCTATTTTTCTATTTTTATATGGGACAACATCTTCTATTATGCGGTCTCCCTGAGGCAAAAAGAAAACCCCTCCAATATTATTATAATACATATTAATAAGTTTAGCCTGATTGCGATTTGAACACAGAATATAATCATTCGATTTATAACACCAAAAATCATTGTATATCTCATCTTGATAATCTATCATATAACAAAAATAGGGTGCATCCGTAATTTTTCTAACTCTATCGTAGCCAACCCCATTAAACGAAATAATTGCATCTATATTCATCTCTAATTTTTCTTCATTTAAATCATTTAACAAATCAAAAATTCGAACCGTACATCCAGCTTCTTCCAGATTAGCTGCAAAGTTTTCTGTATCGTTTCTTAAAAATTGTCCTTTAACCACCAATATATTTGTCTTCATACTTAACCCCTCTCCTCATCATGTAAATGTTACATTACTTCATTGTTTGTCACTTACTTCATTTCCTTATTAAATCTTTATATATTTTTCAACACTTCCCTTAGTTGCTCCTCGTTTAACCATTCCGTATTCTTTCCTGAGTTATATTCAAAGCCTTCTTCTACTCTCCTGCCTCCCGGAAGAATATCTCCTTCCTTCGCCCAGCTATAGTTTGGATATATAATATAATGCTTATCGTATTCATAAGTGGATCTTGAATCATCCTTTGTAACCATTACTTCATGAAGTTTTTCTCCCTCACGGATTCCAATCTCTTCAATCGTGCATCCCGGCAACATTGCCTTTGCAAGATCACAGATATGGAATGACGGAATCTTAGAAATATATGTCTCGCCGCCTTTTGATTCCTCTAACGCCTTAAAGACTAACTCAACGCCCTGCTCTAATGTAATCCAGAATCTTGTCATTCTGGCATCTGTAACCCCTAATGTAGTTCCGCCTTCTTCAATAATTCTCTTCCAGATAGGAATAACCGAACCTCGACTTCCAGCTACATTCCCATAACGCACAACAGAAAATACTGTTCCATTTTCTCCACTATACGCATTCGCTGCTATAAATAACTTGTCTGATACTAATTTTGTTCCACCATACAGATTGATCGGATTCACTGCCTTGTCTGTGGAAAGAGCCACTACCTTTTTAACCCCACGATCCAATGCAGCCTCAATTACATTCTGTGCTCCATGAATATTCGTCTTAATTGCTTCCATTGGATTATATTCGCAAGTTGGCACCTGCTTCATTGCTGCTGCATGTATAACATAATCCACTCCATCAAATGCACGATATAGCCGATCCTTATCCCGAACATCTCCGATAAAGAATCGAACTCTTGACATGTCAATCTTATCCTTATACTCTGCTTGCATGACACTCTGTTTGAATTCATCACGGGAATATATAATTACCTTTTTCGGGGTGTACTTTGCAAATATCATCTCCAAAAATTTCTTACCAAAAGAGCCCGTTCCTCCTGTAATTAAAATCACCTTATCATTTAGCATCTCTCTACTCCTCCATTGATCAAATATTGTGCAATTCTCTCTGCTCCTAATCCATCGATCAGGCTCTGCATTCTAAGAGATTTCTCTTTTCTCAACTCATAATCGTTCTGATATTCCACCAGATATTTCCTGCAATTATCCATGCATAGTTGTCTATTCTTATATGCATTGCCTGCATATAGCATATATCCATTCTCTTCCCATGCAATGGCACCTTCCTGATTGTCTGCAATCTCCAAACAGATTGATGGAATTCCACAAGCACATAATTCATATGTTGTGGTTCCCGCTGCCGAAATCGCCACATCACAATTACGCATCCATTCCGCCATATTAGAGACATTTTCATGCAGAAAAATATTATTATTTATCTTTGCTTTTGAATATAACAGATCACGGTTTTGATTAAAGCATCCAACTATTACATGATATTCCAATTCTTGTGTCCGTTCATCATGCAACAGCTCGTCTAATACACCGCCTGCTACATTTAATATATCGGTTCCTCCGGTCGTAATCAAAACCCTTTTCACTTTCTTGTTTACATGAAACTCCCGATACCTGAATTCATCTCTCAGAGGTACATATTGCGAACCGATTAAAAATTGTGTCCGTTGCCCATTTGCATAATATCCCTGCTTATCATAATCATCTTCTGTCACCCATGCTCCATAATTGATCACTGTATGAACCGGATAAGCAAATTTTCTCAAATCATCAATATAAACTATTTTAGTATAATGTGATATATTTTGCAAATACTCCTGTGTCACATAATACGTATCTAACAGCATTGTATCAATCTCACGTTTCTGTAAGTATTTACATAACTGTTCTGTTTCCAGATCCAATTGATTCCATGTTGTATCCAATACATCATACTCAAACCCCTGGTTACGGATCAGTTGTCCCGGTCTGTCATCAGCCAATACAAATCTTACTTCTACACCAAACTTACGAATCTGTTCTGCAATTGAAAGACACCTCATTACATGTCCCGTTGCAATTATTTCATTTCCATCTACCCGTATTGCAATCATAATTTCTTTATCTTACCTTCTCTACCTCATCTTTTACGCATTCAACAACATAGTCTACCTGTTCCTCTGTCATATCTGCATACAACGGCAACGTTATGGCTCTTGCATAAAATGCTTCCGCATTAGGACAACATGTACTCTGATATCCATGCTGCTGATAATATGGTAATTTATAGACCGGAATATAATGCACATTCACACCAATTCCTTTATTCCGAAGGTTTTCAAAAATTTCCCGTCTATGTTCTGCCGGAACCTGAATCATATACAGATGATAGCTGCTAAGACAATCCGGATGTTGATATGGTGTAATAATGTCTATACAACCTGCAAAAGCTTCATCATATCTATGAGCAAGTTTTCTTCTATGTGCAGCAAACTGATCCAGCCGTTTCATCTGTGATATACCTAATGCACACTGAATATCTGTAATCCGATAATTATATCCTAATTCCAACTGTTCATAATACCATGGACCTTCATTATGCGTTAATAACGATTCCTCTCTTGTGATTCCATGTGTATGAAATAATTTTAAACGCTGATATAATTCTTCATTATTCGTTGTTACCATTCCGCCCTCTCCTGTTGTAACAGGTTTCACCGGGTGAAAACTAAATGTTGTCATATCCGAAATAGATCCAATCTTTTTCCCCTTATATTCCCCACTGATTACCTGTGCGCCATCCTCAATAACAACCAAATTATGTTTCTCTGCAATTGCAGTTATCTCATCCATTTCACATGGCTGTCCGGTATAGTGTACAGCAATAATAGCCTTGGTTTTTGATGTTATCTTACGTTCAATATCCTCCGGATCTATGTTATATGTATCCGGTTTGATATCCGCAAACACCGGTTTTCCTCCACAATACAAAACACAGTTTGCTGACGCAGCAAACGTAATTGGTGACACTATCACTTCATCCCCCGGTTGAATTCCCGCTGCCAAACATGCAATATGCAGTGCCGCCGTCCCATTCGACACCGCCACTGCATACTTCGCACCTACATAATTCGCAACTATATTTTCGAATTCAGCAACCTTCGGTCCTGTTGTCAGATAGTCTGATCTTAATACATCCACAACTGCCTGTATATCTTCTTCACTAATTGATTGTCTTCCATATGGTATATACATTATTCTTCCTACCTTTCCAAACTGATATATTTATTAAGCTTTAGAAAATGTATCACTACATCCCCTTATCTCCGCATTTTTTATTCTTCCATGAATTTCTATATATTTCCCTTTTCGGCCACATGGACAGTCATCTTCCCCTAATACACAGCCTACATCCTCGGTGAGTATAGAATGACCAGGATAAGATTCAGGTATCGTAGATATTACTTGTATTACTCCTTCTTCTCCGTTAGCACAAACCGAAAAATTCTTCATATTTCTTACAAAAATATCTGAATAAATGCTAGCATGTAAATGACCTTCCTCACATTCCATGTAAATACATCCTGTCTGTTCTACCATTCCGTAATAATCATGTACGCTATTGATCCCACAAACTTCTTTAAGTCCCTCTTTAAATTGTTCTTTTGAAACCGCTTCATTGATCAGTTTCTTCCATCCACCTCCATGAACCAATACACCATTTTCTATCGGTAAATATACTTTCATTTCTTTCAATTTCTTATAAAAGTACTGCCAAATCATAAAAGTAAATCCAAATAAAAAAACTGTCTGCCCCTCATATTTATGCAAAAATTCTTTCAACTCATCCAGATTCAAATTCATATCATCATCAAAAGCATATATTTTTTTTGCACCAAAAATAGAAAATCCCAGGATTCCTGCTCCTCTTGCAGAAAACATTGCTCTATTTTTAATAACAGACGGACAATCAAGAATAATCATTGGCATTCTGGAACTACCTGCAAAATCTGAAACAATCCGTGTCAATACCCTCTGCTGGTTGCTTGCCGTTTCTCTATTCAAAAATATTTTAGAAACCTGTTGTCCTGTTGTCCCTGATGATGTCATTGTTTTAAACACTTTATCATCTGCTACACTTTTAAGGGGAAATTTCTTAAATAGCGAAACCGGCAAAAAGGGAATTTCTTCTAAATTATTATATTTCGTTTTTCCACCATATAATCGATCAATGATTGCTTGATATTCCGGACAGTTATTATAGTGTAATCTCGTCAATTCATTTAATCTATCTAATAAAAGCCTATGCTTTTCTTCATGATTGCATTGATATGGTTCATATGTCAACAATTCGTCGAATTTCACTCTATATCACCCCAATTTCTGATAATTCTTCTTACCGGATTCATTCTTAGGGATTTCTTCAATATAATGTACTGTAAATGCCTTCCAATTCAATCCTGTCTTATTCGTAATGAACTCTGTTACATCCTTTTCCATATTCTTATCCGTCACATATATTTGCATATGATCATCTTCACCTACACATGCACATTCCATTCCATCAAATTGGCTTTGAATCATTCGCTCCGTCTCATCAAGATTAACTCTGTTACCATATATTTTCAAAAATCTTTTTTTACGACCCACAATATAATAATACCCATCCTCGTCTCTCTTAGCCATATCACCAGTGACTAATATTCCATTCCTTTCATCACCCTTTGACAAATCATATTGACATTCCGCATAACCAAGTGTAACATTCGGACCTTTATATACCAACTCCCCGACTACATCTGCTTTTTCAATGTCGGTTCCATCTACATCAATCAAGTGAAACGTCCCACCCGGAATTGCAATTCCCATACTACCGTATTTTTCCAATGAACGTTTATAAGGTAAATACGACATTCTGGCTGTAGCTTCTGTCTGCCCATACATCACATAAAACCGTTTGTCATTTGCAATAGCATATTCGGCATATTCTTTATGCAATTCCGGTAATAGCTTACCTCCGGCCTGTGTCATGTAACGCAATGTTGGAAGTTCCATACGAAAGAACCGTAGTTTTTTTAGAATCTCATATGTAAACGGAACACCTACAATAGAAGTTGCGCCCTGACTTTTAAAAAAATCCCAAAACTTTTTTTGTGCGTAGCTTTCATCTGTCATTAGAATAGTTGCCCCGACCAGCAGGTGACTATTAATGACAGATAATCCATATGTATAATTCATTGGGAGCATCGTGATTGGACGTTCTGTTTCATCCAATTCCAGATATTGCATAATTGATTGTGCATTTGATTCAATATTGGTATAACTCTGTCGGACTAATTTCGGACTTCCGGTAGAACCTGAAGTCGTAAGCAACAATGCCAATTCCGGATACATATCTATTTTTTTATCTGAATAGGAAAGTAAACTATATCCATACTCAGACATTACCACATTTCCATCAAATTGGTCTGCCATCTTCTGCGGCATCCACAAATAATTCGGTTGGTAAGTATCAAGTAGATAATGTAACAATTCCTTATCGAGATCCGCACTCAACAAAAGAGGTACATTTCGTGTTGATAAAAAAGCAACATAACCCATTAGAGAACCAATCGTGTTATGGCATAACGAAAAAACTAGCGATCGATCCGGTAAAACATCCATTACTCTATTTGAAAATGACATAAGATCACCATATGTAACCTTATTCCCATTATCCGAAATAGCAGCCACGTTTTCTCTTTCTTTATTATCCAACTTCAAGAACATGTCAACACCCTCTTTCTTGTATATTAAAATATCGATTATTTACTTATCTCAATTATTCTGCTCATCTGAGCAACCAAATCGTACCCATCCCATATTGTATCAATATTTAATGTCTTTCCAAATGGAACAATACGATCAATTCCACAAAAACCATTTCGAATTATGTGATCAAGTAATTCTTCCTGTTTATCTCCAAAATATGCACAGGTTTGTACCTTTTCATTAGAAAAATAATGTATGTCATCTATACTATGCAACACATATTGGAAAAACAATCCATATTTTCCCCTTAAAGAGGTAACCATATTTTGATTTAACACTTCTACATCGCATACATAAAGAAGATTATCATACTTTTCTACCTTAGAAATCATCTTATTTTCAATAACTTCTTCGCAAAGAGATGCATATTTCTCACTAACTTTAATATCGGCTAAATCATACTTAACAGCCACCCTCTGTATCGTATTCCAGAATTCTACCTGAACGGATGTATATTCCTCCTTTGTTAATCCATCAACATCCCAACAAATCAAATGTGGCGTAGAGCAGGCATTTTGATCCATCAGGTAAGTATCATTGTAAAAGCCCTCTGCTATAGTTTTCTTCTCCACCACGTCCGCATTCTTCCACTTTTTCGCATCAATAATACCAAAAGAATAGCGATCTGCAAATGTTATTTCTATGCTACGTGCAGGCAGTTCTGAATTACGAATAGCATGGATTGTCTCATCACCACCCCAGATTACCCGAATATTACAATCTCTCGAATATCGGTCTGTGATTTCCTTGTTCTTTTCATATTTCACAATAGATGTCATTTCATATATTTGTTGAAACTCTTCTCTTTGTAAACATTGCTTCAATATCCTACACATGCACTCCACTTGCGGAAAAGCCTTTGAGGGGATCCGGACAATATTCGCATTCCCCGACAATAATCCAAACGCATATGTGAACATACAATTAACTGGTACATTTGACGGTGCCACATGAAATACAATACCTCTTCCAAGATAATTCACTGATTGCGTTCGCTTCTTAAACTCTATTTTCTTTTTTTGTATATTGGATTTCCGTGCCCAAAAAGCAAAAGTTTGTACATCTGGATATCGCCGGGCTTCTGCATCCTTCCGTAACATAGATGCATATTCATCCAAAAACTCACATACCAATTCTGAATATGGCGGTAATGGAGATTTCTTAACTTGTTCTATTCCGCAAACTATCTGCACACTTATCGTCATCCCTTCTAATTGTATATCAACCATCACTATTTGAATATGACATATATCTACAAAAAAAGTTTCGATTTATTTTTCGAAACCTTTTTTCAAATAATATATTCTATTTCTGCTTATATATATTAAATCTCAATATCATATTTTTTTAAAATTTCAATTCCCTTTTGATATGAATTAAAATCAATAATATCATCTGTATCAAGCATAATATCAAATGCATCCTCTATTTCTGCCACTAATGACATATGTCCCACTGAATCCCATTCAGGAATTGACTGATATTCTAATGTTTCAACTTCATCCTTATTAACTGAAAGAGCCTCAACAAATGCGTTATTATACTTCTCCCTATTATTCATAATAATATACCTCTCTTTACTTTATTCCACCATCAACTCTAATCACCTGACCATTTATAAATGATGCCTCATCTGACGACAGGTAATAAACAACATTAGCTATTTCTTCAGTTGTTGCCAGTCTACCCATAATAGAATTAGACACAATCTGGTTTCCAATTTTACTTATGTTATTTTTTATCATTTCTGTTTCGACTGGTCCTGGTGCTACGACATTTACTCTAATCCCCAAATGTCCCACTTCCGTTGCTATTGCTTTTGATAACGTCAAAAGTGCTGCCTTCGCGGAACCATATACAGCATCCCCTGAATGAGCGTCAAGTGCCGCTATTGATGATAAATTAATTATACAACCTGATTTCTGTTTTGTCATCCTTTTTAATACAAATTGCATAATCTGAAATGGTGCAAAATAATCAATTTCAAATAGTCTCTTTGCATCTGCAATCTTCGTCATCTGAAATAAATTATACATATTAACACCAGCATTATTTACTAAAATATCTATATCTTTTTTTTCAGCAATAATCTGTTTCATTGCCTCTTTAATTGCATCCTGATCTATTAAATCGAAGTATATTGGCTTAATCCAAATATTATTTTGCTCCGCTAGTTTTTGAATATACCTCTCAAAATCATTATTCCTCGTTCGAGCACAAGCCCAGATATTGCATTTATTTAAAGCAAATTTTTCAACAATCGCCCTGCCAATCCCACGATTAGCACCCGTAACAATAATATTCTTTTCCACTGAAATCACCTCTGTAATGCACCAAGCACATTATTGACAATACCATCTATGTCCAATCCACATTGTTTTAATAAATATTCATATTCACCAGGGCGAGGATAAAAATCATTTACCCCAATTCTATGCACAGGTGGATGTTGTTTCTTTTCTGCCATATATTCACATACTGCAGATCCCAATCCTCCCACAACACTATGTTCCTCCACTGTAAATATCATTTTATACTTACAACATTCTTCCAGGCAAACTTGATCTAACGGTCTAATAGTATGCATATTTATCACACTACAACTAATTCCCATTTCTTCAAGTTTCTTAACAGCCTCCACAACATTATACAATATACTTCCACATCCAATAAAAACAATATCTTCTCCCAGTTTTAAATGAGTTGCCTTTCCAATTTTAAAGTCCATGTTTTCCCAATTATTAATAATAGGTATATAATCCCCACCAGTTAATCTTATATATACCGGTCCGTCCATTGCAGCAGCTTCATAAATTGCATGATATATTTCTAATCCATCACATGGTGAAAGAATCGTAATATGGGATATAGATCTTATCATAGCAATATCCCCAAGCCCATAATGAGAACCTCCAAATTTAGGAATATGCATACCACTTGCCAGTCCAATAATTTTTATATTTTTTTTCATATTCCCTGCATATACTCTTATCTGATCGCCACATCTATATGTGGCAAACGGCGCCCATGAAGAAACAAATACTGGTGCACTGTCGGATGCCATACCCGCTGCTATAGAAACCATGTTTTGTTCAGCAATCCCTACGTTTATATATCTATTTTCATATTTTTTAATAAATCTATCTAAACCTGATGCAATTCCCAAGTCCGCTGATACTGCAAAAAAGTCAGTATTATCCTCTGCTAAATCAAATATTGCCTGTCCATAAGTTCCTTGCGCTCCCATTCTGGACAAAAAACGAGCATTTTTACTACTCTTTTGTAGCATATTCTAACCCCACCTCTCTACATGCCTGTTCTAGTAAATTATTATCGAGAGTATGATCATGCCATAAATATTGATTCTCCATAAAAGAAATCCCTTTTCCTTTTATTGTATTTGCAATTATAGCATATGGTTTTTCCCTTGAAACAGATAAGGCTTTTACTAACGCCTCACAATTATGACCTTCAACTACAGATATATCCCAACCAAAAGAAAGAAATTTCTGACCAACATCCCCAATCTTCATAACTTTTTCTATATCGCCATCTGCCTGCAACCCATTATGGTCAATTATCATAACAAGGTTATTAAGACCATAATGAGAAGCACACATTGCTGCCTCCCAAATACTGCCCTCATCACACTCTCCATCACCAACAACTGTATATACTTTTCCCGCTTCACCCCTCCGTTTTTTCCTTAATGCAACACCAACAGCATAAGGCATTCCAATTCCGAGACTTCCTGTCGAACAAGGAATTTTCATCTTATCATTCATTATAATTTCTTCAGAAAAATCACTTCCATTGCCTTGAAAATCAGAAATAAAATCATCGCCTATCATCCCAGCCTCATGCATTGCCGCATACATTGCCAACGCTCCTTGTCCCTTGCTGACTATTATCTGATCCCGTTCAGAATCTAATATCTCATTATTCGAAACGTTTGTTACAATTCCATACAACACATACATAATTTCAACACAAGATAACGAACTTCCCCAGTGTACTTTTCCTTTACACGTCAATCCAACCTTAATAATATTCCTTCTAATATTTGCAATATTCTTTTCCATTTTTCCTCCGAATATTTTTAAAATTATTAATTTCTTAGTAACTGTTATAAGATTATTCTAGACAATTCTCTGACCATATCATAACCATCCCAAAAAAAGGATAAATCCAATGCATGTCCTACATCAACTACTCTGTCACCACCACAAACACCCATTTCAATTATCATTCTTCTTACAAGACCTTTATCAATCCCACAACATACAATTGTTTGACATTCCTTGGTTATAATCGGTAGTATATCATCTAATTTTTTTGTCTCGTACTCGAAAAAATACCCGCAATTTCCTTTATACTCAAATAATTCTGGATATAACCTTTTTACTGTTACTCTGACAATCTTATTATCTTTCTTTATTAAACGTATATCTTTATCTCTTGCAGCTAACAGTGTAAACTTTAATAGTTTCTCAGTGCCATATATATCTTTATATTCATATTTATCCTCAACACCTTCCTGTATTGAATTCCAAAATATATCCCGTGCTTCCTTTATATTATCGCCCGTCCAAATAATAATTCTTGGGGAACTACATGCATTCTGATCCACGCTAAATGTATCCATATAAAAATCCCTTGCAACGCTCTTAGAATCCATTTGTAAATATTCATCTGCGTTAATAATCATCACAGAAAATCTATCTGCAAATTTCAGTTCCACAGAACGTGGAGGAATCGGAACCCTTCCGATATAATTAATTGTATTATCCCCACCCCAAATAATTCTTGCATCACAAATAGCGGAAAGATCAGACGTAATATCATCATTATGACCATATCTAATAACATTAATATATGGTGCCAATATTTTATATTTGTCTTGCACCAAATCGTTAATAGCCTTGCATAAAATATCCACCTGTTCAAACTCCTTGTCGGAAATTCTTATAATGCTAGCATTTCCTGCAACTAACGCATATACTAGTGATACTGCAAATTGAACCGGTATATTAGATGGTGCAATATGAAATACTGTTCCTCTACCTATTCTATTCTCTTTTTCGTATATTTCGGCAGCTTTTTTCAGTGATGATTTTCTAATCCAAAACGCAAACGCAATAATATCTTGATATTTTTTTGCAAATTGATCTTTTAAAAGAAAACTTGCTAAATCTGACAAAAAATCAACAACTCTCGAATCAAACACTTTCCTTGCTGGAATCAATTTTATTTTTCTTATATTTTCTGTTGTACCTATTAAAAAATTAACATCATTTAAATTTTGAAGCATATGTATCACTACATCCCCTTATTTCTGCATTTTTCATTCTTCCTAATATTTTTATATATTTACCTTTTCTTCCACACGGACAATCATCCTCACCTAAAATTAATCCTTCATCTTCTGTAAGTATTGAATGACCTGGATATGAATGTGGAAGCACTGAGACCACTTGTATTATCCCCTTTTCCCCTATTTCACACAATGAAAAATCTTTGGGATTTCGAATCAACATATCTGAATAAATACTTGCATGTAAATGTCCATATTCACACTCTGCATATATACATCCTGACTGTTCAGCCATACTGTAATGATCAATATATCGTATTATTCCACACCGTTCTTTTCCAATTCTTTTAAAATCTTCTCTTGAAACTGCTGAATTTTCTAGTTTTTTCCATCCTCCTGCGGTCAATAAAAAAGAATTTCTCATATTAAACTTATATCCCATTTTTTCCACAACTTCAAATAGATGTTGCCATACCATAAAAGTAAAACCAAATATTATAAAATTATCATTCCTATAATTACTTAAAAATTCCTCTACCGTCTCTACATCTAATGACATATCATCCTTTAATGCAAAAAACATTCTTGTTGCCGCAAAGTCTAAGCCCATAATAGTTGCTCCCCTTGCAGTAAATAATTTTCGATTCTTAATCACGGATGCTGAATCTATGACTAACATAGGAAGCCTCTTTTTTCCTATAAAATTACCTAAAAGTCTTAACAAGACCTTTTGCTGTAATATAGCGTTTTCTTTATCTAAATATATTTTTGACGATACCTGATTAGTTGTCCCTGAAGAAGTCATTATTTTAAAAACTTTATCATCCGGTATACTCTTTAAACATATCTCTTTAAAAATACGTACCGGAAGGAAAGGTATATCCTCTACTGTTTTTATATTTTTTTCATTTAATTCAAATGCAGATAAAATATTATCATATTGTTCACAATGTTCTCTGTGATATGTAGTTAACTCAGTCAATTCTCTCGTTAACAATTGATTTTTTTCTTTTTTACTAAGTGAATACGGTTCTATATTGTGAAATTCCTCTATCATAATATCCCCTTTACCTATTCAAGATCTATTTCAAAAATTATTTCATCTTCGTCAATATTCCGCTTTATTTTTCTTCCAATCAAATTATCAATATTGTTAGGTGCAATACCCGAAAATGGTCGTTTAGCATCAAGCATTTCCTCCGTAAGTACAGTGCCTTTAGGAATATACCGAGTAGCAACTATACTGCGCCTCATCTTTTTCAACTGTTCCATCTCTTCTTTTGATAAAACTCTATTTGTATTTCCCATAGTGTCATATGCTATATTACATAACCGAATCATTTTTTCAAAATCATCAGGTTCACATGCCATTTGATTGTCCCAACCTATTTTTTTATTATCCAATGTAAAATGCTTTTCAATTAACGCTGCTCCATTAGCAACGGCACATATTGATGCAACTTCTCCAACCGTATGATCAGAATACCCAACCGGCAACGTTCCAAGCTCATTCCTGATCGCCATCATATTATTTAAATTAACATTTTTCTCTTCAACAGGATACACAGATACACAATGTAAAACACATATATTAGAATTTCCCGCACTTTTTATTGTGTCTACAGCACTTTTTATTTCGTCCATCGTTGCCATTCCTGTAGATAAAACAATAGCAATCCCCTTTTCAGCTACCTGTCTCAAAAATTTTAAATTATTTATATCCATTGAAGCAATCTTCACAAATGAAGCCCCACATTCATCAACCAAAAAATCTAATTCATCTTTTGAATACGGTGTAGATGAAAAATCTATTTTCTTTTCTTTACAGTAAACTGATAACTCTTTTAACTGATCCTTATCCAACGCAAAACGTGACACCATTCTCCTTGCTATAGGATTTTCATCATAATAATTCTTAGAATACAAAGTCTTCGCCGTCCATGATTGAAATTTAACCGCATCACATCCTATTCTAGCAGCTTCATCTATCATTCTTTTTGCTGTTGCTACATTGCCATTATGACTAGAATTCATTTCAGCTACAAAATATGGTTTTTTATAATCACCAATCCTTTTTCCATTTTTCAAAATACAATCTGCCATATTTAAACCATCCTTCCACCATCAACTACTATATTTTGCCCTGTAATATATGAAGCGGCATCCGATGCTAAATAATAAACTAAATCTGCTACATCCTTTGTATTTCCTTGTCTCCCCAATGGAGTTTCACTTAATACCTTTTTATATATTTGCTCACTTCTATTGTTCCACATATCCGTATCAATAAATCCTGGCGATACGGAATTTACTCTAACATTATTGGACGCTAACTCCAGCGACATTGTCTTAGTTGCAAAAATTAATGCAGCTTTACTACTTCCATACGCCAGCCTACCTTGTTCATTTCTAATTCCAGAAACTGATGCAATATTTATAATGCTCCCCCCACCATTTCTAATCATAACTCTCGAAACTATCTGCGAGATAATAATTGGCGAAATATAATTTATCTGCATTTCCTTTTTTAATTCATTTGAAGAAATCATCGGAAACAACGCATTTTGACCATAACCCGCATTATTAATTAGCACATCTACAGTCTTGACTTTATTAATTACACTTTTTAATTCTCTCTTGATACACTGTTCGTCCTCCATATCAAAATACGAAGTTGTAACATCAATATTATACATCCGAACAATATCTTTCAAATAATCATGAAAAGAATCATCTTTTTTTCTCGCACAAGCAACTATATTAAACCCGTTCTGTGCGAATTGTTCAACTAATTTTTTTCCTATTCCACGATTTGAACCCGTAATTAAAACTCGTTTACCCATTCTTCCTATTCCATTTCATAAATATTCTTTAATCTCTTCTTAATCCTACCCCAATCACTCTTTATCGTACTCTGAACAATAACATCATAATACCTTCCATTTTTATATATATGTTCTCGAAGTACACCCTCTCGCACACTTCCACACATTTCTAACACTTTCAGAGCTCCAACATTCTCACTAATTACTTCACCACAAACTTTATTTACATGTAATACATTAAACGCATAATTCAACAAATTAAGTTGTAGCTCTATTGCTAGCTTAAATGTATCACTGTTTCTTACCGCAATGTATGCCCCTCCTGTCATCCGGTTATTCTCTTTATCCCATCCTACTAAACTAGCAAGTCCTACAGGCGTTCCGTCTTGAACAACAATCCAATATAAATCATCACTTTTTGATACTTTATCATACCATTTTATTTGTTGCTCTAAAGTAATTATCGGATCTGTGTACATATATTTTGTAACCTCCGGCATCATTCTCCATTGACGTACCATCTCCATATCATTTATACACATCTTTCTTAAAACAACTTGCATCTCCATCACCCTTTGTCTTTGTTACACTGTTCTACTATGTACTAATCTTTTCACATATTTAATCCACTTGCGTTGCTCTTCCTCACAATATCCCAGCACTTGAAAAACTCTTCTGGAAACAACATTTTCTTTCTGCACATATGCCACAAGATATTCACCGTCTTTTCGGAGGCTCTCATCCTCCGTCAACAATTTTTCCATCCGTTCAACTATTTGCTGTCCTAAATGCCTTCCTCTGCAATTACGATCAATACTATATCCAATTACCAATTCATCATACCAATATGTAAGTCGTATTTGTCCTACTGCTTGTCCATCTTCTTCCAAAATAAAAATTTCAACATCATCGCGATTCAGACAAGTTCGAAACCATTTCTTGTGTTCCTCTAATAATACCTCCTGCTTGTTAAATGACCATCTTCTAACATCCGGATCATTTCTCCACCTATATAATTGGCTCATATCCCCTAACTCTACTTTACGCAATCTGATATTACTCATGCTCCCACATTACATCCCCAAATGACAACGGTGTTGCAAAAGACAAATCTCTTGCCGCCTTTTTGCCGATAATTTGATCATAATACATCGTGTGCATTCCTAATCCTGGTCGAATCGACTTCACATTCTCAGCTGTAAACGTGTCCCCTTCTTTAAGATCTTTTATTACATATAAGGATCGAGACCCCTCCCTTGCAGAAACCTGTGTTGGCGTTAAACTCAGTGTTTCTCTACCTAATGCTTTTTCCAAATTCCGAATCTGTCTAACCATATCTATAAATTCTTCCATTTCCATAGAAAATCCAGCATCCGGGCCTCCATCTGCACGCTTAATTGTAACATGTTTCTCAATCACTTTCGCCCCAAGGGCTACCGCCCCAAGGGACACCTCACTTCCGAAACTATGATCCGACAATCCCACCACACAATCATATGTTTTTGCCATTAATGGTATTGCCCGAATATTCATATCTTCATATGGACACGGATATGCCGAGGTGCACTTCAACAAAATAACCTGCTCGTTTCCTTCCTCTTTACATATCTGCAAAACCCGTTCCACATCTTCCATAAAGGCAATGCCGGTCGATATAATAATCGGTTTTCCTTTTTGAGCTATTTTTCGAATCATAGGAACATCATTAATTTCATACGAAGCCACTTTGTACGCTGGCATTCCAATCTCATCCATAAAATCAACTGCAGTTAAATCGAACGGCGATGAAAAGCAACTGAGGCCTAAAGAATTCGCATATACAACTAACTCTCTCTGCCACTCCCATGGGGTATATGCCTTCTGGTACAAACTATATAAAGTCTCTCCATCCCATAATCCCCCATGTATCTGAAATTCCGGATTATCACTATCAATAGTGATTGTGTCCGCTGTATAGGTTTGGAGTTTAATAGCATTTACGCCGGAATCTCTCAACCGATATATAATATCTTTTGCTCTGCTAAAATCCATCAAATGATTTCCAGACATTTCAGCAATAATATAAGTCGGTGAGTTTTCAGCTATAACTTGATTATCAATCTGTATGAATTTATCCAAACTATCATCCTCCTTCTAAAGTTTATTTTCTATCATTATTCAGGTATTATCACTTACCATTATCTGATACTTCATTTCCGCAATTTTCCAATCTTCTACCGTATCAATATCTTGAACCTCTGACTCCGGCATAACAATTGGAGTTGTTTTTTTTATGATTATCCCATCCATAACATTCTTAGGTTTCATAACGTAGAATTGTCCGCAGTCATGATATATTGGCTCTAAATCCTGCGAACGAACACTGGCATTTTCCGGATACTGATATTCCAACGCATTATCCCGAATGATAAATGCCCGCTGTGGTGGAAACGAGAATTGCACAACAGGAGTAACCGCATCTGCTCCATCCTTCTCAACCATATCAATTGCTCTCCGTAATTTATCTGCAGTTACAAATGGCGCTGTAGGATATATACATACTGCAATATCAAATTCCTGTCCACGCTTTTTATATTCATTAAAAACTTCTATCAATACATCATTCGTTGTTGCATAATCATTCGATGTTTCTGCACTTCGCATAAATGGTACACTTGCTCCGTATTTCTTTGCAGTCTCGGCAATCTCTTCACTATCTGTAGATACCATAACTTCATCAAATAATTCAGAGGATATTGCTGCCTCAATGGAATACGCTATAATAGGTTTCCCGCAAAAATCCTTAATATTCTTCTTGGGTATCCTCTTACTCCCACCTCGAGCGGTTATAATAGCTATTCGTTTTCCCATTGTTTTATATTCTCCTTATCATTCAAAAGTTCCTTAAATAAATTTTCAATATCTTCTGTTGCATCATACATAGATTCCATATATCCCCTCATTTTCGAAAACATTCTAATGCATTCCTCTACGTTATCCTCTTTTATTGAAAAAACATCTCCCAACACATCACCCTGTTCCGGAGAAATATAATAATCTACAAATATTATCTCGTCAAAGTTATTACATTCTTCTGCAATTTTACCGATTTCCTTCTGAATTTTTTTAATTTTAGAAACGGTATATGTATGAATCTTAATCATCTGTATTCCTTGATCAATCAATCTTATGCCTCTTTGAAGCTTATATCTTAATTGATTCATATGTGCAACACTATCTTTCCACATCTGAATCACTTTTTCCTGTTGCTGCTCATTAAATGTACACGGCATTTCCTTTATTGTCTTTTCAAAATCAAAAGGTTCCACTTTAACAGATTCTATCGCCTCCTGTAATGGCATTTGAATCGTTCCCTCAATCTTCGCTCCACCCTCTGTAGCATTAATTACTTTTAATTCATCTCCATCTATTTTTTGTGCCAAAACCAACTCATACCATTCTCTATAAAAATTATAATCTGGTGATGTGTACACCTTATCACCATAATATCCCTCTATTTCAATCTTGTCTTGTGACAACTTAAACGTATCAATATCATCTTTTCCCGCATGTACTTTATTGTTGCCCAATGCCAAATCTTGGCCTACTAATATAATTTCATGGTATCCCCACGCTCTGGCTAACACAAAAGCAAATGTAGCAACTGATCCTCCGGCAGACAATACATACATATGTTTTCCTGCGATTTGATACATTTGATCAAAATACTCACCTTCCGCAGATGCCAATATAACCTTTGTATCTTTCATTAATTTCACAATATCATTATTGGCGGATCCACAAAACGCCATAGGAATTTTATGAGTTTCTTTATTTTCGAATAATTGCACTGGTTTTTTAGGGTCAGCTACAACCACCAAATCAGGTTGTATATCCTGTGATAACAAATAACGTAATGCTGTATCAACGGATATTATCAACAATTTTCCCTTTGCCCTTTTTAAATATTGAATATTTTTTTCTAACGACGGCCCTGCCGCAACAATAATCGCCGGACGATCTGTCGGAAACACACCCTCAAAATCCTCTTCGCAGTTACTATGAAACAATTCCTTCATATTAAGGATATTGTTACGCGCTTCATTTTTTCCAAAATAAGAATTTGTTGCAATATTTGATCCAACCATTGTAACCAAAAAACTATATTTCTGTCGAATCAATTCATATGATTCTTCAAATAATTGTTTATAAAGCGGCATTGCATCCAAAATGCACCATTTGTAATTCTCAGCTGTAATACATCTTCCTATATCTATATCCAACGTCTGATCATTCATGCCTTTTACGATAATATTAACATTGTCATGATTTAATACATACGTCATATCATAATTCTGCAGGGCACACAAAAATATATCTGTAGATGGTTCATAAAATAAATATTGCACATTCTCTCCATTTGCTTTAATAACCTGTTCCGCAAGCACACCACTGCCCAATCCAACAAAAATTATGTATGAATAATCTACAAGATTTTCATACTGTTTTGCAAATCGCTCCGCCTCTTTCTCAGGATTATATCGGCTCCCCATACAATACTCTTTTTCTTCTTTTTCAACACATATAATATGAGAACCATTTTTAGTATCAACAATCGAACAATTTACCTGTATTGCTTTATTCCATTCTTTAATTGCTATATATAACCGCGGATTTTTCTTTTCAATTATTCTTAGGTTTTTCTCATAATACGACATTTTCCCATTTATCCTTCTCACATATTTTGTAACTGTTCTACTACTTCATATTGCAAAATATCTGCTAACAATATATAATCCTCATCCTCCATTGCCCCCAATGCTTGCAACAATTTTTCTTTTAATATATCCTTCTTCTCATTTTCCTCTGTCTGTGATATAAATTGATCTAAACTTGGCAATACCAAATATAATAATCTATATGCTACCTGTATATTTTCCTGATACAAATAATCGGTAATTTTAATTAAATTATCTATCAACTGTGATACTTCTTCCATTCTATTGACCTCCCTTATTTTTAACAAATAGTTAGAAAAGGCATCTATATTTTTAATACTTTTTCTAAATATTTGTTATGTAATTAAGACAAATAAAGCGGACCTAATGGTCCGCCCTATTCGCAATAACCTTATTTGATTACTGAAGTAATGATAATACGCTCTGGTTAGACTGGTTTGCCTGTGCAAGCATTGACTGAGCAGCCTGCTGTAAGATATTATTCTTAGAGTAGTTAACCATCTCTGTCGCCATATCTGTATCACGGATATTAGACTCAGCAGATGTTAAGTTCTCAGAATAGTTCTGTAAGTTATTGATTGTGTAATCCAGACGATTCTGAATAGCACCTAACTTAGAACGTTCTTTTGATACAGTCTTAATAGCGGCTGTAATCTTAGCCATAGCACTACCAGCAGTACCATGTGTTGACATCTTCAAACTCATAACACCAAGTTTTGAAGCATTCATTGTTGCGATAGAAATCTGCATATCTTCGCCCTTATTAGCACCAACCTGTAAATACTTTCCAGCTTTCATGCCGCCACTTAATAAGTAAGTTCCATTGAACTGTGCTTTCTTTGAAATGCTATCAATTTCTGATGTTAACTGATCAATCTCATCCTGAATAGACTGACGATCTTCTGAAGCATTAACATCATTGGCTGCCTTGGTTGCCAACTCACCCATACGCTGTAAAATAGAATGAATCTCATTCATGTTACCTTCAGCTGTCTGGATTAAGTACTGACCATCCTCTGAGTTGCTGACTGCCTGGTTGATACCTCTGATCTGATTACGCATCTTCTCAGAAATAGAAAGTCCTGCTGCATCATCTGCTGCACGGTTTACTTTGTAACCGGAAGATAACTTCTCTGAAGCCTTAGATACTGCCTTAACGTTCATTCCCAGCATTCTGTTTGTGTTTGCTGCCTGCATGTTGTGTTGTACTACCATAATGAATTCCTCCTTGAATATAATGTAGCTTCCTTGCTACATGTACTAGTAGCGATGCTACCGTTAATAATAATTATATAATATCTCTTACGAGTTATTATCTCTTAACCTTTACACTATATATATCGGAAGTGTTTAACAATACTTTATAGCTTTTTTCTAATTTTTTAATTTTTTTGATTGAATCGGTATGCATCCATCACTCTTTGATTATTCATGGTCTGATTATAATGAGAAGCAACGGATGCCGCATTTCTCTTTGCAGCATATACCTTCTGCCGGTTTGCAAAACACTGCGTTAATTTATCCCTGTTACGTTCCTCCAACACCCGTATCTCCACGCCAAGATCCGTACAGCTCTTGATCAGTCTCCGGATCTCTTCAAGTTCCTCCTGATATACATTTGGATTGTTCTTTACTTCATCACGTATCCTTCCATACACGGAAGTAAAACCATCATCATATTCATTGAGCTTTGTAATCAATATCTCCTTGCGATTCAGAGATTCATCTAACATCATTTCCTCAAAATCTGCACGTTCTGCAATATGACTTTGTTCCTGCGTGATCTGTAACAACTCCTGTAATGTTTCTTCCTGTCTCTTCAATGTAGTAAGTAACACCCGGATATAATTTGCCGTCTCGCTCATAATAGATCTCCTATACTACTGCCTTGCCGGATCCTTTGCAACCTTCATGATCTGTTTCCATGCGTCCCGAAGATCCCTCAGCTGATCCAATATTTCATCTACCTTCTCCACACTATGCTTCTGATTTGCCTCTACCATAAGCTGGAAGATATAATTGTATATTATATCAAAGTCTTTTGCCACAGGATACTTAAAATCTAATGTAGACTGCAACTCGGTAATAATATTCCTCGCCTTACGGATCTTGAACATAGCATCACCATACTCGCCCTTTTCCATATCAATCTTCGCAAGATTACAGAACTTAATTGCTCCTTCATATAACATCAACGTCAATTCTGCCGGACTTGCCGTTATTACCCTGTCGTTTGCATACTTTGCATACGGATTCTTCAATGCCATACCCTTCTCCTTATACATCCTTACTTTAATAAAGTATTGCACTGATCCCATTCAATCAGCGCAATACTTATTCTATCATATGTTCTTTATCTTTTCCATACCATTATACGAATCACGAACCGCCAAACAGCTGTGAAATGTATGTCTGCTGTGATTGCAACTTTGTAAGTGCTGTCTCCATAGAAGAAAACTGCTTGTAATATTTATCCTGCTCATCCTGCAATTTTTCCTGAAGGCTTGTGACATCCTCTTTATAGCTCTTAATGTCATCATCCATCTCCAAGTCATTATAGAATGTCAACGAACTTCTTACACCGACAACTCTCTTCGTAGAGCTCTGGAAATTCTTATAGATCTCATCACCCAGAGTAGTCAGTGTCTTCATCAAAGCTTCCGGATTGTCAGAAATGGCGGCTTTTAATTTGTCATCCAGACCTGCAAAGTCCGAATCATCTGCATTCCCCTGAATATGTAACTGACCTTTTTCCGTATAATCACTTGTTACAATACCGAAGGAAGACAATGCATACCGAGATGTCGTACCGTCAGAATTCGTTACTTCAACCGATTTGTTCAACGTTGTACGCATACTGGTCAGCAAAGTACTGATCGTACTGTCTCTGCGAAGAAGAGATCCCTTGATCTTATTTTCCCAGTTCTTGATGTCTTCATCTGTCATTGCATCCTTCTCATCTGAAGTCAGCGGTTCATATCCTCTCGAGCTCGATGCATCATATAACTTGTTCATCTCCGTGATCAACGTATTGTATTCTTTCACAAAGCTCTTTACTTTATCGTAAATTCCATCCACGTCCGTATCAACAGAAAATGCCTGTTCTCCGCCAACCGAGCTCACATCCATCGTCAGTCCGTTAATATTAAAGCTATTGGTTGCCTGTGTATATTCTACTCCGTTATACACCAAAGATGCATCCGATGCATCAATCTTACCTGCTTCTCCATCTGTCAGATTCAAACCAAGTGCTGCAAGTGTCGCATCATCTGCCTCTACCGTAAATGCATTCTCTACACCGGTATTCTTAGAACTCAGATAAAACCGTCCCTGGTTAGTGTCATAACTTGCATTGATCCCTGTCTTTGCCATAGCGGAAGCCAGACTATCCAGTGTCGTAGTACGATCTACCACGATCTCTGTTCCATTCACTTTGATGCTGGTTCCCTGTGCAATCCCAAGATCAATCAGTTTACTGCTACCGGTAATATCAGTATCCGCATTCACCTGCTTATCATATGCGAATGCACTGCCGGATACGGTATTCACTTCATTCCCGCTGATCTCACTCTTAGACTTAACCGTCATACCTTTTCCGGATGCATCATAAGTAAGTCCCAGTGCCTTGGCACTCGTCTCATTTGCAGCGGTGATCATCAGTGAACGGCCACCGGAATATGTTGCTGTGCCTGTTGCAGGATCCGTTGTCTCCGTTGCAGTCTCATTGGTAAAGGTAAGTCTGCCCTGTGTCATGCTTGCCTTCAATCCGGTTCCATCTAATTGTGTATTGATATCCTGAAGCAAATCATCTACTGTTGTATTCTCATCAATGTTGATATTGACATCTACCTTGCTTCCGTCCTCGGTGTTCTGAACCGTAAAGCTGGAACCGTTCAATGCATTCTGAATCGAATAACCATTCTTATCATATAACTCCGATATCTTCTTGCTGGTATCCGTAATTGCTGTATAAGAAGATGCCGTATAGGTACCTTTATTAATCTTATGTCCCGTCCACATCTGTGCATTTGCCGTACTCTTCACCTGAATCTTATGATTACCGCTTACTGCCTTGGAATTCGCCGTAACCTTCACTCCCGACAAGGTACCATTCACCTGCTTGCTGTTATAAGTTCCCGCACTCTTAAATGTGTTCAGTGCACCCTTATAAAAGTCCATCAGCTTAGTATTCAGGGAAGCCCAGGCTTCTTTCTTCCATTCTGCCTTCGTCTGCTTCTTCTTTGCATTATCAACTTTGGTCTGATAGGCATCTGACAACTGTTTTACAAGACTCTCTGTATCCAATCCGGACGCAAGACCTGTCATTCTAACTCCTGCCATATTCATTCCTCCTATCTCTTCTCATCTACTAAAAGCCCCGCAAGTTCCAATGTCTTTGCTATCATATCCAACGTCTTCTCCGGCGGGATCTCACGAATAATCTTATCTGTTTCCTTATCTCTGACTGTAATGCAGATTCGATGTGTCTTCTCATGATACGAAAACTGCAACGACGTCTCGGTTGGAGCAATCTTCTTATTAATGTCTGCAATTGCACTCTTGATCTTCTCTTCCGATACTTCCTGAAGCTCCTTCGCGTCTGACTGATCTTCTCTGCCTCTGTCTGAGTCTTTACCCGTGCGGTTCTCACTTCCCTGTGTTCCCACTACCGGATGATACCCCTGTACCTGAGCCTGCTGCTGTTCCTGTTCTGTTACCTCGATCTTCTCAACCGGTGCAGTCTTCTCAGTCTTCGGCATCTGTTGTGTTACAACGTTACTACTAATTGCATCAATTGCCATAATCTCCACCTCCGTGTGAAATCTCATCCTGCGGACACCATATCCGCATAGTATCTCCTTTAATAGCTATATCGGCTACCGTCTGGTCTGATTTTACACCCTTTTAATAATTTTTACAATATTTCCCCTTTTTCAGAGCATTCCTCTATTTGAATAAATTCTTCAAATTCTCCTGTACTGCATCTGTTGCCGCTTCCTTATTGGAATCCTGGATCATCTTATACACTTCTTCCCGGTATACCGGAACAGACTTTGGTGCCTTGATCCCGACTTTTACCTGATCTCCCTTGATCTCCAGAATAGTGATCTCTATCTCGTTACCGATAATAATCGATTCATTGATTTTTCTTGATAATGCTAACATATTATTCACCCGCCTTTTCTTTCATCTTCTGCACGGATTCATATACGTTAAACTTCACCGGGTAATCCGCATTATCCACAATCAACTGTACCCCTTTTCGTTCTTCCGTCGAAATGATAACCGGGGCTTTCATATTTGCTGTAACCTTTGTCATATCCGAAGGTACTGTCATAACAAGTAAGAACAGAAGATCTTCATCCGCCGGATTCCCCAAAGGTTTCAACAATTCATCTTCAATCATTGGTGCATACTCTGTTGTAACTGCTAACGGATCTACAACCGGTAATGCCAGCGTCGGCTCCTCTAATGACTGCAGCCAACTGATCTTCGTGTCCCGATCATCCTCAATATCATATATAATCGCGAACTTTTTGAAATCCTCAAATCCGATAATTCCATTCGGAAATTCAATTACTTTATTATCATCTAATTCCACTTCACCAAAAAACTTTGTCTGTACTCTCATGGTGTTTCTCCTTTCTCATTCACCGTTCACGTGTATACCGTGCAACGCACAAATCTCATTCTGTGTAAATACAATAATCTTATTGCAGCAGATCATTTCTTCCGCTTACAGATAGTCCAACAGTGTCTTCTGGATTACGCTTGCTGTTGTAGCCAGAGAAGATTCATAGACAAGTTCTGCCTGATACATCTCAATGGCAGCTTCTTCCGTCTCTACATCTTCGTTGCTGGATTTTAACTCCTTGAAGTCTGACAACTGCTCCGTAACACGCGTCTCGATCAATTCCAACTTAGAATACGTTGTACCAACCTTCGCCTGTACCGAGCTGACATCCTCCATAAAATTCTGGAAATTAGAGATGTTATTACCAAACAACTTCTGCATATTCTCTTTCTTCAGTGCAAGTTCCACATCTGCACCTTCTAACATCTTATTGATCTGGTTCACCGCATCTGTATCATTCTTATACTGCGGATCATCCAGCATACCCTTCAGCTTGGTGATCTTCTTCTCTATATCCAGTACATCCTGTACCGCCCCGGCAAGGTCTTCAATCTTGTTGCCCATATCATGTTTGATAAAATCTTTGCCCTCTGTATTGACCGTGATATACTGATTAAAATTCACTTCATACTTGATCGCCTGACCTGCCTTATCTACCGTATAATCTGTGTCCTGTATTGTTCCGTCCGCCATTGTCTTATGCTGTGTACAGTTAAAATACATCTCCGGTCTCAGATCGCCAACCGCAAACTTTGACTTATCATAATTCACAGATACGGTCTGTGCATTCTTGATCTGATTATATACGTTCTCACCCATGATAACCTCACCAGTCTCCGGAATATAATTCACACCATCCGGATCTACCGCATAATAGGTATCACTATCTGCCACCTGTTTCACCGTAAAGTTGGCACCAAGCTGTGCGACCAGATCGCTTTGATTGCCATTCGCATCCGTCACCGTAATATTCGGTATTCCATTATCAATGCCACTGTACGCCAGACGCATCTTATACACACTGGCAGATGTTGGCTGCTGATAGGTTGTATTCCCTGCCAAAATGTCATCTAACTGCTCCGGCTTGATTCCATCCAGCACCACATTCTTGCTGATGATCGTTTTCGGATCAATGTCTTCTGTAATATTATAAGACAGCCCTTCCTTTGCCGCATCATCCTGAAAAATCAGATTCGTCTCAGTCTTATAACCGGAAAACAGATATCTTCCCGCATATGTCATGCCGCCTTCTTTGTAGATTGCATCCTTCAATGCGTTCAATTCATCAATGATCGTCTGGCGGTCCTTCGTCTGAAATGTATCACTGGCACCCTGCTCACAGTAATAATAGACATCCTGTAAGCGATCATATACATTCTGGACGGATGTCTGCGTGGTATCTACCCAGGACATGGCATCTTTAATATTCTTATTCTTATACTGATCCAACTGATCACATGTTGTTCTCAGTTTTAAAGCACGAATCGCGATAACCGGATCCTCAGATGGTGCAGATATCTTCTTACCCGTTGTAACCTGTTGGTTCAATTTGCTCACACGCTGCATGGATTTCTGCATGTTGCGCAACGAACCACTTGTTACCATTTGATTTGTCACTCTCATAATCTTACTCCTATCCGGTCACTCCATTAACCTCACATACTGGCTCTTCATCCGTGAAGTGCCAATTTCTCTATATATTATATCGTACCATATGGCATTTTTCTCAACACCCATTTCAAAAAACATGCCCGCACATTCCAGCCACAAACAAAAGGCCGTCAAAAGACGGCCAATATTCGTTCATAATATAGATAATATGCTAAAGCCCGGTCTGATTGATCAGCTTGTCATATACTTCATTCATCACAGAAATGACCTTGGCAGCCAGATTATATCCATTCTGATATATAACTAGACTAGACGCTTCCTCATTCGTATCAACAGATGATACGGATTTTCTCTGATTATCGATGACCGTTGCTACCTCGTCCATATTCTTGGAAAATGCTTCATACTTAGAGATATCTACTGCCTGCGATGTCGTGATCGACTGCAAAAACTGTGCAACCGTTCCCTGGGAAAACATACTCTGATCACTCATTCCCGCAATAATCTTCTCAAGAACACCCTTGGCATCCTTATTGCCCTGACTGATATCTTCCTTGTAAGAGACAACCAGCTTGGATTCATCTTTGAGAATATCCTGATTAATCCCCCAATTCAATGTTGTAACACGATAATAGCTGGAATCCACAGAGGAAATCATCGTTGTGTTACTGTTACCAGTCAATACATAGTCATTTCCCTCAATATCCGGTGCTGTAAAGAAATCCATTCCCGGATCTCCATTTGCATCTGCCCCTGTTGTAAAGATATCATTCATATATTTGGATAGTGTTCTGGCAAATTCATTCAACTGGGTCATATAATAAGGAATACCCTTACAGTCTACTCTTTCTCCCACTATCGCTTCTTTTCCCACATCCGTAGCAACATCAAATGTTGCCGGAACTCTTCTTCCGGTCTCATCCTGCACAGTCAGATTCTTAAAAATAAAGCTTGTAAGATTCCCTTTTGCATCCTTTGTTGCTTCCCAGCTATCGTAATAATATTCTTTGCAGTTCAATGTAATAATACCGGATTCCGGCAGATTCAGCTGGTCAATCGATATTGCTTTTGATAAATGCACCGACGCCGTAGAACCATTGCCTGTTCCGGTCGCCATACTTGTAATCGTTCCCGAAAACGGATTGGCATTATTTCCATCTCTGACTTCTAACAAGCCCTTAATTCTTCCCGTCACATTCTCACTGTTAAAGTTGAATTTCTCTCCGATGGTCTGATTCAGACCTTCCCAGTACACATCATATAAACCGTCAATATCATTCTGATTGACCTTTTCCTGACGTGCTACAACTTTTAACTGCTTGCACTCCATCTCGTCTACCAGAACAGTATTGCCAATCCGTACCTCGTACCGGCTTGCTCCCGATTCAACCGCATCTGCGCCAAAACCATATTTGATCGGGGTCTCAGTCACCGTAACATTCACCAGTTCCGATAACTGGTCTACCAACAGTTCTCTCTGATCCCGCAGATCATTGGCGCTTCCCGATCTCGTTTCAATGTTCATGATCTGCTGATTCAAGGTATAGATCTGGGATGCGATGGAATTGATCGAATCCACATGAATTGCAACTTCATTATTGATATCCTGCTGTGTATTGCGATAATTGGTTCCCGTTTCCTTGATCAGATCCGTAAAATTCTGTGCCGATTTGATAAATTGCGTCCGGTATGTCGCATCCGCAGGGCTGGACGAAAGATCCTGCAACGCAGAACTTAACTCACTTAGCAACTTTGTATATCCGGTCTCTGACTGCATTTCATTCAGATAAGACTGCAGCTGTGTCAATTGTTCCTTTGCTCCTGCATATTCTGAATGCTGCGACTGTGCCGCATGATATTTTGTATCATAATATATATTGCGAAGCTGTGTAATGCCGGTTGCCTTCACGCCGGTGCCCATCATACCATATGCATTGTTCACGCGTAACGCATCTGCCGCCTGAGAAAGTACCGTCTGTCTGCAATATCCCTTTACATCTGCATTCGAAATGTTATGTGCCGTTGTATGCATATTCGCCTGATAAAAATTCAATCCGGATAAACCGGTATTCAGCCCCAAAAATGTAGATGGCATATTCTCGCTCCTTTCTCATTCACGATCCAAGTTTGTCGATCAAATGCTGCACCATCTCGGATACAACAGAAAAGTATCTTGAAGATGCATTGTATCCCTGCTGGTATTTGATCAGATTGCTTAACTCCTCATCCGTAGAGACACCGGTTACCGTCTGTCTCTGGTTCTCCAATTCCTGTACGGATTTGGTCTGGGATTCCGCTATTCCGTTATAGGTGTATCCCTTGTTGGCAAAATCCGCTATAAATTCCTTATAATAGCCCATAAAATCATTCGTCACCAGACTATTCGGTCCCAGACTGCCAAAATCATCCTGCCACATAGTAATCAATTCGTTGGCAACATCCTGCAGTTCCTCTTTCTGAAGATTCGAAAGCGGAAGCAGACTCGGATTCTTCGTCAGGTCATCATTTACCTGAATATTGCCTAACGTATACAATGACAGATAATCATTCTCATCCTCTGCATTATATACCTGCACCTTCTTCTGCGTTCCATCTGCTAATGTTACCGTCTGCTCTGTATATCGCGGCTGGTTATTCCGGATGAATAATTCCGTTCCCTGCACCATATTCTTCTCGCCCATTCCATATCCGGCCTTTTCTTCATCTAATACCTGAATGGTGCTTCCGTCATCCAACGTAATCTCTGTATTCGGACACAAAATGTCATTAATTCTTGTAACGATACCATGTATCATCTGATCAAACTGTGCAATGATATTATTCACGGTGTATGGTTCCAAATATACGTTATACTCATCCCGCTCCTTCACAAACTGCTGATAATCGGTCTGATACTGCTGATAATCACTCTGATAATCCGTCATCGCCTGATTATAATCCGCATCCGATTTGTAATCGGAACGAACCGGCCTCATCGGTGCTGTTGGTGCCTGTGGAATATCAGTATAATTAGCAACCCAGTCACCCCGCGACATAATAATTCCCTTGAGAGAACCCACATCTGTCTGCGTATCCGCATTCGGCACTCTTGTCAGATTGAATATATTCGTCTGATCATCCTTCCATACCGGCACATAATAATCACATGAATCACTCACTTCCTTGACATCCATCTTGTATGTTCTGTCCATACTGACAAGGCATCGATTCTCGGCATAGACCTCCATCTGACCGTCACCCATCTCCCGGTAGCTGATCGAAATGATTCCACTCAACTCATCTAATGCCGCATCCCTCTGATCACGGTAATCATTTGCACTCTCAATCCCGGTCGCCTCCACTGCACTGATCTTCCCATTAAGTTCATAAATCGTATCCGCCAGCTTATTGATCTGATCCACCTGATCCTGTATCTCTGTATTCAGATTCTTCTGATACGTTGTAAGTTGTGAGTAAATCTTGTTAGACTGATCCACAAAGGCTACCGCCCGTGCAATGTAAGAACTTCTTGTTACAATACTGTTCGGTTCCTTCTGAAGTTCTTGTGCGGCAGACCATAGATTCTGCATATAGGTCCGGAAGTCACTACTCTCTAACTCACCAAAATAATTCTGCACTTCCGATACCACATCATATTTGGTCTGGTAGAACTGTTCTCTTCCAACTTCGTTGCGGTATTTCTTATCAACCAGATTGTCACGAATATGCCGGATATCTATAATACGTGTTCCAAGTCCTGACTGATTCCTTCCAACTGCCGTATCCCCCAGATTCGTATAGGTCATATCCGCAAGAAGAACCTGTTGTCTGGTATATCCCGTCGTTCCAGCATTCGTAATATTATGTGCAGTTGTATTCAATGCATATTGTCCGGCCTGCAGCCCTGACACGCCGACATAAAAATTACCCATTGTTCCAGACATACATTTCCCTCTTTTCCTACTCTGTCACTGTTTGGCATCAAAGGAAGAATACGCTCCTCCCAAAGTTGCCCCACTATAACTTCCTTTATTGTAATTCGCTGTCTCCGGTGCCTGATTCATTGACTGCATCAGGTTAATGGAATATTCCGTCATCTCCAACGATTCTTTTAACAAATTCTGATTATGTACATTAACCTGTCTCAACAAATCAGCCTGTTTTAACATTTTATCCCGAACAGCAATTAAAGGATGCTGAAACTCCGGTTGTTTCGCCATCAACTCAATGACTTCCGAAACAGTAATCGTGTCCGCATCCTTGCCTAATACTGTTGCTATCTCTCCGAGCGCCTGATTCCTCTTATGGGATATCGACGTAATCTCGTCTACAACCCTTTGTTCCCTGTCATTTGCTTCCGAAAGACGCTGCAGGTCATTGGAAACAATAACAGGCGTTTTATCCATCGATTCCTTTATGAGCCGTTCGTATAATTCCGACTCCTGCTCTAGAATCGTTATCAAATTCTCAATTAAGCTCGCCATCGAACTCTCCTTATTCTCGGTCACATTCCAGATCCTGAAAGCGTACGCTTTCAGGATTAGATAGATTGCTCATCAAATGCAGCCAACAACTTGCTTGCAAAGTCCTCTGCACTTACCTGATAGGTTCCATTTGCGATGCTTGCTTTCAATGCACTCACTTTGTCCTCTCTGACATCCGGAACCGAAGCCAATGCACTCTTCGCAATCTGCATATCTTTTCCTACGGATGAAAATGAAACCTGATCCATTGTAGTGGCAACATTCACACCATTCGCATTATAGCCTTTCTTCACCGGCTGATTCCCATAGACCTGGGCAACCTGATTATATGCACCAATTCGCATCGTTACACCTTCTTTCCCTGACCCGAATGACCCATTCGCAGTCAACGTATTATCCATTGAACTTATTGGATTCAATAAATATATCGGATTCTTTCCGTGAAACATTATACTAATTTTAGAAAAACTTGCATTTACATGAAAAAGAAGGAAGAAGGATACTCTGTCTACCTATCCAGGAAACGCATTCTGGCTGCTTCCCGCTGCTTCTTCGTAACGACCGACTCCTCAGAAGATCCATACAAGCTGTCCATTCTGCCAAGAAGTTTCTCTTTGCATTTCTGGCATAATCTTCCGGACCGGATCATTGCACCACAACTTTCACAGTCGATACCCACACCGGATTCTTCCGAGAAAGACAGACGTTCCTCTCTGATCCAACGGCGGATCTGCTTCGGCGAAACGTCTGTTGCCTCTGCAACCTCTGTAACACCCTGCGACGGATTCTCCCGTATGTATTCCTTTACTTCCTGAAATTTCTCTTCTAATTGCGCTTTGCAGCCCGGACATATAGACGGTCCACTCAAATAGTTAAACAATCTTTTACACTTTGAACATGATCTTACTTCCATAATGATTCTCCTTTTTATACGTTGTATATCATCCAGCCGGCAATCCATCTTCTCTCATCATGAAAACCCACGTCCGATCGCCACGCTGGTGTAATATACCGTTTCTGTTCCATTTTCCAATAAAGCCTTCGTACAGGCTTCTATTGTTGCTCCACTGGTATATATGTCATCTACCAGAAGCACTCTTTTTAATTTTATCTTATTTTCTCCTATTTTGAAAGCACTTTTTAGGTTTTTCATGCGTTCTTTATCATTCAGTTCCTTTTGCGGATTGGTATCCACGACACGTTGTAAATATCGCGGATACGTTGCGATATGCAGATCTTTCCCAAGCCGTTGTGCAAGCACCTCCGCCTGATTATACCCTCTTGTGCGTTTTTTATGTGGATGTACCGGCACAGGAACCAGCCCGTCTATCCGAAGGGCTTTGATTTGCTCCCCATACCTTGCACAGATACTGCTGCTATAAAAGGAAGCCTGTCCCCTCTGGTTATTATATTTGAAATCGTATAACGATGTCTTGACACCATCCAGATACCAGAATGCCGGAAATCCTCTCTGATAAGACTTCGGGATCCTGATACAGTCTTCGCAATATTCATCTTCCGCATGATCGATTCCTTTTCCACATTTCAGGCAGACAGGCTCCTCTACCCACTTCAATGTTCCTGCACATTCCCCACATATTGACCTTTCACCATATGGACGAATCTTGCGGCAAAGCGGACAATGCTGCGGATATAATAAATCTAACAACTGTTCTTTGTTGATCAGAATCCCCCCTCATATAACTCTTTCAGACGTAAATCCAACGATGAATATCTCTTTTGTTCATCATTATTCTGTATCATATTCTCAACCAGATAGCCATTGCCTACAATTACAACGCACTGTCTTGCTCTCGTAACTGCCGTATATAACAGATTCCGGTTAAGAAGCACTCTCGGACCGCTAAACAATGGCAAAATAACCGCCGGATATTCACTTCCCTGGGATTTGTGGATTGTGATCGCATAGGATAATTCCAATTCATCCAGCAGATTGTACGGATAGCGCACCTCTTTGTCATCATCAAATATAACAACTACTTCTTCGTTATATTCATCTATCTCCCGTATCACACCCATATCTCCGTTAAATACTCCAACGCCTTCCTCTGTCTTAAACCTTCCCTTTCCGCTATATACCGCCCACTCCAGCTTGTAATTATTCCGGATCTGCATAACCTTATCTCCTTCACGCAAAACCGTACCGTTATTGCATTCCTTTTCCTTCTTGTCCCGCTGCTGCGGATTAAGAACCATCTGCAATTCCCTGTTCAGGTTTTCAACGCCAAGTTCCCCATTCCTCATGGGCGTAAGTACCTGTATCTCCTTGCCCTCACACCCCACATATCCCGGCAGTTTCCTTGTAAGTAAAAGACCCAGCTCCCGCACAACATCCTTCACATTGGTTCTCGGAAGATAGAAAAAATCTCTGCTCTTATTATCCAGTGCAATCGGCTCCCCTTTGTTGATCTTATGTGCATTCTCAACAATACTGCTTCCCTCTTCCTGACGGAATATCCGCTCCAAAGCAACAACCGGTATACATTGTGACCGAATGATGTCTTTCAACACATTACCCGCTCCAACCGACGGAAGCTGGTTCTCATCTCCAACCAGAATTAAATGTGTTCCCGGAACAACAGCCGCTAATAACGAGTGCATTAAAAACATATCAACCATCGACATTTCATCAATAATGATCACATCCGCTTCTAACGGATTGCCGGCATTGCGCTCAAAACGAATTCCGGCATTGCCGCTTCCACTTGTAGCGCCGTCCTCCGGCACACCACTCGACAGTTCCAACAAACGATGGATCGTCTGCGCTTTGTATCCGGTCGCTTCTGTCATTCGTTTTGCCGCACGTCCGGTCGGTGCCGCCAACAATATATCCGCATCCTCCATCTCATAATACTGTATGATCGCATTGATCGTAGTCGTCTTACCGGTTCCCGGTCCACCCGTAATTACCAGCACTCCCTGCTGAACCGCCTGCCGAACCGCTTCCTTTTGCATGGAATCCAATTCGATCTGATTCTCCTTCTCGATCAGTGACAAGATCCTGTCCATCTTCTCATCTTCTACCCGGATTGTCGATTTGGCCTCTAACAGCATCCTTGCTGCATCCAGTTCCCGATTATAATAATTACTGGCATACAGAATCGTCTCGCCATCCCGTTCCCGAAAGATAACCTTCCCTTCCACCTGAAGATTCATCAACTGCACTTCGATCGCTTCCGAATCGATCTCTCCGCTCTTCTCCAGCAACTGCCTTGTCCAGCTCACTGCTATTCTCTTTGGCAGATAAATATGTCCAAGCCCTGTTGCCTGATTCAATGTATAAATGATACCTGCACGGATCCGGAAATCCGATGCCATTCCAATCCCCGCCTTCATGGCGATTGCATCTGCCGTCTTAAATCCCACTCCGTCAATATCCTCCGCAATCTGATACGGATTCTTCCTGATCACCGTGTACATCCTCTGCCCATATTCATTAAAGATCTTAACCGCAAGTGCCGGCGATATACCAAACTCCGACAAAAACATTAACGCTTCCCGCATTGCCTGTTTTTCAATGAACTGTACTCCGATCTCATTTGCCTTCCGTTCAGAGATTCCTTTGATCTCCGCGAGACGTTCCGGTTCTTCCTCGATCACACGGAATGTATCAATCCCAAATTTCTTAATGATCCGCTTTGCCATGATCTCCCCGATTCCTTTTATCGCACCGGAACCTAGATATCGTTCCATGCTCATCAGGTCATCCGGCATCTTCACCTCATACTCCGAAACCTTGAACTGCATGCTATAGCTTGGATGATCTACATATTCCCCTCTTGCAAGAATATACATTCCTTCCTCAATTCCCGATAGATATCCAACAAATGTTTCATCTTCCCCATCCTCTGTCTCTACTGCAAATACAATATATTGGTTCTTGTCATTCCTGTATATAATTTTGGAAACGATGCCTTCCCGTTCCATGTTGCAACCTCATTTCTTCATTGTAGTATTATGTGAATTATGTATTTATCATATCACGTTATATGTATTCCCGCTATCTTTTTTCTCGTTATGAACATTACCGGATTACGGAACAAAATACGTCTATAGCCATTCCGGAATTTTGCAAAATGTTAAGTTAAACTTACCATAATTTTCCTAAAAGTTAACATATGTGTAATTTGCGGTCTATTTTCTCTATACTCATATATATGCAGGAGATTTACCATATATTTCCTGACCAACAACATAACGAAAGAGGAGACAATATATATGAATGTCGAGTACACATCAAATTATCCTTCCTTTGAAAACAGAGACTATTACGTGGACCTGGGCGAACACATTGCTTTTTACAGAAAAAGAGCAAACATTACACAGGCTCAATTAGCCAGTCGTGTTCACATTACACGTTCATATCTGAGTCGAATTGAAAACTCAAACACATCCCAGTCATTCTCTCTGGAACTACTATTCAATATTAGCAGGGAATTAAAAGTACCACCGCGATATTTCTTCGAGCCATTTCCCACACCTGCAGGAATGGAAGATTAAACAGATTAAAAGAAAAGCTGCCACCCCAAACGGTATGGCAGCTTATATTCTTACTGAAGCTTCTCAAGATCTTCCTTGGTAAGATCCTGATTACCAATCATCTCCTGAACGAATTCCACAATATCATTGTGATTCCAAAAACTGATATGATGCTTGTAAAGTTTGCGTCTATATGCCTCTTCTGGTACAAGAATCTTGTAAGTATAGATCTTACCGTTACGGCAGAGCTTCAAATAATCCTTGCGTACAAGCTTAGATAAAAATGTAGAAACCGTCTGTGGCTTCCAATCCTTTCCGTAGAAACCATTCACTCTGTCAACAACGTCTGACAGAACCGGCTCCTTCTTGCAATCCCAGATAGATTTCATTACTAATTCTTCACTTTCGGTCAATTTCTCGATCTTCATATGTGCCTCCATTCTTCCTCTTTGCACTACAATCCGTAGTTACGTTTCATTTGTTCATAGAGCTGACTAGCCAGGCCGATACCATTCCCCTGTTCTGATGCCAACTTTGCATATTCCTGCGTCTGCATATCTTGAAAATAATCCATGTAGCTGCTGGATGAGTTGCCATCATCTGCCTTCATGATTGTCTTCTCCATGCCTTTGTAGATCTGTTCAATAAAGTATGCCTCAAACTCTCTGCAAGCATCCATCAGTTCCTCTTCTGTTGTGTCATCTCCAACCTTACCCAAAGTTTTCTCGAGTGCATTGGCAGATGCATTAGAAGCCTGTGTCTGATAACCGCTGTAAATTCCTGTTACATTCATATCAGTAAGTGACATAGTTACCTCCTATCTACGTATAATCTATATTTACCACAAAACGACCCCTACTGTCAATGATTTTTTTACTTCTTTAGGCTAATGTGTAAAACAATTGAAAAATACATGTAAATTCGTTATGTATCACATTGACAGAGTAAATTAGTCGTTATCTTATGATCGCAAATTATTTGCCTGCTGTAACATCTCGTCAGATGCCTGAATTGCTTTGGAATTCATCTCGTACGCTCTCTGTGCAACAATCATATTGACCATCTCGTCTGCTACCTGGACATTAGACATTTCCAAATATCCCTGATGCACCAGACTTGTCTTCAAGCCCTGAGTCGTGCTCTCTTCCAACGCTGCTCCGGATGCCACTGTGGCAGTATATAAATTGCTTCCGGCATTATACAATCCCGCCGGATTATTAAACTGTACCAATCCGACCTTCTGATTATATGTCTGTCCATTCCATTGTGCCGTCATCGGAATATTCTCATCATCCTTATTCGTGACAAACAGATTGCCTTCTTTGTCCACTACATATTCCCCATTCTTATAGCCTGCCGGAACCCGGATAATATTATCATGCTGATCTAACACCGGATATCCCTCTGCCGTACAGAGCATGGTTCCTCCGCCTTGCGCAGGCTGCAATGTAAAGCTTCCGTCTCTAGTGTATGCAATATTACCATCATTATCACGAACCTTGAAAAATCCGGAGCCTTCAATTGCCAGATAATTGGTATTCGTGGTCTCCTGCATATTGCCCTGCGTAAACACCGTTGTAATAGAACCGGTACGGGTTCCTAATCCGACCTGTGCCGGCACTGGCTTATTCTGACCCGCATTATTCGTTGATACGGATTGAAGATTCTGATATAACAAAGACTTAAATTCCACCGTATCTTTCTTATAACCTGCTGTATTCACATTGGATAAATTATTCGAAATGGTATCCAAATTAGTCTGTTGTGCAATCATACCCGATGCTGCACTCCACAACGAACGCATCATAACTTTGTCCTCCTATCTTATACCCGACCAATCTCGGTTGAAGCTTTCTGCAATGTAGAATCCACCGTCTGAATCATCTTCTGTCCTGCCTCATACGCTCTGGTGATCGTGATCATATCCACCATCTCCTCAATGACATTCGTGTTTGACATTTCCAGATATCCCTGATTCACCGTTGCGGTAGATGCCTGCAATCCCGCCGCTGCAGTTGCATCATACATATTCTCTCCATAAAGCAGCAATGCCTGTGGATTGGCAAAGCTTGCTATACCAAGGGTTGCTACATTCCGACCATCGACCGCAATATTGCCCCGCTGGTCAATTGACACATTCTGTGCCGTTTGTGCGCCCGGAATCTGAATTCTTCTTCCATTCGTATCCAACACATAATCCCCATCCTTGGTAACAAGATAACCGTCCATGTTCACAGTAAACGAACCATCCCGTGTATATTTCGTACTGGTCTGTCCCTGCTTGTTTGTTGTCTGAATGGTAAAAAATCCGTCTCCACTTAACGCAAGATCATATGTGTTACCGGTTTCTCTCAGACTTCCCTGAGAAAGATCATGGTATGTCTCTCCAATCTTCACGCCAAGATTCACATCACCAATCCGATAATTCAGATTGCTGTAGTTATTGTTGTCGTGAATACGAAGTGCCAATTCATCATCAAAAGACTGCGACGTAACACCCTGTTTCTTGAATCCGGTTGTATCCGCATTTGCCATATTGTTGGATATGACATCCAGCCTCTTTTGTTCATTCACCATGCCAGTCCATGCTGTGTAAAGACCTCTTACCATCTCGTCACTCCTATTCCTCGTCCATCGCTCCGCTCAGGAACTCAATATACTTACCGGTACCGATTGCAACGCAGGTCATTGGATCTTCTGCCGTCATCGTTGTAATACCGGTCTCTTCCTCTATCAATTCTTCAAGGCCATGTAACATAGCTCCTCCACCTGTCAGGACAATTCCCCTGTCAGCGATGTCTGCCGCTAACTCCGGCGGTGTCTTCTCTAATACGGAATGCACTGCCTCTATGATCTGCTCTGTCACTTCTTCAAGTGCTTCTACGGTCTCTTCAGAAGTCACCGTTACCGTTCTCGGAAGTCCGGTAACCAGATTCCTTCCTCGTATATCCAATGTCAGATTCTCCGGTCTTCTATAACAGGTACCGATCTTAATCTTAATCTCCTCTGCGGTACGTTCCCCAATGAGCAGATTATGTTTCTTACGCATATAACGCACAATCGCCTCATCAAAATCATCACCCGCCGTCTTAATGGATGTGCTGACCACCGTTCCGCCTAACGAAATAACGGCTATATCCGCAGTACCGCCACCGATATCTACGATCATATTCCCGCAAGGTCTTGCAATATCAATCCCTGCTCCAATCGCTGCCGCAACCGGCTCCTCAATGATCGAAACATCTCTTGCACCTGCCTGATAAGTTGCATCCTCTACTGCCTTTTTCTCTACTTCTGTTACGCCACTTGGCACACAGACAGAGATTCTCGGTCTTCTTCCGAAGAAACTCTTACCTACTGCTTTCTGGATAAAGTACTTCAGCATCTTCTCTGTAATTCTGTAATCAGAAATCACACCCTGACGCAGCGGACGAACCGCTACAATATTGCCCGGTGTTCTTCCTAACATCAGACGTGCCTCCTCTCCGATCGCTTTGATCCGGTTCGTGTCACGGTCAAACGCAACCACGGAAGGCTCTTTCAATACAACGCCTTTTCCTTTCACATATACAAGGATACTGGCCGTACCCAAATCAATTCCTATATCTGAACTTGCCATGTTCGTGCCCCTTTCCTATATATATCGCCAAAAATCATGTAAATCTTAAGATTCAGGGATACTATTTCTTTTTGTTCTTTTTCAGAATATATACGCTGACATCCGTCCGTTCCGATAACTCCAGACGGATCTCCACAATATTCATGATCTGATCTAACTCTTTTAGATAGCTTTGCCACTTTGTGACTTTTTTATTAGCAATAAAACGCTTGCGAACGCCCTGCATACTCCGGTATTGTTCTAATTTGTCACTCACTACTTCGCCCGCTGCCATTCCTACAACGCTATAGCCAAACAATTTGTCCATCGCCTTATTGGCAAAAATAATATCTCCGGTGCGATTGTCTTTGACAAATACGGCATCTCTTATATGATCGTATGCATCTAAGAAACCTTCCTTCAGGATATCCACTTTGGAAGCTTTGTTCTTACCAAAAATGATCGAGCTTAAAATATCTGCAACAGATGCAATAAAGCTCTTATCTTTCTGATCAAATACATGCGTCTTATCCTTATCCGCAAACACAACATACCCGTCAATCCCATCACCGGATATCATTGCCTGAAACAGAATACAGCCCATATCCGTCTGACGGATCAGTCCGTTCAGGAACGGATCCTGACTGCCGGAATCAGCCGTCACAACTGTATCATCCTTTAACATTTTGTGCAAGACTTTATATTCCGATACCGACATCGTCATTGCATCAAAAAATGTCGGATTGTCTCCGGTAAGATCCCATGAGAAGTATTTTTCCACCTTTTCCGTCTCTTTATTCTTAACATAAATGCCAATATCCGAAACATCTAAATAAAGTGCTGCCTTCTGACAGATCTCACTGAATCCGGCTTCCCCATCTCTCGTCATAATATCAATCATATCCTGTAATATATGACGTTCCTGTTGTTCTTTGTGTAACTGTATCTCCGTCAGTTTCCGAAGTCTGGTCTCCGTCGTCACTGCCTCTTCCGCATAAAAGCACTTGGCAATCTCATTTGCAAAACGCCACTGCTGTTCAATCACAGAACCCACTACTTCTGCACCGTCTTTTGCAAAACTGGTAAGCACCCAGTATGCGATCACTTTGCCCTCAATCATCAACGGAGCAAATACCATATGTACTGATAATTTGTCCATTGCCAGGCTTGCACTTTGCGGAACCATTTCTTCCTTTGCTCTTTCTGACAATCTGACAAATTCCTCTTTTAGCTGTGGCCGCTCAAACAGATCATAAAACTGGCCAATATCTTTGCCCGGTCCTGCCGGTGTTGTTACCAATCCGCCCTCTTCATCCACTACCACACTATAATATGCTGCATTCTGGCTTAATGTCTGTGCCATCAGCTCAAACTGCGCCAGCAGCTCTTTGTCCAGATTACCTGCCTGAAATTCTCTAAATACCGGCTTGGTGATCGTCTCTACAACCGCTGCCTCATTCTCCGTTGCAGCCGCAAGCTCCTGTTCCATATTCTTCTGTTCCGTTACATCTGTCAGAAGAAAGCAAACATCTGCTTCTCCATCCGAGATCCGATTGATCGTAACAACATTCTCTACCCATATCTGTCTTCCATCATCTCTTACCATCCGGTAAGTATGCAGATAATCGGTTACGCCATTGGCAACCGCCTGATATATCGAATCGATCACACCATCCCTGTCATCGGGATGAATATAATCCTCTGTTAATTTGTATCCTTTGCGAAGCGCTTCCACATTCATTCCGACCATACCCGCATTCGGTGAAATGTACTTCAATGTCCGTTTGCCTGCATGATATGACTTAACCAGCACGACATTCTTCATCCTGGTGACAGCATTGCTCAGGTACGCATTCTCACTGTTTCTTTGCAGTTCTTCCCGCATGTCCATCATCAGCACTTCAAAATCAGTCAGCAAACCGTCCTCATTATATATATAATGGATCTGAAGGCGCACCGGTATCAGATCCTGCTCCTCTGTGAAAATGCGGCATTCCAATGTACCTTCATCAATATGTTTCTTTGCCGCATATGCAATAGTTGCAGATACTTTTTCGTAGTCTTCCGGACATACAATATCCTTAATAGCAACGATATTGTCATAAAACTGCCCTCTTGTGTATCCATACTTACGGATATTCCTTGACACATATTCGATCTGATATTCCCCATTGCTGCGTGCCATATGAAATGCAACAATTCCCGCATGGTTCACAATCCGCTCTAATGTAAAACTTCCAATGTTCAGATCCGCCCGCCGTTCGAACAATACCGTATAGATCAATTGTTCATTGACCGTTGCTTCATTCACCAGACCACACACCAGATGCTCTTCCCCATCCACAACCATCCGGATACGATGCCACATCAAGCTCTTTCTCTTATGCAGCATATCCCAAAAATTCAATTTTGTAAGGGATCTGCCCGGTTCTATACTGATATTCTTAACATCCCCACCGATCAGTTCCTTTGCTTCATCATTGATCTCTAATACTTTCCCAGATTCTGCCTCAAATATTACCATTGGATATTCAAGATGTCCGGCAAATTCTTTGAAACTCTCAATTCGTTTTGTATCCATAAGCCACTCCTCCAAGGGGCTTGTCCCTACCCCTCAAACTTTATCTGTGGAATCTCCTGCAAATCTTCATCTGTTAATGCAGGCCTTTCCGTCTTTGTAATTCCGCCAAATGCCTTATCCGTAATAGTTTTTGTCTCATTGCAGGCTTTCACAACTCCTTCTACAGATTCCATCAGGCTTGCCATGTATGTGCTGACACTCTCACATTCTCTTCTCATAGAACCACGGATGGATGCCACCTTTTCTCTTGCCTCGGATAATATCTTATCTTTCTCCGCCTGTGCATCCTCTACCATCTTCTGACATTCTGCATTCTTCTTTGCAACTGCCTGTTTGTATTCTTCCTCCGCACGGACATGAATACTCTCTCTTTCTTCCTCTGCACGGCGTAAGATATTCGCACTCTGTTTCTCAGAGTCTTCCATCAGATTCCGGCTCTTCTTCTCTGCTTCTGTCACCATATAATTGCTCTGGCTCTTTGCATTGGACAGCAGGGCATCGCTCTCTTCCTTCGCCTTCACAAGCATGCTCTTACTGCCTGCCTCAGCCTCTTCCATCATCTTCTTACTCTTACTCTCTGCTTCTTTTATCATTGCATCACAACGCTCATTGGTCTCAACCAATGTCTTGGAAATGATCTCTAACTTATCCGAATATCCTTTTGAAGATTCCTCCTGCTCTGCCAGCTTACGATTTGCTTTCTCTAATTCATTCTGAAGTGATTCGTTATATTTCTGCATATTCTCAATTGCCTGATTCGATTCAGAGCTGATGCTGTCTTTCACAAGCTGCAGGCTCTTCACTGTCTCACTCAGCTTGCTGATCGTCTGTTTGAGATCTGCTATATCCTGCATATGCGTCTTATTCAAATCATCAATATACTCATCCACCGTCGCCTTGTCATATCCGCCAAAGGAAACGGTCTTAAATCTCTCTTCTCTTGCCATATCAACTGAACTCCTTCCTACTCATTCGACAAACTGATAACCGATAATCTGCGTTTTCCCCGTCATTATCTGTTTCGATAGATAAATACATTATACCAATTATTCAGACGAATTACCACATTATTTTATGAATGTTTTATGTATTTGTGTATTGTAGAATAAAATAACGTCTGTTATACTCTATAAAGATTACACTTATTTGTTTATAAAGGAAAGAGGTCACATACAGATGGATTTAGAGATGACAGAAAAACAAAGCGGATTTTTGGACAACTTTACATTGAAAATGATCGCCATTATTTCAATGTTAGCAGACCACATTGGTTATATATTTTTCCCACAAGACATGGTATTTCGTGCAGTTGGGCGAATTGCATTTCCCATCTTTTGTTTCTTGATTATCGAGGGATTCCATCACACCAGAAATCATACAAATTACCTGATACGGCTTTGTATATTTGCCATCATTTCAGAGATTCCGTTTGATCTTGCATTCTTCGGAACTCTTATGGACTGGGGACATCAGAATGTATTTCTTACATTAGCATTCGGTCTTGCCGCAATTTTTTGTTTAGAAGAAATGAACACAAAAAGAATCTATGCGATTCCATTTGTGCTCATCTTTGCAGCATCTTATTTTGTACACTGCGATTATGGAATTGGAGGCGTTCTCTTAATCTGTATGTTCTATCTGACCAGAGAAACACCATGGATGCGATTCATATTAACCGCGCTTATCCTCTATATCTTTTATGGATCTTTTGAACTGTATGGTCTCATCGCAATGGTATTTATTACATTTTATAATGGCAAACGGGGACCACAGGTGAAGATGTTGTTCTACTGGTTCTATCCGGTACATCTGTTGGTGTTATATGCGATTGCACATTATCTGTAGACTATCATCTGATAAGTTACAGATTCGTATCTGACCGCAATAATATTCTTATTCTTCAACGATACATCCATCTGCGATTACAATCTTACGGTCACACTGGTTGGCAAGTTCCATGTCATGTGTCACTAGAACAACCGTGATCCCATTCCCATTAATTCTCCGAAACAGATCCATAACGGCAGCTGCATTCGCAGAATCCAACGCACCGGTCGGCTCATCCGCTAATAGCAGATCCGGATCATTAGCTATCGCTCTGGCAATGGCAACCCGCTGCTTCTGGCCACCCGATAATTGAGACACCTGTTTGTTTGTAAGCTCTGACATCTCTAATTGTTCTAATATCTCTAATGCAATCTGCTTCCTTCCCTTTTGTTTCTTCTTAGCAAAATCTAATGGCAGCATTACATTCTGCAACGCTGTAAAATCCTCGACCAATGCATAGTCCTGCATAACAATTCCGATCTGCTCATTACGGATACATGCTAACTGTTTCTCACTCAAATTCTTAATCAGCGTATCTTCAATATAAAACTCCCCCTCCTCATAGCTTTCAATACAGGCTAATATATGCAGTATCGTAGATTTACCTGCACCGGATTTGCCCACAATCGCCACAAACTCGCCATCCTCTATCGTCATATTAATTCCATGTAATGCCTCAAACGCATTAGCCTTTTTTGCATTATATATCTTTGTTACATTTTTAAATTGAATCATATGTTCTCCTCCTGCATATACGTTACATGCATCCTGTATCTATCGATTTTCGTTTACATACTTGGTAGCACGATCCTGCATCACTTCAATTGTTTTATCCAATGTTTGTCGACCTGTGAAATAAGCCTCTGCCTCTTCTTCTACAATTTGCTGTATTTCATACTCATGTTCTGTAACACGCATAGTATGATCTACCAGATCAATAAACTCCTGCATTTCCTCTGTACTCATTGGTTTAAGCTGTACTTCCTGTCCATCATAACTAACTGTCATACTCATCGGCAAAACTGTTGTATTAGAATCATCCGTATATGCCTCTGTCGTCATTCTTACCTTTTGGTATAGTTCAAACACATCCTGTCTGGTTGGTACTACAACTACATCTGCACTTTCCACGCTTATATGTTTTGCCTGATATTCTTTTGTCATTAACATGCGCAAAAATGCCCATGCACCTTCTTTATTCTGTGAATTTGCACTCATCGCAATTTGTACCGGAAAAACAAAGCTCGTTCCTCCATTCTCATCAGACGGATACCCCTTGTAAGCAATTTTCTCTCCATACATTGCCTGATAGACCTGTAAATCTTCCGCACCAATCGTAACAGGCGTCAATAAAACTTTATTCTTTTGAATGTATTCCGTTTCTTTCCCAATTTCATATTCTTCGCCGTCTGATCCTCCTTGTGCACAAAACTCCAAAAGATTGCGAAATCTCTCCTGATCAAAAGAGCATTTTCCTTCCTTCCAATTCACAAAAGAAGATGTTCCTTGTGCCAGAAACAGATTTAAAAGATCCAATTGTCTGTTATTATAAAGCAATTGTGCATCCGGATATTTTTTCATCATCTGCATAACATCATCAATATTCCATTGTGCCGCCTCTCCGACAACAGATGCTTTTCCTGCTAGTGCAGCAATCCTGAATCCGGGTGTAACATAATAATATTCTCCATCTGTCTTAATCGCCTCTGCAACAGATGGGATCATTTTATCAATTCCCACATCATCGTCTTTTTCGAAATATGACGTCAAATCCTCTAAAACGCTTTTTTCAATATATTTTTCCACTGATTGTCCGGATATATCAATTATATCCGGTGCATTATCACTCACAAGATCAAGTGCAAGTTTTGTTTCTGGTTCACTCTCTTTATAATATTCTTTGATCTGTATATAATATTGTGAATTGGAACGATTAAATTCTGCAATTGCATTTTTCATATTTGTGTCTAGCTGGATTGCACCATATGTAACTACTTGCTTATCTTCCACATTCTCAGGCTCAACTTTTGTATATAAAATCAACTTCGCCCCATCCGATGTTCGTGCATCAGCAATACCCAGCATCCTTTTCTCATCAATCGGACAAATACTCCCGGTATTTTCCGTATATATATTAGAGGCTGCGTAATCCAGCACCTTCTTTATCTTCTTAGAATTTTCATCATAACCATATATTCCTAAATTATCCCGATAATAGAAATCATAAGCAGCCCCATCCATCAATACATTATTACTTAATGTCGCATCACCTTCAATTTTTTGATATTTCTCCCATTGAAACGTCTTCTGATTCATTGCAGATATCGTAATGCCATTATCCGATACGTCAGCACTCAAAACATCACCATTTTTAGAAAATGCCACACTTTGCACATACCCGGCATCCGGAATTGCTTCACCTAATTTATTTCCATCTGCATCTAGCATAACTATCTTCTTATCCGTCACAACAACCGGTTTCCCACTATTTCCAATCAGCATTTTCTCCACCTGATCATCATCGTCCAATTCCAAAGCTGTTGTAATATCCAACTTTGTTTTTACATTCCCGCTTTCATCCGCCTGTATAACTGTATAAATATATTTTCCTTCATTCTGTGAGAACAATAATAGCCAGATCGCACTTTTACTACTCGCAAGGTACATATTCTCTATCATTCCCTCCGTTGCCGGCATTGATAATTCTTCTGTTGCAGTGCCATCAAAATTCATGGAATACCACTTCCCCGTCGAGGACTTTTCCTTTGAAACAGCATTTCCTTCCTGATCATAATCTGCCGTCTGCCACGGAGATGCATACACATATATTTTGTTATTCCATACCGCAAACGACGTCACGATTCCATTTATCGCAACATCCGGCACGATACTCTCCGACTTATACACCACATCTTTTTCATCCGTTTTTTCTATTTGTTTTCCACAACCGGCCACATTCATGCATAGTATTACACACAACATCCAAAAACATATTCTCTTATACCACATAACACTCTCCTATTCGCGATTATCTCTCAAAACCCGTTCTGCCGACATATTTCTAACCAGAAACACCGGAAGCATCCACGAAATCAGAACAAATACCACTCCAATGCCAGCACTCACAAGCAATTGCCAGATACCAATAGAAAGCATCGTTCCCTCCAATCTGCCAACAATCTGCAATAACGTAATTGCACCACAATCAAACAGAAATGCTATCATTGTCACTATGATAGATGTATATAGACTGATTCTTGCACATTGTTTCCACTGTAATCCGCATATATAATAAATAGCATAATTATACATATTCTTTTTCACAGAAATCACCCCTGCACTAATTGATGCAATTAAAATAAAAACAAACGCACAAATAATTACCGGCAATAAATTATATATATCTCCAAATATATATTTTTTACTGTTTTGGTTAAATTCCTCTAATGTATATTGGCGTATGATTGATGTTGCACTACCACAAGCAGTTGCAAGATCAGTATCAATCTGATCCTCCTTTGTCCCTTTTGAATATGTAATCACCACCGGTCCCGTAATCTGCCGCATAAATCCCAAATCACCCAATCGATGATTCACCTTTGAAAACAACCCCTTCGACTGATTTGCAAGAATCTGCTGTCCAGCCACTAGAATAACAGGCTTATTTCCTTCCACCTCTACATTATATGGTTGAAAACACTGTCGATAATCTTCCAAATCTTCTCCATAATAAGACGGTTGATATAGCGTTACTCCATCCTGCATCACGCCAATAATCTCAATTTCCTGATAACAATCCTTTATCATTCCATCATCAATTCGGACTATATCTCCCACTTGAATACCCATTGTATTCTGCGAAATAACACCCTTTAGAGTATTGGAGTAAATATCCTGTTTGGAAAAATATCTTCCCTTCTCCATTTCCGGTGATAGCATTTCTACAACTTCCTGGCTATACTCCCACACTTCTATATCTTTTCCCTGATAAGTCGTTGCAAGCCATCTTGTAACAGACAGCACATCCTGAACATTTGACAGATATTGTCGCAGCTCATCAGGATCTTTATACATATAATTGTCTGTACCGTAAGTCAATATATCTGCCCACATAAACACGCCTGGTTGTTCTAAATACGGTCGAATCTTATTATATGTTTTCATTCGTCCTGCAACTGCCGATATTCCTGATATTGTCGCTGCAAATACTATCATCAATAATAAAACAACCAATATATTTAATAAAAAATTGCGTTTAAAGTCTCTAAACCCAAGTCGAATCATCTGCTCACCTCTATTCACAATACATTTCAAAAATATTGTTTTTTAATTTAATCCGAAACATCACAGACAACACCACAAACACACCTGTCACATACATAATCCCTAACAAAATGCAGCTCTGTAATGTATAAGACTGTGCAATATACTCATACAGATTCTGTGCCCATGGAAGAACAGCAAATTCAAAAATAATATAAGCTGTTAGCATAGATATAAACGTAATCAACATGCATTCTATAATATACATTTTTCGGACATTTGACACTGTCAGACCACAAAGCCGAAAAATCGTGAGCTGTTTCCGCCTTTTGAGCAAAATATACTCGTATAGCATAGCAAGAACGATTCCCGAAAGAACAACCATTAAGATACAACAGATTGTAAGCGTTGTATAAAACTCCGTTGCATCCAACTCCGGGATTGCAAGCGGTGCAATACATACCGCACTTCCAAATTGTTCTTCAAAAACACTCTGGATCATCTCATATTGTTCTCTATTAATTACCTTATCCATAAATATTCCGATTTGTGTAATCACGATATCATCTTCTAATGATGTAATCGGAACCAATGGCGTGATCACTCTATCCTGATATCCTATACAGGTATATTCTTGTCCATCAATCACATATTTCCCATTTGACGTTGGTTCAAATTGTTTGGCATATGCCTGACTCTTTTCATCCTGATAGACATAAGTTGTATTCGGGTCAAAAGCAATACATACTCTGTCGCCATTCTCTACCTGACTTGCCGTAAACCAATCTCCCTCAACAATATACTTCTGTTTCTTCAATTGTTCCCCAATATCAGCAACACTTATCCTTCCATTCTTTACACTAAAATGCAACGTTAGTGTCGATAGCATTTCATCCTCTATCTTATCCGAATCTCTTAACTTGGCAGACGCCATAAAATAACAATGCCGTAATATCTCCTGTGGCAATTGCTTACATGTTTTAACCACATCTCCCTTTTTCGCAGTATGCTCCGTATCTCCATCTAATCCGACCAGCATATCCGTTTGTCCCAATTTTGCGTCTATCTTTTTCTGTTCCAAATGATGATATAACCCAAACGAGAACAGCATAACAATTACAGATGTTGTCACACACACCATCATCAACATAAAAATAACAGGTTCTTTTTTAATAAAGTTTTTAAGATTGTACCCTACATATTTCATTACTTTGTATCATCCTCTCTTTTTGTAGAATGATATATTTCAAAAATATCATCATCATTTCTGGTAGTGATCATCATCCCATTCCATATCGGTAACATAGAGACCGCCTCATCATTTTGATTATCTACACCACTTTTCTCATTATCCATCAGCTTAACATACGTTTTATCCTTCCAGTTCACTCCATATATACAATAAAAATTCTTGTAGTAGAAGTCATACTCCTGTCCATTCAACAACATTCCTTTGATCTTATCTGAATAGTCCAGATATTTGGTAAAAGACCAATAATTTGTGATTTTCACAGAATCCTCCCATTTCATGTTATCCGGATTCCATGCTTGAAAATACTTTTCCCCAGCATCTTTCTCTATGACACATATGAGCCGTCCATCTTTCATCTTTGCACTAGCTATAATCCTGCCATCCGTCAGCGGAATATATTCTGCCTTTTGTGCATTATCCCTCAGTACAATAATCTGATATTCCATAACGACAACCTGTTTATCCTGTGAAGTATACATTCCCACAATACATCCATCTGCCACATCTTGTCCTTCCGTTCTCACCTGTGTTATAAATGATGTAACTTCCTGATTCAACAACAGCTTTCCGTCCGAATCATATTGTTTAACATAAAAACGCAGCGGAAACGAATCAGCCGAAAAAGTTGTATATATTCCATCTTCTTCAAATTCCCCTCCCAGACTCGAATCCGTCTCATCCTCATACTCCACCTGCCGGGCAGTCCAGTCATTCAGATCCACAATATAAGTACACCCACCTAAGCCGTCATGCGCCATTAAAACCCACGCTTTATTTTTTGCAATCCGGCAATCAAGCATCTCATATCCCGGCTTAATTCCAGACAATTCTTGATTCTCCACTTGACGAGTCACCACATCAGGGTCTTCTTCGAGTTCCGTGAGTACTTGCTCCTTATTCGCACACCCCATCATACACCCACAGCCTGTTATAGTTAAAATTACACATAATATATACTTTCTCAATTTCTCAAATAATCCTCGCATGGCTTCCCTTCTTTCTATAAGGTGCGGTGTTTCAGACACCGCACCCAAACCCATTCTGCTTATTTTCTAAATGAAACAGAATATGTCTTTGCTACACCGCTTTGCTGGGAAGATCCTTTATATTTGGCTGCTCTCGCATAAAGATAGCTCCGAGAAGGCTTTCCTGATGCACGCAAATATTTTCCGCTGGATACCTGTCCATTCTTAGCAGACAATAATGACAAATTCGATCCATCACTATATGAACTTTGATATAAATTCACATAACAATATCTTGTTGTTGCTTCATTGTTGGTAATAGTTGCTCTTGCATTTCCCTGGTACATTACACCTACCAATGGACCATTTGAAGCTGCAAATGCAGTCATCCCCATTGCCGCAACAAAAAGTGCAGCAAATACGCCTAAATACATAAATTTTTTCTTCATAAGCACTAATCTCCTTTTTATCATCTTCGTTTTTTTGTTACTTTCTGTACCATCCTCGCATACTCTCCCCAATCGATTTATTTGCAAAAAGACAATATACGGCAATGATACATCCTAAGCTCTTTGTATTTCGTACGACAATTTTATTGTAAATTGTCGTATATATGAATACAAGAGCAATGTTCTGAATGACAAAAATTTGTTCTGAATGGCAAATTATTTCCCTTTACCCAACCATTTCAACAACCATGATAACATTGATAATGTCATACTTTCCTCTTTCCGAACTCTATTATCGTACGATATAATTATTATAACGACTAATCATACCATCTACAATATTCATGTTCTGAACGTCAATTTTTTGTTCCGAACAGCAATTTCATTCTTCATTTAGTTCATGCATAATAACGGTAGATACAAACTGCCCCTCCTGCTGCATTACTTGATATTCTCCCCCATATTTAGCAGCAGTCTCCTGTATAATTCGTGTACCAAATCCATGTTTTTCATAGTCCACCTTCGTCGTTTTCAACACTTTTCCCTGTATAGTATCATCCAATGGATTCTTCACTTCTATAACGATCGCATCTTGATAATTCAATACTTTAATCCATATCTTCTTATCCCCAATGACGTTTTGGCATGCCTCCATTGCATTTTCCAATATATTAGATACAACCACGCACAGATCTATATCCTTTATTCCAATATTACTTTTTAATTTTCCCTGACAGCTGATTTCAATATTCTTGCCCTCACATCGCTGCACCATGGCATATATCACTGCATCTATTACCCTGTTTCCAGAAAATTGCACATATTCCCTATTCATATACCGGTCGTCTTCTCGAAGCTGCACCAAATAAGCCTCCACCTCACCATAATTACCGCCTTGCATCTGTTGATATAGATAATTAACATGATGGTGAAAATCATGGTGTTCCTTTCGCAATAATTCTGCCTTTTCATACACAACCCTACTATATTGTTCTTGTTGCTGATTTTTCTGTTCCAGCACTAGTAGCAAATTCTTCTGTATCTCTTCACTCTTCAACATCTGTACAATCAATCCGCACAATACTATTACAAGAATTCCGCCTAGTAGCGTTGGCACAAGCATTTTCCTCAATATAATGATTGCACCATTTGCATCATCAAAAACACTATACGAAACAAACGTCTGAAGTAGTGTGACCGTAAATAACGCAGAAACCATTATCAAATATATTTTGGATTTTACTAATTGATATATATTTTTCAGTCTGTTTTTAGCTATATGATCTATAAAGGCAAAGAATGCGAATATAATCATATTTAATTCAAGCCGTATCCCAATTCCGCTTCTTGTTGCAACAATATTCACATGAGCCGCAAATATCTTTTGAACAGCAACCACACTAACATCATCTGCTATTGAATACAACATATACGCAAGTATACGCACTTTGTTTTTTTCATTTATCATATATACTGAACACAGAAAAACAAACAATTCCCGAAATAATAAATCCACGATCGAAATATTCACATAATATAAAAAATATAAGCTTGCTGACAAAACACCCACTAACAGCCCCGCCATTTTCTCTTTTCCATTCAATTTGCGAATTGGAATTCCAAATATTCCCCTATATATCAACACATAACTGATAATCTCACACCAAAGTCCCAACACATAACCGACTATTTCCATCCCCATCACATACACCTTGCCTTTCTCATGCAATACAGATTATATGCCGTCCTTACAATTTTCCGTTTCTTCACCGGAATCCCATAACATTCTCCTGTAATAAATTCCAGCTCATTGCAATGATTAATTCGTTTCACATTACGGAAATTAACAATCAGCGACCGGTTAATTCGATAGAATTCTTCCGAATCAAGCGTTTTTTCCCACTCCCGCAAACTAATCCGGGGTTCCCTGTTTTCAGTCACCCAATGTTCTTTGGCTTTGTCGTAATACTGAACAATCTCGATCCGGGTATAGACATGTCTTGCCTCAATCTTTATGATTTCCTTCTGTCGAAATGTATACACCCTTCCATCTTCGACCAGATTCACAACCTCTGTCTGACTTAGTTCATCCTGTATTTCCTTTATAAAATCTTTAAGTCTCTTCTCGTAATTTCCCTTATCTACAAAACCAATCACATATCGTCCAAACGCTTCATTCATGCTTTCTATATGGTTTGTTAAAAAGATAATACGGGTATCTATACTCATTCTTGATATCTGCTGCTTTAATTCAATCCCATCCATCTGCGGCATTTCAATATCTAATATAAACAGATCCACCTCTCTTTCATCTTGCATCAACCATTGATAGAGTTGCAGGGAATCCGTATATGTATATATCTCATCGTCTTCTGTTGCCATGTTTCTACACAACTGTTCCACATGAGCCGCATCTATTACATCATCATCACATATTACAGTAATCATACCACCCTCCATGTTTATCATTTTAGTATATAGTGTATTATAGCAACTATATAAGATTTTTACAACTATTATATTCGTATTTTACATTCTTTTCATTATCAGATACCATCAATCGAGTAGGCGGCTAACCATTGTTGATTAGCCGACCTCTCACACCACCGTGCATACGGTTCCTTAGTTTTCACAAACTACCAGATAATAGTCAAGCATGTATGTATATCCTGGCTTGGCTATTATTTTATTAAAGACTCCATACAATTAAAAAAACGGGACGTTTTCTTCGTCCCGTTTCCATTACTTCAACTTAACCTTTTTCCCAAGTCCCGCCGTCCGAAATAATGCCCGATATGCCTTTACTTTTTTCTTCGGCACCTTGATTGTGGTTTTAGTGGATATTCCCTTAAAGGCTGCTTTGTTTACACCTTTTTTCTTAAGTTTTGTGGATTTTACTACAATCGTCTTTAACTTCTTAGAACCTTTAAATGCATGCTTACCTATCTTTGCGACATTTTTGCCTAATGTCACTTTCTTTAAGGCTTTCGCATTTGCAAATGCCCGGTCTTTGATGGTGGTCACATTTTTACCGACAACTACTTCTGTGATCCGTTTGTTGTTCTTAAATGCATCTTTTGCAACAGAAGTTACTTTGTACACGTTTCCATTGTATTCTATGGCATCTGCAATCACAACTTTCTTCTTATCCGACGAAAGAGGACCCTCATATTCTGCTGTAGCTGCTCCGGTGACCCGGTATCTTTTATCCAGCTCTGCCAATGGTGTCTGTGTCTGCTCCGGTGTCTGTGTCTGCTCCGGTGCCTTTGCATCATCCTGCGGAATATACTTCGCTGTTCTTTGTGTATCACTTGCAAACACTTCAGACCTGTTATGCACCAGCTCACCTTTTGCCGTTTTTGAAATATCATAAATATCATCCTGCATCACAACATATACTTTATATGCAGTATCTGCAAGAAGGCCTGTTACCTGTTCTGTTACAAGTGCAGTTCCGTCTTCCGCCATATCTTCCTGTGCAACTTTCCCCGTTCCACATATAACGGTCTTGCCACCGGCATTGCCCTCTGCTATTTCTAAAACACGGTCTGCTTTCGGCATTTGTTCGTCTGCTAAAAGTACCACAAAGAAATAACTTCCTGCCTCATCCGTCCGGAATGAGAGTACAAATTGTGTTTCCCTTAACGTATCCTGGTCAGCAGAAATCGCAAGATCCGTTATCCTCGGTGCTGTTGTGTCTACATAGATTCCTTCCGTTCCGGCATAATTAACATTTCCTGCATGATCTGTCGTTTTTACATAAACGATCTGCTTCGCATCATTTAATATACAAGGTTTCTGCTCTTCATCATATGTCTGCCAGTCACATGTTCCGTTGGCTAATTCATCCGCTGTCAGCTTCTCCTGTGAGACCAGATACTCTACCGATGCTGTCTGACTTGCCTGATCTTCACACTGAATCTGAACTTCATTCTGATCTAATCTGTAATGCCGATAAACAAGTTTATCGTATAATTCATTCTGATAATTTTTAGATCCTATGCGGATATTTGCTACCGGTCCTGTCTGATCAAGCTTAAATGTCACATTTTTCACATCCGTAACCGCACCGGATTTATTTTTAAAGCGGATATCTTTTGTATAATCACCATCTTCTGAATAAGTAAGTACATCTTTCCATTCTAATTTTTTAACCGGTGTATCCTGTGATAGCACTTCTGCAATCTGATATCCCTCGCTGCTTAACAACACATCGGATACATAATACCCCTTTTTGCCTTCTACTGCCTCTAATGCAAGTTCCGGCATCTCTAAATACTGAATAGAAAATGTGGTAGAAAATTCTCCCATACAGCTTGTTGTTCCCTTAACCGTCATAGTTGCAGTTCCCGGTTCTGTATTGTTTTCATAAGTCACCTGATAGTCATATCCATTTTCAAAAACAGTTCCATCATAAGAAGTGATCACCGGAACAGGTTCGACTCCTTTTCCTGTAAAATAATACGAAGCTTCGATTCCGCTCATCATATCTTCTGTCAGCTCAAATTGTTCGATTGCAAAATCTTTCATGAGTGTAATTTCCGTATTGGTATATACAACTGTATATGTGCCTTTCTCTTTGACTTCGCTTACGACATTACCTCGTTTTTTGATCACATAACTCCAGTCATCCGTATTATTATCCTTCACAAATGTCTGTCCTAACGCAGTAACTCCTTCGGTCTGGTCAGTCTTTAGGGCGATCACTGCTTTGACTGCTTCTATCTGATCTTCTCCTGTGTAAGTAAGTCCGGACGGCACTATGATCTCATCCGCACTCAGATATTGACAGTACAAACCACTGCCATTATCTGTGATATCTTTACCGGACAACTGTTCGGCTGACCCTATCCTCACTGTTCCATTGTTTATCCATGTTCCCTGATTATCAACTGCTCCTAAAACTGTCAGCACACCATTATTTTTCAGTGTTACTCCTTCCGGTATCGTTAATACTGCTCCTTCCGGCACTGTCATCCTGCTGCCTTCTGCGATCTCAACGTCCTTGGAAAGCTCCGCTGCTGCCGCCACTTTATTATTAACATCTGTCCAGATGCCTCCATTCTGTTGAATGCTTGCAGCGATTCCCTTATTGTTTGTGGTGATCTCTCCTCCATTGATCGTCACCTTATCTCCTCTTATATCATATCCATATCCGGAAGATGCATCGATCAGACCGCCATTGATCGTTATCTCCGCTCCTGTTGAACCGATTCCGGCATAAGAACTCCAATAGGTACGGGCTTTGATGATTCCTCCATTGATCACGATCTTTCCGCAGCTAAATACATTACCGATTGCCGGATAATTTGCCCGGTCTGCATTTCTTGCATTTAACGTTCCTGTCTGGTTCTCCTGTCCATAGATGGTAAGGGATGATCCTATTGGAACATCGATGTTATCCGACACGCTAAGTGTCACACCATCTGCTAAGATCAATCTGACATCGCCTTTTACGGTGACACGCCGCAAACCCGTATTCTGCGTCACATAATACCAGCCATCTGTCCATTCTGCTGTTGCCAGACGGTGAAACTCTTTGCATTCCTTTAATTCTGAAACCACCTTTTTAGCAGCCGGATCATACGTCCGGTCAATATAAAATGCTCCATGTTCTATGACTGCTGGTATGATACCCGTGATCTGTGCTGTACCATCTTCCGGATTGATAACAGTCTGTGCATCTATTCCATTGATCTTTGCTGTCGTAAGAGCCGAAAACGTTGTGCCTTCTGCTGGCTCTATGATCATTTTCACACCATATTCATAGCCATCGGAAGTAGCACCTGCTATCTCATTTCCATCTAAATAGTAGGTTATGCTTTTAACCGTACCTGCATTTCCCGCTACCTGTGCTGTATCAGGAAGTTTTTCTCCTTTCGCTACATCTATAGTGACGGCAAGTTCTATTCCCTGTACACTCAGACTGATCGCAGGAATTGTGATCTCTACATCTTCTGCTGCATCTGTTGCAAGCTCTCCGGAAATCACAAGTGTTCTCAAATCTTTTTTTGTCACTTTGATCCCACTATATTCCTGTGTCACATCTCCTTTTGCAAATTCGTATCCTTCCTCAACTGTAAGGACTACTTCTTCCATTGCATCTCCCGGCATTACCCGCTGTACTAATTTGCCGGAAGAAACTGATACATGTTCCCTCTCTGGAATTATCACATTCTTTGCAACAAATGGTTCTGTTCCGGTATAGTTTCCTGTTCCGTTGATTTTCTCATTGATCTTGAAGGCACCATTATTTGTGATTATTCCATCATTGATCAGTGTTCCATAACAACGAACGGTTCCGTTATTCACAAGCTGCATTCCCTGCGGTATTGTCAGTGTTTCATCTTCTGCCACTGTCATTACATAATTTTCCGGTACCGTCACATCCTCTTTCATATTTCTGACTGTGATGGTCTGGTTGTAACCATTCTTCACAACACCACTATTATAAGTAAAGGATGGACTGATCAGATTCACTTTTTTCGTTCCTGTTTCACTCCAGAATCTTGTTGTCAGCAAACCTCCATTCATTGTCACCTGATCGGTCAGTCTTCCAAATAAAGTATAGCCGCTGTTTGCTACAGAAACATCTCCCTGTGCCGTAACATCTCCGCCATTCATCTGGATCTCAACACCACTTCCATCTGTACCGCTTCCGATATTTGCTCCATTCAATGGATTCGGTTCCGATAAACAGAATAGCGTTCCGGCATTGATCACAATACGACCACCATTTCCATATGTTCCGGTTCCTATTGTTGTTCCACCATTTCCTCTTGTGATCGTCACTTTCCCACCATTGAATGTGATCGTACCGCAGCTTTCACCATTTTCCACAGTGTCTGCCCCAGCACCGCCGATGCATGCCTTCCCATCATCATAATATCTCGTAACTACTAACTCTCCGGTCTGCTCTACTCCTGCATATACTGTAAATTTGTTGGTTCCGGTAACATGGATATTGCTATTGTTAATTGCCCACTGTTTTCCATCTTCAATGATCACTCTGACATCTCCATGAATCTCGACTGTGCTGCCCATTTCAACATTGTCTTTTACCACATACCAGCCGTTCCTCAAAGTGGTCATATTTGCCGTCAGAACTGTATAATCTTCACATACTTCTGATTCGCTGACAACTTCCCCTTTTTCTTCATCATAATAACGATTGATATATTTTACCGGTTCTAATGTCGTCTCTTCTGCTGCCTGTACCTGAAAATCACCTGTGTGAAACAGTAATCCGGTAAGCGCAAACAGAAAACCTATTCCTGTCTGTAGTAATTACTTTTTCATTATCTCCTCCTAACGAACAGTTTCCATTATGTTTCCTTACTCTGATATCCATTCACACTGTATTTTATTATATGCTCTCACGTTATTCAAGCAAACCTTTTCACCCGATAAATCAAACCCTCAGCCAAACCTTTTCCATCCTCATCATATAATGTCAGCGAAACAACCATTCCCAAACCGTGCCGTATAACGCAGATACATCACATTCTAGCGTGTCCAATACTCTTCACAAACATTAACGGTATCAGCACCACAACCCCTGTCAATACAATCGTTCCGCCCGGTTTCAAATTCATATAATATGACAGGAACAACCCAACGATTGTAAACAGCAACGCAAACAGCACGGAATAGATCACCGTCTTCTTATAACTATTGGCAAGCTGCATGGCACATGCAACCGGAATGACCATAAGGGACGATACCATCAACGCTCCAACGCTCCGTGCCGCAACGGACACCGTAATCGCTGTGAGCAGCGTGATCACAAAGTTGATCTTCTTCACCGGCACTCCTGCAAGCACCGCACCCGGTTCATCAAATGTAATAAACATCAGCTCCTTATACAACAACAAAAACACTGCAACCACTATGATGGTTACAATAATAACCATAACCACTTCCGTATCTGTAATCGCCACAATACTTCCAAACAGAAAGGAATTAAATGCTGTTCCATCCTCTATGAAACCGGACAACACACTTGCAAGTCCAATTCCCACCGACATAATAATCGATATGGATATCTCGGCATACTTTGGCAATGCCTTACGGATCCCCTCAATGCTAAATGCTGCGATCATACAGACAACAACAGCTCCCACAATCGGATTGATACCAAGGATCAGTCCAAGTGCCACACCTGCAAGCGAAGTGTGTGACAACGCATCCCCGATCATCGACAATCGTTTCAATACAACGATCACACCAATTAGCGGTATGATAACTGCAAGGAGAATACCCACCAGAAATGCTTTCTGCATAAATGCATACTGAAATATATCAAACATTACTTATCCTCCTTCTTTGATCCTTTATACGAAGCATCATACGGTGCTTCCTTTTCCACCTCTACCGAATGAATCCTGCCGGCTCCTCCGTGGGTATTGTACCGTTTCGGCTTTGCAATGATCATCTTATCCTTCATCACTTCATCACATAGAACCGATGACTTATCCAGATGAACCCCACCATTTGTCACATGATAGAACCGGTTCGTATACTTCGCAACCTGTTCCCTGTTGTGTGTTACCATAACGATCGTCATACCATATTCCTTATTGAGCTTATCCAGTAACAGATACAAAGCCTCTCCCGCCTCCTTATCAATTCCGGTAAGCGGCTCATCTAACACCAATAGCTCCGGCTCTCCGATCAGGGCTCTCGCAATCAGAACCCGCTGCTGCTGACCACCAGACATTTCGGACAACATTCTCGTCCGAAAGTCCTGCATTCCCACCAGTTCCAGCACTTTCTTCACCTTCTGCCTGTGTTCCTTCTTCGGCAAATGAAACATACCGATCTGCTTGTATAATCCCGTCAACACGATCTCTTCCACATTAGCCGGAAAATTGCTGACTTCCCGGAATCCGACTTGTGGCACATACCCGATTGCTTTTGTATGCACATTGACCTGACCCTCACTTGGTGTCAGTTGTCCGAGGATCAACCGCATCAATGTGCTTTTACCGGCACCATTTGAACCGATAATTCCAACATACTCCTGTCGTTTCACTGTCAAATTCACATTGGAAAGGATCGCATCTTTGCCATAGCCAAAACACATATCCTTAACTTCAATCATAATGTCATCCATATCTAACCATTCTTTCTAAAAAAAGACCATCCCACTTCCCGTTCTTCCTGTATCCAAGTGCGATGGTCTCATTTCTGTCACTGCAACAAACTTCTTATATGTTCTTACGAACCCGTTTTGCAAGGTCTGCCAGTTCATCCGGATTCGCCTCACCCGGCACCCAGCCGACATTCACGGTATCACCGGTATATCTTGGAATTAAATGCAGGTGAAAATGAAATACCGTCTGTCCTGCGATCAATCCATTATTCTGTACAATGTTCATTCCCTCGCAATTAAGCTCCTTCTTAAGACTTCTCGCTACCACTGTTGCCAGAGAGAACAACTTACCACCAGTCTCTGCATCCATATCAAAAATGTCATTATAATGCTGCTTCGGCACGATCAGACAATGTCCCTTACTTGCCGGGTTGATGTCAAAAAATACCCGAAAATCGCTGTTCTCATAAATCGTAGTGGATGGAATCTCTCCATTTGCAATCTTACAAAAAATACAATCGTCTTTCTTCATACTCATATCCTCCTAAACTCACTTTAATACCAGTTCTATCACTTTCACCGAAAGTTGTATTCACACTTATACATCTAGTATATCACACCACGTCAAGCAGGTATTATACTGTATAGTCCATTCCGCCTGTACTGCTCTCTACCAGACCGCCCGCTCCATAGGTAAGTCCCGCATAGACCTTTTCGCTCTGCTGCATGACCGGACCTCCCTGATCCGTCTTGACCAACTCCTCAAAACTTGTGTGATATTGTTCCAATAATGCCGCAAGGCGTTCAAATTCCATCGGCTGCTGCTTGATCTTCGAATGGATCAATTGTTTATTAATATAAACAAACACCGAATACACATCCACTGCTACCGGATTCTCCATATTCATCACATTCATAAGTTCTACCTGAACCGCCTGTGCCTTATCTACGCAATGTACGAATTCATCCAAATTCTTCTCCTCATACGCCGCAACTGCATCTTCCATCCACTGCAATTCCATCTCTAACATGATCGTTGTCATCTCAGCAATTCCTGCCTGCGCAATTCGCATTTTATATACATTCATCTGTTCTTCTGTCATGTAACTCTTCTCCTCTTATCTTGAAACTCCTAATTTCATCATCAACGCCTCTCTTAAAACCTGAGAAACATTAATATGGGCTTTCTCTGCTTCCTGATTCAACCAATTCGGTAATGTAACATTTCTTCTCACTGTCTTATTGTCTGCTCTGCGTCTATATTCCGTAAAATCAATATCTACTAAAGAGACACATCCTACGCCATCCTCTGCAAAGCTACCCTCGTCTATATGAATATCACCGATTGCACTTGGCAATGGAATCTCCTCTCCATTGTCCTCAAGACAGATTCCTTTTAATCCAATCGCATCTCTTGCCATCTCAATTGCATCTGCCATTCCAAATCCCTCTGTAAGAATTGCCAAATCAGGCACCTCAATCAGTATTGTGTCTTTCTCATCATTCAGTGATGTAAAAATAACCGGATATACTTCTCTCATCACTTTCAACCTCCATTCATACTACAATATATTCTACAATTTCCACTTTCTTATGATTGCCCTAGCCAATATTTCATTCAATTCCTTATGTCTTGGCACCTGTTCCACATCGGAACCTCTTACATATACATCATGATTCCCCCCATGTCTTTCAAAATGAAATCCCGCCGCTTCCAGTTTCTTAACCAGATCCCTCTGTTTCATCTATACTCCTCCTTTGTATTATATTATACACATTATATGTGTATAGTCAATACATTTTATGTGTATTAAATGCGTACTAAAAAACATCCTATCCCATATATATTATCAGTATAGGATAGGATTCTTTATACATTCTTATTGCATCTGATATAGCCTCTTCGCATTCGCAAAGGTTGTCTCATATACCGTATCAACATCTACTCCCTTGATCGTTGCAATCTCCTCTGCCACGTTTGTCAGATACATGGAACAGTTACGTTTCCCCCGGTAAGGCACAGGCGCCAGATATGGTGCATCCGTCTCTAATACAATCCGGTCAAGTGGTGTATATGCAACAACCTCCTTGAGCTTCTTCCCATTCTTAAATGTTACGACTCCTCCAACACCAATGTAATACCCCATATTCAGATATTCTCTTGCCATCTCTACTCCATAGGAAAAGCAATGAATGACACCTCCGGTCTGTCCGTTATGTTCTGCTCTCATGATATCCAATGTATCCTTTGCCGCATCCCGGCTGTGAATAATGACCGGAAGCTTCCGCCTCTTTGCCACATCCAACTGCGCGGCAAACCACTTCTTCTGCAGCTCCTTTGTCTCTTCCTCGTAGTAATAATCTAAACCAATCTCTCCGATCGCTAAGATCTTCTCTCTCTTTGAAAGTTCTTTCAACTCTGTCATGTCCGCTTCTGTCAGTCCCGCTGCATCCTCCGGATGAACGCCAACCGTTCCATACAGAAAGTCATACTGCTTTACAAACTCCACAATACTTCTGGAATTAGGCATAGAACAACCAACATTTACAATATATTCCACACCGCCTGCGTGCATTTCCTCTAGGATTGTATTCCTGTCATCATCAAATGCCCTGTCATCATAATGTGCATGTGTCTCAAATATTCTCATATACTGCCATCCTCTTTTTCTGTGCTGCTATCTTCTGTCGTTTTCTCTTCTGATGCCTGTTCTTCTGTCGTAGCATCCCCGTCGGTCACTACCGGTCTGTCTTCCTTTATCGCACCTTTATCTGCACCTGTCACAGGTACTCCGGCTTCAGTGGTTGCACTTTCTGTAGTTGCAGACTGCGTATCTGCCTCCGACTTCTGCGTAATCTCAATCGTAATGATCCGATGAATCCCGTTCTCCTTCTTCTCATACTGAACAGTCACCTCATCCCCCACCGATACTTTTACAATACTTTCATCGTCTGCAAACTTCTGTTTGTAAACCTCTCCGTCTGAATTCTTCAGATAAACGTAGGTCTCTCCATCCATTGTAACATATTCCATATCCGCAACCACAAACGTTACCGACTGTATCTTCTTTTCCGTATCTGTTGTCTCTTCTTCCGCGCCCGAATCCGAGATTCCCTCTTTTGCAAGCAATTGCCTGTACTTTGCAAAGACCTCTTCCTGACTCTCCGCTGTCACAACCAGATTGTACTGTTCCACATTTACCATGGCATACATCTTCACCAGTCCGCCATTATCCGTCAGCACCATAACATAAGTCGGCGTTCCATCCACATTGATCAGACTCGGGAAAGATGCCTTATAATTCTTTTCCTGTACTTCTCCTTCCGCAGAGGACATCGCTGAATATTCTTCTGCACCGGAAATGGTGTAATATCTCGCTTCCGACGTTCTCTGATTGATCATCACAAACCCGACATTGGATGCATCACCCGTAACAGAAGTTACGCCCGTATAGATCCACACATCATCCTCGATCGTCTTAAATCCATAGTCATCCGTCGCACGGATACATCCCTTCTGACCGATCACACTGTTCCAGAAACCGTTGGAAAGCTCTCCATACCAGTTAAATTTATCCTCTAACAGATCTCCATCATATACTCTGTCTACCCAGTTCGGAATATCTGCAACATCATAATATTGCATATCACCCGTGACCGGATCAAGCAGCACGGCTCCCTTTACATCCATACCGCCGAACAATCCCACTCTTGCATGCAAGACCGGGCATACATAGCAGGGACTGCCATCATCTTTCACTTCAAAATAACATCCGTCAAATATACGGGTTGGATTATGCATTTGTACATACCGGTAAATGTTGTCATTAAAATAACCGGATGGTACATATTTCATCCCTTTGGCAAGCTTCACATACTGTGATGTCGAATCCACCGGATTAACCATGACATATCCGGGAATTCCATTCTTCCGGTTACTCAGATATTTGAAAAAATCTGCGTATTTCAGATTCGCCACCTTCATCGGTGTATCCTTTAAATTGATCTGTGTATATGCATCTTCCACTTCGTACTGGCTTACCACATCCGACAGCGAACCGATTCTCCGGTTACCAAATATCCTTGCACTGTTTGTATCCATCAATGCAATATTATCTACATTTTCCGACTCCGGTATATCTTCCGTGAAATCCCGCTGCTCAACCGCCAATAGCTTAGAATATCTCTTTGCATTAAAGACCGGTGCACCGGCAAGATTACCAAAGAATAATACCAGAACACAAAATACCGGTATCAATACAAGCAGTATCAACTGCACCCGTCCGTTCTCTTTGGTAAAATACCGGAAATTCTTCTTCACTCCATCGGTGAATCTCTCCTTCCGGCTTCTTCCCACAATCCCTACAAATATAAAGATCAGACTAATCACAACGGAATGAAACAACAGCCAGAACCAGAACTCCTGATTCTGAATATTGATCGCCGGATAATAAATATAATAATTAACACCTAACCATATAACTGAAATCAACAATGCCACCGGCATACTGCCGCTTTTTTTCTTACTCATATAATAACCTCCATCTCTTATCAAACCATTGTTATTGTACTATATTTTCCCACGAGTTACAACGATTTAGACAATAGACACTCCGGTAAAATTATGCTATAATTAGACACAATATACAAAAGTGTGAGCAGGAGGCTTATTATGAAATCTACAATCAAGAAATTAACAACACTATCCATGGTTTTCATCCTGGTTTTTTCCCTTTGTGGTTGCAGCTTATTTGACAGCCGTGCGAAGGTCTATTCAAGATATGCGATCAGTCTTTTAGACATTAACTATAAGAATATATCGAAGGATTATATGACATTGACCGGTGTGTCCCAGAAGGATGCGGAAGCCGTTTATGTCGACAATATGGATTATCAGGCACATAACCTCATGAACTATTATGGAGTGAAAGAAGTCGATGACGGAACCATTCTTTCCGAGTTTTATTATCTGGCACAGAGCATTTTTGCAAATGCCAAATACGAAGTTACCAAGGTAAAGAAAGACAAAGAATCCGATTCCTACACATTGGAATTAACCGTTTATCCGCTTGATACATTAGAGACATCTTATGATGACGTTGTTGCCTACATTGAAGACTTCAACCGTAAGGTAGATGATGGTAATTACAATAACACAACTGAAGTAGAATACGAAACAGAGTTTGCGGAAGGCATTATTGATATTCTGAAGAAGACTGCGGAGAAACCGGGATACATGGATCCGGTCGTATTAGAGATTCCAATTCAGCCATCCGATGATTATTACTATATTACAGATGACGACTTCTTAAAGATTGACCAGAACATTTTGTATATCCGCGAGAATCCGTCAACCGAAACAACCAACAACGCTTCAGAGACTACCGATTCATCAACAGAGGCCTCTGATACGCAAGCAGAATAGCATACACAAGGAGAAAGAAACATGATTTGGAACGAAGCAAGAGAATGTATGAGCAGAGATGAGATGACCAATCTGCAAAGTGCCCGTTTAAGAAAAGAAGTAAGCCGCGTATATCATAACGTAGAGCCTTACCGTAAGAAGATGCAGGCAGCCGGTCTGGAACCGGGTGATATCGGAGGAATCGAGGATATCCACAAACTTCCATTTACTACCAAGGATGATTTAAGAGACAACTATCCATTCGGATTATTTGCCGTACCTCTCAGTGAGATTGTACGTATCCACGCCTCTTCCGGAACGACAGGAAAAGCTACCGTTGTCGGATATACAAGAAAAGATATCGATGTCTGGGCAGAATGTGTTGCACGTTGTTGCGCAATGGCGGGTCTTGGAAGAAATGATATTATCCAGGTCGCATACGGTTACGGTTTATTTACCGGAGGTCTTGGTGGACATTACGGTGCAGAACATTTAGGGGCTACCGTTGTTCCAATGTCTACCGGTAACACAAAGAAATTAATCGATATGATGATCGACTTCGGCGCTACCGGATTGATGTGTACACCTTCATACCTAATGCATATTGCAGAAGTTATTGAGGAGCAGGGCTTAAAGGATAAGATCAAATTAAAAGCAACTCTGAATGGTGCAGAGCCTTGGACTGAGAATATGCGCAAACAGATTGAGGAACGTCTCGGCATCGAAGCACATGATATATATGGTCTGTCTGAGATTATGGGACCGGGTGTTGCTACAGACTGTCATTTCCATAGAGGATTACATATATTTGAAGATCATTTTTATCCGGAGATCATTGATCCTAAGACATTTGAACCACTTCCGGACGGCGAGACCGGCGAGCTTGTGATTACAACGCTTACAAAGGAAGGTATTCCAATGATCCGCTATCGCACAAAGGATCTTACCAGCATCACACATGAGAAATGCGAATGCGGACGTACCACCGCCCGTATCAGCAGATTCAAAGGTCGTTCTGATGATATGCTGATCATTCGTGGTGTCAACGTATTCCCTAGCCAGGTAGAAACGGCTTTACTTACCGTAGACGGCATTACCCCGAATTATCAGATCATTGTAGACCGTGTCAACCATCAGGATACATTAGCAATCTTAGTAGAAGTAGAAGAACGATTCTTCTCTGATGAGATCAAGGAATTAGAGAACTTGCAGAAGAAGATTGAACACGCTGTACATCAGGCGATCGGATTACACGCAAAGATCAAATTAGTTGAGCCAAAGACCATCGAGAGAAGCATGGGTAAAGCAGTTCGTGTTATCGACAAGAGAAAATTAGACTAATTATGAATTGGAGGGATTCTTATGTTTATCAAACAGCTGACTGTATTTATTGAGAATCGTGCCGGCCGGCTAGAGCAGGTAACTCAGATATTAAAAGACAACGAGATCAACATCGTTTCCGTGTCACTGGCTGATACAAGTGATTACGGTCTGCTCCGCCTGATCTTATCCGATCCGGACAAAGCCGTAAGTGTATTAAAAGAAGCAGGTCTTTCTGCCATGACAACGAATGTAATTGCAGTAAAATTAACGCAGCATGTCGGAAAGCTCGGCGAGTTGCTCGCCATCCTTTCTACTGCCGGTGTCAATGTAGAATATATGTATGGATTAACATCCGGTGACGAAAACGCATCCATCGTTCTGAAAACAAACGATCAGGAACGTGCCTTAGATGCTATCCAGAATTCATCTTTCGAGTTACTCACAACAGAAGAGACATACTCTATGAACGATTAAGCACTTACAAAAATGAGGAGATAATGATATCCATTATCTCCCCATTTTTTATTAATCCTCTAAAGAATGGGATACGTGAACGGTTACTGTCTCATCATAACACTTGAAGATATCCTCTACATACTGTTCATCCATCTTTGGTGTAACCGCACTCACGATCGGTACGATAATCAGTCCTGCAATCATTGCAATTGCACCCGCATTGATCGGAGAGGCAATAAACTTAATAAACATATTCGAAACAGTGATTCCCACACCTACAATATAACTTGCCCATACTGCTGCTTTTGTGATCTTCTTAGAGTAGAGACCATACATAAACGGTGCCAGAAATGCTCCTGCCAATGCTCCCCATGACACACCCATCAACTGTGCAATGAACATCGGAGGATTCAGCGCCAACACAACAGATAAGATAATAAATCCGGCAACTAACACACGCATCACAATAAGCTGCGTCTTATCACTCATATTTTTTGCAACAGATTCTTTTAAGAAATCCAATGTCAATGTAGAACTTGATGTCAATACAAGGGATGATAATGTTGACATAGACGCAGATAATACCAACACGATCACAATACCAATCAGCAGATCCGGCAAGGTTGATAACATCTGTGGCACAATAGAATCATACGCAACACTTCCATCCGGATTATAGATTGCCGGACAGTCAAACAAACGTCCAAAACCACCTAAGAAATAACATCCACCGGAAATAATGATCGCAAAGAATGTAGAAATGATCGTTCCGGTCTTAACCGCTTTCTCATCCTTGATCGCATAAAACTTGTGCACCATCTGCGGCAGTCCCCATGTTCCAAGAGAAGTTAATATAACAACGCCTAACAGATTCAACGGATCCGGTCCAAAGAAACTTGCAAGCAATCCCTGTCCTCCCTGCAATGCAGGTACAGCAACATCATCTGCACTAATCGCTGACAACTCTTTAAGTGCATTTAAAAATCCGCCCTGACCATTTAATACTGCGCCAATGACTGCACAGATACCGATCAGCATGATAATGCCCTGAATAAAATCATTCCACGCCGTTGCCATATAACCGCCAACAATGACATACACACCCGTAAGTAATGCCATCACAATAATACATACTTTGTAATCAATATTAAATGCCATTCCAAACAATCTGGATAATCCATTATAAATAGAAGCCGTATAAGGAACCAGGAATATAAATGCAATAACAGATCCGGCAATCCGTAAGGATTTGGACCGGAAACGGGTTCCAAAGAATTCCGGCATGGTCTTTGCATCTAACCGCTGCGTCATTACACGCGTTCTTCTTCCTAATACAAGCCATGCGAGCAAACTTCCAATAAATGCATTACCAAGTCCGATCCATGTCGATGCCAGACCATATTTCCATCCAAACTGTCCAGCATAACCAACAAACACAACCGAAGAAAAGTACGAAGTTCCAAATGCAAATGCCGTAAGCCATGGGCCAACGCCTCTTCCTCCTAATACAAAATCATTCACGTTTGTGGCATGTTTTCTTGAGTACACACCAACACCAACCATTACTGAAAAAAAGATCAGTAACAATAAAATCTTAATTGCCATTTTCCTATTCTCCCTTTTTGTTTTCTTTTGTAGAAAGAACGGTAAACATTCCATCTACATTTTGCCTATTTAAAGCTTTTATGTTTTAAAGCTTTAACGTCATAAAGTGATTATACGCACTCATCACCTTTCTGTCAAGAAAAAAAGGATATATATATTCCCAATGTTGCAACAAGATTTATCAGCAATATCACCATTGAATTCAACCGGAACCGTAATGTCAGGAAAAAGTCCACAATGTATCCGGCTGCCAGGGCAAGCAAAACGGTTATTCCCTGTACTCCGAGACCATTTCCGATATTCATGCACTGATTGCACAGCGATAACATAATATTGATAAGCAGCCCCGCGATAACCGGTGCGATCCACTGGCTGATCGTCTTAAATATATTCAAATGAATAAATGCATCATACAAATAATAAACGATACTGAAAAATCCGCAAGACACTGCCATGCTGACCACAAACCCAAGCAACGCAAACAGAATGGAAGCAGCGGCCGTTCCTCCCACATTTTCCCCGAAGAAATACCCGATTCCGGCAAGAGTCTTACAAAGAATCGAACCCGGAAGGATGTTGACTACAGATACCAACTGTCCATAAAACTGCTGTTGTGTCACCATATCGCCTTCAATGAAAATACCATCCGCAATTGTCAGATACGCATCCCCTCCACCGAAGGACATCAACACAGACAATCCGCCCTTCAGTACAAACGATACCACATCCGGATACATCAATCCAACAATCAGTGCAACAAATGCAGTCATCCCAAACCACACTGCCAGATCCTGAAACAACGACCGCTTATCAATCTTAAAATCATACCGTGCCATCCGCAGACTGCGGATCAGTCCATAGACCGACAATGCGATCATCACGATCGGCACACCCACGGAACATGCATCCGGAAGGATATGCGTCCCTTTTCCATTTCCCAAAAGAAAAAGGATTCCCAATATTCCACTGATAAGCAAATGTTTCTTTGTATACTCGCCACGCGTATAAAATACAAAGAAAAAGACCAATGCCAGTAATTGTACCGTCGATACCGAAAAAAGCGGAACCTGCTGAATACCAAATATCTGATAGATGTTCTTCCCTCCTACAAGAAGAAACACGACGATCATTACACCAATCGATTTGTACAACTGATCTTTTCCTTTTTCCGATCTTCTCTTATGTACTGAATAAATATATCTGGTCAACAGCAGGATAATAAATGCAGATACTCCGATCGTCAGACATTCGATCACCCGTAAAACACTGTCCTGCGCCATTGAAAATGCACTGAGCATCAATACCGTTCCCAATGCACCCGGCAACGCCATACACAAAGCACCTGATACCATTCCGACAATTCCGAAGTTCCGTCTTCCAAACGAACCGGAAATCTCAACCGGTAATGCACCCGGGGTAATACTTGCTACAATAACATCTTTCTCATACTGTTCCTTTGTATCAATCTTAGCCTTGGTAATTACTTCATCTTCAATGACCGGAATTAAGATACTGCCTCCGCCAAATCCGATGCAGCCGACTTTTATCATAGATGCTAAAAATGAAATAAACTTCCTGTTCATACCTTTACACTCCCCTATCCTGTGTAATCCTTATCTGTATCGATTGTTCCCAATCTCAAATTACCTATATTATAACAAGGTTTATATGTATATACAAGCTTTATTTCATATTTTTCATACTATCTTTATATGAATTAAGTATTTTCAATGGTTTCACACAATATTTTTCAATTCGTACTTCCTTTTTCCCTATCTTTTGTGATCATTCCCTTGTAATATTCTGCTACCAGATTCCGGTATCCCCATTCTTTCATCTGCTCATACCGAATCCGGTAGTTGCCTTTATAATAACGTCCGGTCACACAATAGCGGATACACTGCTGCATATAGACATCTAATTCCTTCAAGCCTTTATCCGTAGTGATATTCGGAAAAAACCATCGGCACCATGTGAACTCCGTTCCTTCTTCTCTGGCAAAAAACTTATAATTCATTGCCTTGATAAAACCCTTTGCCGCTTTATCACCGGACAATCCTTTCTTCCGCTGCCATCGTCTTAATGCTTCTGCTTTCCGCTTCATTTTGTGTTTCATTTTACGGATTGTATGATCTGCAAGATCTACCTTGCCATCCCGGTAGCAGAACCCAAGGAACTCCCACATTTGTCCCGGTTCACATACCATCACCTTATCCGGATTCCGTTCCAACCGGCAATCACGGATCTTTTCATATAATATATCCCGGTATTCCTGCAACTGCTCTTTTGTATCTGCAAATATTAAAATGTCATCCGAATACCGAAAATACAGGATACCCCGTTTTTCAAAATAAGCATCCGTGTCCTTCAGATATACATTTGCAAAAAATGGCGACACCGGAATACCTGCCATGGCTCCCCGTTTTTCCTGCACGGTCTCATACCGTCCATCCTCCACTTTCACAAGTGCCTCATCTGCTGTCAGCAGCCGCTCAAACAAACCGTAAAGTTCTTCATTTCCGTCTTTTAAAAAGGACAATTTCTCCAATAAAATCTGTACATCAATAGAATTAAAATAATTGTGAATATCGACCTTTAAACAATACTTTTGAGCAATTCCCCCGGTTGTCCGGATCCTGTGTATTGCATCCTTTACCCCGTACTCCCTGCGAAAGGCATAACAATTTTTTGAAAATACGCTATCATATTCATACAGACAATATGCTATTATTTTGAGCATCTGATTCATTTCAGGGGGATAAGAATAAATGATCCGCTTTTTGGATGTACCACCCTTATTGATCTCTCTGCGAATCGGCAGCGGAAGTCTCTCTCCTGTATCCCTTAACCTTGCACTCCATTCGATATATCGTTTTTCCTCTATAAAAGAACGCAGCTCTTTTTCTTCTTTCTGCGATAAATGCTGCCGCTCGATCTTATATTGCAAAAACGCATCCCAGACCGCCTTGTTTCCAATCATATTAAATATATTGTTTTCATTTACTATCATATCCTGATCCATTCTAACTTCCTTTTGTGTAAAAAAAAGAAAGAGAAAATGCTTTGAAGGAATTAAAGCGTGCTTAATTCTACCAGACTGAACATATCCCAGCCACCTGCAAGACTTTCCGGCAGATTATAAATAATCCTCCAGAAACAGAAATATGCTTCGTCCTCCACAGGTGCAGCTATGCTGCGTTTCTCTTTCTTTTCTGTCTTATATATGCAAACCTCTATAAATTACAGGCTGCTCTCATTGTAAACCACCCGGCTCATTTCCCGTGGTACAACCCTTGTCACCACAACGATTCATCACACCAGCTCTTTGCGAATTCTCTCTGCCATGTACCCTTCTTCATTCGGAAGATAATCATAGAAATCCAGGATCTTCACCTGATGATCGTTACAGTAAGACCAGACCTCCCGGTTAGCAGCATGGTTATACTGCACATAATCATCCCACAAACGAATGAGCAGAACCCGTCTTCCATCCTGATAAATGCCATAGGAAATATCATCCGGCTCACAATAACAGTGGGAACGACCATGCACATAGATATCCTCACCGAACTCCTGTTCCAACTCACGAAGGGTAACCCGGCGCCGGATCTCATAATCACCGGCTTCCTTAACCACCTTAGTAAGCTTGTCATCAAAAGAACGGTAATCCTGTTCCTGCGTTCTTCCTCCCCAGGTGTCATTGCCACCCGCATTTGTCATGGAAGATACCGCCGAAGTTACACTCCGTACCGCATCTCCAATCTCATTATCCCCATGTACTACTTCCGATAACTTATCGGATACCACATCGCCTAACGCCTGTGCTCCCTTGTTCAACAATTTATCCAAAAATCCCATACATTACCTCCTCCATATAACTTTTGTCAATACAAAATCTTATCTCTCATATCACATCTTAGCCACACAACAAATTGCTTATGCCAACTGTGTCAGTCTCTCTTCGACAGTTGCAAGCATTCCGGTATACTTCTCTAACTTTGCCTTCTCTTCCTCGATCTTCGCTGCCGGTGCCTTACCTACAAAGTTCGGATTGTTAAGCATTCCATTACAACGTTTGATCTCGCCTTCCAGACGCTTCTGCTCTTTCTTCAGACGCTCGATCTCCTTATCAATATCAACCAGCTCTGCAAACGGCATATAGACAACAGCATCATGGATAACGGTAGACACCGCATCATCCGCAATACCGGTCTTATCTGTCTGAACAATCACCTCAGAAGCAAAACCTAAGGTTGCGAAGAATACTTTGGCATCCTCGAAGATATTACGAATCTCTTCCTTTTCAGAAACAACATATACGGTTGCTTTCTTGCTGTTTGGTACATTCATCTCTGCACGCAGATTACGGATTCCTCTTACCGCATCCTTAATCGTGTCAACTGCCTTCTCATCTGCTTCAAAGTTCCATTCCTCCTTGAACTCCGGCCAGCTTGAGATCATAATAGATTCTTCCTCATCCTGAAGTGTGGTGAAGATCTCTTCTGTTACGAATGGCATATATGGATGCAATAATTTCAGTGCATTGATCAAAACGGTCTTAAGTGTCCAAAGAGCAGCTGCCTTTGTCTCGTCCTCATCATTGTAAAGTCTTGGCTTCACCATCTCGATGTACCAGTCACAGAACTCTTCCCAAATGAAATCATATACCTTAGAGGCTGCAATACCAAGCTCAAACTTATCCAAATTCTCTGTCATGTCTTTTGCCAACATATTAACCTTGGATAAAATCCAACGATCTGCCAATGTCAGCGTGTTGAGATCGACATCCTTTACATCTGCCTTCTCAATATTCATCATAATGAAACGGGATGCGTTCCATACCTTATTCGCAAAGTTACGGCTTGCCTCTACACGCTCCCAGTAGAAACGCATATCATTTCCCGGTGCATTACCGGTAATCAAAGTGAAACGAAGCGCATCCGCACCGTACTTGTCAATAACCTCTAATGGATCAATACCGTTACCTAACGACTTACTCATCTTACGACCCTGATCGTCACGAACCAGACCATGGAATAATACGGTGTGGAACGGAAGCTTACCGGTCTGCTCGATCGAAGAGAATACCATACGGATTACCCAGAAGAAAATGATATCATATCCGGTTACCAATACATCCGTTGGGAAGAAATAATCCATCTCCTCTGTCTTCTTTGGCCAGCCAAGTGTTGAGAATGGCCATAATGCAGATGAGAACCAGGTATCCAATGTATCCGGGTCCTGTTTCATATTGCTGCTGCCACATTTCGGACAGGTACATACATTTTCCTTGGAAACAGTGATCTCACCACAATCCTGACAGTAATATGCCGGAATCCGGTGTCCCCACCAAAGCTGTCTGGATACACACCAGTCACGGATATTCTCTAACCAGTTGTAATAGTTCTTATTCATACGCTCCGGAATCAGCTTAAGCTCTCCGTTCTTAACAGCCTCCAAAGCCGGTTTTGCCATCTCTGACATCTTCACAAACCACTGCGGCTTGATCATTGGCTCAACGGTTGTCTTACAACGGTCATGCGTACCTACGCTATGGCTGTGCGGAACCACCTTAACCAGTAAGCCTTCTGCCTCTAAGTCTGCCACCATTGCTTTACGGGCCTCATAACGATCCATACCGGCATACTTGCCACCAAGATTATTGATCGTTGCATCGTCATTTAAGATATTGATCTCCTCTAAGTTGTGACGTTTGCCAACCTCAAAGTCGTTTGGATCATGTGCAGGAGTGATCTTTACACAACCGGTTCCAAATTCTTTATCTACATAAGGATCGGCAATGACCGGAATCTCGCGGTCTGTCAAAGGCAGCTTCAACATCTTACCAATGATATCCTGATATCTCTCATCCTCCGGATTCACAGCAACGGCTGTATCACCAAGTAATGTCTCCGGACGGGTTGTTGCGATCTCTACATATCTTCCTTCTTCTCCAACGATCGGATAATTGATGTGCCAGAAGAAACCATCCTGATCCACATGCTCTACCTCGGCATCGGAAATGGTTGTCTGACATACCGGACACCAGTTGACGATACGGGAACCTTTGTAGATCCAGCCCTTCTCATATAACTTACAGAATACTTCATTTACCGCTTCATTATTGCCTTCATCCATTGTGAAACGTTCTCTGTCCCAGTCAGCAGAAGATCCTAACTTCTTAAGCTGGTTGATAATGCGTCCACCGTACTCTGCCTTCCACTCCCAGGCTTTCTCCAAGAATCCTTCTCTTCCAAGATCCTCTTTGTCGATACCCTGCTTCTTCAATGCATCAATGATCTTCACTTCTGTCGCGATTGCCGCATGGTCTGTTCCCGGCTGCCACAACGCATTATATCCCTGCATTCTCTTATAACGGATCAGAATATCCTGCATGGTATTATCCAATGCATGTCCCATGTGCAACTGTCCTGTAATATTAGGAGGTGGCATCACAATCGTAAATGGCTTCTTGCTTCTGTCCACTTCCGCATGGAAATACTTCTTGTCTAACCAATTCTTGTAGATCCGATCCTCCATCTCGGAAGGATTATAATTCTTCTCCAATTCCTTTGACATGTTCTTGTTCTCCTTTTTTATTATATAGCGGGGTTGCTGACGAAAAAAAGCCCTCACGTACGAACTGTACGTAAGGGCGAATTCGCGGTACCACCTTAATTTGTTACTTGTCTTGTCCGTTAACGGGGACGACGCGGCACAACCTACTATCAGTTCAGTCATGCGGTTCAAAAGCTACCTTCAAAGTCTTCTTCTTGAAATGATCTTCCAGCCGATGAATCATTCTCTCTTGCAAGGAACAACTCCTACTCCTCTTTCTCACAACCTTTAACTGTGTCTAGTTTAAGGGATTATGCGGAAAATGTCAACTTCTAATTATTAGATTGCCTCCAAAGCCTGACTAAGATCTGCGATCAGATCTTCCTTATCTTCCAATCCGCAGGAAATACGGATCAATCCAGCCGGAACACCCGCTGCGATCAACTGTTCCTCGGTCATCTGACGGTGAGTTGAGGTTGCCGGATTCAGGCAACAGGTTCTTGCATCTGCCACATGTGTCTCGATTGCTGCCAGTTTCAGATGCTTCATAAATACTTCAGCCGCTGGTCTGCCACCCTCTAACTCGAAGGATACCACGCCGCAGCCGCCATTTGGCAGATATTTCTGTGCCACTTCATAATATGGATCACTTGGCAATCCGGAATAATTCACCTTCGTTACCTTTGGATGCTTCTCTAAGAATTCAGCCACAGCCTGACCATTCTCCACATGTCTCGGCATTCTGACATGCAAAGACTCCAATCCGAGATTCAATATAAATGCATTCTGCGGCGACTGCATACAGCCAAAGTCACGCATTAACTGCGCGGTACATTTTGTAATAAATGCTCCCTCCATGCCAAATCTCTCTGCATAAGTAATACCATGATAAGAGTCATCCGGTGTACAAAGTCCCGGGAACTTATCTGCATGTGCCATCCAGTCAAACTTACCGGAATCCACGATCACACCACCTAATGCTGCACCATGACCATCCATATATTTTGTAGTCGAATGTGTTACAATATCTGCTCCCCATTCGATTGGTCGGCAATTGACCGGTGTCGGGAACGTATTATCCACGATCAACGGAACGCCATGTGCATGTGCCGCCTTTGCAAACTTCTCAATATCCAATACCGTAAGTGCCGGATTGGCAATCGTCTCGCCAAATACCGCTCTGGTATTATCCTGAAATGCTGCATTTAACTCCTCTTCTGTGCAGTCAGGAGATACAAATGTCACCGTAATTCCCATCTTTGCCATTGTAACGGAGATCAGATTAAAGGTTCCTCCATAAATAGAAGAAGATGCAACAATATGGCTTCCACATTCACAAATATTAAACAGTGCCATAAAGTTTGCTGCCTGTCCGGAAGAAGTAAGCATCGCTGCACTACCACCCTCTAACGCTGCAATCTTCGCTGCAACCATATCATTGGTTGGATTCTGTAAACGCGAATAAAAATATCCTTCTGCCTCTAAGTCGAATAATTTACCCATATCCTCACTTGTGTCATACTTAAATGTTGTGGACTGAATAATCGGAATCTGTCTTGGTTCTCCATTGCCTGGTGTGTAACCCGCCTGCACGCATTTTGTGCTCATCTTGTAATCTGCCATCATTTAATACCTCTCTTATATATATTGGCTCATAGGTTTCTCTGACTTCTGATATCCTATAGACCAGTTCGCCTATAGGAATATAGTAGCACATTCCAACCTAAAAGAAAACCTTATCTGCGGAGTTTTCCACATGTTCCTGTCTTGCCCGGAATCCCTTGCTGAAATGTTCCAAACAACTTGACTTTTCCTTCTATATTGAGTACAATTTACTTTAATTGATAAAAGCGTTAAAGTTTTAAATTTCTAATGTGAATTATACACATTGGACAAAATGATATTATATTGCATAAGGAGAAGGAAAATGCCTATTACAGAGTTACTAGAGCGTAATGCACGGGAATATGCCAATGACATCTGTCTCGTTGAGATCAACCCGGAAGTCAAAGAAGTCCGTCGCGTTACCTGGAAAGAATATGAATTGATGGAACCAAATCCTACAACACATTACCGTCGCGAGATTACATGGCATGTCATGAACGAGAAAGCAAATCGTTTTGCTAACCTCTTACTCAGCCGTGGAATCAAAAAGGGTGACAAAGTAGGTATCTTACTGATGAACTGTTTAGAGTGGCTGCCAATTTACTTTGGTATCTTAAAAACCGGTGCTTTGGCAGTACCATTGAACTTCCGCTACGCTCCGGACGAGATTGAGTATTGTGTAAAATTAGCAGACGTTGACATCCTTGTATTCGGACCGGAATTTATCGGCCGTGTAGAGGAGATTGCCGATAATATCAGTAAGAATCGTCTGTTATTCTACGTCGGAGATAACTGTCCTACATTTGCAGAGGATTATACTTCCATGACTGCAAACTGTTCTTCCTTATCACCGGAGATTCCGTTGACTGATGAAGACGATGCTGCTATCTATTTTTCATCCGGAACAACCGGATTCCCGAAGGCCATCCTGCATAACCATGAGAGCTTAATGCATTCCGCACGGGTAGAGCAGAACCATCACGGACAGACCAAAGACGATGTGTTCTTATGTATCCCGCCTCTCTATCATACCGGAGCGAAGATGCATTGGTTTGGAAGTCTGCTTTCCGGAAGTAAAGCTGTCCTGTTAAAGGGTACCAAGCCGGAATACATCTTAGATGCTGTATCCAAAGAACAATGTACGATCGTATGGCTGTTGGTTCCATGGGCACAGGATATCTTAGAAGCGTTAGACAGCGGACGTGTAAAGTTAGAAGATTACAAGTTAGACCAGTGGCGACTGATGCATATCGGGGCACAGCCTGTTCCACCAAGTCTGATCAAGAAATGGAAGGAATACTTCCCAAATCATCAATATGATACCAATTACGGTTTAAGTGAATCCATCGGACCCGGTTGTGTACATTTAGGTGTCGATAACATTGATAAGGTTGGTGCAATCGGCAAAGCCGGATACGGCTGGGAAGTAAAGATCGTCGATCCAGCGGGCAATACCGTAAAACAGGGAGAAGTTGGCGAACTCTGCGTCAAAGGTCCAGGTGTTATGACCTGTTATTACCATGATAAAAAAGCAACTGCCGAAGTATTAAAGGATGGCTGGTTATTTACCGGAGATATGGCACAGGAGGACGAAGATGGTTTCATCTTCTTAGTAGACCGTAAAAAAGACGTTATCATCAGTGGTGGTGAGAACCTGTATCCGGTACAGATTGAGGACTTTATCCGTACCCACGCAGGCGTTCATGACGTTGCAGTCATCGGTCTCCCGGATAAACGTTTAGGCGAGATTGCCTGTGCAATTATTGAACCAAAGGAGAATATCATTTTAACCGAAGATGAAATTAATGAATTATGTCAGAAGCTGCCTCGTTACAAGAGACCGCGCAAGATCATATTCGCAGATATTCCAAGAAATCCAACCGGCAAGATTGAGAAGCCAAAACTGCGTGAAATGTATGCCGGCGGAAGTGTAGTTGATGCGCAGAATCACGGTTGATCCACTTATAATATAACATATCTATGAATACACAGGAAAAGGGATTGCAATTATGCAATCCCTTTTCCTGTCCCTGTTATACCAAAGAACCTGCCAATGGCAGGTTCTATTGGTAATTCCTTTATTCTTCTGTACTCTCTGTTACTTCAGAAACTTGTTCCGTTGCTTCTACATTTTCTGTATCTGCAGCTTCTGTTGTCTCCTCGTCTATCTCAGAGAATTCCAAATCCTCATCATCAAAGTTGATTGTCTGAAGTTCTGTATCTAACTTAACATTACGGTAACGCTTCATACCGGTTCCTGCCGGAATCAGCTTACCGATCAATACATTCTCTTTCAAACCAATCAGTGGATCAACCTTGCCCTTGATTGCTGCTTCTGTCAGAACCTTCGTTGTCTCCTGGAAGGACGCAGCTGACAAGAATGAATTCGTTGCAAGAGAGGCTTTTGTAATACCAAGCATTACCTGAGTTCCCTTTGCAGGCTCTTTGCCTTCTGCTTCTAATTCTTCATTCTTCTCATTGTAATCCAATACATCAACCAAAGTTCCAGGAAGGTATTCTGTATCTCCGCTATGCTCGATCTTCACTTTCTTAAGCATCTGACGAACAATAACCTCAACGTGCTTATCATTGATATCAACACCCTGATTACGGTATACTTTCTGAACCTCACGGATCATGTAATCCTGTACTGCACGAACACCCTTAATCTTAAGGATATCATGTGGATTAACAGAACCGACTGTCAATTCATCACCGGCTTCTACTACATCACCATCAAATACTTTGATTCTCGCATCATATGGAATAAAGTAAGCTTTTGACTCGCCAGTCTCCTGATTGGTGATAACAACTTCTTTGTTCTCAATCTCTTTCTTTTTATCTTCCTTCTCGCGAACCTGAACAACACCACCAAATTCAGCAATAATTGCAAGTCCCTTTGGTTTACGAGCCTCGAAAAGCTCCTCAACTCTAGGAAGACCCTGTGTGATATCATCACCAGCCACACCACCAGTATGGAACGTTCTCATCGTAAGCTGTGTACCAGGCTCACCAATTGACTGTGCAGCAATAATACCAACAGCCTCACCTACCTGTACCGGTGTACCGGTTGCCATGTTGGCACCGTAACATTTTGCACAGATACCAATGTGTGATTTACAGTTCAGGATTGTACGGATCTTCAATTTGGTGATCTCTTTGCCTTCTGCATCTACACCACGGTTAATGATTGCCTCTGCACGTTTCAAAGTGATCATATGGTTTGCCTTAACGATCAAATTGCCATCTTTGTCATATACAGACTCTGCTGCATAACGACCGGTAATACGATCCTTAAAGCTCTCTATCATTTCACGACCTTCCATAAATGCTTCTACATAAGCACCCGGAATCTCATCCGTACCTTCACAACAATCAATCTCACGAATGATCAGATCCTGTGATACATCAACCAGACGACGTGTCAGGTAACCGGAATCGGCTGTACGAAGAGCCGTATCTGAAAGTCCCTTACGAGCACCATGCGCTGAAATGAAGTACTCCAATACGTCAAGTCCCTCACGGAAGTTTGACTTAATCGGCAACTCGATCGTACGACCGGTTGTATCTGCCATCAATCCACGCATACCGGCTAACTGCTTGATCTGTGCCTCAGAACCACGGGCTCCGGAATCCGCCATCATCTTGATGTTATTGTATTTATCCAAACCATCCAACAGTGCCTTTGTCAACTGCTTATCCGCAGCTTCCCAAGTACGAACAACTGCATTGTAACGCTCTTCCTCTGTAACAAATCCCATCTTGAACTTGTCATTGATCAGACCTACTGTATTCTGAGCATCATCCAGAATCTCTTTCTTAGCAGCAGGCACCGTCATTTCTGAAATAGAAACGGTAAGCGCACCCTTTGTTGAATACTTATAACCAATGCTCTTAACATCATCCAATACTTCTGCTGTCTTTGTTGCACCATGTGTATTGATACATTTGTCAAGAATCTGTTTTAACTGTTTCTTACCAACCAGATAATCAATCTCTAACGCTAACTCATTACCCGGAATTGAACGATCTACAATTCCCAAATCCTGTGGAATAATCTCATTAAATAAGATTCTTCCCAATGTAGACTCAATAATTGTTGTTCCTTCTGTACCATCCGGCATCGTTCCATGCATTCTTACCTTGATCTTAGAATGTAATGTAATCTCCTTATTCTCATAAGCAAGAATTGCCTCATTCTTAGACTTGAAGATCTTGCCTTCACCCTTATCACCCGGCTTATCAATTGTCAGATAGTAAATACCAAGTACCATATCCTGAGAAGGAACGGCAACCGGTGCACCATCAGAAGGTTTCAATAAGTTATTTGGCGACAACAGTAAGAATCTACACTCTGCCTGAGCCTCAACGGAAAGTGGAAGATGGACAGCCATCTGGTCACCATCGAAGTCGGCGTTGAATGCGGTACATACCAATGGATGAAGCTTAATTGCCTTACCTTCTACAAGAATTGGCTCAAATGCCTGAATACCTAATCTATGAAGTGTCGGAGCACGGTTCAACATAACCGGATGTTCTTTGATAACATCCTCTAATACGTCCCAAACCTCTGTCTCTAACTTCTCTACCATCTTCTTAGCAGACTTCACATTATGTGCTAAGCCTCTGGATACTAACTCTTTCATAACAAATGGCTTGAACAACTCAATTGCCATCTCTTTCGGAAGACCGCACTGATAAATCTTAAGTTCCGGTCCAACAACGATAACGGAACGTCCTGAGTAGTCAACACGCTTACCTAACAGGTTCTGACGGAAACGTCCCTGTTTACCCTTTAACATATCAGACAAAGACTTCAATGCTCTGTTACCAGGTCCTGTTACCGGACGACCACGACGACCATTATCGATCAGGGCATCAACTGCTTCCTGTAACATACGCTTCTCATTACGAACAATGATATCCGGTGCGCCCAACTCTAACAAACGGTTCAAACGATTGTTACGGTTGATAATTCTTCTATACAGATCATTTAAGTCAGATGTTGCAAAACGTCCACCATCCAGCTGAACCATCGGACGGATATCCGGTGGGATAACCGGTACCGCATCCAGAATCATCCACTCTGGTTTGTTATCAGAACCTCTAAATGCTTCCACAACCTCTAATCTCTTAATGATCTTAGCACGTTTCTGTCCGGTTGCATCCTTAAGTCCTGCTCTAAGATCAACTGCTTCCTGCTCTAAGTCAATTGACTGTAACAGCTCTTTGACTGCCTCTGCACCCATACCTACACGAAATGTACCATATCCATACTCTTCCTCGGCATCGCGGAATTCTTTTTCAGTCAGAACCTGCTTATAAGCGAGGTTTGTCTCTCCCGGATCTAACACAATGTAAGATGCAAAGTATAACACCTTCTCTAACACTCTTGGTGAGATATCAAGGATCAATCCCATTCTACTTGGGATACCCTTGAAATACCAGATATGAGATACCGGAGCTGCAAGTTCGATATGTCCCATTCTCTCACGTCTTACATTTGCCTTTGTAACCTCAACACCACAACGGTCACAAATAACACCTTTGTAACGAATCTTCTTGTACTTACCACAATGACATTCCCAGTCTTTGCTTGGTCCAAAGATTCTTTCACAGAACAAACCATCCTTTTCAGGTTTCAATGTTCTATAGTTAATTGTCTCAGGCTTTTTTACTTCGCCTCTTGACCATTCTCTAATCTTTTCTGGAGAAGCAAGGCCAATCTTAATCGCATCAAAATTCATCTGTTGTTCTGTTTCCTGATTATTAATCGCTGACATCTATTATTGCTCTCCTTCCATTACTCATCGTAATCATCATTATAATCATCATCATAGCTATCGTCATCGCCTTCTAATTCGAAGTTCTCATCATTTTCATCGACGCCGCTATAACCATGCTCTTTCATCTCGGATTCTTCCTGGTTGTAATCCATATCGCCGAACTTGCGGATATCGTCATTGCCATAATCCACATTCTCGCCAATCTCAACCTCGGTGTTATCCTCGCGTAATACTCTGACATCCAATGCAAGTGACTGGAACTCTTTGAGCAATACCTTAAATGATTCCGGAATTCCCGGTTCAGGAATGTTATCACCCTTGATAATTGCCTCATAAGTCTTCACACGTCCTACTACATCATCGGACTTCACAGTTAAGATCTCCTGTAAGGTATAAGATGCACCATATGCCTCTAATGCCCAAACCTCCATCTCACCGAAACGCTGACCACCGAACTGTGCTTTACCACCAAGTGGCTGCTGGGTTACTAATGAGTAAGGACCGGTTGAACGGGCATGAATCTTATCATCAACCAAATGATGCAGTTTCAGGTAATGCATGTATCCAATCGTAACAGGTGAATCAAATTCCTCACCGGTTCTACCATCACGAAGTGTTACCTTACCGGTACGGTTGATCGGAACACCCTTCCACTCTTCTCTATGATCACGATGCTCATACAGATAATCCATTACTTCATCGGATACCTGTGGACGCCATTTCTTATCAAATACTTCCCACTCTTCATTGACATAATCATTTGCCATCTCAAGAGTTTCCATAATGTCTTCCTCGTTTGCACCATCGAAGACCGGTGTAGAGATCTTAAAGCCTAATGCCTTAGCTGCTAAACCTAAGTGGATCTCCAATACCTGTCCGATATTCATACGGGAAGGCACACCCAACGGATTCAATACGATATCAAGTGGACGACCATTTGGCAGGAATGGCATATCTTCTACCGGAAGAATACGGGAAATTACACCCTTGTTACCATGACGACCAGCCATCTTATCACCAACAGATATCTTTCTCTTCTGCGCAATATATACACGGACAGACTTATTCACTCCCGGTGGAAGCTCATCGCCTGCTTCTCTTGTAAAGATCTTTGTATCCATAACGATACCAAATGCACCATGCGGTACACGCAATGAAGTATCTCTTACTTCTCTTGCCTTCTCACCGAAGATTGCACGAAGCAAACGCTCCTCTGCTGTCAGTTCCGTCTCTCCCTTTGGAGTAACCTTACCAACTAAAATATCACCGGCACGAACCTCAGCACCAATACGAATAATACCATTCTCATCCAGATCTTTTAATACATCCGGACCAAGTCCTGCAAGATCTCTTGTGATCTCCTCAGATCCTAACTTCGTATCTCTTGCCTCACACTCGTACTCTTCAATATGAACGGAAGTATATACATCTTCCTGTACTAATCTTTCACTTAACAATACCGCATCCTCGTAGTTATAACCTTCCCAAGTCATAAATCCGATCAACGGATTCTTACCAAGTGCAATCTCACCACCGGATGTAGAAGCACCATCTGCAATTACATCTCCAGCTTTTACTCTTTCACCCTTTACAACGATCGGTCTCTGGTTCATACAGTTACCCTGATTGCTGCGGGCAAACTTAATAACATGATAGGTGTCTTTTGTACCATCATCGCATTTGATAACGATCTCTTTGCTGGTAGATTTCTCAACCACACCGTCATGCTTGGCAACAATACAAACACCTGAGTCAACTGCTGCCTTTGCCTCCATACCTGTACCAACAATCGGAGACTCTGTCGTAAGAAGCGGTACTGCCTGACGCTGCATGTTAGATCCCATCAGCGCACGGTTCGCATCATCGTTCTGCAAGAACGGAATCATGGATGTCGCTACTGAGAACACCATCTTAGGAGATACGTCCATCAAGTCTGCACGGTTCTTATCGAACTCGGCAGTCTCTTCTCTAAAACGACCGGATACACGAGGATTCTTAAATGTTCCATCCTCATTCAAAGGCTCATTCGCCTGTACCACAACATAATTATCTTCTTCGTCTGCTGTAAGATACACAACCTCATCTGTTACAACCGGATTATCAATATCCGTCTTGTCCAATTTACGATAAGGGGCTTCTACAAATCCATATTCATTAATTCTTGCATATGTTGCAAGAGAGTTGATCAAACCAATGTTTGGACCTTCCGGAGTCTCAATCGGACACATTCTACCATAATGTGTATAATGTACATCTCGCACCTCGAATCCGGCTCTATCACGGGAAAGACCACCAGGTCCTAATGCGGATAAACGTCTCTTATGTGTCAGCTCAGACAACGGGTTGTTCTGATCCATAAACTGTGACAACTGTGAACTTCCAAAGAACTCCTTCACTGCTGCCGTTACCGGTTTGATGTTGATCAAAGACTGTGGTGAAATTGTCTCAATATCCTGCGTTGACATTCTCTCACGAACCACTCTCTCCAAACGGGAAAGTCCGATACGATACTGGTTCTGTAATAACTCGCCAACCGCTCTGATACGACGATTGCCCAAATGGTCAATATCATCGTCTGTTCCAATTCCATACTCAAGATGAATATTATAATTGATAGATGCCAAAATATCCTCTTTGGTAATATGCTTTGGAATCAGGTCGTGAATATCTCTCTTAATGGCACGTTTTAATTCTTCCTCGTCGGTGTACTCTTCCAACAACTGTGCCAATACCGGATAAAATACAGCTTCTGTTACGCCAAGTTCTTCTGTATCAAAATCAACATATTCCTTAATGTCAACCATCATATTAGAAAGAACCTTTACGTTACGGCTCTCTGTCTGGATCATAACATATGGTACTGCTGCATTCTGAATAGCCAGAGCACTCTCTCTTGTAAGTGTATCTCCAGCCTTTGCCAAAATCTCTCCGGTTACCGGACTAACAACATCTTCTGCTAATGTCTGTCCTGCAATTCTATTCTTAAATGAAAGCTTCTTATTAAACTTATAACGTCCAACCTTTGCAAGATCATAACGTCTTGGATCAAAGAACATCGCATTGATCAGGCTCTCTGCGCTCTCTACAGCAAGAGGCTCACCCGGACGAATCTTCTTATATAATTCCAGAAGACCTTCCTCGTAACTCGTAGCGGTATCTTTCTCCATACTCTTTAAGATCTTGATCTCGTCACCGAATAATTCACGAATCTCCTCATTCGTTCCAATACCTAAAGAACGAATCAATACCGTGATCGGTACCTTTCTTGTTCTATCTACACGTACATAGAAAACGTCATTCTGATCCGTTTCGTACTCTAACCACGCACCACGGTTAGGAATAACGGTACAAGAGTATAACTCCTTACCAGTCTTATCATGTCCGATTGCATAATAGATACCAGGAGAACGAACCAACTGACTGACAATAACACGTTCCGCACCATTGATTACAAATGTACCGGTCTCGGTCATTAATGGCAAATCACCCATAAAAATGTCATGCTGATTGATCTCATCTGTTTCCTTATTATGAAGACGTACATTCACTTTTAAAGGAGCTGCATAAGTTGCATCTCTTTCCTTGCATTCCTCAATTGAGTACTTGATATCATCCTCACACAACTGGAAATCAACAAATTCCAGACTAAGCTGACCACTGTAATCTGTGATTGGAGAAATATCTTCGAACACCTCTTTAAGTCCCGCATCTAAGAACCACTGATATGAGTTTTTCTGTACTTCGATCAAATTCGGCATCTCAAGTACTTCTTTCTGTCTGGAATAACTCATACGGATTCCTTTTCCCGCTTTCACAGGACTAATTCTGCTCTTTTCCATTGACGTTTTCACCCCTTGACTTTATTGTTTGTGACCATTGCGGATACCTACCCACAATAATGACATTTTATTATTCTACCACTCCCAATTTCCAGTGTCAACCAATTATTTTGAAAATTTTTAAATTAATAGGTCAAAACATATATGTTGTGGAATATTCGGTATTTTTCTCCCATATCTAGATTTCGTTTTGCCGCAAAGATATCAACTCCATATTTCGTTTTATCATTTTGAACCTCTAAAAAGAGCTAAGACACACCGTTTTGATATGCCCCAGCCCTCTATAACGCACTCATAATATTCGAATTTTCTTTATATTCCGCTCATTAATTCATGAAATAATTCTATGTATTTTTCTTCCACTTCTAAAAATGGAACATACTCCTCCGAAAATATACTTTTCATCACCGGCATATCCCGATCCGGTTTTTCTCCCAACAACTCCGTCAGATCAAAGTACAACATATCATCATCAATCTCCCGTACCAGCCCGCGTTCTTCCTGCGTCAGATCACTTCCAAGATATTTTTCATACAGAATGGTGAGAAAATGATCCTCCAGTTTCTGATAAGATGGCAATGTCTTCTTAAATGGTCTCGGAACATCCGAAAGATACGCCTCCCCCGCATCATGTAGCAGACACGCCAGACATACACGTCTGCTATATCCCCTCGCCATCGCCTCCAAAGCACAATTTACACAATGTTGTCCCACAGAAAAGAAATGCTTAACGTGACCATTTCCCCTGCAAAGCAAAGAAAGCGCATGCGCAATATCTGCAATATGAATATCTGCCGCCTCGGGTTCCATCGGCATAAAATGCGTACCTCCGTACGTCGTTATATAATCCGCCATCGTTTTACTCCTCCATTCTAATTTTCAACATACAATTACAAAGCCCCGAAAGCCACACCTGATAGTACCAGGAAAAATAATAGTTACATTATACATGTCGCTATCTTATAAGTCTATTTTTTTCTTTATCTTCCTATGAAAAATGTCGATATATAATATAGAAGGAAGTGTCTACATTCTAACGTAATTTCAAGGAGGAGATTACCATGAATGACAATACATTTACCCCAATCAAAGCAGTCTTTGCAATCTATGCTATGCCACGTTACACCAGGCAAAAGGAACGTGATAAACAGCAGCGCAACAAGCCGTCAAAAGAATTTGACACGATATTTGAAGATGCTATGAAACCAGACGACACAACAATGGAACCTGTTACAACCGGATGCTATAGTAAGGATGCCAAACATGTCGTTGGAAATGTAAGCCACTTCCAGATAAACCTATAAACGCACCTCATCTGTCAGAAGTGCTAACGCACTTTTACCACACAACAAAAAAAGTGCCACCGGAACAAGCATTCCGGTGACACTTTTTGCCTTCCTGCACCTCGCCTGCTGGCTCGGTGTCGCAGAGTTCGCTTTCCTGCACCTCGCCTGCTGGCTCGGTGTCGCAGAGTTCGCTTTCCTGCACCTCGCCTGCTGGCTCGGTGTCGCGACGTTCGCTTTCCTGCACCTCGCCTGCTGGCTCGGTGTCGCGACGTTCGCCAAATAAAAGTGCTAACGCACTTTTTGTACACATAACAAAAAAGTGCCACCCTGAATGCAAGCATTCCGGTGACACTTTTTATTATGTGTACAAAAGCACTTCGTGCTTTTGCTTGGCTCACTGTTTCGCGCAGATTACTTTAATGTAACCTTAGCTCCTTCAGCCTCTAACTTAGTCTTGATGTCCTCAGCCTCAGCCTTAGCAGCTGCTTCCTTAACTACCTTAGGAGCGCCGTCTACAACTTCCTTAGCTTCCTTAAGACCTAAACCAGTTACCTCACGAACAACCTTGATAACCTTAACTTTGTTTGGTCCAACTTCTGTTAACTCAACATCGAACTCGTCCTTCTCTGCTGCTGCTTCACCAGCTGCTCCGCCTGCTGCTACAACTGCAACACCTGCTGCTGCAGATACGCCGAACTCTTCCTCACAAGCCTTAACTAAATCATTTAACTCTAATACGCTTAACTTCTTGATCTCTTCGATAAATTCCTGAGTAGTCATTATTAATTCCTCCATTATAAAATAATTATTATCGTGTAGCTATACTACATTTGCGACACTTCGTGTCAGTCTCTTATGCTGTCTTCAACAGCCTGCTGTCTGAAACATAAATCTTATGCTTCTGCTGCACCATCCTGCTGCTCTGCAATCTGCTTGATAACTCTTGCAAAGTTTGCGATTGGTGACTGAATACTTCCAAGTAACTTGGAAAGTAACTCTTCTCTTGAAGGGATGCTGGAAATTGCCTTAATTCCTGCCTGGTCATAGTAAGTTCCCTCAATTACACCACACTTAATCTCTAATGCTTCAGCGTCCTTTGCGAACTTAGCAAGAATTCTTGCCGGTGCTGTTGCATCATCCTTAGAGATAGCGATTGCATTTGGTCCTTCCAGATCATCTTTCAAAGACTCAAACTCTGTTCCTTCAATAGCAAACTTAACCATTGTGTTCTTATATACTTTGTAAGCGACACCTGCTTCTCTTAACTCCTTACGAAGTCTGGCATCCTGCTCTACAGTAAGACCACGATAGTCAACGATCACTGCTGACTTTGCGTCCTGAATCTGAGCTTTGATCTCCTCAACGATTGGTTGCTTTAATTCAATCTTTGCCATCGTATTGCGCCTCCTTATAAAACTAATGACTGCGCGACATCGAACCTCTAACCGCTTTTCTAAATATAAGAAAAGCTCTATATCCAAAGACATAGAGCGAAACGTCAAACATACGATTCTTCCTCGGTAGGCGCTGTGCTTACACCAAATGGTACCTACTGTCTTCGGCAGTTCATCATTTGATACTTTACCACACGTATCCGTGTGTGTCAAGTCTATTTTTTGCTGTTTTTCATATAAATGAATATAACGCTTGATTTTATTATGTTTTTTAGTATATATTTATTTTTTCTATTCTAGACATCTCCTATATTGTATGCTATATTTAAAATATCTATATACAGATTACGGAAGTGCTATTTTCAATGGATGGAACAGATAGTGCACTTTCTTATAAACATATTGGAATGTCCAGGGAAGGAGGTAGATGGTATGTTAAATTTGAGCAACGTTTATCACTATTATAGTGGTCAGATTGCTATTCCGAAGCAGAATCTTCGTTCTAATTCTCAGAAAAAAGACGATCTCAAAGCTTTATATCACAACATTGTAAAACAGAATCAGCAGTCACCATTCTATAAGTTTACCTTCTCTAATACTGTGCAGGCTTATACAATCGGCATCAAGGAAGCCGCTATGTCCTTAGAAAGTGACAGTGAATCATTAGGCGGAGCCGATGAACGTTTCAATGAAATGAAAGCTGTCTCCTCCAATGAGGGTGTTCTTTATGCTAATTTACGCGATATTGCCAACGAAGATCTTCCCGACAAGCTTGCCATCACAGTAGACCGGCTTGCAACCAATCAGACAAATGTCGGATCATATCTTCCTAGCGGCGAAAATGCATTCACACCCGGGAATTATACACTTGGCATCGCTGTTGGCAGCAACCAGTATACATTCAACCTAAAGATCACCGCAGACGAAACCAACCAGCAGATTCAGCGTAATCTGGCAGATGCCATCAACAGTAATGACATCGGCATCCGCGCCTCCATTCGCAATAACCGAATGGACGGCACCAGCGCACTGGTATTACGCTCCGAATCCATCGGCACCCCGCGGACAGATGATCTTTACTTTCATTTTGACGAGACCTACATCGAAAATGATATCACAACTGCCTTAGGATTGGATCATGTGGACACAGAGCCATCCGATGCCCATTTCTATATCAATGGTGACGAGCATACCTCCGCAAGCAACCGGATCTCCCTGAATCATGCATTGGATATTGATCTTTTATCCACATCCGACAAGGACGTTACCGTCTATCTTGCACCGGATGAGAATAAGATTTCCGACAAACTGGATAATTTTCTTGCATCCTATAACGATCTGGTAGATATCGCACGGGATGGATTTCACCAAAAAGGTGCCAGCCGCCTCTACCACGATATTACCGGAATTGCCAATCGTCACAGCGCTGCTCTTGCAGAAGCCGGACTTACACTCGATGAGAACGGATATCTCAACCGCTCTGAGGACACGAACAGTTTACAGGTCAAACGGCTATTCGATGAGGATATCTCCGGATTCCGCTCCGATATTCACAAGGTAACACAAAAAATGATCCTGAATCCACTCGATTACATCGACAAGGTTGTTGTCACTTATCCAAATACAAATATTAATTATCCAAATCCGTATATTCCATCGAAGTATTCCGGACTTCTCTTCAACGATTACGCATAACATTCCCTTGCACAGTGTGAACATTCTAAGATAAATGCGAGGACACATGCGGAACACCTATTAGACAGCCGCAAATAAGCGCGATGGAAACAGTGCGAAATTTGTTATCATGAATAACAGTTGTAGGGGTGCAACATGTATCATAAGCAGGCATGTGGAGTACGCCAGCACTTGGCGAGTAATAGATATTTAGACGAACAAAAACAACCCTCATCATTCAAGGTAATATATTACCAATATAGTCAAATGATCAGGGTTGTTTTATTGTGAGTCTTATTATATATTACAAGCCTTAGTGTCTGCTGCGTACGAGCCATAATGCAAATGTGCCTGCGGTGATACTGTTGTAGCTTACAACTGTTGCCGCAACTTAATTATTTCGCACGTCCGTCATCTACACTATACAAGGGAATATTATCTCTGGAAGAGCTGTAAAAGTCCCTCCGGTCGTGCATTCGACTTGATCAGCATCTGTAACGCACTCTGGCTCAATACATTCTGCTGTGTATATTCCGTTATTTCTTCTGCCATATCCGTATCTCTTATTCTGGATACAGCACTTGTCAGGTTCTCATCTGCCGTTTCCAGGTTATTCACTGTATGATCCAAACGATTCTGATATGCACCTAATGCAGACCGGATACCGGAAATCTTTGCAACCGCATCATCTACCCGTTCGATTGCCTCAGACGCATATGCATTGGTATATACATTAATATGATTGATCTCCAACGATTCAGCAGTCGTCTTACTAATGTTAACATTCAGCGTCTGCCCTTCGTTGTTTCCAATCTGAATTACCATCGGTCCTGCAGACAATACCGTAACAGTAGCATCTCCGATTCCGCCTGTCGGACTGTCAAGCTGTGCATCATATACCATCTTAAATCCGTTTTTATCTGTTACCGTAATACGATTCCCATCTGTGTCAATGGTTGCGGTATCCGCAAATCCAATACGTTTTCCATTATCCGTCATAAACTCAGCCTTGGCATCTGTTCCATATACAGTTGGCTGATTGGTTCCTAATAACGCTCTTAAATCATCTGATGTAGCCTTTACAGTGATCGACTGGCTTTTACCACTCTGCTGGCTCACAAGTTCCCCTGTGGTAATATTATAGTCTATTCCAATCTTCGCTGCTGCGTTACGGATCTTCTCGTTTACATCATCGCTGGTATCCCCTTCTTCAACGCGGACTTCTAATCCATTGATCGTTACCGTTCCTGCCTGTTCTTTCGTAATCACAGTTCCGCCGGCAAGCACTGTCAGATTGGTCTTCGCCTGTGTTCCTGTCGCTTTCACAGTTATACCATACTCACCCGGTTCAATATCTCCACCAATCTCTACAATACTAAGTCCGTCTGTATCTACATAACCCTTCTTGTTCAGTTCTCCATTTAACAATTTTCTTCCGTTAAATTCCGTTGATTCTGAAATACGGTCTAACTCTTCCTGCAACTGCCGGATCTCGTCCTGCATGGCATCCCTATCCACTTCCTCGTAGACTTCATTCGCTCCGCGAACCGCAAGTTCACGGATACGTGCCAAAATGGAATGTACTTCATCCAATGCACCCTCTGCAGTCTGTATCAAAGAAATTCCGTCATTTGAGTTATCTACCGCTTTGGACAATCCACGGATCTGCGCTTCCATTCTCTGTGAAATTGCTTTTGCCGCCGGATCATCCGATGACTTATTCACCTTATATCCGGACGAAAGTCTCTGCATTGATTTTGTCAGATTATTATTGATCGCATTCAGGTTATTATTCGCTGTATACGCCAGTGCGTTATGATTCAATCGCATATAAATCACCTCATTCTCTGTCATTCAGCGGTTCAAACATCCATTTTCGCACCGACTGTACAATTTATGATGATATCCTTATCCTCTACATTACTTATCGGCTGCAACCCCCGTGAACTTAACAGCCGTCATCAACTGCTTTGCAACTTTATACAGGCGGCCGGTTGTAACCTCTCCATTCTCCGCCAGACCATATTGTGCCGGTTTGCTTCCGTCAAACCGAAGATCGCGAACCTCCATTCCAATCTTGGCAAACACGGAACGAAATGTAAGTTCATTCGACTCTAATATGTGTTGACCTTCCTCTTTTTCTAATGTAACATACCCTTCTATCTGATCATTTTCAACATGAATAAATGATTCCAGCTTCCCATATCGGGGCGTATCCATTGTTGCCGTGATCTCACCTGCATGTTCACCGTCCTGCAAAAGTGATATTTTCATAATGCTCACTTTGCCATCTACTACTAATGGCACCTGGAATACATCCTGCTCCACCGCTCTCATCGCAATCGGCATTCCGGCATTTAATAATTTTAACGACTGAATATCCATTGCCGTGATCGTACCGTTTTGTTCCTTCGCATGGATCTCCTCCGATAAACCTGCACGGATATTCTCCAATCCATAAAGAACATCCTGTTTTCCTTCCATATGTTCAAGAATGGCAGCCTCTGTCTTTGTCACCTTGTCTTCCGATTCCTTTGACAAACCCTGCTTCATATCCCGGATCATTCCATAAATACCGTCTTTTCCATACATCACCTGATGCGCCGCCAATATATTCGTAACGGTAGATGGCATTTCATTTGCCTGCAGCATCATAGAAACTTCTTCCTCACAATCCAATGCCTGCTGCAAGGTTCTTGCAAGTTCTTCCGAAACCTGTGCGTCAGCCTCCGCTGTATCCCCGGTTCTGACCAATGCATTCAGTTCCTCAAAACTCATATTCCGGTAATCCACCTGCTCCAGATTCTTCAGAACCTGCGGCTTTATATGCCGCAAAATGCTACCCGACAGCGATTGATTATACGCGGTTTCCACCTGCTCTAAGATGCCCTTTGTATCCATATTCACATTTTCGCGTTCACCAAAGGAATCGTCTACTGCGACATTCAATCCTTGTACTTTTCGACTCTTGTCAGCCGCAAATAAATTATGCAGCGTTACATCCTGTCCGTTCCGCACAACTGCACCGATGTCCTTTCCATGCGATTTTTCAATCTTATCAAGCAGCCGATAAATGCCGATAAAACTTTTCCGTTCTTCCTGTGTAATGCCATTGGTCTTATCCAACTGGTATAAGAATTCAGAAAAACGCTGCTCATCCGTAATTCCCCGGATCTCTTTCTGCTGCATGATCTCTTCATTCAATCCATCTATTGTCATATTCAGCGGATTCTTATTCTCACGGATCAGATTCAATACAATCTGTGGTGTCAGCGTCTCAAACATCTGTTGCACTTTTGCATCCGCGGATTTCACACTGACAATATTTTCTTTGGTCATTTCCATCTGATTATATGCTAATATCCGTACCGCGCGCTGGTTTGCCTCATTCCGGTCAAAATCCAGATCTTCCAAAATAGCATCCACATTTTGAAAGGCATCTGTGATCGAATCTCCCATATCTGCTCTCGGTTTTGTCATCATCGTTTCATACGCCTTACCCATCAGTGTTGCCTTCATATGGCTTGCGGTGTCATATAATCCACCCACGGTAACAGCCGGTGTACGAACCATTTCTCCCAATGCATATGCAGGGAGATTCTTCAATCCGTCCGTTTTCGATAACGTCTCCTTCAACAGATCAACGCCATCCGGAATATCATGCAGATCCTGTGAAGAAACCACCTGCTCATAATAATCTGCTTCCTGACTCTTAAGCGCATCAACCACTTTCGATAACGGTTTTGCGTCAATATTGATATCCTGCTTCACCAGACGGGTTGCTGCCTCCATTGTCATCGCCAGCCGGATCTCTTCCAATTGCCGTCTGGCAGTCACTGCTGCCGGATGATTGGAAAACATGGCATTTACCGCACCCGATCCTTCTCCGCTCAACGAAAGACTTGCGCCCTCTGCGCCCGTATTAAATGGTCGCCGGCTTGTCCGCACATTCATGTTGCGCATTGTACTATTATATAAATACGATATCGTAAGCGGCTTTCCCTGTGTTGCTGCTGTATCTACCACACTTGTTGTAATGGACTGTACCTTTTCTACCAACTGGCTTGCTCTCTCTGCTAGCGTACTTCCACTGACTCTGGCATGCTCCGGGGAATTTCCAATCGCAACCTGCTCCTCGATATTTGCCTGTAACTGCGGCTCCTGCAAGCCACGCTGATTCAATGCCTGTACAGACATAAACATCCGAAGCGAATCTACCGTAACCGGAAGTTCATGCTGCAACATAAACTTTGCACCTGCCAGACTTTGTTCTGTCACCGACATCCCCGCAGCCTCCACAACAGCCGTTACCTGTGGATAAATGTCATTCCACACCTGCTGGTCAAGCGGTTTTTCTTGCGCCGGACTATCTGCATTTACACTATTCCGGGCAGTTTCTACATTGGCTATCGTAAAATCCATATCGTTCTGAATCATATAAATCATCTGTTCATCACTGATATGCACTTTTTCCTGTTGTTTTCCCTCGGATGCTGCATCGGCTCTGCCCGGCGAAACCCTTTCCTGTTCCGTATACGGAACATTGACAACATATCCCTCGCTGTTAAGACGACTGGTTCCCGGCCGGTAAGCCGGCTCTCCACCTCCATTTGCATTTGCTGCCGGATCCGTTGCGGCCGGAATCTCCTCTGTCACCGGCATAACACTATCATCCACCGGTTCATTGCCAATCAAATGATTGCGTAATTTTCCAATGGTTTCCTTTACAATATCTCCAAGCTCCTCATTAACTTCTTCCCGATGTTCTCCGGAACGAATTGTGATGACCATTCCCATCAGATCAGACAACGCTGCATTACTGACATCAATCTGCATCATGCGAAGCTTTGCAATTTCATCCGCAGTTAAATTTCGCAGGATCTCTTTCTGGTTCTCTTTTGCTTTTTCCTCATCTAATGCACCGTCTAAGTTATCCTTGATCATATCGGAAATCTGTTCCGTGTTCTGCATCACCTGCGCACTGGTTGCTGCTCCCAAATTCGCCGCCTGACCCTGCTGCTGTATACCAACTACTTTCAACGATACTTTGGAAACATCTGCCTGTTGTATTTTCAAATAAATGGTATCTCCCGGCTGTGCATTCTTTAACTCCTCGGTCGCCTTGGTCTGCAACTGAATCCCATTCAGATCCAAAACCGGATTCTCTCCGCCTTTGACCAGCCTGCACGCCAACAGATCTCCAATCTGATTATTCCCCAATATACTTTGCCCTTTATTTCCGGTTTCTGTATTCCCTGCTGCTATATTACCAGCCTGCGCATTGCCAAATGCAGTCCGGTTCTGATTGTTTCCGCTAATCTGATAATTCATGCCATCACCTCGTTCTGTCACTGTACTATAATCTCATCTTTCCTTACGAACAAATATACACCGTCTCATAATACATATTTCGGATATTTTCTTCAAATTCTGAATACTGTGCTCACGAATGGCACATGCTCCGAAATAAAAAAAGAAGTCATATGTGTCTGCCTTGTATCGTTTGAGCAGGCTGCATAAATAAAAACATGCCGGCGTACCATAAAGGCTCAACATATATGACTTTCTCTATATCTCTTTGCATGTGTTCCCCACACGTCTTCCAAAATTCCTATACTGTGCAGGGGGTTATTTTGTGATCTTCTTTGCCTGCTCCTGCTTTTTCTTCTCCTGCGCTTTCGCAGCCTTTCTTGCTTCCTTTTCCTTTTCTTCCTTTGCATATTCGTTCTGAAGCTCTCTCTGTTTCTTCCGCATCTTTGCTCCAAAACTCTTCTTCTTTGGCTCCTCGGCTGCTTTCTTCTTACCGCGCACGCTCTTGATCTCTGTAATATAGATACCACTTACCATTGCTTTTACTTCGCATTTGGTTGGAAGATCATCAAAAATACCGTCATCACAGATCAAATTCAATGTCTGCGGACCAACCTTTGCCTTTACAATCGGCATCTTTGCATTACGGAAACGCTTTGGTGTCTGTTCCATAACAACCTTTGGAAGTCCTGCATCTTTTAACTTCATCATCTTCTTATCAATGATCAGCATAGAAGTCTGCTGCGCAGCCGCCTGCATTTCTTCCTTCTGTGCCATCTGTTTCTTCTGCATCTTGTTACCTACAAAATACAAAACTACTAAAATACCGATCAATACGGCAATCACAATCAATGTAATAACTAATGGACTCATATATTATCCTCCTTGTCATAGTCCGGCATCAATTGCCTGTCTCTTGTTTCATAGTATCTGCTATGATCTGCTGTACATACGCACCTGCATGTTTCCGCTGCTCTTTGGGCAGATCTTTCATATAAAAAGGTTCTCCGTAGACAACCGTAACATTACCACTCCGAATATCAAAACCCGGTCTTGCCTCTAACAAACCATCTGTACCGATCAACGTTACCGGAACCACCGGACAAGCCGCTTTCTCTGCCATCTTCAGACTTCCCTCTTTGAATGGCAGCATTTCCGCCTGTTGGTTTCTGGTTCCTTCGGGACAGATTACCATAGAATGTCCACTCTTAATCTGTTCCGCACCTTTCCTGATCATCTCCACTCCTGATCTTAAATCATTTCGATCTAAGAAAACACAGCAAATGTTACGCATCCACCAATTCAGCAGCGGGAACTTGTCCATCTCTGCTTTTGCCACAAAACCCGGTCGCTTTGTACTTGTCGTATGCAATACCAGAATATCAAAATAACTTCGATGATTGGAAACAAACAGCACCGGATCATCCGGAATATTCTCCAATCCTTTTACCGTGATATGCACCCCTGCCTGGAATAACTCCCAGCGAAATGCCCAATATACAATAGCATTCCCTATCCGGAACCGCAATTCTTTATTAAATTGTCCAATCAGCAAAAGTATGAAATGCACCGGTATCATTAATACCAGAAACAAAAACAAAAATGCCAGTACAAGTACACTTCTCATTCCTAACTCCTTATCCGGATATTCTCACCTATCTGCCATATAACTTGGCAGTTTCATACAATCTTTGTTCTAACTGTTCATTCATATCCTCCATGCGGAATCTCCATGCCCAGTTTCCTTCCCCGACACCCGGTGTATTCATTCTTGCCCAGGAGTCTAAACATAACACATCCTGCATTGGTACAATTGCCATATTGGCAACAGAAGAGAAGCAGGCACGGATCAATGTCCAGCACACGTCTCCGCCGTCTGTGTTATAATATCTTCTCAATTTATCACGCGACTGTTCATAACATTTCTGATACCAGCCAAGTGTTGTATCATTATCATGTGTTCCTGTATAACACACACAGTTACGGATAAAATTATGCGGAAGAAAACTATTCTCATCCGGATTCTCAAATCCAAACTGCAAAATCTTCATACCCGGAAGTCCAAACTTATCACGCAGATCAACAACTGACTGATCGATCTCACCCAGATCTTCCGCAATAATCGGCATATGATAACCAAGTGTCGCCTCTAACTGTGTGAAGAAATTCACACCCGGAGCCTTCATCCATTTACCGTTCACAGCGGTCTCTTCTCCATAAGGAATTGCCCAATATTTATCAAACCCTCTGAAATGGTCAATCCGAAGGAAATCAGCCAGCTTCAGCTGATGACGGATTCTCTTAAACCACCACTCATAACCGGTCTTGGTATGCTCGCTCCATTTGTAAAGCGGATTGCCCCAAAGCTGTCCGGTTGCTGAGAAATAATCCGGCGGTACACCTGCCACAGTCTTCGGATACCCCTTCGAATCAAGATCAAATAACTTTTTGTTGCACCATACATCCACGCTATCCCAGGCTACAAAAATCGGAATATCACCAACAACCTTAATGCCCTTGTCATTTGCATATTGCTTCAAAGCTGTCCACTGTCTATAGAACAGGAATTGGATAAACCGGTAATATTCTACTTCCGTTGCAAGTTTGCTCATCCAGTCTGCCTTCTGCTTTGCAGTCGGGTTCTTCAATGAATCCTCCCACATATACCATGGCGCACCCTGGAAATAATCTTTGCCTGCCATAAACAGTGCATAATCATCCAGCCAGTCTGAAGTCTTGCAGAATGCATCATACTCTGCCGCAAATTCCTCACTTGTAGAATAAGCATCATGGATATCCGGATCCTGATAACGCTCATATGCCTTCTTCAGCAATCCGGTCTTAAATTCAATCGCCTTACCATACTCAACCTTGCATGGATCCCACTGTGGCATCTCATAAAAATCCTCATCCCATAAAAGACCTGCCTGACGAAGATCATCGACACTGATAATCAACGGCTGTCCGGCAAAGGATGAAAATGGTTGATATGGTGAATCACCAAAACCGGTATGGCCAAGCGGCAACACCTGCCAGAGATTCAATCCTGATTTCTCCAAAAAATCTATAAATGCATATGCTCCCGGTCCCAAATCTCCAATTCCATAGGATCCCGGAAACGATGTCGGATGTGCAAGTATTCCTGCATACTTGTCGTAATCCAAACCCAAACCTGAACTATCTACCATGATATGATTCCTCCACACTCATTGTATCTCTCTTACAGAAGATGTTCTATATGTATCATTTGATCACTTCTATCAATTCCGCTGATCATTCAGCATCAGCACCACAAAATAATATTATACTTGGAATTGTTCGAAAGTACAAGAGAAAATACTGATACTTTCCTATAAAATGAAAAAGAGTCGCCGAACCGTGGCATTCCACTTCGACGACTCATCTTATTTTACTATATAGCTATGACTGACTCCAGCCCGCCATGCATAAAAGATCTTATTTCTCTTTTTTCATTCTCTCCAGAAGGACTTTTCTCTGCTCCTCGAAGCCCGGCTTACCAAGCAATGCGAACATGTTCTTCTTGTAGCTCTCTACACCCGGCTGGTTGAATGGATTAACTCCTAATACATATCCGGATACACCGCAGGCAAACTCGAAGAAGTAGAATAACTCACCTAAGTTAAACTCTGACATGTAAGGAACTGTGATCATAAGATTCGGAATCTCGCCATCTACATGGGCAAGAACGGTACCGTTCATAGCCTGCTTGTTGATATAATCCACTGTTCTTCCTGCAAGATAGTTTAATCCATCTAAATCATCATCTTCCTGCTCCATAATGATCTTACGTCTTGGAGAACCGATGTTGACAACAGTCTCGATATGATTCTTCGTACCATCCTGAATAAACTGTCCAAGTGAGTGTAAGTCTGTTGTAAAGTCGCAGGCTGTTGGGTAAATACCCTTACCATCTTTACCTTCTGACTCTCCAAACAACTGCTTCCACCACTCACCGATATAGTGAACAGATGGTGTATAATTTGCAAGAATCTCCATTGTCTTACCCTTCTCACGAAGAATATTACGAAGTGCTGCATATTGTAACGCATCATTATGTTCAAAATCAGCCTCTAAGCAGGTCTGTCTTGCAGTTGCTGCACCTACCATTAACTGCTTAATATCTGCACCACTGACAGCGATTGGAAGTAAGCCTACTGCTGTAAGTACAGAGAATCTTCCTCCGACATCATCCGGTACAACAAATGTCTCAAATCCTTCTTCATCTGCTAATTTCTTCAATGCACCCTTCTCTTTGTCAGTTGTTGCATAAATTCTCTTAGCAGCTTCCTTCTCTCCATACTTCTCAACCAATAATTTACGGAATAAACGGAAAGCAATTGCAGGCTCCGTTGTTGTTCCGGACTTAGAAATAATATTGATAGAGAAATCTCTGTCTCCAACTACCTCTAACAAATGCTCTAAGTATGTTGAGCTGATATTATTACCACAGAAATAGATCTCAGGACAACCCTGTCTCATATCTTTGTCGATCACATTGTAAAATGTATGACGCAATGCTTCAATTGCAGCTCTTGCTCCTAAATAAGAACCACCGATACCAATTACTAACAAAATATCGGAATCGCTCTGGATCTTCTTTGCTGCTGCCTTAATGCGATTAAACTCTTCCTTATCATAATTCACCGGAAGATCGATCCAGCCAAGGAAATCATTTCCTTCACCGGTTCTTTCTAAAAGCGTCTTCTTTGCTTCTAAAACTCTGTCTTTCATAGCTACGATATCACTCTCATCTACCATGAACATCGCATTGCTATAGTCGAAACTAATGCTCTCTGCCATCTTCTTGCTCTCCTTTGTTTGTATTTACACGGGGTACCATAATACCCATGCCTCTTTTTCCCTCAAAACCACCCTATATTTTAGCAAACTCATCATAAAATAGCAACAATTTATTAGGCACATTGTTATTTTCATCATTTTTGTGATTTTTATTCGTCTCCTTTATGCACTTATGCCGATAAGCATTTATTCTGTAACCAGATCATATAACGTTCCAAACGAATATCCCTCTTTTTTCAGATTCGTGATCACAGCCTTTAATGCATCATGATTTGCCTTTGATACATTATGAAGCAGCGGAATCGCTCCCGGATGATAATACTTGTTAAAGTGTTCGATCACATGCTCTGGCGTTGGCTGATTATTTACATCATAATCCAAATAAGCCATTGACCAGAAAATGGTCGTATATCCAAGATCCTTCGCCATTTGCAACGTCCGTTTACTATATTCTCCCCGCGGCGGACGGAAGAACAGATCCATCTCATATCCGGTCGCTTCTTTCATATAAGTCTCACACGTCAGCAGTTCCTTTTGTTGTTCCTCTATGGACTTCGAAGGCATAGATGGGTGCGTGACGGTATGATTACACACCAGATGTCCTTCCTCTTTCATTCGTTTTGTCAATTCAATATTATCCCGGATAAATGTCTGCGTAACAAAAAAAGCAGCGGGCACCCCTTCCTCTTTCAAAGTATCCAGAATATCCGCTGTGTATCCATTTTCATAGCCACAATCAAATGTAATATATATTCTCTTTTCCTGCACCGGAACCGTATAATATGCATTGTACTCCGTAATATCATAGTCTTCCTGACATCCGGATGTCTCATGGTTATCATTCCTCTTAAACCACCACGCATATAATGTATTGTCAATACTGTTATAATCGGTATCTTTTACAATTACCCGTTCCGTTTGCTGTTGCTCTTGTGTACCGCTTTCCGTCCCTGCATTCTTTTCTTTTGTCGATTCCGTCCCAGCCTTCCCATTCTGATTCCATCCACCATTCTTCTTCCAGGTATATCCACCGGACACGATCAATGCAATCGCAACAATTCCGGCAATACATGCTATCTTCTTGCGTGTTTTCTTCATCCTGTTTCCTGCCATTTATGACATCCGTTTTTCTATCATTATATTGCTATTTGCAAATTTTAGAACCTCCCATAATTATTACACCCTGCATACCGCTTACGCCAGAAAACTCTGCACAAATTCCTCTAACAATTCAATATCCGACGGTTCCATATTCTCATCTGCAACCGCAACCTCATCCTGTAACTCTTCATTCTTCCCACTATCCAGTGTACTATCTGTCTGCGAAACGCGTTGAGAAACAATGGCACCCTCTATGTTCTGCCCCATCTTCTCATCATCTGCAGTCTGACGTTTCCCCATTTCCCGGAGCAGCCGTTTCAGCATTTCCATATCTTCTTCCGTATCTTCCTCGCCTTTATACGTTTCCTGCAGTTTCTCCTGTTCTGCTTCTCTCTTTTCTTTTCGCCCTTTCTTCTTCTCCTCTTCCAGGATCACATTTTTGATCTCTTTATTCTTTACCGAGCCATCCATAAATGCTGCTTCCATATCTGCATCCAGCATTTTCAACTGCTTATTTTCCACCAACGATCTCATGAGACGATTGGTCAAATAATTTTCCAGATAATCAACCAACTGTATATGTATCTGCTGTCTCTTATTATGTACGGCACATAAATGATAAAAGACAAACTCACATACACAAATAGCGCCATATGCAAATCCAATCTCCACAAAAAGCGCTTTGGGTTGTCCCGTCCAATATCCATAAAAAAGTTCTCCTCCCGCCAATAATGTTGCAAGTCCAACACTAAGAAAAGGAGCTTTCTCCCAGGATGAATAAGAAACACCCAGAAAACGCATTTTCAGTAAATACTTATCTACATATGCCGCTATATTCCGCACCTGATAATCCATTCCGTAAATGGTTTCGAATTGATTCTTCAGGTTCAACAATAATTTCTTCTTTGTCGTCTTCATATTCGACGACGCTTTTACATATCCTTTCAAGGATAATGTCATTATCCACTGTAACAAAATGCTGAGTACACCAAACAGTACAATACTGCACATAAATAAGTGATTCATAATAAATGTTGTAATCATAGTATCCCTTCCTGTCATTCCCGGCGTCATTGGACAACCTTTTTTCTATCTTTCAGTTTACATAGGGATATCTATGAACTCAATAGCATTTGTTCGTATTATTCTTCACTGTTTGTGGAAAATCATGCATTATTCTATATAATTATTCTCCATTCGACAGGATTCGGTTATGCCAGTTCATTGATCAGCTTCATGATCGTACCGATCGAGTCGGACATTTCACTGTCTTCCATTGCCTGTATATACTGCTCTTTGTGTGCAGCCACATCCCGGATCGCATTCAACAGAGATGCTTTGCTCAATTCTTCTTCCTCTATTACATAAGAAAAACCATTCTTTTTAAAGGATTTGGCATTAAGTATCTGATCGCCACGGCTTGCCGCTTTCGAAAGCGGAATTAAAATATTCGGTTTCTTCAATGCAAGCAATTCACAGATCGCATTTGCTCCGGCTCTCGAAATGACCAGATCACACAGTGCAAACAGGTCACGTAGTTCCTTGGATATATATTCAAACTGTACATATCCCTTCTTATCCCGAAGCGATTCATCCAGATGACCCTTTCCACAAAGATGTATCACCTGAAACTTCGGCAGGATCTCATCCAAGCTCTCCCGGACAGCATTATTGATCACTACACTACCACTGCTTCCGCCAATGATCAGAATGGTTGGTTTGTCTGCATCCAATCCGCAGAATTCAGCCGCACGTTCTCTGCTGCCCTCAAATAATTCCCGCCGGATCGGCGTTCCGGTAAGAACTGCCTTTCCTTCCGGAAGCAGATCAAATGTCTCACGGAAATTACAACATACTTTACTTGCAGACGGAATACAGATCTTATTGGCCAACCCCGGTGTCATATCTGACTCATGTATGATTGCCGGGATATGGTTCTTCTTCGCTGCCAGCACAACCGGTACTGTTACAAAACCACCCTTGGAAAACACAACATCCGGTTTAATCTTCTTCAGAATGCGATTCGCTTCACCAAATCCTTTTATGACACGAAACGGATCCGAAAAATTCTTAACATCAAAATACCTTCTTAACTTGCCGGATGATATCCCATAATACGGAATTCCCATATCCTCTATCAGCTTTTTCTCAATTCCATTATAAGAACCGATATAGGAAACCTCAAATCCTGCCTCTTTCAAACTTGGCAGCAACGCAATATTAGGGGTAACATGTCCCGCAGTTCCCCCTCCGGTTAAAACAATCTTCTTCATGTCAGACTCCTTTATTCATTGATTGCCTGCTTCAACGCCTTTGCAAGCTGATCCGGACAGGATGTACCCTTAAAACCACACTGGATTCCTTCCATACGTGCGATTGCATCATGAACATCCATACCTTCTACTAAACGGGCAACCCCCTGTGTATTTCCGTTGCATCCTCCGTAAAATTTCACATTGGTTACCTTATTATCTACGATATCAAAATCAATCTTCTGGGAACAAACGCCCTGTGTCTTATATGTCATTATTATGCCCTCTTTTCTGTATATTTTAATATAATATATCGCATTGATTATAACAAAAGGCTATACAAATGTATAGCCCTTCTCCTTACTCTTCAGTTGTCTGTTACTCAGACTGAACACCACCATAAAGCTGCTGTAAAATAATCTTACGAACCTCCTTATTCTGCTCTACGTGCTGTCCATCTTCAATGTTCATCTTAACACCATCTAAGTATGGATATATCTCAACACTGTTGCCTGTAATCTTGAATTCGAACTTCACTTCACAACTGGTATAAAGCTTACCCTTGTAATCTGTGTAGTCCTTCATATTCACACTGGCGCCATTGCCCATATAAATAACATACTCTACACCAGGCTCTTCTTCTCTTGTCTCATATACCCAGCAGGACATTCCGGTATTCTTCTCCAAAACCGTCTTATAAGTCTGTCCATCCACACCCTCTACTGCAAGATTCTGAACCTGCTGGATTCTCGTCTTAGCTTCACTGTTCACGATCGGCTGAACAAATGACTTGATGAAGTTCTGCGGATATTCCGGCAATACATAATATATGCCAAACAATACGGCTCCAATAATTACAATCCATAGCAACGTTTTCAAAAAATTCTTCATGATAATTCCTCCTATATAATAGCATTTTTATTCTAACCGTCTCTCCCAAAACGTTAAAATAACTCTTTTTCCAGCTGAAATAGGAATTCTTCCAAAAGTTTCATCCGTCGATCATATTCAATTCTTGCCGCCTCCGTCTTGCAACGGCGGATCTTCGGCTTATTTCCTCTGAAATAATTCTTAATACGATAATATGCTTTCTTATAGTTTGCCTTATCCTCACAGGCTGTAGCCATAGAATCCCAAAGGATGCTCACCGCACCTACCTCATCTAACAGATCCGCATCCATTACAACCTGACATTCTATGGATAAATCCTCTGTTGTATCCTTGTTGTCGTGAATCCGGATAATCTCTCCGATCCGACCTATCTTCTCCGGTTCCATTCCAAGACTATCTAAGTACTCTACCGCAATCTCTGCGCCAACTTCTCCATGATTACGTCCTTCTTCCCAACCGACATCATGCAACAGTGCTGCTAATGCTATTATGTCAAGGTCACCCCCTACCTTGGCCTGTAGCTTAATCGCCCAGCGATATACTCTCATGGTATGTTCAAACCGGTCACGGAATGGATAGTTCGGCGGTCTTCCGTTATCAGCAATCTGTTCTCTCACAAATTCAATTACATTTGCATAGTTCATGCTTCCCGCTCCCATTCGTAAAATTCTAGTAACCGTCATGTTTATAAAAACAGACTTTCCACCTAGTTTAAATGCTATTTCTTATTTTAACATTATTTATTCAAATATTCCACAACTAATAAAAAAAAATCATACAAATAAATTTATATGATTTTACCAATAAGATGAAAAACAACTCACAAACTTACACATATATCATTCTATACCATGCGGTCTGCTTTGTGAATCACTCCTGATCAGTTACCGAAGCAGTTAACTCAGTTCAGGCACCCTTGCGGCACATGAAAGATCCTACTTAGTGCTGCTTCGTTCCCGACCTGACACGGTTCATAGGTTTCCATTGCGCAAGACCCATACGTCAACGCCACTTACTACGGCCAGCATCAGAAACAACTCCCGAGGCAGACCAACACCCCTGCTGTAGCGGATTGCAGGTACAGGGCACCGCTAACACCCCGGCTGCATGGATAATTGAAAGTATACTAAACTTTTCTTTATCTGTCAAACGCTTTTCCCTTTGTTTTGACGCAATTCCCGAAAGAAATCCGACAACATGGCAGAACATTCTTCCTCTAATACCCCATGTTCAAATTCCACCTGATGATTAAATGCCGGAATCTGAAACAGATTAAGCACAGAACCCGCACAGCCCGCTTTCTTATTCATTGCTCCAACAACAACCCTCGGAATCCTTGCCTGCACAATTGCCCCGGCACACATCTGACACGGTTCTAATGTAATATACATGGTACACTCCTCTAACCGCCAGTCACCGAACTTCTTCGATGCCTTCTCAATCGCTAATAACTCTGCATGTGCCAATGTCGTTTTCTTCGCATTTCTCTTGTTATATCCTCTTGCAATGATCTTGTCATCCTTCACGATCACACAACCGATCGGAACATCCCCGGCTAACGCAGCCTTCTTTGCCTGCCGGATTGCCTCTTTCATAAACTTCTCATCATTATTCACTGTCATTCTCCTCACAAATATGTTAGAGTAAATGTAACGCACGGTACACATTTAAGCGAAATATGTGTACCATCAAAATAAGTGTATTATAACATATTTGTGAGGAGAATGGATATGGCATTTATGATGGAAACGGATCGTCTTATATTGCAGGTGGAGAAGGAAGACATTGCAGACCAATTGTTGGATTTTTATATACGAAACCAAAAACAGTTTGAACGTTTTGAACCGACCAGACCGAACAATTTTTATACGTTAGCATACCAGAAGGCAAGTTTGCGATATGAATATAATGAGATTATGCATGGAAAGTGTCTGCGCTACTATTTATATGCAAAAGAGCAGCCGGATGTGTTGATCGGTTCCGTGAATTTTTCTAATTTTGTGCATGATCCATTCTCCCATACCTCAATCGGCTACAAACTTGACCACGCCGCCCAGAAAAAGGGATATGCCTACGAAGCATGCACGGCAGCCATCCCTGTTATATTTCATGATTATAAGATACACCGGATAGAAGCCCGTGTAGCTCCCGACAACGATCCTTCTATCCGATTATTAGAGCGATTACATTTTTCTTTTGAAGGGATTGAATATCAGGGAATTCAGATTCAGGGTACCTACAAAGATCACTACAGATATGGGCTGATCTCCACGATCCAGTAACCAAACTCTCCTGTCTTTATCCCTGTCTTCTTCACCGGTATAAACTGTTCAAATCCAAACATATTAGCAAGATATTTTTCACGATTGGAATATACGCCCGGCACTCCTATGATCGGATGTGCTGCACCGTCCCCGAATCGCATTTTACCAAGCAACAGATATTGATAGGTGTAAAAACCGTGCGTCAGAAAACTGTTTACCCCTAATTTCCAATTTCTCATATCCAGCTTTCCGATATCCTTCGGATGAATCCTCACACAATCAAACAATTCCGTTGCACCATACATTGGAAGTTTCGGATATTCCTGCAACATTTTCTCAAAAGCATCCACCTGTTCCTGTTTCTCCATATGCTTCTTATGATATGGACAGTTTTCACATTTCTCATAAAATGATTCTTTCTGCACCGCCTTCATATCTGGCACTGCCTGTGTCTGCGCCTTCATATCCGGCGGTGCCTGTGTCTGCTGCAAAGAAGATTCCTGTTCCACATCCGGTTGTGCAATTACCTTGAGCGAACTTGGCTGCTCTCTTTTTTCTTTCAACACAAGCGCGTAATCTCTCCGATCCTTGTCCCGAAAATCCCCAATAAAATAATGGTTTTCATTATATACAACCGCCACACCATCAAAGGTATAAAGATCTCTGCCTGTATCAAACAGCTTCTGCCATTCCGTCCGGTTCAGATACGTTAATATTCCATTTCTGCTTTCTATGTCATCTACCTTAACCGCAGCTAAATGATCCCCCGCCTCATGATAAAAATAAAGCGACGCTTCCTTATATGGTAGTCCGGGTGTCTCCTGAATATTAATAATAATCTTCACTTTATCTCCCCGGATCTCCAATTTTAGAAACCCCGCTGTGGAACCAACCGTTCCGTTGTGATACTGGTAAAAATATGTAATTTTTCTCTTAAAATTTAACACTTGTCCACACTCCCTTTTGAATTCATTCTATGCGGGAATGCGGAAATATATACCATTAAAATCCATGAATGTAATATTTTATTGCATTTACATGTTCTCTTGCAACACATCACTCAATGTTGCAAACTGCTCTAAAGTTAATGCCTCGCCCCGGATCGTTGGAGAAAGCCCCAATTGTCCTAATGCATCCACAACCTGTTCTTTGGTCACCGGAATACCACCATTTACCAGACTGTTCTGTAATGTCTTTCTTCTCTGGTTAAAGGATGCCCGGATAATGGAAAATAAAAACTTCTCGTCTTTTACCTGTACCGGTGGATTCTGCCAACGGTTCAAACGGATCACCGCAGAACCAACATTTGGTCTTGGAATAAAACAATTCGGCGGTACGTTTGCCGCGATATATGGCTCCGCATAAAACTGAACCGCAAGCGATAATGCACCGTAATCTTTTGTTCCCGGCTGTGCCTGCATCCTCTGTGCAACTTCTTTTTGCACCATAACCGTAATATTATCTAACGGAACATGACTTTCGAATAAGCCCATAATGATCGGAGTTGTAATGTAATATGGCAGATTTGCCACTACCTTGATCGGTCTTCCCCCGTTCTTCTCGTTGACAAGTGCTGCAATATCCACCTTCAGAATATCCTCATTGATCAATGTGATATTGTTATACTCTGCCAGCGTTTCCTGCAAGATCGGTATCAGTGTCTTATCAATCTCCACTGCGATCACTTCTTTTGCTGTCTCTGCAAGATACTGCGTCATCGTACCAAATCCCGGTCCAACCTCCAATACCACATCATCAGCAGTCACACCTGCCGCCGAAATGATCTTGGAAAGGACATGCTCATCGATCAGAAAATTCTGTCCGAATTTCTTCTGAAATGCAAAGTTGTATTTTTTGATTGTTTCTATCGTAACCTGTGGATTACTTAATTTCTCCATATATGCTCCCTGTTTACTCTACTACCATTTTACATGCTAATGCCAGTTTATTCAAAAACGGAATAAAATCCGTCTCCAGACAATCCGCTACCACTTCGGAATCTCCATCACTCAAAGACATTCCCAGATTCTTTACCGCCGTTACCATCGCTTTTCTGTCGATGTAACTGCTCCGCTCATTGATCACAGCCGCACATTGATTATAGACCTCTATCTCCCAGTTGATCCCGGTTATGACCTCATTTAAAAAATCAGATGTATCCTCTAATTTACTTCCACGTAATTCCTTGATCAGCATCTGCAAAGCCGGTATCAGATCGTCACTGTAAGAGATTAGTTCTTTCATAATATTATGTTGTAATTGTTCTCTCTCATCCATACTATTTCTTCCTCCTCTCCAATAACCGTCTGCGGATCTCTCCGGATTCTTCTTTCATACCGAAATAACTTGCACCCGGATTATGTAACAACAACTGTCCGGAATGTTCTTCCATTCGTTTCTTTAAATTCTCGCTTGCATTGGTAAGTTCTGCAAGAGAACGCTCGATCCGTTCCTTTCTCGCAGCCGCCGTCTCCTGTCGTTTCTCCTTACGCTCCGCAGCCTGCTCTTCCCTGCGCTGCTGACGTTCGGCTGTCTCTTTTTCCCATTGCTGTTGTCTGACTGCCATCTGTTCCTTTGACTCTGCAACCGATTCTGCAATCCGTTCCCGGGTCTCACTAACGGTCTCGGCAAACTTCTCTTTCCTCTCATCCAGCGATTCCGCCAACCGTTCTCTCGACTCTGCCAACTGTTCCTTTGACTCTGCAACAGACTGTGCAAATTGTTCTCTTCGTTCCTCTACCGTCTCGGCAAATGCTTCCCGCTTCTCAGCTACTACCTCTTCCATACGCTTCTTCAATTCTTCTGCCTGAATGATCAACGCACGCAGATCCATAGCCTCGCGGAATGCATTTGCAAAGTCATATGCCATACAGATTGTAACAATAAATGTCAGAATATTCACTACATTCTCATTCCACATGTCAATAAACTTCACAATCGGTGGATGAATCACATATACCATAAGAAGACTCAATCCACCCCATGCAAGGGAGGAGCTTAGACAAATATGTCCCTGAAACTGTATCTTCTTATAACTGTAATCCCAATACCGCACCTTAAACAGCTTGACCATGACAACACCTGTAATATATTCCAATATCGTTGCGGCAATCATTCCTGCAAAATAGACGCCTACCGGATGATCTGCATAGGGCAGTGTAACCAGCAATACCAGAATCGCACCGGAACCATATAGTGGAAGCCACGGTCCTTTCATAAATCCCCGATTCGTAAGCTTATGCGTTCGTAGCGACACATACGTCGACTCAAACACCCAGCCGAATATACAATAAAAATAAAAATATACTAACCAACTGTTAAAATGAAACTGCACGACAATCAACCTTTCTCATTCGTTCTTCCTGCGGATGCCCGCACTTATCCTGTTATTGTAGCACATGCCTTTGGATTTGGCTAGACACACTTACCCTTGCACAGTGAGGTGAAAGACGACGCAATTTCCCTTTTTCTCTATTCCAGGCCTTCTGCTGCCATCTCAGCCTTAATCGTGTCCTCCGATGCTGCCATTGCCTGTAAGGTTTTCTCTAATAATTCATTTAATTCCCAGCCAAGTTGCTCAGCTCCCCGTTCAATTACCTCTCTCGAACAGCCTGCCGCAAATCCTTTTGACTTATATTTCTTCTTAAGGGATTTGAGTTCCATGTCTTTCGTACTCTTTGACGGACGCATTAACGCCGCTGCCCAGATCAATCCGGTCAACTCATCCGCCGCAAATAAAACCTTTTCCATCTCATGAACCGGCTTGACATCAATCGTTGCTCCACATCCCACGGTAATGCCATAACCATGCGAGCATACTGCATGAATCACATCTTCACCCACACCAGCTTCCCGCAGCATGTCCGGCGCTTTCAGGCAATGTTCTTCCGGGTATAACTCAAAATCAATATCATGTAATAATCCTACAATACCCCAATACTCGGCATCTTCCCCATAACCTAATTCATTGGCATACCATTTCATGACTGCCTCTACCGTCAATCCATGCTGAATATGAAATGGATCTTTGTTGTACTTCTTTAACAGGTTAAATGCTTCCTCTCTTGCTATTGTTTTCATGATGCAACATCTCCTTTATCTAAATTGTTCCGGAACGTTATATCCGTAAGAAATTAATTTTTCAACATAAGACTTATCGTTCATACGCTGCAATGATTCATTATAGTATTTTTGATTCTGTTTCTCTTCATATCCCAGAATAATCCTTAAAAAAATAACAAAACACCCTATCGTTCCTATGGCTCCGACAAAAATACATCCTGCCAGTTTAATCGGATAACTTCCCATCATTCTGATATCCGCGATCAGCCATATAACGCAAGCTACAGTAAATACGAGACAAGTAATCATTGCAATAAGATAAAACTTCGGATTCTTTGTAGCAGGTTCCACACCTTCTAGTGCAATCTCTCTCCATCTGTTATCAAAATATTCCTGATTACAAGCCTTGCAATTGCGAATAGGACTTCCATATACCCATGCATTGCAGGCTTCTGTGTTCTTTTTTCCACATTTTGGGCAATTCCATTCAACATATCCCATTGATATCTCTCCTCCATCTTTTATAAATCTTCACATATCGTGTTAATTCTACTTGTGGGCGGTTGATTCTTGTCGACATGACAAGTAAGCATCTTTGTTTGAATATCGACAGTTCTCTCAAGAGCCTGTAATCTCTTTTCATTAATAGCATATCCTTGTATTACATATTCATTTTGCTTTCTATACTACAATATCATTCTCTTTATGCTCATTTACAGAAAGAGTTCCTCTCAAATCTTCCCCAATCTTATATGTAGATAACTTGTCTATTGCCATTTGAACCTGAAACTCATTTAGTTCAATCTCAACATCGTAAATGTTTCCGCTTTGGGGTAATCTGACATGAATGACAGCAAAATGCTGATACTCCTCCGTATTATAAATTCCATCCTCATACTTCTTAAGGCGTACTACTTTTCTTGATATTCCTTGCACTAGCCGATAATCTATTGCATATATTTTTTTCTCTGTGAATCCATGTAAATGTGTAGTTCCAAATGCTAACGCATTTGTTTTATAGAAAAGCATCTTACTTCTCATCCACCACTTGGAAGATGTAAAACTTCAAATAATACGACTCATCCGCCGCCCAAAGAATCGGATGATCCGGTGACTGTGTACGGAACTCTACCTGACGCAGCCGCTTATGCACCGAATGTGCCGCCTCATTGATCGTCTTGGTAAACAACTCATAACTCATAAAATGGGAGCAGGAACACGTTGCAAGATAACCGCCATCTTTCACTAATTTCAGTCCCCGCATATTAATCTCCCGGTATCCTTTTGTCGCATTCTTAATGGAATTTCTGGACTTGGTAAATGCCGGCGGATCAAGAATCACCACATCATACTGCGCGCCCTGTTCCTCTAACTTCGGCAGCAGATCAAACACATCGGCACTCTGGAATCGCACGGTATCGGATAACCCGTTAAGTGCTGCGTTCTCTGTTGCCTGTGCTACCGCAAGGTCAGACGCATCCACGCCAAGCACCGATGCTGCTCCGGCAATTCCTGCATTTAGTGCGAAGGAACCTGTATGGGTAAAACAGTCTAAAACTTTCGCATCCTTGCAGAAACGTTGTACCGCCAGACGGTTATACTTCTGATCTAAGAAAAATCCGGTCTTCTGCCCATCCTTTACATCTACGATATATTTGACACCATTTTCTACGATCGGAACCTTCGTATCAAATTCTTCGCCAATAAATCCCTTATATAGCTCCATACCCTCCTGCCTGCGCACCTTCACATCACTTCGCTCATACACACCACGAATCGTAATGCCATCTTCTGCCATTACCTCTTTCAAGGCATCCACGATCATCAACTTAAGCCGGTCAATGCCAAGTGCTAATGACTGCACAACTAACACATCTGAAAACTTATCTATAATAATGCCCGGCAGAAAATCCGCTTCCCCAAAGATCACACGGCAGGAACTCGTATCGACTGCCTTTTTACGATACTCCCATGCATTTTTCACACGCATTTTAATAAATGCTTCATCTACTTCAACATCTTCATGACGGGTCATCATCCGGATTGTAATCTTTGAATTCCGGTTAATGAATCCTTTCCCCATCGGATATCCATCGAAGTCTTTCACAATAACCATATCGCCATCCTCAAAACTTCCCATAATACTTGCGATCTCATTATCGTATACCCAGGCTCCACCCGCCTTTAACGTACGGCCCTCACCCTTCTTTAAACTCACTATTGCCATAGCTATTCATCCTCCATATCTCTACTCTTCGTATCAGTCATCCATCGAATGATCCTATCATCAAACAAATCCTACTCCTGCTTAATTACTTATACACAAAAATGGGGCTGCACGAACAACCCCATCCATTATACATTATGTGATTTCTATAATGCTGCCTTGATGGCTGCCATCAATTCATCATATGTCTCATATGCCGGTAACTGTGGATACTCTGCCTTGATCGCATCCGTACTCTTGAACAGGAATCCTGCCTTACTTGCAAGAATCATACCAAGATCGTTGTGGCTGTCACCACTTGCAATCGTGTCATAACCGATTGACTGTAATGCCTTAACTGTAGTTAATTTTGACTGCTCACAACGCATCTTAAAACCGGTGATCTCGCCGTCATCTGCTACTACTAATTCATTACAGAAGATAGTCGGATATCCTAACTTCTTCATCAAAGGACCTGCAAACTGCGAAAAGGTATCACTGATGATAATAACCTGTGTAATACTTCTCAACTCGTCTAAGAATTCCTTTGCACCCGGAATCGGATCAATCTTTGCAATTGTCTCCTGAATCTCCTTCAATCCCAATCCATGCTCTTTCAATATATTCAAGCGGAAGTTCATTAACTTATCATAATCTGGCTCATCTCTTGTCGTTCTCTTAAGCTCCGGAATTCCGGTTGCCTCACTAAATGCGATCCAAATCTCCGGTACTAATACGCCCTCTAAATCCAAACATACGATATTCATCTCTCATCCTCCGTTATACTCATATTCATCGATTCGCGCCAATCCAGCATGCACTTTATTACTCTGAATTGCCATAAACTATGTTCTATTATATGTTATGTTTCCTATCGTTGCAAGCAGGAAATATCCTTTTATATTACAACTTCTCTTCAATCCGTTCTTTCAATGCTTCAATCTCCTCTTTCTCCCGGTCAATAAACATGATAGAAAATGCAACTACCAACAGCACCGCACTCACAAAGATCGCATGTCCTCCCAGATATCCGATCGCGATATTTCCCATGACCGCACCAAAGATAAAGAACGCAATAATTCCAAAGTAAAGGATTCCATTATGCAGACTATGTACATCCCTATCCTTCACATAATCACACATATTCTGTGTGGCACTCCGCAGATTACCGATACACATTGTCGTAGCAATGCCTCTTCCATGAATCTTACGGAAACTCTCTACCTGAATACCACATGCCAGAGAAGTAAGACTGTTCGCAAGCAGATTCATGTTCATCGGAATAAAGCCAACTGCAAACAAGATAATTGCCTCCAACAATACGGAAAGCTGTCTCCAATGCAACTTCTTATTTCCTGTCATCCGAACCAGATCCGCCATCGCAATACCAATGGTAAAAGCAATGATCGGGCAGAAATAATGCATTGCCTTTGCAAACTCTCCCTGCGATAAATACACGCCAAACAGTAACATGTTACCGGTCTGTGCATTGGCAAACACTTTGCCTCTTGCCATATAAGAATATGCATCCATCATACCGCCGGATATAGCAAGTAACACACCTAGTTCAATGGATTCCGATGTCTGTTTTGCTTTACTTACATTCATGGTCGTCATCTCCTAATCTTGTATATAGTGCATTCCCCAGTGATTACTCTACCAATAATCAACTGTAATGTATTCTCCCCGATAATAACCTTTCATCCGGGTGCTATTATGACACTCTCCTTATCTCTTGTCAATGAATCGGATGACACAATTGCAAAACTCTAAGAACTGCAGCTTTCCCAGAACCTATTGCCTATTCATTATTTATCTTTTGTCTCTTTCTCCCGGAGATTAACCACAAGTGCATAGATCTCCGGATGCCGCTCCTTCAGGTTCTGATCCAGTATATGCCGCCGCTCCTTGAATCGCTGTGCCAGTTCCGGATGCTCCTTTGCGATCCGGTCATGCACCTCTCTTCTGTGTTCCTCAATCCGAATAGCAAGTGACTGCTCATCCTTACCCGATATATGTACAATCTCTTTCAAATGTTCTTCGAGATGTTCTAACCATTCATCTTCATCTAACGCTTCCATATGTGCCCAGCGTCCATGAATCAATTCTTCCACATCACCCGTCCTTTTCAGCTGCTCAATCTGTAACCGGATCTGTTTCTCCATCTGTTCTTCCGATTCTGCACCAAATGCCCAGACAAATTCCTGCACCCGGTTGTCTGCACGTTTTCTGGATGCGCTTTTCTCTTCGTTCGTCACACCACCTTCCAGCGGATACGGACGGCAAATCCCCATATCCTTCAACGCAATGTGAATTGTCCGGCGCACACAGCCTTCCTCAATCAGATGTCCTAACCCTAACTTCCGGAACTGCCCATTCACGGATGCAATATGCTCTGTGATATAAAACCGGATTCCTTTTGCCTTCAGAGACTGATATAGCAATTCCAGACTATCCGCCGCTGTGATATCGACACTTCCCACACCGCTGGCATCAAGAATCACCGCTTTGGTGTCGTCCTTGATTGCATGTTCAATATCCGTCTTCAACACCTGAATATTCGCAAAGAACAGATTACTGCTAAACCGATAGATCACAACACCTTCCACCGGATGAATCTGACTGCTTTCCTTAATATCCCGAAAATGACTGTGCCCCGGCTGGATACCAAGAAAACATCTTGCCGGCTTTGACGTCCGAATGATCATTTCTGAAAATGACAGGATCACGCCGATCAATACTCCGTTGATCGTACCAAGCATTAACACTCCAAAGAAAGCACCCATAAAGATAAAGAACTCTGTACGGCTTACTCTCCACAATCTCGCCGCTAAATGAAACTCGGTTGCTCCAAGCAATGCAGAAATCACAATGGCCGTCAGTATCGGAACCGGAAGATAACCAATGAAGCCCGTTCCCACCAGTAACAACACGATCATTGAAAGTCCTGCCACAATTCCCGTAAGCTGTGTCTTTGCCTGATACTGCTCTCCCATTGCCGTTCTTGATACCGAACCATTGATCGGACAGCAGCCGGTAAATGCCGCTAAAAAATTACCCATGGAAAAAGCCAGGATCTCCTGATTATCATCCAGCCGGTAACCATTCTTGTTTGCAAAATTATTCTCTGCCAATAACGTCTCTGCCATGATCACCACCGCAACCGACAGACTGATCGTAACCGCCTCTTTCAGTGATACTGCAGTAAATGATGGCACACTCCATCTTGGCATCCCTGTCTCAACCGCATCTAACGTCTTCACTCCCCATTGTTCCACAGGAAAGAACTTTGTCATAACTGCTCCCGCTGCCATCAATAAAACTGCCATCGGAAACTTAGGAACCACTCGTTTGGCTATCAAAAGAATTGCCAATGCAATAAGACCGAGCACAATGGATGGTACATTAATCGTAGATACCGTACCTGCAATATGCTCAATCAACTCCGGCAATTCTCCTACACCTGCCGTTCCACCCATCAGCTTCGGTATCTGCATCAAGATAATTGTTGTACAGATTCCCGTAATGAATCCACCCATGACGGGAGCCGATATGTAATTGACCAACTTACCCGCTTTCATCACATAAAATGCAAGCAGCCATAATGCTACAAAGAAGGTCAGCACCGGAACCACCTGCATTGCCTCAGCCGATCCACTCTCCACTCCAAGACTTAATAAGGCAGAACCGATCAACGCTGCCGGTGCCGCATCCACCCCAAAGATAAATTGCGGTGATGTCGAGAACAACGCAAAGATCAGGATTGGAAACACCGAACCATACAGACCATATACCGCCGGCAGTCCTGCAATCTGTGCGTATCCCATGGAAATCGGTATGGATACCGCCATAATGATCAATCCCGCAACCATATCCTTTGCCAGATTCTCCTTATTATATTGTCTTAGCGTCTTTGCGAATTGTACCTTCAAGTGTGTTCCTTCTTTCTTCTTTACCCCTCACAAAAGAACTCAATCTCTTCTCCAAGCGGTCCCTTGCAAAATGCAATTCTTGCCGGGAACTTCGGCTGTGATGTAATCTCAATATCCCTTGGCTCTATGAACACCTCATAGCCAGCCTCGCGTACCGCTTGTACACAGGCATCTACATCATCCGTTGCCAATGCAAAATGCCGGATTGTACCCTGTGGTAAATTATCCTGTCCATCCGAAAAGATCTCAATGATCCCCGATCCTGTATCTAACATGATTCCTGCATCCCAGCTTCTGACAACCGGGATGCCGATCATTCCTCACGATGATCAATGACACGTTTTGCTTTCTTTTCAAATCTCGGAAGTGTTCCAACCGGAACTACCGTTACCTTCGGAGTTACACTCATTCTTGACTTGAACAAGCCCTTAATGGTGTGAGCCGTCTTCTCAAAGTCAACACGTCCCTCTGCCTCTGCCGTTACCAGAATAATATCACGGTTGATACTCTCATCATGTGCAATGTTAATGCTATACTCACTCGATACGCCATCTACCATGCCAAGAATCTCTTCTACCTGACTCGGGAACATATTGACACCGTGTACCTTGAACATGTCATCACTACGTCCTTTGATAACATCCAGACGCGGATGTTTTCTGCCACATGGACATTCACCCGGAATAATTCTGGAAATATCATGGGTACGGAAACGAAGCAATGGTGCTCCTTCCTTCACTAAAGTAGTGATCACGATCTCTCCCTCTTCTCCATCCGGTACCGGCTGTAAGGTCTTCGGATCAATGATCTCAATGTAAACATAATCATCCCAATAATGCATACCTGCATTTTCCGAGCAACTGATTCCAATGCCAGGACCATAGATCTCTGTCAATCCATAAATGTCATATAATTCAATACCCAGTTCATGACCAATATAGTTACGCATCTTCTCGCTCCAACGTTCGGAACCGATCACACCTTTCTTCAAATGAATCTGATCCCGGATTCCACGGCGATTGATCTCTTCTGCCAGCAATAATGCATAAGATGATGTTGCCGTCAATACCGTTGCCTTTAGATCGATCATCATCTGGATCTGCTTATCTGTATTGCCCGGTCCCATTGGAATTGCCATAGCACCAAGTTTCTCACAGCCTGCCTGAAATCCGATCCCTGCTGTCCACAGACCATATCCCGGTGTGATCTGGATCCGATCCTTGTTTGTAATGCCTGCTGTCTCATAGCAGCGTGCAAACATCGTTGCCCAATCATCTACATCCTTTGCAGTATAAGGAATGATAACCGGTTTCCCTGTTGTACCGGAAGAAGAATGAATTCGAACAACCTCTTCATCCGGAACTGCCTGAATGCCAAGCGGATAGGCATTGCGAAGATCCTCTTTGCTGGAAAATGGAAGCTTCTCAAAATCCTCCTGGCCGGATACCCCTTTAATCCCGGCCTCTTTGTATAGCTTTCCATAATAACTGTCTGCCTGAATCAATCTCTTGATCTGTGCATCCACCTGTGACAACTGTGTACTATTTAATTTCATATACTGATCCTCCTTATATCCCTAGATATATTGTAATGATGGGGTCAAATCCTTACATCACATTTAACAAACCTTGCTGATCATGGTCTTACAGGTACTTTACCAATTCATCACGAATGGCTGCATAATGCTCATCCACAATACCATAATCTTTGTTCTTATAGTTCCACAATGCTCTTCCAATTCCCATCTTGTCAAAGGCAGAGTTAATATCCTTGATCCAGCGTAGGGAATCTTCAACCGGTGCCTGATCAATAACACCATACTCACCACAGTAAAGTGCAACACCTCTTTCCTCTGCTGTCTTCACAGCCTGTGCAAATAGCACTTCGAACATTTGCGGTCCAACCTCTTTAATATCTTCTACATAAATGGCAGCCGTAGATTCCCTGCTAAATAATGCACTCTTTTCCCGATATAATTCGAGAGAGCCTGGATAAGACATCTCAAAATCCTTCGGCATTCCTTCTACCCAGTAAGCTTTCTGATGCGTAAATACAAACGGATCATAACAATGGAAATTATACACTAACTTATCTGCAAACGGCTCGATGAGTAGTGGCACACTCGTCACATTATTGTATCTGACACCACCAAATACAATATAAGTATCCGGTGCAATCTCACGAATGGCTGTTGTTGTATTCCTGATAATGGTATTCCACTCATCCACTACACTCGGACTTACCACCTCATTTAATAACTCAAATGCAACCGTATCACTATACTTGCCATAGCGCCTTGCAATCTCTGACCAAGTCTGAATGAAACGTGCCTGTAAATCTTTGTCATGGAAAAACTTCTCAAGATCACCATGATCCAATGGATCAAATGTATATCCATAAACTTTATGTAAGTCTAACAACATATGTAATCCATACTTCTTACACCATGCAATGCAGTTATCAATATACTGAAATCCATCTTCCTTAAATGTTCCATCTTCCTTTTCAATAATACTATAGTCAACCGGAACCCGTACATGATCCAATCCCCAATCTGCAATTCTCTTGATGTCTTCTTCCAAAATAAATGTATCAAAATGTTCTTTCTCATAACTCACACACTGTGATAACCATCCACCTAAATTCACACCATGTTCAAATCCTTCAAATCGTTTCATACTTGTCCTCCTTGTGTTCTCAGCAAAGTCCTGTATTCTACCAAATTCTTTGCGTCATTATTATTGTATATTCTCTTCTGTCTACTGTCTACTGTATTTTTTCAAAATAACAATCTATATCTATCTTTTATCAGGGTTTCACCACACTATAATAATCCTTCTGTAACACCAGTGCTGAATACCGGAACCGGTTCTCCACCATCTGCATACACTGTTGCAGATACGATTCATCTTCTGTTCCACCCATCCACACCGTTTCTCCGGTCGTTGCGTTATACCGCACCCGGTCTGTCAGAAAACTCTGATCCTTGAACATCACCAGTCCCATATCATCTGACAACATATCTCTTCCTGCCAACAACCGGGAATCATAGTCAAGTCCCATCAGATTTGATATGGTCGGCAGCAGATCCAGATTGGAACAGCATTTCTCCACCGTCATAGGGAATTCGTCCATGTTCTCCATCGCTGCACTCCATATCAGACAGGTATTCCGGTATAACTCAAAATCATCCTGCTCCACAGCAATCACATCCGTGTCGGAATCCCCTGCATTAGCCGCATTTTCTTCACGACCCATATGCAACACATCATTCTCATCTATCACATGTCCGGTCGCTTTCCGCAATTCATCATAAGCACCCTTTTTCAGACCATACGGATAATGATCCGGTGCCACCACAAACAAGGTATGCTCCAATTGTCCCTTCTGCTTCAACTGATCAACGAGATACTCCAAGGCATATTCCAGTTCCTGATTTGCCTCCAGGTAACAGGCTGCATTTTCCGTAAGGTCCATACCTTCTGTCACTTCCCGGTTCTTCACCGCCATGGAATTATACCCATATGTATACGGTAAATGACCGCTCATCGTCATATAGTAAGTATGAAATGGTGCCTTATTCACATACTCATCTGCTGTAATCTCCATCAGCTCCAGATCCGACTCCGGATACATGGATTCAAAGGTAAGTCCTGCCCCGACTGCCTTAAAAGTATATCCAAGCTTCGGATGCGTCTTGGTCCTGTCATAATAATAAGAATCATGATTATGATACGCATTGCAGACATACCCTTTCTGTTGCAACTGGTTTCCCAATGCCATCGGAAGTGACCCTTCCGACGCATGCTCGAGACTCCAGTCCCCATCCACCGGAATCTGTCCGAGACAGTTCACATATTCCCCATCAATCGTACTCAGATACCAACTCGGCGTATAGAAATTCTCAAACTGTACCCCCTCTTTCCACATCTGATACAGTACCGGTGTCCGCTCCTTATCAATGATCACATCACTGAAGCTTTCTGCCGTAATATAAATGAGATTATATCCCTCAAACATTCCGGTATACGAATTCTCTGCTGTTGGCGACACGCTTGAAAAATAGGAGTGCATCCCGTTTAATTCTTCATCTGTACTTCCCTTTGCAAGCTCTGCAAAATCAATATTCCATTCATGATACCGGAGCTCTTTCTTTTCAGATATGCCATCCTTCTGCGCAGAACCGTTTTCTTTCTTCGCTCCCACATTCCCTACAAGATTTCCCCTAGCATCCTCTAAACCAGAGAGCTCTCTATCTAATTTTCTCTCCTGTGTCAGAGCTTCCTTATCACTTTCACCCAGCCGTTCTTCCACCCACAGATAGCCCCGGTTCCATTGTCTTTCCGTAATTCCAAGCCCGTCACATATATTCTCAGCCATATCCTTGGTCAATGTTTCCGTCATACCCAATTTATACATGGACTGTTCCGTGCGGTGAAAATGAACTTTCGTATCAAAAGCACTATGAAACCCGGTTCCCTCGATCAGTAAAATCACCGTTCCTACAACCGGAAGCAGAAGTACACCTGCTGCATATAATAAACGTTCTCTCCTGCCAACTTGTATATCCTCTCCATCACTCTTCTTGTCAAAGTAAGCATCTGCCACAACATACACGATCCAGAGCAATATCATACAAAGAATTGCCGCCGCCTTCTCCTTACCCGCCTGCAGGATCGTGGAAGTAAAATCCATCGCCTGGCCTGCCCCCTTCGATACCGACTTCAAGGAAAGGAAATTGCCAAATACCTGCTGATAGATCATCTGTGTTATCCCATATATTATCATCAACAAAAGCAATACGCCTCTTACTACACGGTTCCAACTTCTATGTTTTGTACTGCTTACTAAAAGTACAAAAAAAGAAAAAGGCAATGTAAATAAGATTCCATTGCATATATTGGTGTCCATTTTGCCAAATGCCGCAACATGAAACACCACCTCTAACACCATCATAAACAATGGTATCAGCCATCTTGCCTGAAATGCAATCTTACCACTCTTACCTTTTTCCAACATAATCATTCCTTCTTCTATCCATGTGTTTGTAAGCCTACTTTTTCACTATATCGAAACACACTTTTGAAGTCAAGGTTTTATCTCTTCCCAAACGGAACTATCGTAAACTCAAGAGATATCATATCTGAGTTGATTTTGTTAATTTCTATTCTGTTGTTAGCAGTTTCCATGCTTAACTGAAGTATTTCCCACTGACCAATAAGATCTCGATTTTCTAATATGTAATCTTTCATTTTCTTAAAGGTTCTTATTAACGCCTTGCTCTGCTTAACAGCCAACGGTCCTTTTAAAACAGTCATCAGCAAAATGGCCTATTCCTCTTTTTTCTTCATTTTGTCATAATACGCTTTATACCTATAGATCGTCCTCTCACTGACATTATTCCGCTTCGCAATTTCTACCATTGTCATGCCGCTCTCATACCCAACAACAAAATCATTGTAAATTGCCATCCACTTGGCGTTATGTTTCTGTCGTCCGCTTAATTTACGATTTCTGTAATACTCCAATTCCTCACGAAGTTTGGCATTCTCTTTTTCCAACTCACCAATTCTTTTTAACGCCTCTTCAAGTGTTACCAATTTCCCCATTAACCTGTCCTCCGTTCATGTCATTTTCATTTTGTCTATATTATAAATATTTGTGTTCCTTTAGTCAATTCGATTATGTCATGTTGCATTCACAACCCACCCCATATCAAAAGTGTAGCAACAACCCTACCATTTTCAGCCCTTCGTCAGGTTTCCACCAATAAAAAAAGAAAGACCAAAAGCAGCACTCAAAAATACTACATTTGGTCTTAAATCCTTATATCTCAAGCCTTTTGACGGCTATCCCTATTTTACTCTTGACATCAATACCACCGTCTCACAATGCATTGAAACTTTACTTCGTATTAACATTCGAACACACTCCTGTGTAATCATAATTTTTTGCACCATTTGGTAGAAATCTGAAAAAGTTGCACCATTCCGGCGGACAGTTTATATATTACTATCCTCAATTTTCTCAAGCATTTCAATACTATGAATAAAATCTTTTTCTACATTTGACAGCAATTCATCCTGTTTCTTTTTATATTTATCATATTCTGCATGGGCCTTCTCAATTGCCTGCTTATGAGATATGCTCCCTTTGGTAGTAAGAATTTCTCTGCGAGTCATCTTAAGATAATCATCTATTGTCTCTAACCAATCTTTCATATACATTGGTTCGTGATTAAGTGCGCGAACCTCAGCAATATCAAGATATGCTGATACAATCTTATTAAGGGCATCCAGTTCCTGATCATTTAAATAGTTTTTCGCAATCTCAGAATCAGATTTCTTTATTTGTTTTCCTTCCCAAGAAGTAAGCCCCATATTTTCTTTTTCAGAATCAGCTCTGGCAAATACGATTTCTGCTGCGGTATGCTTATGAGCTGCCCAGTGCATTTTATTCTGAACCTGCTTAAAGAACAAAATAGATTCCTCAGCATTCGGATTATAATCAATGCTGGTAGCATATATTTCAAGTACTTTTCTCCAAAACACTTTCTCAGAAGATCGAATATCTCTGATTCTAGACAAAAGTTCATCAAAATAATTACCGCCACCAAGTCGTTTAAGTCGATCATCATCCAAAGCAAATCCCTTTCTTATATATTCCTTAAGAATAGATGTTGCCCAGATTCTAAACTGTGTTCCTCGTAAAGATTTAACACGATAACCTACAGATATTATTACATCAAGATTGTAGTAATCAACATTGTATTCTTTGCAATCAGCGGCAGTGTAGGCAAATTTTGCCCAAACTGATTCTTTATTCAGCTCTCCTTCCTTGAATATATTTCTAACATGTTTTCCAATTACACTTCTATCGCGTTGAAACAACTCTGCCATCTGATCAATTGACAACCAGACGGTATCATTTTCAAATGTTGCTTCTATTTTTGTCAGTCCATCTTCTGTTGTGTACATCAAAATATTGGAATTTGGCATTGCCTTCCACCTCTTTCATTTCCATATTTCTCATATTTTCTCGTTACTCTTATCTTTCACCATATTTTCCATCTTAATATAATATGCCAACAGCCTAAGAACATAATCTGGCGCATTACGAGTTCCTCTTTCCCACTCTGTAACTGTACGATAAGGAATATTAAAACACTCACAGAACTCCTTTCGATTCATGCCGGTAGATTCGCGAAGTTTTTTTATTTCAATCTGACAATCTGTAAATTTTTCCATAATCAATCATCTCCATTTATACTTTGTGTATATTATATCATATGGTTCACAATTACACAATGTGTAAATCAGAATTCAAACAATTCTCTTAATTATTTAGTTGCAATCATTGTTTCACAATCCAAAAACAGCGTAACATTATTCGACCAATTGCCAAACTCATAACAGTTCATTTCTAAAATATTATCTTTATATTCAATGAATCGTAACGAATCAGCATTGATAGGTAATACAATTGTTTCAACACTTGAAATTGTTCTACTTCTAAGAATTTCAAGACTATATCCACTAGAAAGCAATATATCTCCGAGTGGTGTACATGTAACATCACAATTTTCTAAATTTCTATCACTATCAATTATCTCTTTCGTCGCAATATCTATTATAAAAATACAATCCGAAGTAACAACAATAATTATCCCTTTCCTTGCAGAGAATGTTGCACCAATATACTTACCTCTAAATTCACCGCACCAAATTGAAGTATCTTCCACAAATCTTATCCAAGTCCATTCTTGAGAATTCCGACAGCTTTCAATATCATATATTTTTTCTTCATACTCTCCTGAACATGGTTGTGATATTGGCTCTATACTAATTATCATTTAAGCTTCACCTCTTTTCCTTAAAATTAGGAGGGGTGCAACTATTCGCGGACAACTATTTATCACCGATACAATTCCGGCGCACAACTTAGGTATCTGCAAATTTTTGCACCCCTATAATTCTACCTACATTTTTAATTTAGCTACTATAATCGCCTGAAACCCGCTTAAACTGGGGCTTTACGTGAAATCAGGCATACCGTCTCATTTTGTGTATCATTGTCCAAACTTAGTGTAAACTCTCTTTCTATAATCGGCAACTTAAATTCTATAGATTTCAGCCACTGACCATTCTCTTT
>OLPV01000036.1_pt1 | contig 129748 bp, 124 predicted proteins | sample 1671961 | NCBI WGS metagenome assembly OLPV01 (sample SAMEA3136630, study PRJEB25190) | human gut metagenome | biome: human gut; feature: human-associated habitat; material: faeces | place: Austria | collected 2013 | reverse complement strand
GTATTATTTACATCATTTTTCTTATTTACACCATCTAAGGACTTCATTGTCGGGACGAAAGCAACCATCTTTTCAATCTCTCCTAAACCTCCTCATATCTCATAACAGGTCTAAACGGGATTTCTTCCCGAATCGCTATATCCCTATAAATTCGTGCTGTTTTTCGGTGGATTGGAGTATAAATTGGTGTAAATGGTGTAGAAGCTTTTATCCTCACTCAAGAAATTCCCCTTATTCGTTAGACACTTTATTATACTCGCTTTTGAAATATGAGTCAAGACCTTCAAATTCGGACTGCCTAAGCTCCTTCGTCACATCGGTATAGATATTGAGCGTCGTTGAAATATCCTTATGACCAAGCGTGTCTTGAATGACCTTAACATTTACGCCCGCTTCGCACATTCTCGTTGTAAATGTATGTCTTAATGAATGGCAGCTAAAATGCGGAAGCAGCACTTCGGGATTTTCGCTTTTCAAAAACTGCTCATCATTGCAGTCACGGATTATGCGGCGGATTGCTTTATTGAGCGTTCCCTGATGTTGCGGATTGCCGAAGCGGTTGATAAAGATAAAATCTGTGTATCCGTCAATGGTAGCGATGCAATGAAGATCGAGCAGCTCCTGCCTTTCCTTTTCCATTATAATTGCCTCTTTCACAAAACTGAGCATTGGCACTTTTCTCTTTCCAGCCGGAGTTTTCGGCGTATTGACATTAAAATAGCAGCCTTTTTTGCTTCCATCGGTGCGGTGGTCATAGTAAACCAAAGTATGATTTACATCAATAACACCATTCTCCAGATCGACATCACACCATCTTAATCCGGTAAGTTCTCCGACTCGAAGCCCTGTCCCTATCAAAACAGCAAAGATCGGATACCAATATTGTGCGGCGGGAGTATTTTTCAAATAGCTTAAAAACAGCTCCTGTTCGGGACGGGTTAAAGCTCTGCGCTTTTCTGTCTTGAAGCAATGTGCCTGTTTTAACTCTCTAAGTACATTATCTGACGGATTATTCCTTATATAATCATCGTCAACAGCCATATCCAAAATTTGATGTAAAACCGTATGGATACTGTCAATGGTCGAAGGCTTCAACTGGCGCTCGTCTGTAAGGTAATTATAAAACCTCTTTATGTCTGTTTTTTTCAATGATGAAACTGTCTTTGAGCCTATTTGATGACGGACAAAGGTTTCATACATATATTTATAATTCTCAAAGGTGTTGTTCTTCAGCCCTCGCTTCAGCTCCTTCCAAAGCTCATAGACCTCGTTGACCGTCGTATATCGGGCTTCAGTTTTAATGCCATCGCTCTTATCCTTTTTAATCTGTTCTTCCTTGTAGCGCAATTCATCAAGCGTCTTGGCATATACGCAAAACCTCTTATGATTGCTGTCAGTCCATCGGAATTGATAAGTTCCGTCAGCCCTTTGCGATTCGCCTGTCCTAAGCACGGCTCTTGACTTGTCTTTTCTTTTTGTTCTCGGCATAATTCTCTCCTCCTATATACGAAACTGCTTATCAAGATAATCAATGAACGCTTCTCGGATCACACAGATTTGTGTGCCGTTATTTACCGTGAAAGGGCAATTCCCTTGTGAAATGATTTGGCGGATTTTTGCCCTTCCGATTCCGGTGTATGCGGCAGCTTCTTCAACAGTTAAAATCGTTCTCGTCCAAAATGGTGTGTTTTCAGACCTCTTTTGAAGTTCACTTCTGTAAGCTAAAATTTTTTCGTCCATACGACCTCCATCATATTGAATACATCCGCTCAATGTATTCATCAAAAATCCTGCGCTTAATCATTCTACGATTGCCTACCCACAGCACAAACGGACAATCGGCAAGGCTCGTCATTTCATAAAGCTTGTCCCTGCCTATTCCCGTATATTCTGCCGCTTCTTCTATCGTCAAATAAGGTTTTACCCAAATCGGAACAGCAGTCACACGCTTATTGGAACTGCCTGTTTCAGTCAGTTTGTTATCCATTCGCTCGTCCTCCTCTCAAACGGAATACTGTGTTTCGAGATAATCCTCGAATTGTTTTCTTTTGATCAACCGCTTTGTTCCATTCCATAGGACAAAGGGACAGTTCTTTTGATTTGAAATTTCTTTGATTTTAGATACGCCTATTCCTGAGTATTCAGCGGCTTCTTCCACCGTCAAATTCATTTTCTTCCACAACGGAACTCTCGGCATATCCGGATCGTGCTTTTTGCTAAGCATATTGCTGTACCTCCTTGCTTTTGGTAGTTACAGCATAGTCAATATCCTGCGATAAGCCAATTATGCGAATCGGCTCATCGCAGGCTTGACTTTTTCATTAAATTGAGTATTGCCGTTCTATATACTCATCAAAAGCTTTTCGTTTTATCATTCTCCGGCTGCCTATCCATAGGACAAACGGGCAATCCTCGCTTTCTGTCATCTCATAGAGCTTCGCCATTCCGATACCGGAATAGGCTGCGGCTTCTTCAATCGACAGATTTGCCTTACGCCATATAGGAATGTCAAACTTCCGTTTCTTTTCCCTGTTTTGCGACATCCCTATACCCCTTTCCCCTTGAAAGAGGTGCGTTTATCATAAATGATATAATCCCAGCCTCTATCATTGCACTTATCACAAGTACCTTTACTTTTCTGAAAAGGATCAAGGCGTCTGACAACATAGTTTGGATTGCGAAAATAGTCATTTAAGCATTTCGGACACAGGCAGCGAATGTCGCCGATCCTGTCAGTATTGTATAGCCATAAACCGAATGTTTTTTTCAGGGCTGCGTTAATCTGCCTCCAAAGGCGTTCATCATCGACAAAGCCGATATACTCTGTCAAATCATCTTTATTCACAGTCTGTATTTGCTCAAGCAACACCATTGAAGGCTTCGTCAGACCAAAATCCTCGCCTAAAATAATGTGGGATGGCAAATACCTCTTTTTTATTACACTCGTAATGGACGCAACAATAACAGTAGGCGCATTCGCATTGAAATTGTCTGCCTGAATTACCAGCACAGGTCTTACGCCCGATTGGATAGAGCCGATTCGTGTGCCGAAATCGTAGGAAAATATATCCCCACGCCTGATTTCTGTTTCCTTCATTTTATGTATAACCTCTCTGTTCATTGAGTTTTGAAAGCGCATTTCATATCCGGAATAGAAATACCCCTTCACTCATTTGGACAAAGGGGTGCGAAATGCACACCCAAAATCAGAGGTTTTCATAAAATTTTTTGAAATTTTTTATTGCGGCAGCGATTGACTTGTCTACGGAGCTATAATTTATGCCCTCCTCTTTTGCAATTTTTCTTGAACTAATCCCAAGCAAAACGGATTTAAGAAGGCGCTCCCTTTGAACAGGTTGTAGCATACCTAACGCTTGCCTTACCTTAGAAAGCTCTAACTGCCGCAGCTTTTCTTTTTCTTCCTCGATCTGTTCCTCCTCCGCTTTATCAAACGGATCAATAAATGGTGCGATAGATTCCGGATGGAACTGCTCAAAAATATCATCTTCGTATCCGTACACATCTATCGTCCTCTTACCACGCTTTTCATATTTATCATTATTTCTATGTGATTCACTGATCACATCCCCCTGAGCCATTGACAGAAGTATAAACGGCATATACCTACTGATAATATCAGGGTACTTGTCCCACAATGCTTCTTCGGACAGCTCCGTTACAATCGCCCATTTTTCCGTTCCAGTGAAACCACTATACTCATACCGAAGGTTGATGAGTTTACAATCCTGTGCAAATAATTCTTCCTGCTCGTTTACTGTAAGTTTTTTCATTTCCGTAATCTCCTTAAATTTGGAATTTTTGATATACAAGGTTGAAATCAAAAACTCCGGAGATCACGGATACCTACATATAAACGCCTGCCATACTGTGATAGACATAAAGCTCCCTTTCCGCTTGACAAAAGCGAAAAGGGCTGCACAAAAAAAGCAGCTATAACATTCAAGCCCGAAGGCTGAAAGCTATAACTGCTTCTTCAAAACACATATTCAATTCGTTTTGCCTAAGCTGCTGTATTGCCGCCTAAAAGATATTCAACCAGCATTTGAAAATCAAGAAAATTTTTCAAAGCTTTAGGCATACTAATTGTAACAGATTTGCTTTTCCGTATCATCGGCAAAACTGCGCCAATTTTCTGCCATTTCGTTTTCAGCCTCGTTCTGTAAACGAAAGCCGTTCTTCGGGCAGCATACACAATGTAGCATACGCAAGGTCGGACATTCAGTAGGGATTTCGTCGGACTTTAGTCGGACAAGCCTTTATTTGAAAAAATCGGGAATATCGTCGCTTTCATCAGCTCCCTTCATATTAAAGATTCCCTTGAAGCATGGAATCGCATATCCCCACAGAGATACGCCGAGAAGCGAAATCGCTTCCCGCTTCCGGTCGTAAAAGGTACTGCGCTCCATATTCAAGAGATCGAGCAGCTCGCTCTCCGTATATCGAAACGCTGTCAGGTAACTTTTCGATATGATCTCGTGGTACAGCCTGCCGTTGTTATGGTAGTCATATATTTTCGCCATAGCGGTATCAATCAGGTCAACCATCCACTTGTTTTCAAACAAGGCGCTGATACGGCTCTCAAACTCCTGCTTCTCGGTATCCGGCGCAAACAGCTCCAAATAAACAAGGGCGCTGTCAAGTTCTTCCCCGTAATATACCAGCTCCTCATTTACACGAGCAGACTCGCTCAGTGTAATCCATACCACATCACGGTACACACTGAGAAGCAGTTTTGTTTTCGAGAATATATCTGATTGATTCAAATTGAGCTGCTCGTACATTTTCCGGATGCTTTTCGCAGCAAGTGTATCTTTCCGTCCCATCTGTTCTCCTCAATCCTTAAAACGGGTATTATTTGTTATATATAAAAGTTCAAGTTATTTTTTGAACTCCCTTGACAAAACACGCAAGTTCGGTTATTATATATACGCAACTTACTTGCGTATTGACATTATACGAAATTAACTTGCGTTTGTCAATATAGATACGCAAGATATTTTCAAGGTAAGTCGAATAATTTGGAGGTCAGATGAAATGAAATTCTGTGAGAAAGTAAAAGAAGCCCGCACGAAGGCAGGCTTAAAGCAAGATGAGTTTGCAAAAGCAATCGGCGTTTCTCTGCGGACAGTATCGAATTATGAGGCTGGCACACGCTACCCGAAAAAGAGGGAAACCTATTATAAGATGGCGGAAGTCCTGAAGGTCGATGTCAACTATCTGCTTACCGATGACGAGGAATTTCTGCTGAACGCTGAATCCAAATACGGAAGCAAGGGCGCACGGCAGGCAAAAGAGCTTATGGCAGAGGTCACGGGGCTTTTTGCAGGCGGCGAGCTTGCAGATGAGGATTTGGACGAGATGATGAAGGGCATTCAGGAAGCATACTGGATCGCCAAAGAGAAGAATAAAAAGTACACTCCCAAAAAATACCGGAAATAACGCTTGATGTCCTCTTTTTCGGACAGTGTATTTGATAAGATATACTTACTGGCAGTAGAATGGGGGTGTTTGCTCTTGGATATTCAGACTTTAGAGATTGTCAGAAAGGCGAATCGGCTGGCAAATGACCTTTGCACAAGAGATCCGCATAGAATCGCACAAGAACTGGGCATAGAAGTTATCCCGTTATCGTTCAAGAAGCAGCGAGGGGCATACAAGGTTTTAATGCGTAACCGTTTTATCTTCATAAAAGACGATCTGCACCCTGTAATGGAGCGTATCGTAATGCTGCACGAGATCGGACACGACGCATTACATAGAGAAGAAGCGGTCAAAGCCGGCGGCTTTAAGGAATTTAATATTTTCGATATGCGGCAGAGCCGGATGGAGTACGAAGCAAACATCTTTGCTTCTCAAATCTCCCTGCCTGACGATGAAATACTGGAATATATCGAAAATGGGTATGATATTCAGCAGATCGCACGGGCAATGCACTCGGACATAAACTTGGTCGCATTGAAAACGGATACGCTGATCGCACAGGGCTATCGTTTCCGTCATCAGGAATACCGCAATCAATTTTTGAAATAAAGCAACAGATTGGAGCTGTCATATATGAAATACTCGCTTGAAGAATTATGTACGAAAAAGGAAGATCAGGTCTTTGACCGCAAAAGCGCAAGGAAAGACGCTAAGGGATTATCCAATCATATCGTAGCCTTCGCCAACGCAGATGGCGGCACACTTGTCATTGGTATTGAGGACAATGGAGATATAACGGGGATAGACGCATATACCAACAATATCAACGACATTCTCCGTGTCCCCTTCGATTACTGCACTCCTTCGGTAATGGTAACGACCGAAACGGTTGATTGCAGGGACAAGGACGGGAATCCAAATCATCTTTTGATTATGACGATCCCCCAAAGCTCCGAGCTTCACGCCAATCAGCAGGACGAGGTTTATTACCGGATGGGCGACAAGTCAAAGAAGCTGAACTTTGACGAACGCTTACAGCTTATGTACGCCAAAGGCTCCCGATACTATGAAGATGAGCCGGTGTTCCGGTCTGCTTTAGATGATATTGATATGGATTTTGTCGCTGAATACTGCAAGAAAATCGGCTATTCCAAATCTGCCGAGGAATACATCAGGCAAAACAAGGATTACATTGTCCGGCACGATGGCAGAGAAGAAATGAGCGGAGCTGCACTTCTTCTTTTCGGGAAAGAGCCGCAGCGTTTCTTTCCGAGAGCAAGAGTGCGTTTTATCCGTTATGACGGGACAGAGGCAAAGGTCGGCACAGAAATGAATGTCATCAAGGATAAGATGTTTGAGGGAAAAATCCTTGATGTAGTACGGCAATCTCTTGAATTTGTAGGCGATCAGATCAAGGAGCGCACACGGCTCGGAAACGATGGCAGATTTCATACCACGCCGGAATACCCTGAGTTCGTTTGGAAAGAAATCATCATCAACGCCATCGCACATCGAGATTACAGCATTAAAGGGACGGATATTCAGATAAAAATGTTTGACGATCACATAACCGTGGAGAGTCCCGGCAAGCTCCCCGGCATTGTGCGTTTGAGCAACATCCGCACCGTTCATTTTTCAAGAAATCCTAAAATCGCCCGTTTCCTGCAAGAATATGATTATGTGAAGGAGTTTGGCGAAGGCGTTGACCGTATGTTTAAGGAAATGTCTGATGCCGGACTTCCAGCACCGGAATATACGGATAACGCCTTTATGCTCAATGCGACGATACGAAATGGCGAATTAAATGGCGAGTTAAATGACGAAAATGGCGAGTTAAATGGCGAATTAAATCCGGCTCTGCTTTATCTGAACAAAAGCGAGTTAGCGGTTTATCATCTCATTGAAAAAGCTCCGCAAAATTCCCGTCAGGAAATTGCCAATCAGCTTAACATATCTACGAGAACAGTAGATAGAGCTATTAAAATTCTTATCCAAAAAGATTTGATTGTGCGTGAAGGCTCCAAGAAAACTGGATATTGGCGTGTTATTGTGTAATTAACGAGGTGTTCATTTCCGTCCATAAGGGTACAGTATCTTTCGATCACGGGAAACAAGGCGAATTTGCCGTTATATTTTCTTTCCCTATTCCAAAGGATAGTCATACTCAATAAATGTTAAAAACCGTAGAGCTTCAATGAAAGCCCTACGGTTTTTTACTTTAGAAGATTGATTTCATCTTGCAAGGTTTTCAAAAATGCGCCTGCGTGAGCGCCGTCCATCTGCGTGTGATGGAACTGGAAAGAGAAGGGCAGGTAATACCGAAACCATTTCTTTTTGTATCTGCCCCAAATAATAAAGGGATTATTGAAAATGCCACTGTTCATACCAACAGCTCCGTCGATTTCCGTATCTATGATAGCGGAAGTGCCGATGACCATACTATTTTCGGATAAGTCTCTGTCCTGACAGCTTGCGGCAACCTGCGCCGTATACTTCAGATACTCCTCGTTGAACTGATTTAACTCGGCTTTATAAGAAAGGTCGCAGGAGCTGACTTCGCCCTCTTTGTTTTTCACTATGGTATTGACTGCTATGGTGTCATACTGTATGAGTTTGTCGCCGACTGGAAGGATATAAAACTCCTTTACCCCTGCGGCGGCTCTGCCGATACAGTAATCCAGCAGCATATTAAATTTCAGGCTTCTTTTCCTGCTGACCTTAATCAGGTCGGTCACATCAAAGGTCTTGAAAAAAGTTACCATTGGATTGGGCGCTTTCATCCAAAGCGCATACGCCGCAGCCCTTGTCGTATCTTTGGGATCAACTTCTTTTGGCATACCAACCTCCGCTTACTCCGCTTTCCGGATCGGGTGACGCACGACCGTTTTCAGTCTGCTCACATCGCATTTTCTCGGATCGCTCAGATAGATTTCGTGATGGTATCTCGTGTCCGTAATATCCAGCTCATACCCGTTTGCTTTCATATAGTCGTGCATTAAATCAACAGTAGCAGGTTCATCGTCATAAGAGCCGATATGCATACACTGAACGCACAGTCCCTCATCATAGGGGAAGAACTCAACCTTAGAAAAATCCTGCTTTTTCTTTTTCGTTGCCTCCTGAACTGCCCACTCAAAATCTTCCTTCGTTACGAAATCCGGCAGCCGGATCATAGAGATAAAGTGCATATCTTCTTTTCTTGCATAATCAAGTCCCTGTGTATTTTCCTGCCACCAAAGACCTTCAAGGGGCGGCACGACATACTCAAAGAATCCCTCAATTTTATGCGTCCCCTTGTAGCTCATCTTTATGGTAAAAGCAATGCCGTACAGCAAGCCGATTGAGTTTTTGTATTCTCCGTTTTCCTCATTGGGATTGCCTTTGCCACGGACTGCGATATAGTTCATTTTGGGAATCTCTATAATACCGGGCTTGTTCTTCGGCATATAAAATTCCTTGTATTCTTTCTTATAATCAAAAGCCATTTTCTTCCTCCATTTTGCAAATAGAATTTAGGTCAACGATCATAATGTATTCTTCATCCGTCTCGCAAACTGTCGTAAATCCCGCTTTTCGATATAGCTTCACTGCATAATTATCCTTTTGAACAGATAAAGAAAGCTTTGCATAACCAGCAGCTTTTTCCGTTGACAGCATTTGTGTGAGTAACGATGTTCCGATTCCCATACTCCTGTACGCTTTAAGAACGGACATTGCAAGGGAAGGCGTATTCTCATCAATATGTCCGTAGTCATCCATAATTCTTGCCCAAATTGCTCCTACAATATTTCCGTCAACTTCTGCAATCAAAGCCTTATCGTGTTTGCTGTTTCCAAAATTCGCAATGTATACTTGCAATTCCGTACAATTTATCACTGATTTAGGCGGCGCAGCCGTACCAGCCGGAATATAAATTGCCTCGTACAAAAAGTCGCTGAGCAGACTATATTCTTCTTTTCGCATTTCCCTTATAGCGCAGTTCATATCTTACTCGTTTCTTATCCATTAAAAAATAGCCTTACCGCATACAAGCATTTATAAACTTTATAGGCACATTCATTCGCTTTGCAACCTGTTCCGGTGTCATTCCGCTATCCAAAAAACGCTTGCATACAACTTTCATATTTTCGCCAACTTCGATAATATGCTTATCCGGATCATAAAATCGAACAACTCTCTGCCCCCACGAATGTTCCATAATCGGGTGGACATATTCAATATCGCACTCTTTCAGCTTTTCGGCAAACTTATCAAAATCATCTTCCTCAAAATAAATCTCGAAATTATTGCCGCCGAAAGAAATATTATTCGTACCGATAAACTCTTTATATGTTTCAACTGTTTGCAGGGCTAAACCGCCTGTCAGCGTCTTATTTGCTCCAAAGTCCATAATGATATGAAGTCCAAAGACTTTTTTATAAAATTCAACTGATCTGTTTATATCGGTTACTACCAACATAGGATTTTTCAACTTCATTCTAATTTTCTCCAAAACACAGTATCGTTATTTCCGATTAGGCTTTCTTTTAATAGCCAGCAGTTTCATATAGTCATCAAACTCAGAAATATCAGTCGGCTCAAACATTACCCATTTCCCGTCACGATAAGTTGTTGCTTCATCATATTGTCTGCAAACGGGAGCAGAAAGAGTTTCTCTTATCTCCTCAAATTTTGCTCTTTCATCTTTCCCGAAAATAATCATAAATCCAAGGCAATTCTTTTTCGCATATAGACTGCAAAGCGTTTTAACACCTCTGCGGTACTTATATTCGTAAGTCCAGTTCTTACCGCCTGTGTTCCATAGCCGTTCCATATCGTATTTTTCATCAATCGACGAACACAGCTCTTGCCAGACCTTAAATAAAGGTTGTCCGAGCAATTCAGTCATAGTTGATTGAGTAGGAGTATTTTCAAGCATTGTATTTCCTCCTTAAATTGGAATTTATTACCCTATGTATTCTATCCTTTCAAATTATCCAAAGCAGCCGGATTATTTTCGAGAATTGCCCCAACAGTCGGGCAGGTTTCTAAATCCGGGCAGTCTCCGCAGGTGGAAACACCTTTATTTAACGCACACTTCCGAATCCCGCACAGGCTATCACAAAATACCGTTTTTGCCCCATTCATACGGCAGCCTTCGCAGTTAATATGCTCTGGAAGAATCGGGGCGTTGTTTAACTCTGCCCACAGCTTCGCAGTTTTCTCCCGCAAAGCCTGATCGTCATTGACGGTCGCTATGTATGCGTCGCATTTTTCGCAGTCCAGTCCGCAGTATCCGATCATATCTTTCATAGGTTATACGCCTCCTGTCTATTATTCTTCATCATCAATTTCTCGCTCAAAGATCGAATACTTCCAGTCATCAGTTCCGGAAATCAAACGCCAACCCTGTTTTCCATATTCGTTGAGTTTCTCAATATACCGATCCAGCTTAATATGAACATTAAATGATGGCTCTGCGCTTAAATCAACTGCCATATACTCATACTTCTTCATAACAAACCGCCTTCCTATGTGTAAGTCTTTACGAAAAATTTTTCATCATATCCGCAACAAACTGTGTCTGTTGCTTTCTCAAATACGATTTCACAAAAGGCTTCAGCAGCCATTTCTTCGCTTTTACTTGTTCCGTAAAATTTATCTCTGTTTCATCGCCTTTGTCAGTGAAAATGCCAGTCCAATGACCTGTCATATTGTTGTTTTCTATATCAAATTCCCATCGTCTGTATGGCTCAACAAGCGTCACGGTAAATGTGGTAGAGTAGCCATCTTTGGTATATTCAATAAATTTCTTATCGCTGATAACTTCTGTCTTGCTCAAATCGCTTCTCCAAGCTCCGTAATTTTCAATATCCAACACCAGATCCCACACTTTTTGAAGTTCGCCGGGGATCAGCGCTTTTATATTTGAAACCGCCATTTTTGCTTTCTCCTTATCTATAAGCTTGTTTTGCTGTCACAAACAGAGCATGGTATCCACTCTGTATTTATTGTAAATCAACTAAATAAGGCTGCGGGCAATCCATTCTGTGGCATTAAGAATGCAAAATAAGTAAATAATCCGAAACATAATGTTGCAGACAGTAATCCAATTTTGCCCACAATAGGTGTCTTATACTTTGTGGAAAAGAGTTTAATATTAAGAATGACAGAAACAGCGCACAGTATCACATCTAAAACAAAATTGATAACGACAACGCTTTTGATATTACTCATAAAACCTAAAGAGAAAAAAGCCAGTATAAACAACCCATAATTTATAAATATCCAACTGATTATTTGTTTTGACGACATACTATATTTCTTCATTTTAGTCCTCCTTACCAATTCCAAGAGCCTGCTTAATTTCATTAACATCGCATTTCAATTTCACTAATCCAATCAAAAATATAAAAAGCGAAATAACGGCGACAATGAACACATAACTGAATATACCTATAAAAACATGTTCAAACCATTGTCCCGTCCATGCCAACGGCAACATCCCAACAGTTAATGAAATTAAATAGCCAACTACTTGTTTTACTGGATCAAATTCAACATTTTCGCAAAATAAATACGCAATACCGCAGGCTAATCCAAGCCAAGTAAATGTGGCAATCTGGGCAATAACCGCAAACAATTCATTGTTGTAATTGTTTATTAAAGCGGGGAGAGCAAAATAGAAATCCCCCGTGTCCATCCGCAAAGAAACTACGATTGAAAACAGCAAATATGCAAAGCACCCAATCAAAAATCCTACTGTCCCAAACTTCAAAGCTTTCTTTATCAAAGTATCACCTCATATTCCTAAATGTTTTTTAATTTTCGGGATATATCTTCTTGAAACATAAGTTTGTGTATTGTCTTCAAATCGAATACAAATCCTACCTATTATGCTTAAATCAATATCACGAATTTTTTTGACATTTACAATTTCTGAATTAGAGATGCGGAGAAACTGTTTTTTGTCGAGAGCCTCATTCAACTCATACAATCTGTACCGTATAACATATTCGCCTTGATGTGTTTGAATATAGACCTTTTGATTTCCCGTATATATTCTAAAAATATCGGTAACATTCACAATTTTGGCAATGTCATCTCTGTATGCTGTTAATGTTTCAAGTCTACTTTTATCAAATTCCACAATATGTTGATAGAGAGCGTCAACCTTTCTGTTTTGCTCCTGCGCTGTAATTAAAACCTCGATTTCTTCCACAGAGCGGTCTATGTGTATCCCGACTTTCAATATACCACCTCCAATTTCTTCTCGATTATATCATCTGTACTTTTCAAAATCTATGATACAGCAGTATGTGGTAGTGAATTTGCGATGAATGGTATAGCTGTCTGTGAACATTAGTTTCTCACTTGCTCTGTGGGATTTCTGACTTTTCGATAGTAGCTATATGTAAATCTTTTCATTTATAATCATTTCATCTATATTTGAAACCGCCATTTTTGCGCTCTCCTTAAATCAGTCGTATTTCTCAATATGCACGGTGGCAATCGCCGACTGATTTGGCTCTCCGGTAACAAGGTCTTGCGGCGCAGGCACGAGCAGCATAAATCCGTCCTTGCCATATCTTAATTCATACCCTTGTGCATACGCTTCTTCCACAGAGATGTGCTGTACCTGTCCGATTACCATAGCCGTAATACCCGCACCGCTTAAATCCTGTATTTCTTTCAGGGCACATTCCATCGTGAGAAACGCTTCGCTGATCGCAGGTGCGTGAATGGTTTTGGCATTGGAAGCAGTAAAGCCTCCTGCTGCAAATTCGTCATCGTCCCATTCATTCTGATGAATGGTATTTACCAACCTATCATAACAGCTTATCGGGAGAAAGTTAATGCAAAAGCATTTTTCTCTTTGGATATTGGCATAGGTGTGGGTATGCTGATACAGGTTGCCCATCACGGCGAAAAAAGCGGTCTTATCTCCGTGAAAGCAGCTCCACGAATGAAAGCACACATTCGGTTTTCCGTTCTCTTTCCAAGTCGTGATAGCAAAGAGAACGGTCGGTATTCCTGCTGTTACTTCAAAGTGGGAGAACAGCTCAAATTCTTCCGGATAGGCTGGCTTAAAATACTGAGGGAAATCCTTTTCAATCTCGATCTTCATAGCTGTACCTTTCACATATCACAGCTTCTCTACATCTTCCACATAGATGGAGACTTCGCCGCACTTGGGACAGATTGCTACCTTCGGCTTTCCAATCCGACCGCCGAACAGCTTATTTTCGTCCGATGACATTACAATTCCGTATCCTGCGCCTTCTACCTTGATGGCGCAGTTTTCTTTCATTTCCGTTCCACATCTGAGACACTTTCTCATAAATAAATCCTCCGTTTCTTTTTATGGACTTTCGGCGGTAAAACCGCCCCGTTATGTTCTCAGCCTAAAGGTTTTCGGCGCAAAGCGGTATACCAAAATGCTGGCGACAATACTGTAAAGCACACAGAAAACAATCGTCATTATTCCAAATATCATAATCGGCATACGCAGCCGCATAAGAGCAAAACAGACGACATAGGTTACTGACAAAACAATCCGGTATGTGCCGCTTTTCAGTTCCGTCCCTGCATTGTAAGGCTGGAGCAAATAATAAATCGTAAGGTAATGGATCGAGAAGAACAGGCTCATACACAGGATGGAAACAACCAGCACTACATAGTTCAGCGGATTGTCCGTCCCTCCGGTGGCAAACAGGATCAGCGCCAGCCCGATGCCGATAACCAGCGCCGGAACAGCGTTTATCTTCATTATTTCACGCAGGCGGATCTGAAACAGCCGCAGGATAAAGCTCGGCTGCTTATAGAAGGAATAGGTCAGCAGGCTGTGGTCGCAGTTCATAAAAAGCGCCTGTGTAAAGTTCGTGCCACGGTTGATAGCGTACATTATAAATACAAAGTACGGAAGCCAAGTCATCACGATTTCGTTAATGACGGTTTTTTCTTCGGGCAGCATATAGACTCCTACCAGCACGGCGGCGACAAGGAAAGCGCACACATAGGAAATCTTCTTTGTCGAGTTCCAAAGTATCTTTTTGTGCCTTTTGATAAACAGCTCGTTCAGATACTCGAAGCCCTTACGGTTGCTGCTAATGGAAGTATCTGCGGATATTTTCTTTTCATTTGCCTGCTTGATCAGCTTTGTCTGTGCCGTGCTGTCCATCTGATTGGTCAATCCGGCTAATAATTCCTTGTTGATTGCGTAATAATCACGGAAGGTAGTGAGCCTTGTGATACTTGCCATACCAAGGGGAATACACGCTAAAAATATAACCATTGGTACGACCGCAGGCAAAGCAAAACCAAAGGCGGGCGGAGCATAGGCTGCGGCTAAAAGCAGGGCGATACAGCCCCACACATATTTGGACAGCTTGTTTTCGTTGTAGCCAAAGCCCCTTTTCTCATAATCCCACAGGGTAACTGCCGCCGCAAACAATTTCATACCCGCTATGCAAAGGGGCAGGAGCAGACAAAACCACAAAGGTACGCCTCTGTCCATACCGAACAGAATCGTAAAGGGCAAAAAGCCCACAACGACCTTCAATATGGAGTAGAAATAGTTTACAAGCGTATATTCCCGTGCGTCCATTTTCATCAGGATCATCGCATAATATTTATCCTTTGTCGGATTGAAAAGGTGTGTGTTCACAAAGCTGCCGATTACCGTGAGAATCAGCAGGATATGCAGGAACACCGCATTCTCCGGCAGTCCTTTATAAAGGATACCGATACCGCATACCATCGTGATAAAGTAAAGGAGCTTGCCGAGGAATACAGAAACGATTTCCCACAGCACGGACAAAATGTTTGCAAAGATTTTCAGTCCCTTTACCTGATACAGCGTTGCCGGAAGCAACCGCTTTAAGAGCGGTATCTGCTTTAAGGAAAACAGGACACCGTTGACACGGTATGTGTTTTTCAGGGAAAAAGAGATTTTTAGCGTCTTATTCATTTCCTTCCTCCCTGAGTGCCGCAATGATTTTATCCTTAAATTCCCTGCTGTCCAGATCGGTTTTCTCCACGACCTCCAGTTCGCCGTGATTAAGCAGCACGATCTCATCGCAGAGGTCAAGCGCCAAATCCATAATATGCGTAGAGAAAATGGTAATGCGGTCTTGTTTCAGTGAACGGAGCAGTTGTTTCATTTCTTCCGCCACAACCACATCAAGGGATGTCAAAGGCTCGTCCAGCAGCAGGATATTCGGCTGAGCGATGATATTGATGAGCATTTGCATTTTGTTTTTCATACCGTGGGAGTAGTCCTTGAGCAGTTTATCCCTGTCCTCCGGCTCAATACTCATATAATCGAAATACTCGTCAATGCTTTTCGGATTTTTGATAGACTTCTCGTTGATGTCCATAAAGAATTTCAAAAACTCCCTGCCTGTAAGAAACTCCGGCACGGTCGGGGTAGAGAGTACATATCCGATGTCCTCTGCGGACACCTCACGGCGGACGCCGTTTTCATCTTCTATATAGAAATTGCCGCTATCCGCCTTCAAATCCCTGTTCAGGCAGTTAAACAGCGTTGTTTTTCCAGCGCCGTTTCTGCCGAGCAGCCCATAAATTTTCCCTTCATCAAATGTAAAATCAATATCTCTGAGAACTTCCTTTTTCTCAAAGCTCTTTGATAAATGCTCAATCACAAATTTCATAATATCCTCCGTCACATCTTATGCTGGTAATATGCCATCAAAATAAAATCAAGGATTGTTTTCAGCAGGAAAGCGCCTACAAGAGTAAGAACAGTCCATAGTGGTGCGTCGAAAAAAATACAAACCCAAGCGCCTGCCATCAGCAGCCAGTGCAGTATCTCGCCGGATATTGCCTGCGCTTTGCTGCGAATGAGCTGATTGCGCTCGTCTTTTTCTTCAATCTCATTGATTTTCATCAAATCGGGATTTTTTGCGCCCCACAGACCGACACACCATTTCGCAATCCCATAGCCGAACAATCCGGCACCTATGCCGATCATCGCACCGCTTTGCGAATCGCTTAAATAGTCCTGTAAAAGAAACCTTGCGCTCAGAGCCAAAGCAATGCCGACTATGCCAATTACAAGATATATTCCGTTTTTCTTCTTCATTGCTTTTCCTCCTCGTAAATGAAAATATCTTCAATGCTCATATCAAAATACCGTGCAAGCTTAAACGCTAATGTAATTGAAGGATTGTATCGTCCGTTTTCCAATGAGCCGATGGTCTGCCGGGATACTTCCAGTGCGGCAGCCAGTTCTTCCTGCTTGATTCCCCGTTCTTTCCGAATTTCCTCTAAACGGTTTTTCACGGTGCGCCTCCTTTCTATGGAAAGCCAGCTTTCCATATCTCTATTATAGCAAAGGAGGCTCAAATGTCAAGTACACTTTCCATTCAGAGATGAACTTTTTTCAATCCTCCCATTTTTCACATCTATTGAGCAGCTAAGTTTATCACCTGCACATTGTTTTGCCGAGCATAATTTACCGTATATGCAGTCCCGCCTTTCTCCTGTGTTAAATAGGCTATGCAGACGCTGCTGCCATTTACCAAATGACGGTTTCTTTTGAACATACAGCCCCGAAAATAGTCGTGAGAAGTATATACTACCTTATCCGCCTGACTTTTGATCTCCTCATAAACCGCTATATCATCTTTGCTCCAGCCTTTTGTCTGTGTGGTACACGGAAGGACTAAAATCAGCTTGATATGCGAATATCGCTTTCTCAAGGATAAAACACATTGAGCAGCCAGCGTATCAAAGCCCAATGCTCCGCCTGCGCCAAAGTACATATATCCTTCTTCTATCAGTCGAAGCAAGGTGTTTTTTAACCGCTGAGAGAGTTCCGGTATGCTCCCCGGCGGTATTTTTCTATGTCCAGTAAAGCAAGCCGTTTTTTCCCTCATTAAAGATCACCAGCCAATCCAAAGCCTAAAAGCACAAAAAATCTAATTATAATACTCATAGTATATCAAAGTCAACAATAAATATCAATAGTCTGTGGAACTACGGAAACAATATTTATAGACTATGAATGGAGGCTGGAACTATGAGTGAAATTGCAAAAACAATCGGACAGCGTGTCCGCAATTATAGAATTGATAAGGGATTGAGCCAAGAGAAGCTTGCTGAGTTATCCGGTTGCCACCCTACTTATATCGGGCAAGTGGAACGAGGGGAAAAGAACGCTACTCTTGAAAGTATCGAAAAGATTGCTTCAGCTATGAATGTCTCGCTTGCTCAGCTTTTTGAGAAGATAGGCGAAAGCAGCACCGACAGCTATCCTATGAAATGTTACGAGCTGGTCGCAGCAAAAAGCAAATCTGAGCAGGAACATCTATATAAGATGTTAGTTGAAATGGATAAGTATAAAAATCAATAAAAGCAGTAAAAAAATACGGTGCTGTCCAAAGGGGCAGCACCGTATTTTGCATAGGAAATAATTTTATCTTAATTCTGTGCGCCGGATTACGGCATACGAGCCGATTCCAAAAATCACTCCGATTACAAGAAATGAAAGAATAGGAAAAAACAGATTGATTGTACCATCACTCATAAATCCCACTGCTTTCATCATAAACTCCCCAGTTTTGCTTACAAGCTCATCTGGAAATACAAACTGAAACAGCGCAATCACAAGAAGAATTATACTGCATACTCCAACTCCTACTAAAAGCGAAACCGTTTTCCCGACTCTGTTGATAATTAAAACCACAAAGTAGAAAATACTGCAAAACATCAAATATAAAGCAGTAAGCCATAACCAGTTTGCAAAAACATTCCCGAATCCGTACAGACCGCTGTATAGGGTAAAATAGTTACTATTGAAAAAATGAAGGGTATTTCCGATTATGGTATCAATAAGCGCCATTGTCCCTGCCAACAATGTAAACATACAAATAGTTGCCCCAAAGATATATTTTCGGGTATATCCATTTTGGAGCAGTGCTTTGAAATCTTCTTTATAGCCTAATACTCCGATCACACTGACAAAAACAATAGAACTAAACTCTAAAGTATTTGAGCCGGTTTCCTTTCCTTCGGTACAAATTGCAACAATCGCAAAAATGAGAGCTACAATCAAATATTGGATCAAATAGAAAATCCCTATCGCCCTTACTTTAGTTAAGTATTCGTATAAAACAGCAGATTTTAATTTACTCATTTTCGCCGCCACCTTTCTCTGTCATCTTGACAAACAGTTTTTGCAAATTCATTGCGGTAATTTGCAGATTACTTTCCTGCGGTAAAACTGTTTTCTCTCCCAATATATAAGCAACTTTTAAGCCGCCCAACTCGTCATAGCCGATAACATTTCTCCCTGCACAATAGCGGTCAACTTCCTGAGCCGCCCCGGAAACACTATACCCTTTCTCCAGTAGTTCCTCAACAGTCTCCTGAACAAGAATCTTTCCCTTATCAATTAAGACGACTTCTTCAATAATGTTGGAAACTTCCTCGATCAGATGTGTCGCAATAATAAGCGTCCGCTCATTATTTTCAAACTCTTTCAGAAGCAGGCTGTAAAACAACTCCCTATGATTTGCGTCAAGCCCTAACACTGGCTCATCAAAGATTACATATGGGACATTGAGCGATAACGCAACAATCAGTTTGAAAATGGATTGATAACCTTTCGATAATGCCTTAAATCTTTTATTAGTATCAAGATTGAACTTTTTAGAAAGCTCAAAGGCTTTTTTCAAATCAAAAGCAGCATAAAAGCGATTTGTCCACTTGAAATGATCTTTAACCTTCAAATCTCTATCATATAAATCCGCTTCACTCATACAAAAAATCTTTTCGTGGACACCCATATTTTCTTTAGCTGGAATACCGTCAATCAAGATTTCGCCCCGATCCGCAAAAATACGGTTTGCTATAATATTGATAAGAGTAGTTTTGCCAGCACCGTTTCTCCCTAAAAATCCGTATATTTTCCCGAACTCAAAAGAGAAAGAAACATCGTCAAGCGCTGTAACATCTTTATATCTTTTCGTTATGTTCTTAATTTGAATGGCGTTCATTGTCATAGCCCCTTTCTATCAGAGAAATTATATCTTCTTTCGACATTTGCAGTTTCATTGCTTCGCTTATTAAAGTTGAAACATACTGGTCGTAAAACTGGCTTTGCCTTTTTTGCCGTATTTTTTCAACAGCTCCCTCTTTTACAAACATTCCAAGCCCTCTTTTCTTGTAGATGATTTCCTCATCGACCAACACATTCATTCCTTTTAGAACAGTATGCGGATTGATACTGAGCAGCGCAGAGATTTCATTTGTAGATGGAATTTGCGTTTCTTCCGAAAAAACTCCGGTAAATATAGAATCTTCAAGCTGCTCTGCGATCTGAATAAAGATCGGTTTATCTATATTTGGATTTACATTCAATCATAGCACCTCCTACACTCGCTTGTCTGTTTGTTAGTTGTGTAACTAACTACCCTACAAACAAAGTATACTCACTAAGATTCTGTTTGTCAATACCTTTTTACGAATTTTTATGTAATCAAGCCGCCTGCATTTAAGCAAACGGCTTGTTTTTTACCTTCCGATCAATAGGCAGGCGCACCGTAGCCGAGTATCTCATAATATCCAACCGGATAGCTGTTCTGACGAACAGAATCCCCAGAGTTTCCCTCGACCGTGTAAACTCTGCCGTTTTCTACCTTTTGGACGATACCCGTATGGTCGGATAATCCGTCCTGACCGCTTTCGTCCGCCCAATCGAAGAAAATAATCATACCCGGCGTAGGCTCTGCGCTGTTATCCAGCCATTGCCCTCTGTCCTTAAACCATTGTACGCCGTTGACGCAGCCTGCGTATTTCGGAATTACGCCAGCGTCGATATACCCGCACTCGTTAGCACACCAGCTCACAAAGCAAGCGCACCACTCGACACGGGAATTAAAGCCGTACCAAGACCAGTACGGATCGCCGCCCATCGTCCCGATTTGGGAGAGCGCAACGGTTACGATCTGATCGTCTGTTCCTGTAATCCCGTAAAGCACCTGCGACCACAGCGAATTGTTTTCATCGGCAAGCAGCTCTGCGAGATACTCTTTCTGTTCCTCGTTAAAGCCATACTGCGCCGCCATCTCATCGGCAGTTTTGTGGCTGACCGTGATATACAGATAGGTATGAGTGACGGTTGTTTCCGTCTCCACGATATTTCCGTGACCGTCATCGGTTTCGGTAATGACCGTCTCGGTTTTGGTATCGGTGCTGGAGCTGATCTCGTTCATCTCCCAAAAGATGTCCGTGAGAAGCTGCTTTTTCGATTCGTCCATCGTCGCAACCTCTTGTGGATTGTCAGGATCGGTATTGACTTTGACCGAGTATACGGCAAGCACCTCTTTCCAAACGGCACGGCTGCCGCTCATTTCAAGGACATCATAGGATACCGAGTTTTTTTCGTCCTGCAACTCAGTATCGTATTCCGTATTGATCTCCTGCACAACGGTCTGCATACTCATACCCGTGCCGGAATCCTCGCCTGAAAAAAAGATACCGAACACCGAGCCGATAATCATACCGATCAGGCAAATCACGATAATGACCAAAACCGCTATCCAGCCGCCTGCGGCGATTGCGGCAATCAACGCCTTTGTTCCGGCAATAATCGCCTTGACCGCAAGCGCTATCGCCCTTGCGATGGCTTTCGCCGTGACAACGGCGGCACGAGCCGCTGCCCGTGCCGCCTGAACTGCCCTTTGAGAAGCCTTGACCGTAGCCTGCGCCGTTTTCTGCGCCGCCTTTGCGGTACGCTGCGCTGTCTTGACGGTCGTTTTAGCGGTGCGTTCTGCGGTTTTTACCGTTTTCTGCGCTGTTTTCGCCGAGCCTTTCCCAACCGTCTTAATCGTCTTTTTCCCTGCGGAACGGGCAGACTCTTTTACTGCCTTCTTCGGCTGTTCCACCGCCTTGATACCCTGACCGACGCCTTTTCGTGGAGCTGCCGCCTGCGCCTGTTTTTGAAGCGACTGCGCCGCCCGTTTTTCCTTGAATTTCTGAATACCGTCCTTTGCTTTGACAATATTCTGCTTTGTCGCCTGAACGCCCTTGCGCCCCTGCTTGTCAAATTGGTGTACGGCTTCGTGGGAAACTCGGTCGATACCGCTTTCCAAGCGGTTGGAAGCATATTCCTCCGCACTGCTTTCAGGGACATCAACGGAGTGTTCCGCTTTTTCTTTGGTCTGGATAAAGGCGGATTTCATACGCTCGGCGGCAACCGCCGATTTGTCAATCGTTTTGATCGTGCCTTTCGCTATATCCCTTGTCTTAATATCCGGCATAGAAAACCTCCTTTCCAAGCGCCCGTGGACGCTTTGAAGTAAAAAAAAGAGGGAAAAGGTATCAACACCTTGCCCCTCAAAGTACGAGGGCTGAAAAGCCGCTTAAATCAAGGACTTTTTACCCTCTATTTTTCGATTCTGTGCGCTTTTTCCTTGCGTACTCTGCTTGCTGCCTTTTGTATGCGATACTGGCGCATTTCTCACAATACTTTTTCCTGTTTCCACGCTTGATAATAGGAGCGCCGCAGGAAACGCACCTGTCAGGGTGCGTTCCGAGTATCTCCGCTTCCAACGCCGGATCTGCCGGAAGCACCGCATTGCGGAAATACCTGCACAAGAGCGAGTAGGATATACTCTGTACGCAGACGCAGCCTTCCCCCTCATCAAGAAGCAGGCAGTTCCCGTCATCATAATTGGCGCACAGTCTTTTAATCAGGGCGTTAGCTCGGTATCTCTGCCGCCCCGTCATTTGCGGGAGCATTTGCACCACTGCTTTCTGTCACTTTTTTCGCCACAATGACAAGCCTTCCGTTCGTGCGGGAGTATTCACAGGTGGAAAGCGTAATCAGCTTGTCGCCGTACTCCGCCGAAACGCCCGTGTCATAGAGGGAAAGTTCCTTGCACTTATCAATATAAGCGTCAAACTCCTCCGGCGACTGAGCGTCCGTAAAGCGGTAATATTTGAAGGCTTCCGGGCTGTCGGTGTAGACAACGGTTTTGAAAACCGCAAGGATTTCGTACTCATTTTTCTCTGTCAGGGTATGAAAAGCAATCGTCTTATGCTCCTGCCAGAAATCCTCGTCCTTGAATTTTTCAAGGTCGGCGAACATCGAGCCGTTGTTCATATGATGACCGTAGATCACTACATTGTCCGAGGGCTTTAGGACATCACAATCCTCCTGCACATACGGGCAGCCGTAAGAACTGTATTCTTTATCAAATCCACGCTTCAGATAGTAGTTCGGACTATCCACCGTCTGCATAACGGGATAATTGATGTTCGTATCTTCCACGCAAATCCAGCCGACCAAATCATTGTTTTGACGGTACAGCTCGGTAAGCTCCGGCAGTATCGTCTTATCTTCTGAATAGATGATCGGCTCGGCAGGCTCGGTTTCGCTGCCCTCTACGAGCTGTACGAGAGAATCGTACATCTGCTCCTGATGTTCCGCCTCCCTGTAATGGTCGATAATGAAATAGCTGCTGACGCCGAGCAGGACGGTAAACGCCGCCATCAGCGCAATACAAATCTTTTTTCTCATTGCCATTTCCTTTCTGAAACAAGGGGCGGGAGCTTATGCGCTCTCGCCCGGTTTGGTTGTCATCAGCTTATACAGCTTCGTATTTTTCGGGAATTTATTTGCGAACGGCACAAGGGAACTGCCCACCTTGATAAGCCCGTGTCCGGCTTCCACATTCGTAATATACGACATCTGAAGGTCGGAGATATTTAAGAGCTTCGCCAGCTCCAGCCTGTCCGTGGAAGCCTGATTGAGCATAATGATAAACTCGGAGTTTGCGAGCATTGTCCTCGCCGTATGGCTCTGCAAAAGGTCGTCCACATTCTGCGTAATACCCGTAGCATAAGCGCCGTATTTACGCACACGCTTCCAAAGGGTAAAAAGGAAGTTAGCGGAATACTCGTGCTGGAACAGCAGATAAATCTCATCAATGAAGATGAAGGTGTTTCTGCCTTTCGCCCTGTTCTGCGTAATGCGGTTTAAGATAGAGTCGAGAACGACCAGCATACCGATAGGCATAAGCTGTTTGCCGAGGTCTAAAATGTCATAGCAGATCAGGCGATTATTGGTATCCACATTCGTATGCTTCGCAAAGGTGTTCAGGCTACCGCTTGTAAACAGCTCGATGGCAAGGGCGATTTCCTGCGCCTCCGGCTCATCTTGTTTAAGAAGCTCCGCCCTGAAATCCTGCAAGGTCGGCACTTCGCCCTGATAGTTATTCTGCTGATAAGTGCGGTACACGCTGGCGGTGCAGCGGTCAATAATGGATTTCTGCTTTGCGCCGAGGTTGCTTCCGCCGATGAGCTGCTCGCACAGGGACATAATAAACTCGGATTTCAGAATGACCGGATTCGCCCCGTCGCCATATTCCTTCGTCATATCCATAGCGTTGATGTGATTTTGGGAAGTAGCGGAGATATGGATAACCTCGCCGCCGAGCGCCCTCACAAGCTGTGAATATTCCCGCTCAGGATCAATGATGATCACATCGGAATCCGAGGAAAGAATCACATTCTCAATCTCGCCCTTTGCGGCAAAGGACTTGCCGCCGCCCGATACGCCGAGAATAAAGGAATTACCGTTGAGGAGCTGCTTGCGGTCGGCGATAATCATATTTTTGCTAATCACATTCTGCCCGTAGTAAATACCGTTCTCGTGAAAAATATCCTGCACTCGAAACGGGATAAACACGGCAAGGCTTTCGGTCGTGAGGGTACGGAAGGTATCAATCTTCCGCACACCAAACGGCATAACCGTATTCAGCCCGTCCACCTGCTGGAATTTCAATACGCCGAACTGACAAAGGTGCTTTCTCGCCGTGGTAAGCAGCGCTTCCGTATCGTTATCAAGCTGTTCTTTGGAATCCGCCGTATGCACAAAGGTAATCACGGCGAACATCATTCTCTGATCTCTCGTCGTTAAATCATCGAGAAATTCCTTCATTTCCTTTTTCTGCTGTTCCATATCATAGGGAACGGTCGCCGAAAAGTTATTATTGGAGTTCTGTCGCCTCTGCCAGTTGGTAATGTTCGTCTCTACGCCGAGCAGACGGTTTTCCGCCTCCCGTACTGCTTCGTCCGTTGGCACGGGGACAACATCAATCGACATCATCAGATTGCGGTTGAGGTCAGTCAGCTCCGCCACCATACTGTCCTTGATATAGGAAGCGTACTCACGCAAAAAAAGGACTCTCCCGTAACGGTCGCCCATTTTGAAGTAGTCCTTTTCAAATTCCATAGAGTCGGGGCAGATATAGTCCTTGAAGCTGTGTCCCTTTTTGCGGGTTTCCTTTATATCAAAGTGGAAAGAGGATTCCTCGCCCACACGGTAAAAGTCGTGGAAGATACGCAGCCTTTCATCGGTTTCCAGCTCCACGCACTTGCTGCCGAGCCTGCCGAAGTGGGCAATCAGGTCTGCGCCCACACGGGCAAAATAATTCCTTGCGTCCTCAATATTCTTCTTGTTGACGGAAATCGTCATATACTTATCCTGCACGATGGCATTTGCGCCTGTGGCTTTTTCCAAAAGGATTTTGTTGTATTCCTCACGGTATTCATCGAGGCTGTCGCCTTTCATCGGGATAAGGATGTTGTTCTCAAAGTCCAATCGGTTTAAGCGGCGGTTGTTGATCGTGATTTTCGTCGTTGCGCCGGAGTCGAGGGAATTGAGCAGCTCCGAGTATTCAAGGAACATCGCTTCCTTGTCCTCACGGCTGGCAACAGCGTAGTTAATATCGGAAAATTTATAGGTCTTGGAAAACTTGTCTTTTCCAATCTGAAAGATACCGTCATCATAGATGGCGGTAATGGGGATCACATCCTGAACGCCCTTCGGCACGACAAACTTTTCCTTTTCCTGTTTGCGGAGATTGGTAAGTGTTTTAATCATTCGATTTCATAGCCTCCTTTGCTTTTGCTTCGATACTCGGCTTGAACAGCTCGTAGTAGGTATTCGTTGAACGGAAAGTGAGCTTCTTCGGCATTAAAAACTCCGACTTAATCCACGCATAAATGAATTTCTCAGCGGTCATTCCGTTGTATTTAATAAAGCCAAGAGCCGCAAAGGGTGCGGCTCCCAAAATGCACATCCACGATACGGTTTCCGTGCCGACATAGGGCTTGAGCAAAAAATAAATGCCCACCGCCACCACGCAGGCACAGGCAGAAAAAATGAACTGCCGCAGTGACAGTCCGAAAAACATCGCTTCTGTGTAATTCCTGATTTCTCTGTTGATTTTGACTTCCATTTAGGAACTCCTTTCTTTTCGTTTTTTTGCCTGCCGGATTTCATCGGCGCAGACGCACTCGTCCGAAAGACAAGTAACTTTGCCTTTCCGCCGCCCTCCGTAATACAGGCAGTATCTGCAATCGCAGTCCTCAAGGGTGTAGCCCTTGAATTTGTTGTATATTCGTTTCATTCTGTTCTCCTTACAGTCCCATCATCTCACGGATAATCCGGTCACTCATTCGCACTGCACCAACCAAGACAAGCATATTAAAGAGCAGCTCGCCGATATATGACCAAACCTGCGTGACTGCCGCCGCATTGGGATCGACCACAGGCGGGGAAGAAGCGAACAGGGAGAAGATAATGCAGGCTAAAACGATTACCGCACCTTCAAGGCACACGGCGCAGTAGCTTTTGATAAACGATTTACCTACATTCTGGCTCGGCTCTCCCGCAAAAGTGGAAAGCGGAATCGGGGCAAGCGCCGTATACATATATAACTTAAAAAATCTCCCGTACACCGTCATAATGAGCAGGAATGACATAACCGTAATGAACAAGCCGCCAATGAGCGTAACCGCCCAAAGCGGAATTGACTCGAAAAAGCCGCAGCTTTCAATCGTGTCAATCATTTCCTGCGGCAGAGTGGTCTGCTGTGCGGAAGTAAAGCCTGCGGCGGTCATAATCGTGCCGATTGTACCCTGCACGATATTGAACAGGGCAAGCATTAGCTCCATACCGTAAGTGATACCCGCCTTTGCAAGCGCAAATCGGATAAAGAGTTTGACGGCGTGTTCCGGTTTCTTAACATCGCTGAAGCTGCCGCAGGTGCGTACCATACCAACCACAAAAAACAGCACCAAAAGCGCAAGACCAATCGCCTGCACAGCGCCGTTGATATTGACAATGACCGCCCATATTCCGCCGCCTTTGAAGCTCTGCGGCGTAGTTGTGATAAGCTGCCATATCTCAGCGAGTTTTTCATTCCAAGTTTCGAGGGCGTTCTGGAGATTCTGAACTACCCAGTTATCACTCAATTTCGTAGCACCTCCTTATAAAGAAAAATGGGGCGTCCCTGAATTGTTTTTCAGGAACGCCCCTGAGCGTCGTTTGCGTAAAGGTTAGCCCGTAATCAGAGTGAGGATTTCTTTAGCGAAAGTAATGATGACGCCGCCCGCCAGCGTCAGAAATCCGTTTGCCCGCTGCGAAGGATCGTGGGATTTCAGGGAAAGACCTACCTGAACGATACCAAAACCGAGCAGGATCAGACCAATCGCACGGATAAAGCCGAAAATGAAATCGGACAGGTTATTCACAACGGTAAGCGGATCGCTTGCGGCAAAAGCCGTTGTAGACATCGCAAAAACAGCGGTCACGCTCAAAACCGCAGCACAGTAATAACGAAAGCCTTTCTTTACCTTTCCGGTCATCGGCAGTTTGCGGGTTTCTTTCTTCTGAGTCTTATGAAAAATGTTCATTCTGTTTTCCTCCAATCAATTTGTTAAATTTTCAAAGTCCTCATCGGACAACAGCTCGTAAGTCGTTTCCGAAAGCTCCATTTCGGGAACGCTGTCGAGATCAACATACAGGGTTTCAATGGTCGCCACATTTTTTGTGACTTCGCCGTGCTGATACACGCCGCCTTTCCCGTCTGCGGTATATGCCACATTCGGGTGCTTCAAAATGTCATACTTCAAATCCATTACCGGAAGCTCACCACGGATAAACAAAATAGCGTAGCGGTTGTCGAGCATTCTCACTTCGTCAGGGGTAAGCAGCTCACGACCGGAAATCTGATAATTGGTCGAGTAGCTTCCGCTTCGTCCTTCGCTTTTCCCGTAGGTGTTGGTATCAATCGTTTCCTTTCCTAAAAGCTCGGACACATACTTGTGCGTACTCTGCTCATTGCCGCCGAGATAGAGAAATTCATCGCAGTTGCCTACAATGGATTCCCATTGTTTCTCAAACAACGCCTTTAACTGCGCCAGATTTTGCAGGATAATGGATACCGACACGCCTCTTGAACGCATAACGGAAAGTATCTTGTCAAAATCGTCGGGCAGGCTCACATTGGCAAACTCGTCCATAAGAAAATGGACGGGTATCGGCAGACTGCCGCCGTGGATATGGTCGGCAGAGTAAAAAAGCTGCTGGAAAAGCTGCGTGTAAAGGATACTGACGAGGAAATTAAAGCTCGAATCATTATCCGGTATCAGCGCAAACAGCGCCGTTTTTTTCTCGCCCATTGAAGCAAGGTCAAGCTCATCGGCGGAAGTCAGCGCCGCTAAGCTTTCAAGATTGAATTTCTCCAATCTTGCGGCAAGAGTGATCTGAATGGATTTAAGCGTCTTTGCCGAGCCGGAGTGGTAGGAACGATAGTACTTCAATGCAATATGGTCGGGATTATCCATTTCCAAATCGGCAAACAGGTTGTCGAGAGGCGAAGGGCGGTTGTCCTCCTCGTCCTCAATCGTCGCCGCCCTGAGCATTTCCATTACCATCGCAAAATTCTGTTCCTCCTCCGGCGCTTCATAGTGCAGATAAAAAATAAGGGCGAGTAAAAGCATACTCGCCGCAGTATCCCAAAAAGGATCGTTGGACTGCGAGCCTTTCGGGGTGGTACTCTTAAAAAGGTTGGTCACGAGGCGCTGAATATCGTTGTCGTTCCTGAGATAGACAAACGGGTTGTAACAATGGCTTTTCTCCATTGAAATCAAGTCCAGCACCTTGATTTCATAGCCTGCTTTTTCAAGCAGATTGCCGACATCACGCAGAATTTCCCCTTTTGGATCTAAAATTACCTGAGAGGAATTGCTTGTCTGCATTAAGTTCGGCTTGCAATAGAATCTTGTCTTGCCTGCGCCGGAGCCGCCGCACACCAAAGTATTGAGATTGCGGCGGTGCTTTTTCGCATTGAGTCCGATTCGGACATTCTGCGTCATCAGCTTATTTTCCGAGGGCGGGCTTTGACGGTACTTTTTATCAATGGCTTTTGCGCTGCCCCATTTCGCTGAGCCGTGTTCCTCACGCCTGCGGTAGTTCCTCCGTGTGGACAAATAAATTCCAATCCCCATTCCGTAGAGCAAAAGCAAAACAAGGACAGTTTTTAAGCTGTCCCCACAAAGCTCGATATGGAACGGATCATTGAATACCGTCAAAAGGCTCGGCAGTATCTCCGGCAGACCGCCTTTGACGGACGGCGCTATCAATAAGCCGAGCCACACAACGGGAAGAATCCCAATGACCGCAAGGATAATCGCAGACTGCTTGTTGCTATCTCGATTCACGGCAGGATTCCTTTTCTACCACTTTGAACTTGCGTCTTGGGGCGTGACCGATTTTAATAATCAGATCGTCAACGGCGTCGGTGGACTTGCCCTCTTTTTTGAGGTCGGTCTTTTTATCGTTCAGGGAACGAATTACAACGCCGTGTTCATAATCGTCCAAAGCGATATGGTAGAGTTCTTCTTTCATCACAGCTACCTCCGGTTATCTCTCCTGTTCCTTTGAGCGCTCTGCCCGCTGGCGGTACAGCTCGTCGGAAACACGGGCGGTAATTTCCTTAAACGCCTTCTGCGTCTTGCCGAGTTCGGCTTTGATGTCCTTCGGCTCTTTGTTTTTCAGTTCGTCGGGGATACGGTCAATCGCAAAATTCTGCGTATCGACTCCGTATTTCTTACAGAGCATATACCCAATGCACACCGCCTGAAATCCCATATCCCTGCGGCTGTATACCTCGCTGTTCATAGAAAGCTCGGCGTGACCGAGTTCCTGAGCGACGCACTGGCAGAGGGCAACGCTGTCGCCGATGTCCCGCTTCACATAAAGCGTTTGATCTTCATTTTTATAGAAAGCGCCCATATCGGGATAAGGAAGTTCACTCACGCTTTCAATGTTGATCGGGGCGCTGTCGAGCATAACCGCCACCAGCTTTCTCGGATCACGGTTAGCGGTCGGGGCGGCGGGGCGCTTGCCGTTGGTCTGTGAAACATCCAGCACTCTTTTCAAATTGAAATCAATGCCGATTGTGCCGTCTTTCTTGGTGTACTCATACGGATCAAGGATAATAAAGGTCTTGGAGCCTTTATTGACCTTAACACCCTCAGCCGCCCAATCGTCAAACTCCTTGATTTGGCTTGCCTGCGGGAACTGTTTATACATCAGCAGCGCATTGTTCGCCGTGTACCTGTCCATACGGCTCTGCACATCAAGGTAGGCTTTGAATTTTTCCGGCGACTGTACCACTTCCGAAGCGGTATTGTCGAGCAGTTGATAAATGGCTTCTTTTTCCGCCTTTTTCTTGGCGGCGTATTCCTCCGGCGAAAGTCTCGGCGGTCTTGCGCCGCTGCTTTGCTTATTCTTAAAATCGTTGGTCATATCTTTTTACCTCTCTTTTGATAGATTTGATTTTTGCGGGTGTGGGACGCTAATCTGTCCCAACGCCTGTGCTGTGCGGTTTTCTTCTTTGGAAGCGGTCGGCTCGCTGCGCTCTGTTCCTTTTTCTGCCTTTGCCGCCGCCCTGTATCTGCTGAGATTTTCCTTTACAGACGATTTCACACGGGAAACTCTGAGCTTATCCGCTGTATCCATCGCCTTTTGCTCCAAAGACGCAAATCCTTTCTGCGCTTTTTCAAATAAACGGGACAACCTTGATAAAACGCCTTTATCACTCTTGGAATGTTCCGCTTCCTTTGCGGCTTTCCCCATAAACAGCAGCCCCATATTTTTCAAATGCCCTTTTGCGCCCTGAAGCTCCGTCTGCATAGCGGACAGCTTCTTTGTGTCCTGCGCCATCTCCTTTGACATTCTGCCGAACATAGCGGACAGCTTATCCAGCGCTTCGGGGATTTTCATTGCCCTGACCGATTCGGCGAGGGCGTCCCTGCCTCTTTCCCGGAACGCCCGCACAGCGTTCCCGGCTGACTGGATCAGATTGTCCTTCATCTTTTTGACTGCGGAAAATCCCTGACGGATTTTGCCCTCCGTTTTTTCCACAAGGGTATGGCACTTGCTCCGCAGCGTGTTGTTGTGAATCAGATTGATTTCACGGCGCATATCCTGAAGCTCGCCGAGCATTTCTGTCAGCGTTTCTTCCATACCGCCGATATAGCTTACCAGCGACTGCACCTCGTTTTTCTCTTTCATCAAGCCGTTTTTATCGAGCGTGTCTAACAGCTCCACGATCTGCGGGTGTTCCTTCAGTTGATCCATTTCGCTCACCTCTCTTTCGGCTTCTTGGATTTCTTCGGCTGCCTGTGAACAGTCTGCCGATTGGCTTCAGGGGTTTTCGGCTTCTCTCCCACAGCCTCCGGCACAGTACGCTCTGCTTCCTTTTCCGCTTTGGCAGCCGCCTTGTATCGGTCGAGCTTTTCCTTGACCGAAGGCTTCTTATCCGCCGCCTTTGCGACACCCTTATCAGTGTGCGTACCTGTCGTTTCTAAGTCTCGCTCGGACAGAGGGCTTTTGTCCGTCTTTGCGACCGAGGGGTTTTGGTGGGAATTTCCCTCCTTCTGCATTGGCTTTCCCATCGCTTCCTCCACGATGATCTCGCCTCTTGATTTCGTAGGCACTTCATTGGCAGCCGCTTCACGGTCTGCCACAGCCTTTTCCGCTTCGGACACAATGGAAGCCTTATCGACTTTACCAAGTTCAAAGCGGTCGGAAATGCGCTGGATTTTCGCAGCGTCCTCCGCACGGGCGATAATATCGACCATCGCCGTATCGCTCTTGGTGTTTTTATCACGCAGAACGCAGTAAAGGACGCCGTAGCGTTTCGCCTGCTCGGTAAATTTCGGCAGGTCTTTCTGCTGGAACGAAAAGACCTTCAGTTCCTTGCCGGACTTAATCATATTGGTGAGCCGTGCTTTCCCCCGTGTCTTATTCGACTGGCTGATCTCCTGCTTCAGCACGGAAGCTAACAGAATAGCGATATTCTTCGCCGCTGAGCCTGTGAGCCGGACAGCCACTTCAAATCCTTCAAGCGACAGCCTGACGATTTGTTCTGCTGCGTCACCGCCGTTGTTCATAGTTTCGGGACTCCTTTCTTTGAGATTTTTCTTCCTCTACCTTGACTTGCGAAAGGGTATCGGCAATTACGCCTGACCGCTTCGCAATCCCGTCGCAGAGCTTTACTTCTTTGCGAAGCTCTTTCAAGCGTTCGGAGATAGCGGAAATTTTCATCTTTGCCGCCGACAGCCGTTCATCTGATATATCTACCTTTCGTATTTCATTTCGGAGATGTGTTCTGTCGGCGGTAAGGGTTTTGATTTCGTCCTCAACCGACCGCTTATATGAAAAGAGCTGCTCGTCTGTACCGATCTGGTGCTTGCCGAGCAGCGTTACCTGTTTGGTGAGTTCGTCCATCTTCATCAGATCGTCTTTGAGAAGATAGTGAAGCCTCGCCGTGTTCTGTTGTTTCTGATTGTGCTTCGGAAGGTAGCCGAGCCGATAGCAGTAGTAGAGATACAAGCCATACAGACCGCCGACCTTTTGGATTTTGCTTTCTCTTGTGGGCAGGCGGTACTGCCGGACAATATAGGTCTTTGGCTGGAACGGCTTGAACACGATATTATCCCGGTTGGCAATCAGCCTTTCAAGGATTTTCTCTTTGGTGTATTCCTCGCCGAGCCGGTAAGTCCGTATCGGTTTTTCACTGCCTTTCGGTGTGACCGTAGCGTACTTACGATTGGGACTGAAATTCGAGTGATAGCCCATCACGCCCAGTTCATATTGGAACTGCCGCAGGTTACGGCTCATCGCAATCGCTTCGTCAATCGCTTTTCTGGCGTTGTTGTATCGGGTGGGCATACCCGCCTCGTCCTTCATCGCAAGATAGGCGGGCGATCTGTGCAGCTCCGGCTTCTCTACTATGGACAGCTTGTGTTCCAAGCAAATCTCATCAGCGATATGGCGGAAGTAGTACCAAGACTTTTCTTTGTCTTTTAGCCGCTTCCCATCGACAAAGGAAACGGAGTTGATGACAAAATGACAGTGGAGATGTTTCGTGTTCAGATGGGTAGTAACGACCACCTGAAACCGCTCGCCCCACATCTTTCTTGCGAACTCCATTCCGATTTGCTGCGCCTGTTCGGGCGTGACCTCGTTTTCCTTAAAGCTCAGATACCCGTGATACGCCTGAATCCCGTCCGTCTTACCGAACTGCTCCTTGACGGTAATGAACTGGTCACGAGCCATCGCCACATTGCAGTTGATCCCGTCGCAGAAAAACTCGTGTTCCGTTTTCTCCTCGTCCTTCGCATAGGCAAGCACATCTTTGAGCGCCTGATAATCTTCGGGCGAATATTCGGGGTTGGCGGTCTTTTCAGGATTGGTCGTATAGTCCAGTACCTGACCGAGCCGGACGCTTACCTTCCAAAGCTTTGTTACTGCCATTTCAATCCGCTTTTTTCAGGGCGCAGAAATTCACGCTCAATCGCCGCCTGAAACTTGTGCCACCTCAGCGCCTCGTTCTTCAGCGTTTGCGAATCCACAAAGCCGAGGGCGTTCGCTTTAATGGCGAGCTGATTGATGTTGTTGCCGATAGCGGAAAGCTCCCACATAGCGTCGTAAAATCTTTCGTCCGGTTTTTCTCTCGGCTCATAGCCACGAAGCAGCAGTCGAATCAGCGCCGCTTCGGTCAGGCAGGCTTTCTTTGCTTTCTTCTGCAAATCCTGTGCTTCCGCCTTTGAAAACCAAAACTGTTTTTTGACTGTCCGTTTCACAGTTTCTCATCCTCCTTTCGGATATTTGGTGTGCGGCTGATTCGGTTAATCTGCATAAGGCACATTATCGAGATACCGATAACGCCGCCGAGCAGGAAGCCTATCATAAAGAATAGAAATTCGTGCATAGTCAAAATCCTTTCCTGTATTGGGGTATTAGGGGCAGCCCCTAACGAGCTTTTACTGTTTTTACCCGATAGGAGTAAAAACAGTCTGCTCGCTAAGCTAACGCAGACCTGTCGGGCTGCCCCGTATTTTCCTGATATTTATCGTTCTTTGTCCGCCCTGTCGGGCTTGAACGGCTCGATCTCAATCCCGTGTGCGGTTTCGTGGAATCGCTCAGGATACCGAAAAAGCCGTTTGTACTTCAGTAGTTGTTCGCTCGATAAGCTGCTGTATTTCTCATCGGCGACATTGGAACGGGCAATAAAAAAGTCGCCGTGAATGATGTCGGCGACCTCTCTTGAATCTCCAATCAAGAAGCATTTTTCTATTTTCCAACCGTCCTTACCGCCCATTTCGTCCGCCATCAAGCCCTCCATTCTCAGGCACGGATCAACACCGTCCAAAGAAGCACCGTAGATGGAATAGCCGCCCATACGGGACTGGAACGCTTTGTTGTCCGAGCTTACTTCGTAAGTCCGTTCAAACTCGCTGTACGGTTTTTTGAAGGTATCGGCGGTAAAAACGATATGTGCGATAAGGTGCTGCCTGTTGTTTTCCGCTTCCCGAAAAAGGGATTTCAGTTCGCTGTAACTCATCTGTGTGCGCTTCGGCGGCTGATATACCGCCCGATTCATCGGTAGCTTTTCCTGCTTTCCGTCACGGTTGCAGACGATAGCGGCGTCATCTTCAAAGGGCATATACTCGTCTAAGCCGCCCCCGCCGACCAGTTCTTTCATCGCTTCATAGGTATTCGGTATCTCTTTCACAACCGGAGATTTGCCGACCGGAACGAGCAGGACAGAAATTTTCTCCTGCTCGACAAGCGATAGAAAGCGGTCGCTGATCTGTGTCTTTTCCGGCGCAAAGTCAATCTGCTGAAAGCCGAAGCTGTCGCAAAAGTGGAAGTAGCTTTTTCCGTTGTTCCCGTCAATGATCTCCACCACATCGGATACGGACATTGACCGCCCTTTATATCCTGCGGGGTGTTCAAGGTTGAAAATCTCATAGAGTTTTTCCAGCGTGAAGCAGTTTACTTCTCCCTCGAACACCTTATCATAGAGGCTGCTGTCAATCTCCGAGCTGCCCTGAAATTTAGGCAGGCTCTCATAATTCATAAAGGCGACATTGTTGGTGTCACGCTTCATATTGATCTGATAAATTCGTACATTCAACGCTCATAGCTCCTTTCTTTGGATTTGTAGATTCCAAGCTGTATGCAGAGGTAATCGTTATAGTCCTTGCCTTTCTTCGGCGGCTCGTCAAAGACCTCATACTTGTTTCTGAGCAGTTCTTTTAAGGTGTTGGCACAGAGCCTTCCCGTTTTGTCATTGTCCAAGTGCAAATGAATCGTCTTGATAAGTGGATTTTTCTCAAGGAAAACGGAAAGCGCAATCGGAATTTTGCTGTCTTTGCTCTCTTTCTTCGGCTGATACACGCCCGAAAGAGAGAGCAGATTTTCCGATTTATAGTCCTTACCCTGAGCTTTCAGCAAAGTGGCATAAGACAGCAAATCAATGGCGGCTTCAAACAAATGCACTGACTGGCAAGGTTCTTTTGCAAGCAAGCGAAACGAATATTGTTTATCGCTTCCGTATGCGTCTCCCTTAAAGGTGCTGTTTCCTAAACCACGGTAAGCGGCATACTTTGGCGTCCCTGTTTCGTCCTTCCCGACAAAAACTACATTATGATAGCGCCCGTTGCTTTCAAAAATCACACCGTCCGCAATGCACTCCTGAATAATCTGATAGTCAATGCCACGATTAAAAAGGTACTGTATTATCCGTTTACTGTCTTGATATTTTTCCGGCAAGCGCAGTACCTTTGGCTCATTTTTTTCTTCTTTTTTCGGTGGCGGCGTCCAATTTGCCAGTTCTTTTCCCGTAAGAATTTCCACTGCGTCCATAAAAGAATAGTTCCTGACTTTTATCAGATAGTCAAGCGCATTATAACCGCCGAAACCTTGCGACCACCAAAACCATTTACCATTGGATATTTTCAAACTGTCGTGGTCAACGGTACGATATACATTTTTCGTACCTTTAACTTCCTCAACATTATCCGGCTCAAACTTTCTCAGATAAGTGAGCAGATCTATTTGCCGCACCTGTTCAATAATCTCCGGCTCAACATATGGCATATCAAATTTTCCTTTCCTTGAGAAGCTCAGCGACTTTCTCAATGGAATCTTCCATATCGTCTACCTCAATATTCATCATCCATTCGTCCCAAGACAGCTCCAATACATTCTTTGTTTTCATCAGGGAGCTTACCATTTCTGGCGGGAACTCCGTGTTCTCCACATAGTCGTACAGCTCACACATAAAGATAAACTGCTTATCGTTTGTGATGATTGTGACCTGCGGCTGGCAAAGATACCTCCGCACATAACGGATCAATTCTCTTTCAAGCTGGCATTGAAGTACCAGCATATCCCCACGGATTGTTTTTAATTTGTGTACCATTTTTCTTACCTGCTTTCTCTGTTTTTGTCCCGTTTGAGTACATCGTTTGCCCTTGTTTCAATGGAATCCCGAATGGTATCCATATGCTCAACTTCTCTGTCCTTAAACTCCTTATAGACATCATCAAGCGGACAAGGGGAACGAAGCAAAGCCTTCGCCTGTTTCGGAGAAAGCTCCAGTTCCTCCATACACATCACAATATCTTCCCGCATTGTGTACTCGTAGGTATGATTCAGAATTTCCTCCGGCGGCTGTGAAAGCAGCCAGTCCCTGTACTTATCCTGCTCGGCTTTCATCTTGTCGTAGAGCAGGGCGTTGTAGTCTGTTTCGCCCATAAGCGAACACCTCCTTAAACAAAAATATAGCCGCTTGATTTTTCATAAAAACCAAGCGGCTATGTAAAAGTTATTTAAGTATAAAATTGATGATTATTTGATTTTCTCTTGAGTTTTCCAGTGATTTAATTTAGGCAGCATATCCGCCATATATCCCCGCACCTGTTCAGCAGACCAATTCTCATTTGACATATGCTCAACACAAAAAGCAATTAAATCATCAATATTGTCATATGTGAATTTTCCGTCTGTATAACACCATTTACAGTATTCTTCATTGAAAGTACCATCCGGTTCTTTACTGATCGTGGAATCATCAAGCGGCATACCACAGCATTGACAAATGAGTTGTCTCGGAGAGCCTAAAAGTGTATTGATGGAAACATCAAAAAAACCTGAAAGTAATTTTAGCGTTTCTGTATTGGGGATTGTTTCTCCATTTTCCCAACGAGACACTGCTTGTCTTGTGACATAAACTTTTTCTGCAAGTTCATCTTGCGACAGTCCTTTTTTTGTCCGGAGTTCAAGTATGACATCTTTTGTCTCCACTACAAATCACCTCCTTGTAACAAATTATAAGGCAGATAAATCTACCAAACAAGCAACTCGCTGTTGCTAAAGCCCTGTGCAATCTAAAATCTCTTTATTAATTATGTGAAATAAAAAATCACAGTGAAAAATGATTATTTTTCAAACTTCATAGGTATATATCGTATACCGTCCGAAAGTTGCTCCGTATCGGTATCTATGAAACCCAGTTTATGATAGACCGGAACTGCATACGGAGAAGAATTTACTGTAATGGTTTTGCTTGAACTATTTTCTCGTAGGAAGTTCCACAACTTTCTGCCAATGCCTTGTCTTTGATACTGTGCTTTCACAAAAAAGCAACAGATATGCTTCCGGTTTTCGTTTGTTGCGATAACTCCCTTTAGTCTTTCTTCGTCATAAGCGCCCCAAAATTCTAATGTTTTGACGATCTCTTTGTTCTCAATAAACTCCTGAAACGACTTAACTCCTTCTTCAGAATAATCGGGAGCCTCAAATTGTAAAAAAGTTTGCCAAATCAAGTCAATGGCATTTGTAATTTGAGTATCATCTATTTTTTTGACTTCCACACTAAACACCTCGTAAATATTCGTTATGACCGTTCTTTTTCAATCGCATAGGATTGCAAACTTCTTTTGCAACCATTCTTTTCATAAAACTTTTCTATCCCCGGCTGCGCTCCAAAATACAGCATAGTAGGGGTATTATCCTTTGCAAGTTGCAAGAGTTTACTGCCTACTCCCTGTTTTTGATATTCAGGAAGGACGAGCAACTCTGTAATCGTGCCGAAATAATATCCGTCTGTAAGAATACGCAAGCAACCAATCAGCGCCTCATTTTCATAAGCAGTAATATTGATTGTCTGAGACAATGCACACTGTGTTTTTTCAACATCGTAACTGCCTTGCCATACCTGATTGACGAAAGCAATAAAAGTTGCTGCATTCAATTTTTTATCGTCTACTACATATTTCATCTTTCTGTCTCCATTCAGGATTTACTTCATCAATTATCTACCCAAAAGTCTTGCAAAATACTAACTAACTTTCGAGGATTATCCTTGTTTACTTCGTGACCGGAATCTTCCACGATGACCAGCTTGCTGTTTTTCATTGCTTCGTGAAACCGCTTAGCACTCTCCATATTCGTTTTATCCTTTGCGCCGCAAAGAATAAGAGTAGGGCAATCGAGCGTTGCCGCCGACTCCATAAAGTTCAGTTCCGCCATTGATTTGCTCAAACGAATAAAGTCTTTTTTACTTACGCCCATACTTTGAAATGCAGATTTGGGTATAAGCTTAAATACGAAGTTTTGAAATTTCAGCAGTCCTTTCGGTATCTCAAACGGCGTTCCGATCAATACAAGAGAGTTTATTTTTTTCGGATACTGGATAGCATAATTGAGCGCAAGCAGACCGCCGAGGGAAAGCCCGCAAAGATTTAGTTTGTCTTTGTAAGACTCGCACAGCTCGCTGAACGCCTGATATACTGTGGGATAGTCTAATTCCCTGCCTTTTGTAAGATCAAATAAATCAGGAACGATAGGGGAAATCCCCCTCGTTTCCAACTCGTTTTTAATGGTATCCCAATCCTTACTGTTTTGTCCCAAGCCGTGAATCAAAATGTTTTTCATAGGCAAATAACCTCAGTTTTCTTGACATTGACTCTCAAAAAGCCACTTTATTATATCACAGCGCTATGTCTTTTTCCACCTTGCCGTGATAGATATAGTCGCCTGATTTTTTGTAAAACCAAGCGGCTATGTAACCTTTCACTCTACAATTTTTTTGATTTCCATTCCGTCCATCAGCCCTCGCATATAACAAATGCGGTATTCTTCCAATACAACATTGTTTTCTGCAAGCAGATACTGAATTAAAAGTTTGCATTCTTCTTCGGTAAGAGCAGATGGCTTTTCCAAATCCAAAACAGCATTGAGTTTCTCGTTTTGATGTTTAAGCTCTACTGCCTTTTCCTTTGCAGCCTTCAATTTTTCATCACGGGAACGGGCTTTAGCGATTACCTGAGACAGCATACTTTCAAGATCGCTTTCAAACAGTTTGATAGAACAGATTTCTTCCATCGGGTTTTACCTCTTTTCTTTGTATGATGTCTCATATTATAAAGACAAATCATTGCCCGCACAAGGAAACCACAGTTCTATTTTTACTGACACAGCAGTTCAGAGAACTTACTATGTAAAGGCGGTATGAGATTTCTCCCATACCGCAAAAGAATTAGCGCTCGTAGGCTCTTTCCTTTGGAGTGGGTACGCTGTCGCCCTCGTCCGGCGCACCGTCCACCAACTCATTTTCTCGCTTATCCACATTAAGCAGACCATTAAGGACATTGAGCCGATTTGTTTTTTCGGTCAGTTCTTCTTCCTTATCAAACGGTTTCTCAACCTCTGCTTTCGCAGTAGCAAATTGCTGTTCGAGAGCTGAAAGCTCCCTGCTTTTCGCCTCCAGCCGTTCAGGGATTTTCTCAATGGCATTGTCGATTCGGGTAATGTTGCCGATAGCGTCCGTGCCTAAAGAGACGGAACGGGAAAGGCTGCCCTTGATTTTTACCTGATAGGCTTTTTCAAAGGTATCAAAGGAAAGCTCCAACTCAAAGCCTCTGTACTTGCCGAGAGGGACGGGATCGGGCGAGGTCATTTCCTTGCAGGCGTCAATGATTTTCTGTCCGCCTTCCGCTTTTTCGGAATAAGAAACACCTTTAACCTCAATCCCTACAAAGGTATCGTCAAGAGGCTTCGGGTGCTCTTTTGCAAGTGATATGTCCTTTTCCAGTCCCGCAATCGTCTCTTTCGTCCGAGCGATTGTTGTCGGGTAGTATTTGACGATCTTGTCCTCCAGCTCATATTTTTCGGAGAGATAATTGGACTTCAAAAGGCGCAGCTTCTGCACCTGAATATCCAAATCCATTTTTTCCTTGATGTGCGGATTGTCCGCCGCAAGCATTTTGATCTCCGCATAGGAAAGGGCGGTAGCGTCCACATCTTCACAGGAACGCACGGGCGATTTGCTCGTCATAATCTGACTTGCGAACTTCTGCTTGCTCTCAACGAGCTGCCAGCAGTATGCGTCAAAAGTGCCTTCCGTAACATAGCGGTACAGACCGACCTTCGGGTTTTCGTTGCCCTGCCGCACTGTCCGTCCGGCTCTTTGCTCCAGATCGGCAGGTCGCCACGGGCAGTCAAGGTCGTGGGAAGCAATAATTTTGTTCTGCACATTCGTCCCCGCACCCATTTTCTGCGTACTGCCCATCAGGATTCGCACTTCGCCACGGCGCACCTTTTTGAACAGCTCCTGCTTTTTCGTCTCAGTATCCGCCTCGTGGATAAACTTGATTTCCGATTCGGGAATACCACGCTCGATCAGCTTCTGCCGTATGTCCGTATAGACGGAAAATTCGCCTGCGCCCTTTGGAGTGGAGAGGTCGCAAAAGAGAAGCTGCGTCAGCTTTTTATCGCTGTTTTCCTCCCATATACGGAACACCTCGTTCACGCAGGCGTTGACTTTACTGCCTTCTTCATCGGGCAGCATTGGATTCATCATTCGCTGGTCAAGGGCGAGCTTGCGCCCGTCGTTTGTAACTTTGAGCATATTGTCCACGCTGGAATCCACATTGCCGCCCCTTATCTTTTCGGCTCGTTCGCCGAGAGAGGCGACCATTTCTTTTTGCACCTGCGACGGTTTCACGGCGATATTGTGATACTCCACTTCCGGTACGGGAAGATTGAGCATATCCGCCGTTTTGATGTCCGCCACCTGCTTGAACATCGCCATCAATTCGGGCAGGTTATTGAATTTCGCAAAGCGTGTTTTCGCTCTGTATCCTGTTCCTTCGGGTGTAAGCTCGACCGCCGTGACCGTCTCTCCGAACATCGACGCCCAAGCGTCAAAGTGCTGTAAATCGTGTTCTTGCAGCGTTCGGTACTGCAAATACCGCTGTATGGTATAAAGCTCTACCATTGAGTTCGAGATCGGCGTACCCGTCGCAAACACAACGCCGCGCCCTCCGGTAATCTCGTCAAGGTAGCGGCATTTCATAAAAAGGTCGGAAGATTTCTGCGCTTCTGTCTGAGCGATACCGCCTACATTCCGCATTTTGGTGTAGAGATACAGATTCTTGTAATAATGACTTTCATCTATGAAAAGCCTGTCTACACCGAGTTCTTCAAAGGTTACGACATCATCCTTTCTTGATTGATCGTTTAATTTTTCCAGCTTCGTTTGCAGGGATTTCTTTGTCTTTTCAAGCTGCTTGACCGAAAAACGGTCGCCACGGTTTCGCTTTATATCCGCAATCCCTTCAATAATATCGTCAAGCTGCTGTTGTAAAACAGCCCTCTGCCGTTCAATGCTTATCGGGATTTTTTCAAACTGTGAATGACCGATAATCACAGCGTCATAATCGCCTGTGGCAATCCTGCCGCAGAAGCGTTTTCGGTTTTTCATCTCAAAGTCTTTTTTGGTAGCAACCAAAATATTTGCCGCAGGATAGAGCTGCAAGAACTCCGCTGCCCACTGCTCCGTCAAATGATTCGGCACGACAAAGAGGGATTTATTGCAAAGTCCAAGCCGCTTGGACTCCATAGCGGCGGCAGTCATTTCAAAGGTCTTGCCCGCACCCACAGCGTGTGCCAATAAGGTATTCCCGCCGTAAAGGATATGAGCGACCGCATTTTTCTGATGTTCCCGCAGCTCGATTTCCGGATTCATACCACTAAAAATGATATGGCTCCCATCATACTCACGGGGGCGGATACTGTTGAATTTGTCGTTATACAGCCGCACCAGCTTTTCCCGTCTTGCGGGATCACGCCATACCCAATCCTGAAAGCCCTGCTTGATAAGCTCCTGCTTCGACTGGGCGATAGCGGTTTCCTTTTTATTGAGGACAGCTTTCTTTTTTCCCTCATCATCTTCGATATAGTCAAAGACACGCACATCTTTCATATTGAGCGTATCTTCAATAATTTTGTAGGCATTGACACGCTTTGTGCCATAGGTATTGTAGGCTTTCAGGTTCCCACGGTCATAGGATTTTCCCTCCACATTCCATTCGCCCGTCAGCTTTGAGTAATGGACTTTGATATTCCATCTCGCATAAACGGGCGTATCCAAAAACTCGTACATAAACTGCTGTGCGATTTCTTCCGGCAGCCAAGTCGTGCCGAGCTGCACGAAAATCTCGCTGGCAGTCAGGTCTTTCGGCTGTACCTTTTCCAGCGCCTCTACATTGATGTTGTAATCTTCGGGATAAACTTCTGCGGATTTTTTCGCCCAAGCGAGCTTTTCCCGCACATTGCCGGAGAGGTATTCGTCCGCCATCAGGTACTTTTGCTCATCACTGCCGCCGTAGCCGTACATCGGATTCAGGAAGATAACGCCCTTCAATTCCTCATAGATTTCCTGCTCGGTCTTGCCCGTAAGGGAACACATATATTCCATATCCACACAGGCTTTTTCGCCCATAGATACGGCAAGCGCTTCGCTGACGGTATCCACCGAGGTAACGGGTGTGTGTGGCTTGATCGTCCGCTTCGTGAACATATCCGCCTTGCGCTCCAGTTCTCCATTTTCGTCCAGTACCTCCAGTGCGGAAAGCAGGGCAAAGGAGCTGTCCTGCGAAAAAGCGGACACATTCGCACGGGAATTGATCAGCCCGTACTTTTTGGAAAAGTTATCATAAAGCGCATTTAGCTTCTGCTGTTCCTTTTCGACTTCATAATCGGGATAGTCTGCGGTCTGCATTTCAATCAGGCTGCGGACACTGTCCCTTATGGCAATCATACCCTTGATCCGGTTTTCAGCCGTAGCCGAACATTCCACCGGCGTCATTCGGGAATTTTCACGGTAATAGATTTTATCATCCACGACCGTATAGGAAAAGTTGCGGACTTCGGGATCGGCGGGAATGGAATGATCTTCTTCGGTCAGTTCCTCGTCCACTTCGTAATCCGTAATCTCGGCGTGGATATTGGAAATGGCTTCTTCCAAAAGCTCGGCAAGGTCAGCGTTTTCATAAGGGACAACGGTATCTTCTTCGCCGAATCTGCCGGACACGGTTTTCCATTCGCCTAATACCATTTCGGGGTGATCAACAAAATAGGCGTTCATCTTCACTCCGTTTTCATCGGTGTTCAGGTGTACCCAATCCGGCTCAAGGTCAATGAGCCTGTCCCGTTTTTGCAGGATCAAAATATCCGAAACGACCTCCGTTCCGGCGTTTCCCTTAAAGGTGTTGTTGGGCAGACGAATAGCGCCGAGCAGGTCGGCTCGCTGTGCGATATACTTCCGCACAGCGGGATTTTCCTTATCCATTGTGCCTTTGCTCGTGATAAGCGCCATCACGCCGCCCGGTCTGAGCTTGTCTAAGGACTTCGCAAAAAAGTAGTCGTGGATTAAAAAGTTATGCTTGTTATACCTCCTGTCATTGATACGAATATCGCCGAACGGCACATTGCCGATCACAGCGTCAAAAAAGCTGTCGGGGATATTTGCTTCCTCAAACGGCTGTGCCGCTATCGAGGTTTTCTGATAAAGCTGCTGTGCGATACCCGCCGAGATTTTGTCGATCTCCACGCCGTAAATTTTGCTGTCCTGCATGGAATTGGGCAGCATACCGATAAAGTTGCCAATCCCGCAGGACGGCTCTAAGATATTGCCCTCACGAAAGCCCATCTGTTCCATTGCTTTGTAAATCGAAGAAATGACAACGGGCGGGGTGTAGAACGCAGTCAGTGTGCTTGCCCTTGCGCTTTCATACTCATCAGGAGAAAGGGCGGTGTAAAGTTCGATAAACTCGTCCGCCCAAGAGGGATTATTTTCATCGAAGGCTTCGGGGATACCGCCCCAACCGACATACTGCGAAAGGATTTCCTGTTCTTCGGGCGTTGCAAAGCTGTTGTCAAACTCACATTCCTTCAGCACATTGATTGCTGCCATATTTCTGCGGAAGCGTTCTTTTTTGCCTGCCTCCGGTACTTCGTGGGAAGCAAGGTCAAAAGTGTGCCGTTCGGACAATGGGATTTCAGGGTGCAGATCAAAGGTCTGTACCCGTGAGCGCTTCGGCTGGCTGAAAGCGGGCGTGAATGGCTCGGCTTCTTTCTGCTCAGGCTGTTCGGCGGATGTGTTCTGCTTTGTCCGTTCCACATAAAGCCATTCGGCAGCTTCCTTTTCTGAAACAGATTTCTTGATCTGTTCCAAGTAGTCGTTTGCCTGCCACTCGCTCTTAAATTCCTCGCTAACGCCTTCATCGTCGATATAGATCGCTTCCGTCAAATCGTCCCAAATGGCATAGCCTTCATCGGTTTCAATAACGAAAAATCTCTCGTCGGGCGGGAGCGTATTTTCTGCCGCAATATGCTCCGCCTGCCTGAGCATTTCATCTGCCCTGTCCTTTGCAAGATAGGGCGAATCAATGATTTCTATGCCCTGCGGCGGCGGATCAAGCTCGCTGATAAAATCCTGCGGTATGATGTTCCCGTCTTTATCCTTATAGAAAACGACGGTAAAAGGAACACCGTAGTAATTTTCTTCCTTTATATCCTTTTCAAACTGATAGGGGCTGGTGTATTCAACGCTTTCCCGCACCGTCCCGTCCGTATGCAGATAGTCGATCCTGCCGATTGGCTTCGACTGCACCGGATCTTCCTTATTGGTCGATACTACATTGCGTGTTTTCCGCTCGCCGTTCTCTAATGAGCTGATTGTTACATCAAAGCCACGGTCAAGCAGCATATTCATATAGGTTTCCAAGCGGTTTGCCGGAAAGCCGCACATCTGTGTTCGCTGATTGCCGCCGATGGAACGGGAAGCAAGATTCAGCTCCAACGCTTCACTGACGGTCTGTGCGTCCTCGCCGTAAACCTCAAAGAAATCGCCCATTTGATATAACACAAGGCTGTCAGGATTAGCGCTCTTGATTTCACTGTATTCGTTGTAGAAAGCCGCAAAACGGCTGCTGCGCTCGTCCTGCTGAACAAGGCGCATAAATCTGTCCTTTTGCTCCAAACGGGGCTGCGGATTTTGCACAGAGCGATCCATCAGCTCAACATTCCAGTCATCTACCCGTGTGATTTCAAAAGGCTTTCCGTCCAAATACACTCTGTCGCCGACTTTATAAGCGGCAGAGAATAACGATTTTTGCTGTTCCCGTGCCGCCGCCTGCTCAATCCTTGACACTATATCATCGGGCAGACCGTCCACATAGTAGCGGATTTCGCCCTCATCGCTGATATGGGCAATCGTTTTGTAGTCGCCGTTTTCTTCAACGGCTCTGTTCCAGACGGTAAGACCGTTTCCGAGATACCCCATACCAATGTCAAAGGCAGTGGCTTCAGCCGGATCAGCTTTTTCCTCCGGCTGAAGGTAATCGCCGAGTCCTTCGTTTCGGACAGCCTGAATATAATCGTCTTGCAGGATAGTGTCGGGAGTGATGACTGCCAAAACCTTTTTTTCCATATCCTCCTCAAAAGAGTAGGATGGGCTTAGATCACGGGGCGTAACATAGAATTTTTTAATATCCCCGTTGTAGCTCTGAACAGCCTGCTGGAAATTTCTTAAATCCCCGGCAGTAAAAATCTCCTGCGTTACCCAATACATCTCATTGCCGTTTACCAAAGCGGTTTCTTTGAAGCGCATATTATGGGGAATGAGCTTTTCAAACTCGAAAGAATTGAAACGAGGCTGCTGCTCTGCAACCGCCGTTTGATTCGTTACCTTCAGGTGGTCGTTCAGCGGATTTTCCCGCACTCGGCGGTTAAACTCAGCCCGTTCCAATTCCTTTTGAAACAGTGGATACTGCATATCGTGCAGCACAACACGCTCATCGTTAAAGGCAAGGATTTCGTATTCGTCAGCGCCGATATATACCGTATCGCCGAGATGATAGGCATACTGCGCCTCCTGCTGCGGCTCGCTTTCAGCCGCCTGCGCCGATTCCTGTTCGGGTGGAGCAGAGGATAGGATTTCACGATTTCTCTGTTCTTCGGTAAGTTCTGCTCGGCGTTCCTCCTGTTTTTCAAGCCACTGCGGGTAAATCTCTTTTTCCTTTGGATTGAGATAACGGTCAAGCCGTATCAGTTCGGCAATCCGCTTTTCTACCTGATTCCAAGTCAGCCGGATATGCGGCTTATCGTTTCCAATGCCTTTTGAGATCAAAATTCCTTTTCCGTCGTGCTGTTCATCAATGCCTGTGCCAACAATAACGGGATAAGCGCCGCCCCAACCGTATTCATTTTTCAGAAAATCGGTGTTTTCTTTAGCTGACAGGCTCTTTTCAAACTGCTCATAGATACGGAACTTTCCCTCCGATACGCCGCTTCCACGGGTGAGAACAGCGTCAATCATCTCCTGAGAAAAAGAAAAAGCAGAGGTTTTTTCCTCTGCCTGCATATCCAAAAAATTCAGTTGCCCGTCCATAGACGGTAACGGCTTCATTGTATCCTGCAATTCGCCGAGCAGCCGCATTGCTTCAAAGTGCTGTGCGATCACGCTCCAATCATAGAAGCCTTGTGCTATTCGGTCTGCATAATTTCCCTCCCAAAGCTGAAGCACATTCTGCCAAGTTTTGTACCCGACTCGCCGCCCGTCGCTCAAAATCAGTTCGGTATGGTCGTTATTGAAAATGCCCTTGATATATTCGGTACGGGCGGCGTTATCGGGATTGTGTTCATAAAAAGCACGAATTTCCTCTTTCGAGGCTTTTAAGTGAGGAGTTGTGCCGAGGATTTCACGAATGGTATCGTCCCCGCTGAAAAACAGCAGGCTTTTGTCCTCGTTGCTTCGGTCGTAATAATCTAAGCGAAGATGACCTCCGCTTTCACGATCTCCTGCACTCTGTTCCTCAGATTGTTCATTCCCTGCACCCACTTCATCATATCCGCCGCTTTCAGGCTCTCGGTCAAGCCCTCCTGCGCCGCCATCTGCTTCATCAGGGTTTCTTCCAGCTTCATCGCTGTCTGCTCTGTTTCTGCTAAATGCTCCGTCAGAGTGCAGCTCGTCAGAAGATTGTAGTAACGGATTTTGTGATGTTCCTTGAGAAATTTCCGCCTCATCTGAGCGTACCTGCCCAAAGTTACCTCCGGCTGCTGCGGCATTGTCAGGTCGGGAAGATTGTAGTCGCCCTGCATTGTGTATGTCAGCTCGTTCATCATCAAAACTCCTTTCGCTTTTATTTTCAGCCTTATTGTAATCAGGTTTTTCTCTGTCCGCAATGATGCGATTTTGCCTTTCAAGAGCAAGAACAGTAAGGGAGATTTCCCCAAGCCCCATCTCCGCAATATCGCTTGACGCAATACCGAGGGCGTTTAAGGTTTCCGGCGTATTGAAATTTGTAATGACAGAGAAATCCTCCACTTCAAAAAATGGCTCGGTATCTATCCCAAGCCTTGCCATCATCATATACGCTACGCTGTTTGTTACCGCCTTTTTATACATAGCAGTAATCATATCCTCCGAAAGACCGTAGAGAAAGCTGTCATCTGCGTCATACATCAGATCGCCCAAATAATCGGGGATATTATCTTCCACGGCGTTTTTAGCGGCGCTCAGCACTGCGTCCGCAAGGCTTTCCCTGTTTTCCAGCTCGCCGAAGGTGTTTTCAAGGGATTCGATCACATCGTCCGCATATTCCGGTTTCATCTCCCAAATCGGGACGGGGCGGGAATAGCGGCTTGCGTGGGTATCGGAAATATCGAAGTAATGGGTTAAGCGCTGCCTGCTCCGGTCGGCGTCTTCAAATACGGCGATACCTTTAGCGCCACGGTTTACCCAACGCCCAAATTTATCGTTCCAGCGCTCGATCTCCAGCACTGCCGTTGCGTCCGGTCTTTGGGCGTAGATGAGAAGCTGCTCGTCAAAGCGCAGACGATAGTTCCGGCAGGCGCAGCGCAAAAAGGCTTGCCAGTTCTGAACATCGGACACAACAGCGTGTGCGGTACGGCGGTACAGCTCGGAAATCAGGTCGTACTTTCGTGCCATCGGTTATGCACCTCCTATCTTTCATAGTCTTTCTGTTTCGGTCTTACGGGGATACCGTTTTTATCATAGCTTTTCGGATCGGCGGCAGGGGTATCCCAACCAAACATTGAACCTGCCTTCATCGCCTCTGCCTGACCTTTTGACAAGCCGAGCTTTTTGTTCATCTCATTCACAAGGGCGTTTGTTTCACTGGGCTTGCCGCCCTGAATATCCGTGCGGTAAAATCCGCTTTCGCCCTTTTTGACAATGCCGACGCAGTTTTCCGTCTGCACGAACACATAGCACTGCTCCGGCAGAGAAGAACGGAGCGGAATCACGGTATTGCCGTTTTGCTCCATCCGCTCGGCAAACTCGCAGATATGGTAGAGGTTGCTGCCAACCTCTAAATGATAGTCGTCAATATATCGGCAGGTGCGGTCAAGCTGTTCCCCGTCGCTTAAAGTGATCCTGATTTTATCTCCATCGGGGATTTTGAATTTTTCTTTGTAATCCGGCGTGATAAAGCGGATTCCACGGCTCGCCTTTTCCATATGGCGGTCAAGCCATTCCCGCACATAGCAGTAGCAGTAAAAATTGTAGTCCCCACGGGCAGGATTACACCGTATCAAGAAGCTGTGTTTTTCGGTATCGGCACGGAAACCGTACTCGGTCGTATAGTTGCCCTGAAAGGCGCTGACGGGATATTTCCCCGCATACTGCGCCATAGCCGTGCGGCTCTTTAACAGTCCGTATTCTTCGGAACGCAGGGCGTTGATAACCTCGTCCAGAGCGCTTTTGAACTCATCTGTTTTCAAATCCCGCCTGTGATCAAACCAAGAGGAAAAGAACTCTTTGCCGCCTGCGCCGAAATCGCCACGCAGATAACCGATACTTCCGGTCTGTCCCTCGATCTGCGTACTTTGCCTGTAAGTGTATTTTTGTTCGTCCGTATGAAGCGGTCGGATTTTCATTTTCTCACCTCGCTTGCTCCATTGCTGTTCTTTGTTTCGGTATATGAAAGCCGTAAACTGCGGCTATTTCATCTCCGAGCCGTTTTGTTACCCTTGTTATATCTGCCCTTGTCGCTTTGCCGTAATAGATTTTTTCCTGTAAGCGTTCAATCTGTTCCGGCGAGGCAGTATCCTTAAACACACGGTACAGATAGTGATTTGTCCCGTCGTGATGAACAGCGTCGGCACGAAGGTCGCCGTACCGATCTACATACCACTCGGTCATATCCGTATCAGAATAAAGGCAATCTTTAATATTGCCGGAATCAATCATCTTGTATCCCATCACTCTGCCGTTCCATCTGCCGATGTCGCCGATGACAATAATCGGCTGAGCAAGCTGGACATTAAGATTTTCCCGTTCATCGGAAAGATACTCGCCATTGGTTTCAACCATATATTCGTACAGCCCGTGTTCGTCATTCGGATTCCCGTCGATTTCATTGATTTCAAGGAAATCCTTATAGCTGTCACGCCAATCATCAGGGTTGAGATTCATATCGCTCCAGATAATATGCTTATCCACCGTTCTGTTCTGACTTTTGCTCATCATCCGCACCTCCCAAATAGGAAAAGAGCCTGTTTTTTGCGATCTGCTCCTGAAGCTCTGTAATAACCGTCATATCGGAAACGGATATATCGGGGATTTTCAAAATACTTTGCAGGCTCAGCGCCTTCAAATCCTTTTCGGTTTTACAGCCGGAATCATAGAGCTTCGCCAGCACCTTTACTTTCTGCTGCAAAGCGGTGTTTGTGCTTTTCTTAGCTGCCATTTTCTTTTACCTCCCATCTTAGCTTTTAGCGTAGTCGGAATAGACACGCTGCATTTTGTGCCTTGCCCTGCGTACTTCGGGGGAACAGCCGAGTTCAGGATATTTCGCCTGAATCTTCTGCCTTGTCCTTCGGATACTCTCAAAGCAGGGGATACCGTAAGCCTTGTAATTGCTCATCACATCTTCAAAGCTGAAATGGCTGATACCGTGGGTATCATAGATACACGCCTTGCTGATAAGCAGGTACAGCTTCATATCGTCATTTCGTGCTTCGGGGTGTTCCTTTAACACCGCAAGCACTCGGTTTTCAATCGTTTTCAGGTTTCTCATTATAAGCCTCCCAAAATAGAAGAAGGGGCGGAGTTTTTAAGCCCCGCCCCCGCAGAAGTTCTTACTTTTTCTTTCTGTTACGGATCTGCAAAAAGATAAAGCCGCCTACGATAAAGACGACCAAAGCAATTCCGATGATCGCTTTCAGTTCCATCAGTTACCCTCCTTTTTCTTCTTTTTCTTAAATCCGAGAATACCGCAGGCTGCTATGCCGGCTGCCGACACACCCGCAAGGACAAGCCAAAGACCGAGCTTGCTGTCATCTCCGGTTTTCGGCGTATCTCTCAGCTCGTTGTGCATTTCAACGACCGTGGTAGAGCCTGTCTGTACCGCAGCCTCCTTGTCGGCAGGCAGGATATACATAGCGGAAGCCGAATTGTTCACTTCGGAAATCTTGTACTCGCCGATCCGCAGTCCTTCAAGGAAAATCTCGCCGTTTTCGTCTGTTTCAAGGGTAACATCATAGCCGTTTGCTCCGGTAATGCGGAAAGCGAAGCCTTCCACCTTTCCGTCAGACGATGTTTTTACGATTTTCAGGTTTCCAAGCATAGGCTCGTTTGCGAAGCCTTTGCCCTCCGTGTTTTCCACCTGATAGGTCTTACCGTCCGTGTCGATGAATACCTCGTACACACCCTCGTCACGGATATACGAATCCGGGCTTGCTGATTCCAAAATGAAGTAGCGCCCATAGAGCAGATCGTTCATTTCATACTGCCCGATTTCCTTTTCGGTCAGTGTGCCGATCAGCTCGTCCTCGCTGTCCAGCTCGCCGTTATCGTTGGAGTCCTTATAGACCTCAAACACAGCGCCCGTCAGCTTCGTATCGGTATATTCAGCGTCCACCTTCGTAAGAGCGATGTTGCCACGCACCAGCTTATTGACGATTTCAATCTCAACGACCTGCTCATTCTCTGAGATGTTCACATCATAGACCGTTTCGTCAAGCACGAATCCGGTCGGCTGCTTGATCTCACGGATATACCAGCTTCCGTAAGGCACATTCTCAAAGGAGAAGCTGCCATCGTCGCCGGATACGACGGTCATCAGGGCATTTTCTTCGGTAAATTCCACATCATCGCTCTTAAACAGACCAATGAGCGCACCGCCGAGTCCCTCGCCGTTCTCGTCCACCTTTTTGCCGGACACCGAGCCATAAATCAGCTTGTTTTCCATCGGCTCTCCGTCATTTACGGCAATCACAACCGTTGCGGCTTCCTGTCCCGCATACTCAAATACAACGGGATATTTTTCGCCGCTGAGCTGATAATGCTCGTCCGTCGCAAGCTCTTTTACATAATAGCTGCCCAAAGGTAGGTCAGTCCCTACGGTCGCTCTGCCGTTTTCATCAAGCGTGATGATTTCAAGCAGACCGTCTTTCGGAATGGAAGTGCCGCTTGCGGACACAAGCTCCTCATCGGCGAACAAGCCGAAGCTGATATTTTTGATTTCTCCGTTATTGCCGATACCGAACAGCTCGTTTGTCTCCAGCGCTTTTTCAAGGCTGACCTCAACCTTCTGCCGTTCATTGACAAAGGAAGTCGCCGTTTCGGTCACGGCTACATCCTGTCCGGCGTAAATGAGTTCTACGGTATGGACTTCACTGCTCAGCACCATTCCATAGCCTGCCTTGACCTCTTTTACCTCATATTTTCCGAGATAGAGTTCCTTGCTTTTTGCAAAGCCGGTTTCATCGGTCGTAACCGTATCGACCAGCTCGCCCTTGCTGTACCTCAGCGTACCGTCTGGCGTTACCACATCTTCGGCGGCACGGATTTCATAAACGGTATCGGGAAGCCCCTGTGTTTCATAGATCGGTTGATAGATAACGGGAAGCTCCTGCCCGTTTTCATCTGTCCCGCCGCTTACCAAAACGCCGAAGAATACCTCGCCCGTCTTTTCAATGCTGATCGTGCCTTTCTGCGGCATATTGGTCTTTTCAACTTTAATCACTGTTACCCCGCTTTCCTCAGAAGAATTTTCTTCCGTTACATCAAAATAGACGGGTGTGGAATCAAGGACATATCCATAAGGACTCTGTACCTCAACGATAGAGTAGCCCTGACCGTATGGCAGCTTTTCCGGCGTTACGAGCGAGCCGTTAGCGTCGGTATAGAAAGTGTCAACGGTTGTCGGGGTAGGATAGGTAAACTCCATCGTGATGAGATTGCCGGACGAATCATAAATCTGGAATCCTGCACCCGCATAGGGAATGGTCTTGCCCGTTTCTGCGTCTACCTTGACTACTTGGATATAGCTTTCAAAATTGCTGTTGTTAATCAAATAGCGGTAAGTCTGGGCGTCCTTTGCGATGAACACATCAAAATCATCCATCAGCTCCCTGCCTTCCCAGCCGGATACCTGATGGACGGTATATGTGCCGTAAGGCATATCCTTTGTCTGTGCAAAGCCGTTCTCATCGCAGATGAGCGTATCACGCTCGGATTCCTTTGCGTTCGCAAAAGAGCCTGCGGACTTGAGATACACTTCAAAAACTGCGCCTTCTTCGGGCGTTTCAATCTGTGTTTCGCCATCGTCCGTATGTTTGATAATGGCGATATTGCCCTTGATGACCTGTTCGTTTACATCATTTGCGGTCTGGTTATGCTCAATGGTATAAAGCTCCGGCTCTGCGCCGACCTTGTGGACGGTCGGATCGAGCAAATAGCCCTCGCTCGGCTCCAGTTCCTTGATCGTCCAGTCCGCACCGCAGATATATTCTCTTGTGGTAAACTGACCGTTTTCATCGGTATAGTATTCGTCGATGAGCTGTTCGCCCTTGAAAATCCCGTATTTTGCGCCTGCAAGCGAGGCGTTTCCCTGCGCCGTTCCCGTCTCAGCGTCGCTCTTGGTCACGGTAACGGTAAACTTCTTCAGGATATTCGTGAAATTGCGGGTAGTGACCTCATTCCACTTGACGGGTGCGGTCTGATCTTCGGGAACGACATAGCGAATAGCTGTATCCACTTCCTCGATGGTGTACGGCGTAGTGCCGCTGATCAGCACATCTTCAAAGGTCGCCACACCGTTTTTATCCGTAACCGCATACTCGTCCACGGCAATGCCGGAGAGCGATGTGCCGTAAAGATGGAAGGTCACGCCCTCATTGAAGTTATCCTCCGAAGATTTGATGACCTCAATATCGCCACGCTTCAGCGTGTTGTTGAAGTTGACGGTCGCAACCTGCCCCGCAACTACGGTTACTCTGTGGGACTCCTGCGGCTCGTATCTGTCATATTCCTGCTCGGTTACGGTATATACTCCCGGCATTAGGTTATCGACCTGAATCTGACCGCCGTTTTCTGTCTTAACGGTTTTATCAATGCCGTTGCCCTGAATACGGAAGGAGATACCATCAACTTTTCCGTCCTCACTGGTTTTCACAATCTTCGCCGAGCCGTAGGACACTTTCAGCTTGAGAAAGCCCTTGACCGGATCGTTGATCGTCTGTGCGTAGGTTACGGTATCCTGCACACCGCCGTCCGGTCCATAGATACCGTCAGTCCAAGTGATAACGCCTTTTCTCTGCGCCGTTTTCTCTGCGGTAATCGTCAGCCCGTCGCTCGGCGCTTTCTCGGCAGTGATCGTCAGCTTGTTTCCGCTTACGGAGAACTGAACGCCCGAATCATTGGACGAAAACTTATATCCGGAAAGGACATTGTTGCTGTCCGTCAGCGTAACCGTGTATTTAGAGCCATCCCATTTAAGCTCAATTTCCTGTGCGCTTCCCGGCGTTTTGGAAAGGAAGCTCGGCAGCTTGGAATGCTTCTGCACACTTGCAGCCATTGAATTGTAGTAGCTCATAATCTTGTCATAAAGCGGGTGGTTGCGGCTGATCTGATCCAGAACAGCGTCCTTGCCGCCTGTGCTGACCTTGTTAAAGTTTTCATCACGCTCGCCGATCACGGTTTCCCAAATGAGAAGCTGTGTAGCGACTGCGTGAGCCAGCTTATCGCCGCCCTCGTTCTGAGAACGCCACGAGGTTGAGATTGTTCCCGTATAGCCGTACTGGAAGATACGACCAATGAACAGCTTAATATCGTCAGGAGAAATGGTGCTGTTATAGGACGAAGGGTAGTTGTCCCAAAAATCCTCGCCCTTTTTGGTAAAGCTGTCTCCGGTCTGCTGCGGGACGCCGATCTCAATGCAGTAGCAGATATTTCCATTGTACGATCCCATCGCACGGACGGTTGTATAACGGGAAGTGCCTGTTTTCCAGCCGTTCATAAAGGTAAGGCTGCCGTGTCCCCATTCGGCGTTGTAATTCGAGTCCCCGTCACGGGGGAACGAAACGAGATATACATCATCGGTTTCTTCGGCGGCATAAGCTGTCGTACCAATCCCCACAAGGGAAGTCACGCACATCAGAGCCGCAAGAAACAGCGACATAATGCGCTTTGGTTTCTTAATTTTCATCTGAAATCCTCCTTGAAAAAGAAAAACGCACCGTTTTTTTCGGTGCGTCCTCAAAATGGAATATTAAATTTAAGCATAGCCGATATAGATGTCGTAGATTCCGTCAGAGACTTCCTCCGCCCAAATCCATACGGCTGTGATTTCTTCGTCAGCCTTGTACCGATCCAAGCGGCTGTGAATATCCCTTTCAAGATATTTGCAGTGCGCTCCGGCTCGGATCGGATTATCCCAACAGTAAATTGCCTCGCTGTCTAACAGAAGCCCCACACTCTGAGCGTAGCCTTTTGCAAAGGAAATCCAGTAGTCAATGTCAAAGTCGGTTTCGGTTTTGCTCGGTGTTTCTTCCGTTTCAGGCGGCTCAAGCGTTTCGCTTTCTTTTGGAATATCCGGCTGCGATGTGGATACGGAATGTTCGGTCTTATCCGCTTTATCGGGCTGTTCGGCGGACTGTGCCGCCTGCCCGCTTTCAGAAACAGTCTGAGGCTGTTCGGAGCTGACCGTATCCGTTTCCGTCGTTTCTTCCTGCTTTTCCGGCTTTACTTCCTGCACGGCTTCAGGCGTTGTTTCAACCTCTTTGCTTTCCTTTCCCGCAGGTGCTTCGGATTCAGAGGTGCTTTGAACACTCTCCGAAAAAGAAAACGGCTGCGTCTCATCTTCATTCGGCGGGGCATTGTTGCAGCCTGCAAACACGATCAGCAAAAGAGCCAATAAAAAAACAATCGTTTTTGTTTTCATTGCGTTTCACTCCTTTTCTGCCGCCATTGTAATGCGAAACAGCGTTTCAAGCAAAGGTGTGAAACAAGGGTTAATCTTACATCATAGGGCATACCTCCTGTGTTTTGGAATGGTGCGTTTTTCTGAGATAGATTGAGTTAGGTGAGATAGCTGTAATCAGGAGAGATAGTTTTATTCTTTCGGATAGTGAGATAGTTTAGGGGTTGGAGTGTGAGGAAGGGGGAAGAAGAAGAAAAACACACTCCGCCTTACCTGCTGTCACGCTCGGCACGGTTACGCAAAAACTTATTGTAATGCTCCAGCGCCTTGCAGACATACTCCTCCGTTTGGTTGATGGGGATATTTTTCGGAATCAGGCTTCGCACCCTGTCCCCACGCAAAACAATCTTCTCACGCTGATTCGGCTTTTCCTCGCTCATAATCGCAGAAATCGCTTCTGTTGTCAGCTTGCCTTCTTCAAAAAACTTCCGCATACGGATCGCCTGATCGTGGGACGGGGTACAGTCGTTTAGGTCGATTTCGTCCACCAAATCCCTTTGGCAGTCCTCGTTCAGATAGGACAGTTCAACGGCGGGGCGCATTTTAATCCTGCCCTCGTCTACAAATTCAAGCAGTTCGGGAACAAGGTTTGTAAGGCGCACATAACGCTGGATTTGTGTATTGCTATCTGTTGTTTCTGCCGCCAGCAATTCTCTTGATTTGCCCGTTAAATAATCGTGTCCCACTGGGACACCATTTTCTTTTCTCGGTCTGCCTGCCTGTCTTTTCATAGCGTCAAGCCGCATTTTATATGCGTGGGCTTTTTCCGAGGGAAGTATCTGCGACCGTTGGAAGTTGCTTTCGACCATTAAAATCGTAGCTTCATCACGGTCGAGGTCTACTACCTCACATCTGAGCGTTTCAAATCCGGCAAGCTCACAAGCCTTTTTTCGCCTGTGTCCTGAAATAAGCTCGTATCTGCCGTCCTCCTTCTGCCTTACGGTAGCGGGAGTAATCACGCCACGCTCTTTGATACTTTCCACAAGCTGAAACATATCCTCATCTTCCCGCACCTTAAACGGGTGGTCGGGGAAATCGTCGATTTCCTCAAGCGGAATATCCCTGATTTTAGACAGCTTCGCTTCGTCCCTTTCCTCCTGAGAGGAAAACAGCTCATCGAGCGTGTTCGTGGGCAGCGTGAAGTCGCTCTTTCTGCCTGCCATCGGCTAACACCTCCTTTGTGAAACCGGCGTAAGCCTTAGACACCGTACTGTTTGGCTCGTAGGCGTAGATACTCGTCCCTTTAGAAGATACCTCTGCGGCTTTTACGGCTGCCGGAATCATTGATCTATATATCCTGATATGGTTGCCGAAATTCTCCCTGAGTGCTTCCACTGTGCTTTTCGCAAGATTTGTCCTTCCGTCCACAAGCGTCAGAAGAATACCGTCGATTTTCAAATCGGCGTTTGTGTGTTTCCTTACTTTCGCAATCGTCCCCAAAAGCTGCGTCATTCCCTTAGCGGGAAGATACTGCGCCTGAACAGGGATAATCACGCTGTCCGCCGCCGTTAGAGCGTTAAAGGTAATCATACCCAAGCTCGGCATACAGTCAATAAGGACATAATCGTATTTGTCTTTTACAAGGCTCAGATAATTCTTCAGGACGCTCTCTCGGCTCATCGCTGTTACAAGCGTCATTTCCAATGAAGATAAACTGAGATTTGATGGTACAAGGTCTACTTTCTCTTTATGTTGCAGGATACCGTCAAAGGGATTTTGCTCCTGCTCCGATATGATCGCCTGTAACTTCTCTGTCAGCGTTACGGAAAGGCTGTCGGTATCCCTCCAGCCGAGGCAGGTCGTTAAATCGCCCTGCGGATCAGCGTCAATCAGAAGCACCTTTTTCCCTTGCATAGCAAGTCCGACGCCTAAATTGACCGTAGTTGTGGTCTTGCCCACACCGCCTTTTTGATTGCATACCGCAATGGTCTTGCAGTTTGACATCTCCGGCTTTACCTCCTTTCATAGATTTCACAGCCTGCCTCAATAAGAGACGGCTATGTAAAGACCGCAGTATTTGTTCTCAACGCCCCCTGCGGAAAGCAAGTCGCTTTGTACGGGAAGCACTAAGGTTACGGTTTGCGAAACCGTATCATAGGAATCTCACCTCTGCCGGGTACTCCGCCAGCTCCGTAGAGAAGTATCATTATCATTCTGACTGTCATTGCCGTTTCAGTAGCAAGCTGAATTTCAGGTCGGGGATTCTCGCTCGTTCTCCGTATATCAATAGGAAAAGTCCCGGCGTACCCACCTTCGGGCTATTCATCAGAACTAATGTCCTTAGCGCCTGTCTATTCAATTTTCAAGGTACTTTGAAGGGGGGAAATCCCCTGCGGGAAAATAACCCCTTCACTCATTTGGACAAAGGGGGGCAAAATGCACACCCAAAATCACCCCTTTTCCGAAAAAAATTTGAAAAAAATTTTTTTGACCTTGAAAATTGCTCCTGAAACGACAAAAAGCCGCCCGCTTCTCCGTAGAGAAACAAGCGGCATAGTTGCGGTTTTATTTAGATGTACTGGACGGTAATCTTTTTCTTTCGTGCTTTTGTAAATTTGATAAGGACATCATCTACTGCGTCTGTATATCTGCCTTGCGCTATCAGATTATTTTTAAGGTCGATCAACGCCTGCAAAACTTGTCCGTACTCCTCGTCATCAAGATAGATATGAAATTGCCTGTCTTTCATCAAATCGTCTCCTTTATTTTATCTGTCCTTTTCTCCATTCAAAAAACCTCTGCCGGATAAACACTGTATCCTCATCTTCATTCGAGGTTATGAAAATATGTAAGCTGCGAAACGCTTTTTTGATTTTCATAGCGAAGTCTATTTCGCTGTTTCCTAATGTATATGGGATTTTAATCAGTTTGATCTCCCGCTTCCGGCACAGATATGCTTTCAAGGTTTCTACATTCTCTGTCCGACTAACCGTTTCAATCGCTGCTTTTTCTTCAGGTAAATATATTTCAAGAGGTATGCCGATAATCTTATCCGTATCCATCTGTACCTTTATGTGCTTCTTCGCTGCATAATACATAACCGCCAGCTTTGGAAAAACCGTCAGATAGTCTTTTTCACACACCTTACAGCCTTTTCCCTCAATCGCTCTTTCTGAAATTTTTGCCTTCCACGAGTGTCCGAGCGAACACTTCCACCATACACTCTGCATTGAATTCCTTGATATTTTGTTTGGGAAAATATCTTTGTTCCTCTCGTAATCCCATTCCGAAAGAAGATGTGTATCCGTCGTTGCTAAATCATTATACCCTGTCATAACCGCCCGATCTGCACAAACGGGGCATACCGTTCCTTTTATCCGTGCATATACAACAGACTGCCATTCATACCCACACTCTTTACACTTCCACCAAACATTTTTACGAGATTTCTCGTTTATGGTATCAGGGGTTAGCGGTAAATTTCTATCCGACCACTCTTGCGCAAGCTGGGGCTGTGTCGTTGCCAAATCATTAAATCCTTTCAGTAGGATTATCCCGCTGCAATATGGACACTGACTTCCACCAGAGCGTGTTGAGATAAGCGTATTCCATTCGTGTCCTTTGCTGCACCTCCACCACACTTTTCGATTTGCAAAAGCCGTAACCATATTAGGCTTTAGCGGATAATTCTTTTCCGACCACTCAGCAGCAATTTCAGGGCGTTGTGAAGCAAGGTCATTGAATCCTACCAAAATCTTATTATGGGAGCAATATGGGCAGCCTGTGCCGTTTGTAGCCCTACTCTTAACTGTTGCACTCCATTCGTGACCGCATTTGCCTTTCCAAATCACTTTTTTATGGGAACCGACACTTACCATTGTCGGTTTTAATGTCTTGTTTTTACTCGACCATTCGGCTGCAAGTTCCGGCTTCAGCGTCGCTAAATCATTGATACCCTCTACAACTCTTGCACCTGAGCAGATCGGACAGTTCTCACCGTTTGAGCGAGCCTTAATACTGGTCTGCCATTCGTGACCACAAGCTCCTTTCCACCAAACTATTTTATTTGATCCGTATGTGATTTTATCAGGCGTAAGCGGTAAGTTTCTTTCAGACCATTGTTCTATAAGCTCAGGGTGTACCTCTGATAAAAGATTACCCATATCAAATCCTCTCCTTCCTTTGCTTTTATTATATGAAGAAAAGGTACTTGTCCCAAGTTTGCGAATAAGCGTGTAAATAAAAAAATCCCTTTGAGAAAGGTTGTTCCTCTCTCAAAGGGTAATTAAACTTTTACTTAGAATTATCCTTTTTTTATAACTAAGTTGTAGTTGCTATCATAATGCAGTCCAAGTTCTCTACACATTCTATCATTCACCTTATCTAATGCTTTCTTATATTCTGCATACTGCGGAGATAGAGCCATCAAGTTAGGAATGAATATATCATTATATCCTTTATCTTGGAACTCTTTCTGCATTTTTCTTTGTGCAACAAACGACGGGTGATATTTCATAATGCCAGTTTTTATTTTAGCACCTTTCAATACCACTTCTTTTAATCTTTCATATTCGCTTTCACTCATATCACGATAGTAGGAAATCATTTCCTCTGCGGTTCTTGTTTCTTGAACAATTCCGTGCGCCATCTTCACACCTAATCCCATAATAAAAGGAATTTTCAATGTTGTATTATCACAATACTCTAAGATATTCCGTAAGGCTTGTTTCTGCTCCGGAGTCTTTAACCTTACATTAAGAAATGGTTTGAAATGATTTTTTAAATATTCTCCCCATTCTTTTCCCGGTAACAAAGACTCAATCGCATTTTCAACTGTTTGATAATCAAGTAACTCATTTGCTTTGTCCGCATTACCATCATCTATAAAATGCTTCAAAGCTTCGAGTTCTGAGTCTTGTAAAACTTTTTCCTGCAATTTTTCTTGATAAATACGAAGAAGAACGCTTTTATCGCCAGTTTTCAAAAGGCTTTGTATGTCTTTAATACCAATACCGAGTTTTCTATATACTGAAATCTTTTTTAAAGTTTCAACATCTTGTGCAGAGTAGTTACGATACCCATTGCTATCTTTATCTACTGACAACAATCCTTTTTCTTCATAATACTTCACTGCACGCTTAGTCATTCCGACTTCATTTATAATCTCATTCAATAACATCGGATACACCTCCTTGTGATGATAGTATAAGCGTGTACGCTGCGTACAGGTCAAGAGTTTTTTTCGTATTTCTTCTAAAAATGGGCAATCCCATTAAGGGACTGCCCATTTATTCCGTTAATTATGCGATTTTTCTGCCTCTGCACATTTTCCTACATCAAATGGTGTAAGTTTGGTGTAAGGTGTACGATTTTGCCTTATTCCCAAGTCTGCAAACCCGCATAAATACTGGGTTTTTTCGACTTTTACTTGTCTAAGGGTTTCATTGTTGGGAAGATGATTACATCTCTGATAGAAGCACTGTCTGTTAGCAGCATAACAAGTCTGTCTATGCCCATACCCATACCGCCTGTTGGTGCCATACCGTACTCAAGGGATGTTAAGAAGTCTTCGTCAATCATATTTGCTTCTTCGTCGCCAGCCTCACGCAGCTTTAGCTGATGTTCAAATCTGCCACGCTGGTCGATTGGGTCGTTAAGCTCTGAATATGCGTTTGCAAGCTCTCTGCGTGTTACAAACAGCTCAAACCTCTCAACAAGCTCCGGCTGATTTGGCTTACGCTTTGTAAGCGGTGACACCTCAACAGGGTAGTCGCATATAAATGTCGGCTGCTGAAGCTGCTCCTCAACATACTCCTCAAAGGCAGTATTTAGAATGTTGCCCCATGTGTCGGTTGGCTTTACCTCAAGCTTTAGCTCCTTGGCAACCTCTTTTGCCTTTTCTGTATCGCCGACAAATTGGCTAAAGTCAACGCCTGCATATTCCTTTACAGCGTCTATCATTGTCATTCTCTTAAATGGAAGCGACAGGTCAACAGCCTCGCCCTGATACTGAATTTGGTCTGTTCCGTTTACCTCTATACAAGCCTTGTTAATCAGCTTTTCCGTTAGGTCCATCATACCGTTATAGTCGGTGTAAGCCTCGTACAGCTCAATGGTTGTAAACTCAGGGTTGTGCTTAACATCCATACCCTCGTTTCTGAACAGTCTGCCTATTTCGTAAACCTTTTCCATTCCGCCTACTATTAGTCGCTTTAGGTAAAGCTCCGGGGCAATTCTTAGATAAAGGTCCATATCAAGTGTATTGTGGTGGGTAATAAACGGTCTTGCGGCCGCACCGCCTGCTATGGTATTAAGTACAGGGGTTTCTACCTCTATGTAGCCAATGTCGTCAAGCTGTTGACGAATTGACTTAATAATTTTGCTTCTGGCAATAAATGTGTTTTTAACCTCAGGATTTACCATTAGGTCAACATAACGCTGACGGTATCTAAGGTCTGTATCCTTTAAGCCATGGTGCTTTTCAGGCAATGGCAACAAGGACTTTGACAAAAGTCTGATTTCCTTTGCGTGTACAGATATTTCGCCTCGTCTTGTTTTAAAGACAAAGCCCTTTACCTCTACAATGTCGCCGATGTCCCACTTTGCCATTTGAACCTTGTAGGTGTCTTCGCCAACATCATTAATTCTAACATAAACCTGCATACGGCCGCTTCTGTCGTATACATCAATAAACGACGCCTTGCCCATATCTCGCCAGCTCATAATACGGCCGGCAATGCAAACATCTTTATTTTCCAGCTGTTCAAAGTTATCAATAATCTGTTGTGCTAGGGTATCTCTGTCGCTTGTGGTAATCTTAAACGGGTCGTTGCCGCTTTCCTGCAGTGCAGTAAGCTTGTCACGGCGAATTTGCAAAAGCTCGCTTAGGCTCTGCTCCTGCTGTTCTGCTTCAGGTGTTGTATTATCTTTGCTCATTTTACATTTCCTCGTTCTTCTTTAAAATTTCAAGTACCCGGTATTCTACTACCCCTCTAGGTGTTTCTACTGCTACAACATCACCCGGAGCCTTGTCCATCAGCGCCTCGCCCACAGGAGATTCGTCTGAAAGCAAACCCTTTAGCGGATCGGCCTCGTTGGCACCAACAATTTTGTATTCTATTTCTTTATTTCTTGCAATATTTTTTACACGCACTGTAGCACCGGGACGAACCCTGCCGGTATCAATATCCTCGATTACTACTGCATTTTTAAGCATATTTTCTATTTCAACGATTCTTGACTCTACTACAGCCTGGTCGTTTTTCGCTTCGTCATATTCGGCATTCTCTGACAGGTCGCCGTAAGAACGGGCAATTTCAATTTTTTCTGCAATTTCGTCACGCTTAGTAGTTTTTAAGAAATCCAGTTCTTTTTCGAGGTTTTCTAAGCCTTCTTTTGTCAATCTAACTTCCTTTTGCATTTATATCATCCTTTACAGTTTTATAGCAAATTACCCTTTGCGTATTTAAATTTAATTTTATCAAACAATATGCTCTATGTCAAGAAAATTTACCATACCAAGCCGCAAATTTGAGAAAGGAGCATTCCTGTTTTTGTGCGACTGAGTTGAGCCTATGTTATTTATTTTTTAACATTGCTGTCTTTAAAAAATAATTGATGCCTAGCTGTTTAAATTATTAACAATGCATTAATTATACACAATAAATTTGACAATAACAGAAATAAAATGTTATGATTAGTTGTAATTAGAAGTAATTTAAGGAGGTTTAAGCTTGTATGAATAATTCATATATCAGTGAGCTTACTCAAAAGTGCATTGACAGCAGCACGGTTGACACAGCACTGTACGCAAAGTACGATGTAAAAAAAGGACTTAGAGATAAAAACGGCGTAGGAGTACTTGCCGGACTGACAACCATATCTAATGTTATGGCTACAAAAGAGGTGGACGGCGTAAGAGTACCTTGTGCCGGTAAATTGCTGTTTAGAGGATATTCCATAAAAGACCTTGTAAAAAATTCCGGTAAGGCAGAGCATTTTGGCTTTGAGGAGGCTATGTACCTGATTTTGTTTGGCGAGCTTCCTACAAAGGAGCAGTACAAAAGCTTTAAGGAGCTTTTAGGCGAAAGTATGGTGCTGCCAAACAGCTTTACAAGAGATGTTATAATGAAAGCACCAAGTAAGGATATTATGAACTCTATTACAAAAAGTGTTCTTACTCTGGCGGCTTATGATGAAAAAGCGTCTGACATATCGCTTGACAATGTACTTGTACAGTGCATAAAGTTAATTGCGGTATTTCCTATGCTGGCTGTGTACGGCTACCACGCATATAATCACTATGAATGTGACGACAGCCTGTTTATTCACAGACCTGATCCTAATTTGTCTACCGCAGAAAATATACTTAGAATGTTAAGACCGGATATGAAATACACAGACCTTGAGGCCAGAGTGCTTGACGCAGCTCTTATTTTGCATATGGAGCACGGCGGCGGCAACAACTCTACATTTACTACGCATGTAGTATCCTCGGCAGGCTCTGACACATACTCGGTAATTGCCGCAGCATTGTCGTCACTAAAAGGACCAAAGCATGGCGGTGCAAATTTGAAGGTTGTACAGATGATGAATGACCTAAAGGAAAATGTAGCCGACATAACAGACGAAGACCAGGTAAGAAGCTATCTTGAGAAGGTTCTTGCCGGAGAAGCCTTTGACCACAAGGGCTTGATCTATGGTATGGGACACGCTATATATTCGGTATCCGATCCAAGAGCACAGGTATTCAAAAAGTTTGTTCGTGGCCTAGCAGAAGAAAAGCATATGGATAAGGAATTTAAGCTATTCTCTATGATAGAAGAAATGGCCCCTGAAATTATTGCCCAAAAGCGTAAAATGTACAAGGGCGTAAGTGCTAATGTAGATTTTTACAGCGGTTTTGTTTACAGTATGCTTGGCATTCCGCTTGAGCTTTACACTCCTATATTTGCTATAGCCAGAATTGTAGGCTGGAGTGCCCACAGACTTGAAGAGCTGATTAATGTTGACAAAATTATTCGCCCTGCTTACAAGAGCCTTGTTGTTGAGCGTGAATATATTGATATTGAGGACAGAAAATAAACAATATTTACATTGCCAATAATTAGGCTGACACCTATCGAAGGACAGCTGTCAGCCCAAATAAAAAATCCGACGCCGCCTCCGGCTCAGCCCGGAGCGGCGTTTTCGATTTTGGCAAAAAAACATTACTGCCATATAATTGTTTTATTGCATTAAATGTTTTTTTGTGATATACTTTTGTTAAATACTGAAATACGGAGGTTTTTTATGAGGTACAACATTGAGGGCGACAGTTTGCCAATAGTAGAGGTAAATCTGGATCCAAACGAAACCATTGTTACACAGGGCGGGGGAATGATTTGGATGTCTCCTAACCTAAAAATGGAAACATCATCAGGCGGACTCGGCAAGGCATTCAGCAAAATGTTCAGCGGTGAGTCAATTTTTCAAAATCGTTATACTGCTATGGGAGGACCGGGCTTCATTACACTTGCTTCTTCTTTCCCGGGATCAATTCTTAAATTTGATATTTCCCCTAATGCACCTATAGTTGTGCAAAAATCCGGATTTTTGGCAAGCTCGGCAGGAGTAGAGCTTTCTATATTCTTCAACAAAAAATTCGGTGCCGGCTTATTTGGCGGTGAAGGCTTCATTATGCAAAAGCTCTCGGGACAGGGCATTGCTTTCATAGAAATTGACGGTTACTGCAAGCAGTACACACTTGGCTCCGGTCAACAGCTTATTGTAGACACCGGTAATCTGGCTGCAATGGACGCTACCTGCTCTATAAGTATTCAAAAGGTACCGGGCGTTAAAAATATGCTGCTTGGCGGCGAGGGACTTTTCAATACTGTTGTTACCGGCCCGGGCAGAGTATTCTTACAGTCACATCCTATTTCAACTGTTGCGGCAGCAATTCGTCCGTTTATTGCAACAAACTAACAGGATTACAGGGTGAGCTTTATGTCAGAGGATAAGAACAACATCGAAAAGCCCCGTCTGACAGACGAACAGCTAAAGAAAAACTCGGAAAAGCTGGAGCAATACGACCGCATACTAAAGGTAACTGCAGCAGCACTTGCAATAATGTTTGGCATTATAGTGTGCATAGTGGCAGTTCTTATTGCAAACAACAGCTAACCGGAATTCAATACAAAAGACACGGCGTACAGCCCCACCTACTAGGTAAGGGTTGTACGCCGTTTTTTTATTTTAATTACTTATATAATTCGGTGGACTTTTTACCGCTATTCAATACTTTTTAGTGATTCCACCATACTTATCGCATTAATTTTAAAATACATAACAAAATTTACAATTAACGCAAACAGTACTGTAAATGCCGATGCATAAACAAAGCTCATCCAGCTTACCGTTCTGCCAAACATTACTGTATCGACCTCTGCGGTAGATATAATAAAGTTGGTTAGGAACACACCCATAACAAGCCCTGCCAAGATGCCCACAGCAGTTAAAACAATATTTTCACGGTACACATATGCACTTGTTTCTCTGTTATAAAAGCCCAATACCTTTATGGTAGCAATTTCACGCACTCGCTCGGCTATGTTGATGTTGGTTAGATTGTACAGCACCACAAACGCCAAAGCTGCAGCACATATTATCATAACATAAACTATAACATTAAGATTGTTGAGCATATCTTCGACCTTATCTATATTTCCGCTTAAAAAGCTTACGCCTATAACATCGTCACGCTTTAAAAGCTTTGTTCCGAAGTCCTCCTCCTTCTCGGTATTCATACTGTGCTTTTCTATAATAACATTGTAGGACGGGCTTTCTTTATAAATTTCTTTATAATATTCAGGCGTCATATAAATATAGTTGTTTATATGATTTTCGCAGATACCGTTAATTTTCACTGTATAGTCCTTGTTTTCATAGGTATAAGTAATGGTGTCGCCTACCGAAAGCTTGAGAATATTTGCTATTTTTTCGGTTAATATAACGCCGCTGCTGCTTAGCTTCAGCTTTTCGCCGCCGATGCGTGTGTGCAAATCTATAAGCTTATCAATTTGACTGACATTTTCAATAGTATATACAGATATTTGATACTGCTTGTCCTCCTTGTCTGTTACCTTGCCGGTGTGGTAGTTAAACCTTTGTACCGCTTCTACATCATTATAATTCTCTACAAAGCTGTACAGCTCCTGCTGCTGTTCATCTGTAATGTTGTCCTTTGGCACAATAACACCGCTGTACTTTATAACATCACCAAACTGCTGTGTAATAACTGCATTTATGGAATCCTTTAGTCCGAATGCCGCTACAATCAGTGCGGTACAGCCCGCCACACCTAATACGGTCATTAAAAATCTTGACTTATACCTAAAAATGTTTCTCGCCGTTACCTTTGAGGTAAAGCCTATATGATTCCAAATAAAGCTTATACGCTCCAGCAGTATTCTTTTACCCGGTCTTGGTGCTTTTGGACGCATTAGCTTTGACGGCTCTGTCCGCATTAAACCATAGCCTACAAACAGCACAACGCCGCAGGTGCAGATAATGGAGGCAATAGAGCCTATTATCATACTTGACCACGGAATAGCCAGCTCCATATCCGGCAGCTTATATAACAGCTTATAGGTATTGAATATTATTGCCGGCAATGTAAGCACGCCCGACGCACAGCCAATAGTGCTTCCTATTATTGCAGCTGTAGAGGAATAAATAAAATACTTGCTTAGGATACTTACCGAAGAATAACCCAACGCCTTTAATGTGCCTATTTCGGTACGGCGTTCCTCCAACAGTCGTGACATAGTTGTTAGGCATACTAAAACCGCTACTGCCAAAAAGAACAGCGGGAACACCATAGCTATGGCGTCTACACTTTGGGTATCGTCATAATACGAGCCGTAGCCGTCGAGGTCTTGCCTTGTAGTTACATACCACCGTGGAGAAGAAATTTTGTCAAGCTGTGCTTGTGCGTCGCTAAGCTTTTTCTGTGCCTCCTCCAGTTTTTTCTGTGCAGCTTCTTTATTTTTGTCCAGCTCTTTTTGTGCGGCATTAAGCTTTTTATCGGCAGCGTCCTTTGTATCTGCCAGCTGCTTTCTGCCCTGCTTCACCTGCTGCTTGCCTGTTACAATGGAGGACTGTGCATCGTCCAGCTTTTGCCTGCCCTCTTTTTTTGCGGCGTCAAACTGACTTTTGGCTGTGGCAAGCTGCTGCTGTGCAGAATCTATTTGTGTCTGTGCAGAATCTATTTCTGACTGACCGTCTGCCCTTGACTGCTCAAGCTGTGCCTGTGCTTCATCAAGCTGTGCCTTTGCCTGCCTTAACTGTTCTTCGCCGTCGGCAAGCTGCTGCTGACCGTTTTGCAGCTGTGCTTTATAGGACTGCACCAAAGCACTAAGGTCATTAATCTGCTTTTTATATTCTTCCTTAGCCTCGTTGTCCTTGCAATTGTCTAAAAGCTCTGTAAGCCTATCAAGATTTGTCTGAACATTCTCAAGCAGGGGCATATATGTATTTATTTTTTCCTCTGCCTGAGGCTTAGTAACCTGATAAAACTCCTTATACTGTGCCTCGTACTGTGCCTGTGCTGTTTTGAGCTGAGTTTCTGCCTGTGAAATGCTTGTGGAATATGCAATTTTTGCAGTGGCAAGCTGTCCCTTTGCCTCCTGTAAAAGCAGCTCCTTTGAATTAATTTCATTTTGTGCCGCTAAAATTTCCTCATAATAGGTTGTAATTGAATACGGAAGCTGACTTTCGCCCTCTGTTAGCTTTTCCTCTGTATCGTCCAGCTTCTTCTGTGCCTGTGCCGTTTGGTCGGCAAGCTCTGTTTTGCCGCTGTCAATTTTATTTTGTGCGTCGTTAAGCTTTTTCTCAACGGCCGCCGCTTCACCGGCATATTCCACCTCGCCGTCACGCAGCTTATCCTTTGCCGGCTCTACAACCTCCTGTCTAAAAGCATCCAAACGATCATCAGCAACATTTTCCAGACTGCTTGCAATACGGTCAACGCCATTTTTATACTCGTCTGTAAAAGGGGATACCTCACTGCTTGTGTATTCCGTGCTTACAAACACCTGTGTGTACCTGTCAGACTTAAATTCCTCGGGGTTTAAGTATGCACTGTAGGAAACCTCTCCTGTTCCTATGGCTGTAGTGCCATGGTCATAGGACATATAAAGCGGCGACTCAACTACGCCCACTACTGTGTATTCTCTGCTTTTAAGCATATCGTCTACATTGGTATCTCCGGCGTACTGCTGAATTTTTATGGTGTCGCCTACACTGTAGGTGAAATTCTTTTCTACCGCAATTTCACCGGATTTTTCAGGGAGCCTGCCGTCCTTAACATTCAGCTTGTTCATACTGCTGTCTATAGAGTGCAGTCTGTATACCTCGGCACTTCTGTCGGTGTCGACCATAACATCGAGCATATAGCCTGCCGCCACCTTGGTTACACCGTCTACCTTTTCCATGGCCTTAATGTCGTTTTTATCAAAGCCTACCGTTGAAATCAGGCGTATATCCATAAGACTGCTGTCAAGGTAATATTTTTCGGCAGTTTTCAGCATTGTAGGGCTTGCACCTTTAACTCCCGCAAAAAAGCCTACTCCCAACGCTACTATAGCGAGTATTGACAAAAACCGTCCCTTGCTCTGCCAAATTTCTCTGAATATATTTTTCCATAAAGTTGGCGTCATCTGCTTCACCACCTTCTATATGCTACCATTCGATATTTTCTACTGCTACAGGGCTGTTGTTTATAACATTGCTTACGGTTTTTCCGCTTTTCATTGTAATTACCCTGTGTGCCATAGGAGTAATAGCGGAATTGTGAGTAATTAAAACCACTGTCATACCCTCTTTTTCACAGGTGGTTTGCAGCAGCTTTAAAATGGACTTTCCCGTTTTGTAGTCCAGTGCACCTGTCGGCTCGTCGCACAAAAGCAGTGCCGGTCTTTTCGCTAAGGCTCTGGCAATAGAAACTCTTTGCTGTTCGCCGCCGGAAAGCTGTGCCGGAAAATTGTCCATACGGTCGGCCAGTCCCACACTGCGAAGTGCCTCCTCGGGCGACATTGCGTCCTTGCACAATTGCGTTGCAAGCTCTATGTTTTCTTTAGCCGTTAAATTAGGAATAAGGTTATAGAACTGAAATACAAAGCCTATGTCCTTCCTGCGGTAGCCTACCAGCTGTTTTTTGCTGTAGCGGCTTATATCCTTATTGTTTACAATAATTGTTCCGCCGGAGCAGTTATCCATACCGCCCAGCATATTCAGCACCGTGGTTTTACCTGCTCCCGACGAGCCTACTACTACTACAAATTCTCCTTTTTCAATACAAAAATTAACGCCGTCTACAGCATTAATGCTTAGCTCTCCCATTTTATATGTTTTATATACATTCTTAAATTCAACAAAAGCCATATATCCACCTCTTTATATAAAACTCTGTTTATACCCTGCTTATTATATCCTGCTTAATAAATTCCCTGCACTGTTACCTCTCCGGAATTGACTGCCACAATACTGCCGCCGTCCAACCTAACATTCAGGTCGCCGTGGCTGCCTATTGACACAGCCTCACCCTCAAGGGTGCTGCTGCCTCTAACCACCCTTACACGCCTGCCTATAGTTGCACACAAGCCGGTGTACTGCGGCAAAATTCCTTTTTCAAGGTCTGTCAGGTACAGGTCAATATAATGCTCCACATACTTCAGCACAGTTTTAAACAGCTCTGCCCTATTTATATCACTGCCTGCTTCTATAGACAGCGAGGTTGCTTTACTGCGTATTTCAGCGTCAAACTCCTTTGTATTTACATTAATGCCAATGCCCACAACAGCGTAGTCTATTCTGTTATCCTCTGCCGTCATTTCTGTAAGAATTCCACACACCTTTTTATTGCCTATAATAACATCGTTTGGCCACTTTATAAGGGCATTAAGCCCTGTATACTGCCTTATTGCCATACACACGCCCAGCCCTGCCGCAAGGGTTATGCCTGATACCTTGCTGGGCGGAAGCTGTGGACGAAGCAAAAAGCTGAACCAAATACCTGTGCCGGGCGGTGAGCTCCACACTCTGCCTAACCTGCCCTTGCCCGTAAGCTGCTGCTCGGCCACTACTACAGTACCATGAGGGGCGTCCTGTGCCGCCAGCCTTTTAACCTCTTGGTTAGTGGAGTCTACGCTCTGCAAAAAAACAAGTCGTTTGCCTAAAGTCTTTGTTTGCAGCCCCTCCTCAAGCTCCATTGCGTTAAGCACGCCTGTACTGTTAATAAGCTTGTAGCCCTTGTTTGTTACAGAATCTATTTCATAGCCCTCACCTCTAAGAGCCTTAATATATTTCCAAATTGCAGACCGTGTAATACCCATTCGCTTTGAAAGCTCCTCGCCGCTTATGTAGTCATTACTGCCTTTTAACAGCAGCAAAACCTTATCCTTTGCATAATTCTCCTTCATAATTCTCCTCCTGCCTATAAAAATGGCGGCAAAAAGCCTTAACCGCCTGCCGCCACAATTATTATTCATTATTTATTTTTATCGTATATTATTCTTAAGCCCTTTAGCAAAAGGTCATTATCTATAATAATGTTCTTGTGCTTACAGTACAGCATAATACTCGGTGCTATACCGCCTGTGGCAATAACTGTAGTCCTTTCGCCAAGCTCCTGCTCTATACTGTCTATAATACCGTCTACCATAGCGGCACTGCCGTAAACCGCACCGCTTTTCATACAGTCTACAGTGTTGGTGCCTATTATTTTTTTAGGAGGCTCAAGGCTTATTTTAGGCAGCTGCGAGGTTCTGGCCGTAAGGCTTTCCTGACATACCATGATGCCCGGTATAATCATACCGCCTATATATGTCTTGCTTTTATCTATTACCGACACGGTTGTAGCCGTACCCATATCAAACACAATGGCAGGCAGCTTGTACTGCTGTATGGTAGCCACTGCGTCTACTACCAGGTCGCTTCCGACTTGCTTGGGGTTATCCAGTGCTATATTAAGCCCTGTTTTCACACCGGGGCCTACCACCATTGTGTCAAGCCCGGCCGTAATTTTAACAGCCTCCTGCATTACAGAGGTAAGAGGCGGCACAACAGAGGAAATTATACTGCCGTTAAGCCTGCCCTTGTCTATATTGTTCAAGCTGAGCATACTGTTTATCTCTACAGCGTACTGCCAGCTTGTGCGGCTAATATCGGTTTTTATTCTGAACAAAGCCTCCACATTGCGGTTATGGTCAACACAGCCTAATACAATATTTGTATTGCCTATATCAAGTGCTAAAATCATTTTATCAATCCATTCGTTGTCATAAGAAAACTTACTTTATAATTATTTATTATACACTTTTGAGCTGCGTTTTGGCAAGTATTTTGTATACATTTACTTTACTTTACAAAAAATATACCTTATAATGAAAAGCATACAAAAACACAAAGGAGAGTGCTTATGCTAAAGGACAAAAACATACTTTTATGTGTAGCAGGAGGAATTGCGGCATATAAAATACCCAACCTTGCAAGTATGCTTGTAAAGCAGGGCTGTAATGTAAATGTGCTTATGACCAAAAATGCCGAAAGCTTTATAACAGCTAAAACCTTTGAAACCCTTACAGGCAACACCTGTATGGTAGACACCTTTCAAACTACCTATCCTCCAAGAATACATCATATTAACCTTGCCACAACAGCCGACTATGTAATGGTTGCGCCTGCTACTGCAAATATTATAGGCAAAATTGCACACGGCATTGCAGACGATATGATAACCTCTACCCTGCTTGCCTGCAAATGTCCTGTAGCACTGGCACCGGCAATGAATGTTAATATGTTTGAAAATCCTATTGTTCAGGACAACATAGCAACACTGAAAAAGTACGGCTACAATATAATTGAGCCTGCTACAGGCTATATGGCGTGCAAGGCTGTAGGAAAGGGAAAACTGCCCGAGCCTGTACAGCTGTATAAATATATAGAAAAGGAGCTTGCCTTCACCCACGATTTACAGGGTAAAAAGGTGCTTGTAACAGCCGGAGCAACAAAAGAGCCTATAGACCCTGTACGCTACATTTCTAACAATTCCACAGGAAAAATGGGCTATGCACTGGCAAAGGCGGCTATGCTTAGAGGGGCTGATGTAACCCTTGTAACAGGTCAGACCGCACTGGAGGATATTCCTTTTGTACACACAGTAAGGATAACAACCGCACAGGATATGTACAACGCCGTAACCGAAAGCTTTGCAACAGCTGACATAACCATAAAGGCGGCGGCTGTAGCAGACTACACGCCGGCAGAGGTTGCACAAAATAAAATAAAAAAAGCAGATGGCGACGCCAACATAAAACTAAAGCGAACAAAGGATATTCTAAAGGAGCTTGGCAACAGAAAAACCGATAAGCAATTTGTATGCGGCTTTAGTATGGAAACGGAAAATATGCTTGAAAATTCAAAAGAAAAGCTGGCAAAGAAAAATATTGATATGATTGTCGCCAACAACCTAAGAACAGAGGGTGCCGGCTTTGGAACCGACACCAATGTTATTACCCTTATAACAAAAGAAAGTACAGAACAGCTTCCGATAATGTCAAAGGAAGAATGTGCACACAAAATAATTGACAAAATTTTAGAGCTGAAAGGCTGACATACAGCTGTAGCAGATTTTGTTAAACACACAGCTGAATATACACCTTTATTTTTTACAAGCCAAGGGACGGTTCAAATTAAAAATGAACCGTCCCTTTTAATTTTGGTTATGTTAAATTATTATTTTATCCTGCTTATACAAAAAGGCAGAAATTTTAGTTTACAGAAAACCTCTCCTTTTTGCCTCCTCCAACAGCTTTGGCTGTATATGAGGGTATGTCCAATTATCCGGCAGCTTCTCTGTAATAACAACCTTTTCAATTTCACTGTGGAGCTCCTTTTCAAGGGCTTTTACCTGAGCATAGTATAACATTCCAAAGGTTTCTTTTCCGTCAAAATTATCTGACGCAGTTACAGAATATACGCAGATCGGCTGTATGTCGAATTTCAAGGCACCTGTTTCTTCACTTAGCTCTCTTGCGGCTGTGTCACTGATAATCTCATTAGGCTCTCTGTGACCACCCGGCACCTCTAAGGTATTGCGCTGTTTGTGCTTGCAGAAAATAAATTTGCCGTTATACTTTGCAATAATAACCGCAAATTTTAGCAAATCGTCGGCTACATTGTCATAAAACTTTACTACAGTCATATTATTTAATTCCCCTATTAAAATTTATATTATGCTTTTCTATGTCGCTCAAGAAAATCTACGCTAATTATTTAACCAAAAAAGATGTTAATATTGCAAAGTAATGGAACACACTGCCCCCAATAGTAAACAAATGCCATATTGAGTGGAAATACTTAATTTTCTTTATTGCATAAAATATAACGCCAACCGAATACAGCACTCCGCCTATTAACAAAAATACTAATGAAATAGTAGGCAGTGAATTTATAAGCGGCACTATAGCCGCTATAATAGCCCAGCCCATTATTATATAGCACACAACAGATATTTTTCTGAAACGCTCAAGGTCTATGGCGTTCAGCACTATTCCCAGTGCCGCCGCACCCCATATAAAGCCAAACAGCACCCAGCCCAGCGTACCACGCAGTGTAACAAGGGTTATAGGGGTGTATGTACCTGCAATAAGCAGGAATATGGTAACATGGTCCATTACACGCATTACCCGCTTTGCCTTTTCGTTGGTAATGGCATGGTACAGAGTAGACATGGTGTACAAAATAATAAGTGCGCCGCCGTAAATAGCACTGCTTACCACACCCCAAGGGTCTGAATACAGAGCCGTCATTACTATAAGCACTACCGTACCGGCTATGGCAAGCAGTGCCCCTACACCGTGGGAAACCGAATTAAATATTTCTTCACCCAGTGTGTAGCGTTTGTTTAGCGGAATTTTTGTTTCTTTCTCTTTGCTTTCAGTCATAAAATCACCCTCTTATAAAACTTCAAGGGAAAGCTGTTTATTCTCAGAATTTGCAGTACCTTTTTCAACGGTTATTTCTGTAAGTGCCTTGCTGTAGCTTTTGCTTATGCCGTCGTCTGTGTATAAATTAAACTTAGCGTTATCGCCATAGGCTATTAGCTGTAGGCTGTTTAAATCCAGCTTTTCGGTTGACAGTGCCGACTTGCACAGTGGCAAAACAGCTCCCTTTTTAATAAACAAAGGCACTTCGTCCATTGCTACCTCAATATAATGGTGGCCCTTTTTCATTTCCTCCTTAACAATTACATTTTCACCGCTTAGCTTTACAAACAGCATATCCTCCGGCAAATATACATACCTGCCCTTTGCGTTCTGCTGATAAACAGGGGCTATCATAATGCTGTCACCAACCATTAGCTGGTCTTCTACCTGCGATGCAAATTCATCGTCAGTATAATCAAAGGCAACAGGGCGGAACATCATACCGTCCTCCAAGCAAGCCTTCATATATTCACTGTACAAATACGGTACTAAGCGGTACCTAACCTGCAGTACATTGCGGAACATATCTTTATTGTCAAAGCGGTAGCACTCCTGCAAGCGTGTACCAATGGCGGCGTGGTTACGCATAAGAGGTGTAAATACCCCAAAGGCTGTCCAACGCAAAACCAAATCCTCTGTGGCGTTTGCACCAAAGCCGCCAATGTCGGAGCCTATATACATAAAGCCGCACATATTCAAAGACGGCATTTGCTTAATGGAAAGCAGTAGGTGTGACCACCATGATTGGTTGTCACCTGTCCATATTCCGCCGTAGCGGTGCATACCGATATATGAAGAACGGGAGTACATAAGGATACGCTTGTTCGGTCTTATTTCATCAAATGCCTGCGAAGCACTTCTTGTCATATAAAAGCCATACAGGTTATGCACCTTGTCATGACAAACCTGCTTGCCGTTTATATTGTGGTAAAACTCGGAATAATCAACCAGGTTTGAAAATAAATCTCTAAATTCAAAGAATGAGTTAATGTCCAGGTTTTTGTCCTTGTATTCAAAAATCTTTGCCCAGGCTTCTTCAAGCTTTTTCTTAGAATAGAAAATTGCCGGCTCGTTCATATCGTTCCAAAAGCCCTCTATGCCCATATCGGTAAGCACCTTGTATTTACTGCCAAACCACTTGCTTGCGTCGGCATTGAAAAAGTCAGGGAAATGCGTAAGTCCCGGCCATACGGCAGTAACATAGTCCTCACCCTCTGCGTTTTTGCAGAAGTAATTGTTCTTAACGCCCTCCTCGTAAATATCGTAACCCTTTTCTATTTTTACGCCTGCGTCAATAATAGGCACCAAATGAATATCACAAGCCTTCATTTCGTCTGTAAAGGACTTAAACTGCGGGAATTTTTCTTCGCTTACGGTAAAGTCCTTGTAGTTATCCATATAGTCAATATCAAGGTAAACGGCGTCTATCGGCATACCGTTACTGCGGTAGCCCTCCACTACAGACCTTACCTCGTCTTCGTTCATATAGCTCCAACGGCTTTGCTGATAGCCAAATGCCCAAAACGGTGCAATGTAGCTTTTGCCTGTAAGCTTACGCATTTCCTTTACAATTTCAACCTCTGTGTCAGCCTCTATAATATACAAAGCGGCGTCTTCTGAATGTATTGCTATAGAAAGCTTATCAAGGTGAGTATAGCCAATGTCAAATGTAATTTTTGACGGGCAGTCTACAAACACGCCGTATTTTCTTTTATTGTTGCTTACAATTATGAAATTATGGGCACCGTACAGCGACTCCTTATTTTCTACATGGTTAGGGTCATCCGCACAAAAGCTTACATATTTCCAGCCACGCTTGTTAATTCCCCTTACATTTTCACCCAAACCGTATACTATGTCGTTTTGGCACAGGTCAGTGTTTAAAACAATCTCGCCGTTTTGCTGCAGCACCTGAAAATACTTTAGGTTACTGCCTGTTTTTGCTGTGCCTACAACCGCACCTGTATCCAGTGGATTTCCGAATATATATTTATTTATCAAGCCAATCATCCTTTCGCTATGCAAAATATATTTTGCACTTTTAGTGATTATATTATATAATAAATTTGCTATAGATTTCATTACGAAATTAAAAATTTTTGATTATTATTAGGAGAATTAACAATGAGCAAAAAAGTAATAATAAGTGCTGACAGCACCTGTGACCTTCCTAAGGAAATACTGGATAAATACGGAATTATAACAATTCCTTTGCATGTAGTGCTTGGTGAAAACACCTACGAGGACCTTATAAACATAACACCTGATGAAATTTACGCACATTTCAGCAAAACAGGTCAGCTTCCGAAAACCTCGGCTGTAAATATGCAGGAATATATAGACAGGTTTAAGCCGTATATTGACGACGGCTGTGAGGTTGTACACTTTAACATTGGCAGTGCACTGTCTACCTCGCACCAACAGTGCCGACTTGCGGCAAAGGAGCTGAGCGGTGTATACCCTGTAGATTCCTGCAGTCTTTCCTCCGGTACCGGCCTGCTTGTCATGGAGGCGGCAGAGCTTGCACAGCAGGGTGTATCGGCACAGGAAATTGCCGAAAGGCTTCAGGCAAAAACGGATAAAATACACTGCAGCTTTATAGTTGACAAGCTAAACTACCTGCACGCCGGCGGCAGATGCTCGTCTGTAGCACTGCTGGGTGCAAACCTGCTTAACATTAAGCCTTGCATAGAGGTAAGCGACAAAGACGGCAGTATGACTGTAGGCAAAAAATACCGTGGCAAGCTTTCTAAGGTGCTTGAACAGTATGTAAAGGAAAAATTTGAGCAATGCAGCAACATTGACCCTAAGCGTGCTTTTATAACACATGCCGGCATACCGCAGGAAACCTGCGACCACCTGTACGGATTAATTAAAGACTTAAATTACTTTGATGAAATTATAATCTCCCGTGCCAGCTGTACAATTTCTTCACACTGCGGCCCTGACACCATGGGACTTATATTTATGGAAAAATAACAAAGGCAATACAACGAAAATACAGCTGATTTTATATAAGGTTAGAATACTCTTTAATATCGGCTGCAATGCAAAAGCGGACTGTACGGTAAATTGTACAGCCCGCTTTTTTATGTAAGAAAAACCAATAAAGTCAAGTATTAGTCAGCTATAATTTCTCCGTCAACAGTTCCGCTTAGACCTGCTGCGTTTGACTCGTCTGTATCGACATGAGCCGCCGGAGCGAATTTTTCGCTTACTCTTATAACAACATCGCCAAATACCAAATTTCTGCCGTTGCCGCCAACCTTTAATGAAACAATTTGTTTATCCTTCAAGCCGTATTCTTGTGCTGTTTTTGGATCTAGGTGGATATGTCTTTTTGCGGCAATTACACCCTCTGAAATTTCACACTCACCCTTAGGGCCTACCAGCTTACAGCCGGGTGTACCTGCAATATCGCCGGACTCTCTTACAGGAGCGGCTACGCCGATTTTTCTTGCGTCTGACAATGAAAGCTCTACCTGTGTTGCTGCTCTGACAGGGCCAAGAATAGTCATTTTAAACTCGCCCTTAGGGCCAATTACTGTTACCTTTTCTTCACAGGCAAACTGACCGGGCTGTGACAAATCCTTTTTCTTTGTCAGGGCTGCACCCGCACCGAAAAGTGTTTCAAAAACCTCTTGTGTTACATGAATATGACGGGCCGATGTTTCAACCATTACTGTCTTGCTCATTTTTATTACCACCATTTCAGAATATTTTTACCCTAGTGTGCATTGCACCGTAATGTACAAAGGTCTAAGGTAATTTTACAACTTTATATTATCAAATTCAACCATTACAGCTATTATTTTTACAGTGTTTTCCGCTTAACCTAGGTCTTTACAGATTTACACAGGTTTGCAGAAAGTCAGGCAGTAAGAAAACAAGCTTCTTACTGCCGTCTGTTGGGTAAAAGTATATATTATGGTACAAAATGTACGATACACTCTTAAGAATTATCCTTATTTCTGTACTGACCGCAAATACTCTTCCACTTCCTTTTCGGTTTCCAGCTGCATAGTCCTTTGTGCTACCTGCTGTGCCTCCTGCTGTGTCCACATAGAAATCACCTTTCTTGTTGCCAAAACCGAGGTGGCACTTACACTGAATTCACTTAAACCAAATGCAACAAGCAAAGGTATCATAAGTGGATCTGCCGCTGCTTCACCACACATACCTACCATTATGCCCTCTTTGCTGCCACACTCTATTATATGCTTAATAGCACGCAGTACAGCCGGGTTATATACAGAGTACAGGTACGCAACATCTGCATTGCCACGGTCTACGCACATAGTATACTGTGTAAGGTCGTTTGTACCAATGCTGAAGAAGTCTGCCTCCTTTGCAAGCAGGTCTGCAACCATAACCGACGCAGAGGTTTCCATCATTACGCCAACCTGAATTTCCTTATTGTATGCAATGCCCTGACTGTCAAGGTCTGCCATTATTTCCTTTACCAAGGCTTTTACGGCTCTTATTTCATCTACACAGGTTACAAGAGGCACCATAATTTTTATGTTGCCAAACGCACTTGCCCTAAGCAATGCTCTAAGCTGCGTCTTGTAAAGCTGTGTATTTTCAAGACAAAATCTAACCGCCCTAAATCCCAAAAACGGGTTTTCTTCTTTTTTTAGGCCTAGGTATGGTATCTCTTTGTCGCCGCCAATATCCAGTGTTCTTATAATAAGCGGCTTGTCCTTTAGCACCAACGCCGCTTTTTTGTACGCCTCAAACTGCTGTTCCTCGGTAGGCATAGAGTCGGAATCCATAAACAAAAATTCTGTTCTAAACAGACCTACACCCTCGCCGTCACACTCTACTACCTGTTTAGCGTTGTCCGGGTTACCTATGTTTCCTACCAGCTCTACCACCCTGCCGTCTGCTGTGGCGGTAGCCATACCGATATATTTCTTAAGCTCTTCCTTTTCTTTTAGGAACTTGTTACGCTTTTCTTTATAATCCTTTAGCTGTTCTTCTGTAGGTGCATCAATAACTATACCCTTTGAACCGTCAATAATTACCTGTTGTCCGTCTGCCAGCTTTTCAACTACACCCGCTACACTTAGTACAGCCGGAATTTCCAGTGCCCTTGCCAAAATAGCCGAGTGTGAGGTTTTTCCGCCTGTTTGTGTAATAATGCCTGCTATGTTTTCTTTTACAATACCTGTTGTCATAGACGGTGTAAGGTCGTCAACAACTATTATCGTGCCCTTTGGGGCCTTGCTTATGTCTGCCTCCTCTATACCGAGCAGCACCGAAAGCATACCCTTTTTTATGTCCTTAACATCTGTGGCACGCTGCATTGTCAGCTCGTCACCGGTAGACTCAAACATTGTTATAAACATATCGCAAATGGTTTCAAGAGCCTTTTCTGCACTGCTGCCTGACTGCATTTGCTTTTCTATTTCAGAATTCATATATGGGTCTTGCAGCATAGCGGCGTGTCCCATAATTATTTCTGCCTCTTTTTCGCCTACAGAGCTTTTCATTTGCTCTGCCTTTGCCATTGTATTCTCTACAAATTTATTTAAAGCCTGCTTATATCTTTCTATTTCTTGTTCAGGTGTGGCGTCGGTGGTTGGTGCGTAGCTTAAAGCCTGCTCCTTAATTATCATAACCCTGCCTATGCCGATACCTGAGGATGCGCCAATACCGTTATACATACTTCATACCTCTGCTTTCCTATTTATATATGCCAATTCCGGGAAGCCAAAGCCCCCGGAAATGACAATCAGAAAATATATACCAATGAACTGCAAAATAAATTCTTATTCGCCTAAACCGGAATCAATCATTTCTACTGCCTTAGCAAGTGCCTCGTTTTCGTCGGCACCGCTGCACTGTACCTCTACCTCTGTGCCGCACTTAATGCAAGCCGCAATAATGTTCATAAGGCTTTTGCCGTTAATAGTGTTGCCGTTTACTATTAGGTTTACATCACTGCCAAACTTGCTCATTGCGTTTGCAAAAACTCCTGCCGGACGCATATGGAAGCCTTCTGCGTTTACTACTGTTGTCTTTTTTGATACCATAATAGTTCTCCTTTTCTGTTTTCTCCACAGCCGTTTTTCAGGCTGTGGAGATTTGTTTTATTTTTACCCGTTAATGAATGTCTGATTAATTGTTTTAAATTACTTCTTTACCTTTGCTGCCTTGTTAAGAGGCTTTTTAAGAATTGCAAGCATCAGCATACCTGCTATTGCACCGGCTGCCAAGGCCAAAATATAGAAGTACCATGTACCCTGCATTGTAGCAAATACGAACACGCCGCCGTGAGGAGCCATCAGCTTACAGCCAAACAGTGCAGACAATGCACCTGCCACAGCAGAACCTACGAAGCAAGAAGGAATAACCTTAAGAGGTGAAGACGCTGCGTAAGGGATTGCACCCTCTGTAATAAATGAAAGTCCCATTACATAGTTTACAGGAGCATTCTTTCTTTCGTCCTCTGTCCATCTGTTCTTAAAGAATGTATTTGAAAGAGCGATAGCCAGCGGAGGAACCATACCGCCTATCATAACAGCAGCCATAATCATATAAGCCGAATCTGTTGCATTTGCCAGTGACAATGTTGCAAATGTGTAAGCTGCCTTGTTGAAAGGGCCGCCCATATCTATTGACATCATACCTGCAAGCAATGCACAAAGCGGAACCATCATTGCCGGATTTTCTGCTATTGCATTAAGTCCGTCTGACATACCCTGGTTGATAAGTCCCATAATCGGGTTTACAGCACACATTACAACAAGTATGCCGCCCAAGCCCAACAGCGGATAAATAAGCACCGGCTTAATGCCCTCAAGTGCTCTCGGCATTTTGTCGCACATTTTTTCAATGGCAAGCATTAAGTAACCTCCTGCAAAGCCTGCCAGCAAGCCGCCTAAGAAGCCGGAAGGAATTGCGGCTGCAACACCTGCAGCTGCGGCTGCGTCACCTGTAAGAGCTGCCGGGTTGGCAAAGGTAGCACCGGAGATTGCCAAGAAACCGCCTACCAAGCCTACAAGCAAGCCCGGACGGTCTGCTATAGACCTGGCAATAAAGCCTGCCAAAATCGGAACCATTAGGTTGAACGCCACACCGCCGAGTGTTTTAAACCAATTTGCCGCCGGAGTAACTGTACCAAAGGCACTGCCAACCTCCTGTGCGTTTACACCGCTTATTATGTCTATAAGGAATGCTATTGCAATAAATATACCGCCTGCCACAACAAACGGAAGCATATGCGAAACACCGTTCATAAGGTGCTTGTACAGCTGACGACCTACGCCCTCGTTTATACCGGAATCCTCATCCTCAGCGGCCTTTTCACTGTGATATACAGGAGCCTTGCCGTCGATGATTTTTTGGATTAATTCCTGAGGCTTTTGAATGCCCTGCGAAACAGGTACGCTTATTAACGGCTTGCCGTTGAACCTTGCCATTTCTACCGACTTGTCAGCAGCTATAATAATACCGTCGCAATTAGCAATTTCTTCCTTTGTAAGAACATTCTTTGCACCGCCGGAGCCGTTTGTTTCTGCCTTTAGAGGGTATCCCATTTCTTTACCGGCTTTTTCAAGAGCCTCAGCCGCCATATATGTGTGGGCAATACCTGTAGGACAGGCTGTTACCGCCAATATTCTGTAGCCCTGCTTTTGCGGCTTTGCTTCCTCTTTTGCCTCGGCACCAAATTTTTCGATTTCCTTTTTATCTATAATGCTTAAAAACTCATCTTTTGTTTTTGCATTAACTAAGTCGGATTTAAACTTGTCGTCCATTAGCATCTGCATTAATCTTGAAAGCACCTCCAAATGAACATCACCGTCGTTTGGAGCGGCTATCATAAATATAAGGTCAGACGGCTGACCGTCCATAGCCTGGTAGTCAACGCCCTTTGGTACAGTTACTGCCGCCAAGGCCGGCTTTTTTACCGCTTCGCTTTTAGCATGAGGAATAGCTATGCCCTGTCCTATAGCGGTTGAGCATTGCTCCTCTCTTGCTAAAATTCCCTCCTTGTACTTTGCAGCATCTGCAAGATTTCCCGCTTGCTTGTGAAGCGAAATAAGCTTGTCTATAGCCTCTGCTTTTGAACCTAAAGCTATGCCTAGCTCGATACTTTGTTTGCTAAGTAAGTCTGTAATACGCATATGTTTTTCCTCCTGTTAAAATTTATTAATAAGTTCAAAAATTTCTTCCTTAGTTGCCAGTCCCTCTGAAAAGGCTGTTGCACTGCCTGCGGCAGAGCCTAATCTAAGAGAATAGCTGTAATCGCCTGTTTCTGTATAGCCGGCTATAAAGCCTGCTACCATACTGTCGCCTGCGCCTACCGAATTTACTACCTTGCCCTTTGGAACTCCTATTTTTGTTACAGCACCGTTGCTGTCAACAAGCATTGCACCGTCTCCTGCCATAGAAACAACTACATTTTTTGCACCCATTTCCTGAAGCTTTTCTGCGTAATGTACAATCTCGTCGTCACTTTTCAGCTGTACTCCAAACATTTCTCCAAGCTCGTGGTTGTTGGGCTTTATTAAAAACGGTTTGTATTTTAAAACATTCAGCAACAGGTCTTTTGTTGCGTCTACCACAAACATTATTCCTTTGTTTTGCAAGCGCTCCATAATTTTTTCGTAAATGTCGCTTGGCATTGACTTTGGTATGCTTCCGGCAAGCACCAGATAATCACCCTTTTTTAGTCGGTCAAGCTTTAAAAAAAGCTGCTGCAATGCATCGGAATTAATTTCCGGACCTGCACCGTTAATCTCCGTTTCTTCTGTTGCCTTTAGCTTAACATTTATTCGGGTCATTCCCTTTTCCAGCTCTATGAAGTCGGTTTTTACGCCAAAGCTCCTAACGCCCTTTTCAAGTGCGTGTCCTGTAAAGCCGGCTATAAAGCCTAACGCAACATTTTCTACACCAAGGTTGCCTAAAACGGTTGAAACATTAATTCCCTTGCCGCCAAACATTATCTCCTCTTTGACTGCTCGGTTTACCGACCCCAGCTGTAACGCCTGCGTATGCATAACATAATCAATAGCCGGGTTAAATGTAACCGTATAGATCATACCAACACCTCCTTAACCACTGTTATATCTTTAAAAGCCTTGTCTGCCAATTGGTCTGTAATTATACAGGTGCTTCTAAGCTCCGCAAATGTAACAGAAAACACCTTGCTAAACTTAGTATGGTCAGCAAGTACAATAGTAATCATACTGCGTTTTGCTGCTTCTGTTTTCATTGCCGCTTCTTCTGTATCCGGCGTGGTAAAACCAACTGTTGTTGAAATTCCGTTTGCTCCTAAAAAAGACTTAGTAAAATTAAATCTTTGCATATTGCAAATACCCTCTGCACCTACAACTGCCTCTGTAGATTGTTTTAACCTGCCGCCTATTACATAGGTTTTCAGCCCATTGCTTAAAAGCTTTTTGGCGTGCGCTATACCGTTGGTAACAAATGTTGCTTTTGAATCTTCGATATAGTCAATCATACAGCTTGTGGTTGTTCCTGCGTCTATATATATAAAATCATTGTCATATATAAGTGACGCCGCGTATTTTCCTATTGCCTTTTTTTCTTCAATACACTGAAGCTCTTTAGTAGCCACATCGTCCTCGGAAACATCGTATGTTTTATCAATGGCAGTTGCACCGCCATGCACCTTATTTAGCTTTCCTAAATGGTCAAGAGTATTCAGGTCTCGCCTAATGGTCGATTCAGAGGTGCTTAAAATCTGAGTCAGCTCCGATACAGTTACTGCTTTTTTATTCTCCAGTAATTCAAGTATTGCCGAATGTCTTTCTTCTGATAACATCTTTTGTTCCCTCCCTGTGGTTATATAATAACATAAATAAAATAAAAATCAAGCATTTTCTTTCAAAAGCATTCATTTATTTTCGGACAAAAGGGTGCTAAAACCCAGAAATTGTCAAAAACAAGCAATTTTATTATTGATTTTCAATAAACAGGCACTATTTTGTTTATTGAAAATTACATACATCTTCGTCATAATGCACTAGCTGATTTCAAAAAATTTGTGCCGTTAATAGAAAAAACAGCCTGCCGTAAAATACACATTTTCAGTGCAAATTACGGCAAGCCGTTTCGTTATGATATTTATAAAAGGGGAACTATAATTAAATACCGTTCAAAATCAGTCAAAAGCCTACAACAACCTGCACCAAAGAAACCACGTACACCGCAAAAGCTAACAGTCCTTACATAGTGGAGTATAGGTTAAAGTGCAAAATATATTATGTGCTATTATAATTTTGCTGTTTGGTATTAATTATTTAACATTAAATGCGTTCATTTGTGGGTAAACAGCACCTTCGCCAAGCTCTTCTTCGATTCTAAGCAGCTGGTTGTACTTAGCTACACGCTCAGAACGGCTAGGAGCACCTGTCTTAATTTGACAAGTGTTAAGAGCCACCGCAAGATCGGCAATGGTTGTATCTGCTGTTTCACCGCTGCGGTGAGATGAGATTGCTGTGTAGCCGGCCTTGTGTGCCATTTTAATAGCCTCAAGTGTTTCGGACACAGAACCAATCTGGTTTAGCTTAATCAAAATTGAGTTACCGCAGCCAAGCTTAATACCCTTTGAAAGTCTTTCGGTATTAGTAACAAACAGGTCGTCACCTACAAGCTGAACCTTGTCGCCAAGCTCCCTTGTAAGCTCCTGCCAGCCTTCCCAGTCCTCTTCGTCAAGTGCGTCTTCAATAGAGATAATAGGGTACTTTTCAACCAAGCTCCTCCAGTGTGCAATAAGCTCCTGCGATGTAAACCTTAGACCGGACTTAGGCAAAACATATTCGCCCTTCTTTGAGCCCTTCCACTCTGAAGACGCTGCGTCCATTGCAATCATAAAGTCCTTGCCGGGCTCATAGCCGGCATTTTTAACAGCTTCAAGAATATACTGAATAGCCTCTTCGTCGCTTGCAAGGTCAGGAGCAAAGCCACCCTCGTCACCTACTGATGTAGCCAAGCCCTTTGACTTTAGCAGTGCCGCCAAAGCGTGGAACACCTCTGCACACCAACGCAGACATTCTTTAAAGCTAGGTGCACCAACCGGCATAATCATAAATTCCTGTACATCTACAGTGTTGGCAGCGTGTGCACCGCCGTTTAGAATGTTCATCATAGGTACAGGCAGTCGGTTGCCTGAAATGCCGCCTAAAAATCTGTATAGAGGCACGCCCAAAGCTGTAGCAGCAGCTCTTGCTGCAGCAATAGATACAGCCAAAATAGCATTAGCGCCAAGCTTTGACTTGTCCTTTGTGCCGTCGGCCTTTATCATAGCCTTGTCCACTGCGTAAATGTCGGTAGCGTCCATACCTGTAATTGTATCGTTAATAATTGTGTTAATATTTTCAACAGCCTTTGAAACGCCCTTGCCAAGGTATCTTGACTTGTCGCCGTCTCTAAGCTCTAATGCTTCAAATTCACCTGTAGAAGCACCGCTTGGCGCTGTACCTCTTGCTACAGTACCGTCTGCAAGAGTTACCTCAGCCTCTACTGTAGGGTTGCCTCTTGAATCAAGTATTTCTCTTCCTATTACCTTTTCAATTTCAAAATATGACATTTTGCAAAACTCCTTGCTATGCAGACATCCTTCCGGAAGGTTAAGCACTCCTTCCGGGAAAATAAAAAAGAAGCTAAACTTTTCAATAAGGAGCCCACATGATTTATTCTAGTTGGTTAGTCACAACTAACCAACTAGAATTATAATACATCACATTATTAAAATCAATAGCTTTGCAAACATTTTTAAAATTTTACTTATTTTTAATCATTTAAAGCACCTTTAATAAGTAAAAGCCCTGTGTGCCATACCCCGAATGTAGATTACATTGAATTTTTATGGTTTAATACGCCTTAAGCATTTTTACAAAACTTCGCAAATATTACGAAAAGGCAGTATCCAATATCATCATTAACATAAAACCTACAGCCACCCCTACAGTGCCTATGTTTGAGTGTTTACCTGACTGAGACTCCGGTATAAGCTCCTCGGTTATAACATAGACCATTGCACCGGCCGCAAACGAGAGAAAATACGGCAATATAGGTGTTGTAATTTCTGCAAACATTATGGTAAACAGTGCACCTATCGGCTCTACTACACCTGACACCACACCTAACGCAAAGGACTTTGGCTTTGAAAACCCGCCTGCATTAAGCGGCATTGAGATAATAGCACCCTCCGGAAAATTTTGTATAGCTATGCCTATCGCCAAAGAAAATGCACCGGCAAAGGTTATGCCTGTGTTATCCAAAAGACAGCCTGCAAAGATAACACCTACTGCCATTCCCTCCGGAATATTGTGCAGCATTACAGCAAGCAAAAGCATAGTGTTGTCGGATAGGCTGGCCTTTACACCCTCGGGCTTATTACTGTTTAAATGCAAATGGGGAATAAGACTGTCCAGCACCAGCAAAAAAGCTATACCAAGCATAAACCCTGCTAAAGCCGGCACCCAGCTTACAACTCCCTGCTGCTGTGCCATATCTATAGAGGGAATTAACAGCGACCACACAGACGCCGCCAGCATAACCCCTGCCGCAAAACCCAGCATAAGCCTTTGCAATTTTTCGTTAATTTTATTCTTTATAAAAAATACCAACGCAGAACCAAGGGTTGTTCCTAAAAAAGGAATCAGTAAAATAACAGCACCTTGCAAAATCATTTTATTTCACCGTTTTTTAAACCTGCCATTTTCACAAGCACCTGTGGAAGCCTACGAATCAAATGCCGTTCCTTTACTGTAAGCGAGCTGTGGCTGTAGTCCGACATTTTTTTAATTACATATATATTCATTCATCATCACTCCTCTATAAAATATACGAAGGCTTTTTAAATTTAGACTATAATAGAGTTAGTTTAAACTAACTCTATTATAGCACATACCTTTTATGTATTCAACACTTAACCATAAAATGAAAAGCAGGCCCTAACCTTGGCGGAAAAGACCTGCTTAAATATTCTCTATTTATAGCTTAAACACAAATTACTTTATATCCTGTGGAAGAGAAATATTCTTCTCTGTTTCCTTGTCGAAAATATGAAGTCTGCTTAAGTCAAATGCGATTTTAATAGTATCGCCAGGCTTAGCCTTTGAAGTAGGAGCAACTCTGGCTGTAACTGAAGCTGAACCAACTGTTAGGTACAGATAGATTTCAGCACCCATAAGCTCAGTAACCTCTACCTTTGCCTCCATAGCGTTAGCATATCTGTTAATGCTGTCATAATCGTCATAAACATTTTCAGGACGAATACCGAACACTACTTCCTTACCAACATAGTTAGAAAGCTCAGAGGCTTTTTCTGAAGGTACAGCAAGAGTAATACCGTCAAATGACAATGTGTATGTTTCACCGCTCTTACCAACTGTAGCGTTAATGAAGTTCATCTGTGGTGAACCGATAAATCCTGCAACGAACTCGTTAATTGGGTAGTCGTACAAATGCTGAGGTGTGTTTACCTGCTGTACAATACCGTCCTTCATAACAACGATTCTTGTACCCATTGTCATAGCCTCTGTTTGGTCATGAGTTACATAGATAAATGTTGTACCCAATCTCTGGTGAAGCTTAGAAATTTCTGTTCTCATCTGTGCACGCAGCTTAGCGTCAAGGTTTGACAGCGGCTCATCAAGCAAGAACACCTTAGGGTCACGGACAATAGCTCTACCCAGAGCAACACGCTGTCTTTGACCACCGGAAAGAGCCTTTGGCTTACGGTCAAGAAGATGATCAATGTCAAGAATTCTTGCAGCCTCTTCAACTCTTCTGCGGATTTCTTCCTTTGGAGTTTTTCTTAGCTTTAGACCAAACGCCATATTGTCATATACTGACATATGAGGATACAACGCATAGTTCTGGAATACCATTGCAATATCTCTGTCCTTAGGTGCTACATCATTAGCTACAACATCACCTATAGTAAGAGTACCCTTACTAATATCCTCCAAGCCGGCAATCATTCTAAGTGTAGTAGATTTACCACAGCCTGATGGGCCTACAAGAATAATAAACTCCTTATCTTCAATTTCAAGATTAACATCTGATACGGCTTCAACTCCGCCGTCATAAATTTTGTAAATGTGTTCAAGCTTTACACTAGCCATTTCACAGTACCTCCTAATTCTCCTTGCAAGTAACAGCAAGGTGTATTGTTTCACACAAAGTAGTATATCACTTTTATTTTCAACTTGCTAGTAAATTTTTTACTAAATATTTAAGTAGGGATTTTACAAATCCGACAGTATGCGAAAAAAATTTATTAATTTTAGTGTGTTTTGCCGAAGATTATATTATTTATCTCTAGTTTATTAAGCGAAATAAGACTTCCTTTGTCTAAATTGCCGGGTAATTTAAGTCCGCCTATGGAAATTCTTTTCAGATATTTTACCCGTTTTTCTCTTACTGCAAGCATTTTTTTAACCTGATGGAACATACCCTCGCATACCTTGACATAAACGGCATTTTCATTTTCGGGCACTTTGCTTAAAAAGGCTTGCTTACACCGTGTGCCGTCTTTAAAGACTATGCCGTTCTTAAACGCCTCTATATCGTCATTATTGATAGGTGAATCAATAAGTGCATAGTAGGTTTTATACACCTCTTTGCCCGGTGAGGTTACTCTGTGTGCAAAATCACCGTCATTTGTAATTAAAAGCAGTCCCTCTGTGTCCTTGTCCAGTCTGCCGACGGGAAAAAGTCCTTTTCTTTTGTATTGTGCCGGCAATATGTCAATTACTGTTTTTTCGTGCTTATCCTGCGTAGCACAAATTACGCCTGACGGCTTATTCATCATATAATAGACAAACTCCTCTGCTCCGGCTACTTCTCCGTTTAGCCTTACAACATCACTGTCGGTATTCACCTTAGCGTTTGGAGATTTTACAACAGCATCGTTTACCGTAACCTGCCCTTTATAAATCAGCTTTTTTACATCGCTTCTGCTGGCTGTTCCCTGTGACGCCAACAGCTTATCAAGTCTGACTAAGCCCATTTTTCCTCCTGCTAATTTTGCTTTTCTATGCTTTTATCGTCCAAAGCAGTCATAACGCCGTTAAGCTGAGGTGTGCATAAATCCCCTGCAATAACCCTTCCTCCGCTTACAATTACATCAGCCTTAACCTCTGCACCGGTAGGGTAGTTTAATACATCGTATGTATAGCGTACCGCCTTACAGCCCTTGCTGTACTCAAGGTTAAGCCCCTGCTGCTTTTGCAGGGCGTTATACCTATTGTAAACGGCGTTAAATTCAGACGGGATTTTTATATCGACCTTTTCCTCTGTGCTTTTATCAATTTCCAGCCCAAATTGATTTAAAAAATCCTGCACAGAAAAGCTTTGCGTAATTTCTAAGCTGTATTTGCCCACCGTGTCACAATAAGCTGTAGTAGGTGCAAAATTAAAGGCTGTAAATCTCATAATAAGCAGCAGTAGAAAGAAAAGCAGTATTGCCGCACCTGCCACACCCTTTTTAGAAAGCTTTTTAATTATAAACATAGATACATCCTCCGTTTTTAAGGCTGCAAGCCTGTACTTACACAAACAATATATGCCGTGGGAAAATATATTATGTCTTATAAAGCTTACCTGCAAAATGTAATTACGCAACTAAAATTCACTTATTTTTTAAGTCTTTCCTCCGCCTTAGCCAAGAATTTTTCAATCTTAACAGAAAATCTTTGGTGTGTGCCCTTTGCTATAAGTCCGGCGTTGTCATATGCCTCTACGGCAAATTCAAAACGCCTGCCGTCACTTTCTGTAAGCTCAGCGGTTGCATACACCTCTGCTCCCGAGGCGGTGGCTGCCAAATGGTCTATACTTATGTTTGTTCCTACCGTAGTACAGCCCTCGGGAACATACTGCTGTGCCAAGGCGGAGGCCGCCTTTTCCATTAAAGCCACCACCATAGGCGTAGCGTAAACCTGCACCGAGCCACTGCCTACACTGCACGCAAGCATATCGTCTGTAACCCTTGTTTTTTCTGTATGTTTCTTACCAATTTCAATTTCCATAAAGCATTTTCCTTTACCAAACAGTCTATAATGTGTATAATTATTATAGCTTATGTATTGGCAAAAAATCAACACTAATAAAGAATAAACAGGACAAGCTATTATGAACAACAGCACAACAGTAAAAAACAGAATATGCTTTTTAGACGAGCTTCGGGGATTGGCAGTAATAGCTATGGTTTTGTATCATATACTGTACTCAATGTCGTTTATATTTGCACTAGAATTCAGCTACCCTGCCATGCGTGCGGTAATACCCTACGAGCCCGTAATTCCGATAACATTTATAAGCATATGCGGCATATGCTGTTCCTTCAGCAAAAGCAACCTTAAGCGTGGTGTAATTCTTTTAGGCATTTCATTTGGAATAACACTTGTTACCTGTATAATAATGCCGGAGCAAGCCATACTCTTTGGTATTCTCCACTTTTTAAGCATAGCCCTTATTATTTACGCCCTTCTGCAAAAGCATATCAGCCATATACCTCCATTTACCGGACTATGTATTTGTTTGGCTTTATTTATAATTTGCTTTAATATTCCCAAGGGATACATCGGCTTCGAGCCGTTTTACTGCATACAATTGCCTAAACAGCTGTATCAGCTTTACCCACTGTCCTTTATAGGCTTTCCAAGCGGTGATTTTATCTCCTCTGACTATTTCCCTATATTTCCATACATTTTCTTGTTTTTCGGAGGAGCTTTTGCAGGGAGAATTTTAAAATTAAAGGGTGTGCCAAGGTGGATGTACAAAAAGCTATGCCCTCCTTTTGATTTTATAGGCAGGCACGCACTAATAATATACATTGTTCATCAGCCTGTTATAATAGGTGTGCTTTATATGTGCCACAGTGTCTTTAACATCTTTTAATTGCATTGCAGTTTAGGGTTTGTATTTAGTTACAACCCTATTTGCATACAGCTAACACTGACTTTTATCCTTAATTTGCACAGGTACTTGCTCTGATTATGTTTTTTGGTAAAAATCCAATATTTTTCAAAAAGGTATTGACAACAGTAATTCTTTTTGATAAAATAGTTATCGTCGCTTAAGGCGATATTACAAACTGCAATTTGCGGATGTAGTTTAGTGGTAGAACTTCAGCCTTCCAAGCTGATCGTGTGGGTTCGATTCCCATCATCCGCTCCAATCCTGTCTTTGACAGGTAAACCTTTATTATGCGCCAGTAGCTCAGCTGGATAGAGCAACTGCCTTCTAAGCAGTAGGTCAGGGGTTCGAGTCCCTTCTGGCGCGCCAGTTGTGGTGGGTATAGCTTAGTTGGTTAAAGCGCCAGTTTGTGGCACTGGAGACCGTCGGTTCGAATCCGACTATCCACCCCACTTGATCCATTAGCTCAGTTGGCAGAGCACTTGACTTTTAATCAAGGTGTCCGGAGTTCGAATCTCCGATGGGTCACCATAACCGCACAGGATTTAACCTCTTGTGCGGTTATTTACTAGTTAAATGTTTTGCATACATTAAGCCGTAAATTGGTTTTTGGTTATTTTTTCCGGCGTTTGTCGGCTGCAGCGAAGCTGTTGTTTATGCAAAATTGATATATTGGGCTGTCGCCAAGCGGTAAGGCAACGGACTTTGACTCCGTCATCCCGTGAGTTCGAATCTCGCCAGCCCAGCCAGGATAAGCACTCAACTATTTGTTGGGTGCTTATTTTTTTGCGTTTTTAATGGTGCCGAAAATCAAGGTGTCTAAGTCAAGGGTGTCTTAGTCAAGGCGTCTAAATGGCTGTCAAAACGGTTATTTAAAATTCTTCACAGCACTGTGCCTATTTGTGCAGTCTCATAATCATATTCGATTATAAAACAGCTCTGTAAAAACGGCTCTATTATAAAGCCTAGGTAATAAAAAAGAGCATTTGAAGATTTATAAGCAAAAGCCCCGTGTATGGCTCTATTATAAAGCCGGGGTAAAGAAATTAATTAACATTGACTGTTGACGCAGGAACTTTAAAATATGCCTTTGCCCTAACAAAGCACCATATGAAAAGGGGACGGTATATACCGTCCCCTTAATAAAGTGTATGCCACATTAAAATACTTTAAAATTATTCAGCCTTTTTCTTTAAAGCAACGAATGAAGCACCTAGAGCAGCTACCAATGTAGCCAACAGAGCAACTACAGGAGTTGAGTCACCTGTCTGTGTTGTACCTGTTGATGAGCTGCTTGAGCTTGAGCTGCTGTTTGAGCTTGTTGAAGCACCTGAACCTGAGCTGCCTGAACCTGAGCTACCAGAGCCTGAGTTACCTGAGCTTGAGCTGTCTGAGCTTGAGTTATCTGAGCTTGAGTTATCTGAGCTTGAGTTGTCAGAGCTTGAGTTGTCTGAGCTTGAGTTATCTGAGCTTGAGTTGTCTGAGCTTGAGTTATCTGAGCTTGAGTTATCTGAGCTTGAATCGCCGCCTACAGTATTCTCAACGCCTAGCTCCTTAGCAACCTTAGCTGTTACTTCTTCCCAAGACATACCTGTTGCAGCAGCACCGTCATCGTCCCAGTTATAAATACCATTATCAGCGTCAGTCTCGTTTTCAGGGTTGTAAGACCTTAAAAAGTTTTCATATAGTGTCTGGTTAGTCTCGCCAGGCAAGAAAGCTGAGCCGATAACATTACCAAGAGATGATACTACCTTATGAGGGCCGCAATCAGAGTTGTTTCTCCAGCCAAGACCAAAAGCCTGCTTATTAGAGTCAACAGGATTCTCGAACTTGTCATCCATTATATAGCATGTGTCACCGATGCATTTATCGTTAAATACTGTATCGTATGTCTGAATACCTGAGTCACCTGAAACGATGATTAGGTTCCAGTTACCCTCCGGTACATTGTAAGTAGCAGTCTTCTTGTCGTCTGCTACTTTCATTTTCTCGTCCTTTGTCTGCCACTTGTACAAGTTTACACCGCCCGGTAGACCATCCCAAATGTGAGCATAGAACACTTTGTTTGCACTAGCCCAATTATCAGGAATTTCAAATGTAAACTCACCTGATAAAGCAGATGCACTTACAGCACTTGCACAAGCCATTGTACCAAGTACAGCAGCAGTTGTAACAACACTAAGAATTTTCTTTGTCATTTTAGTCTCCTCCAATTAATATGTAAATGGTTTCCGAAGCATACACTCCAGTAAGGTAATTATATAACATATTTTTCAAAATCGCAACAGCTTTTTAAAAAAACAAATAATAAAAAATTTCTCAAAGTGTAGAAAATCAGATACGAATTTTATGCTATTTTCACATCGCATTTGGTGCAGTGTGCATTTTGACTAAAGTTAAGCTTAATTACGCCCCCTTAGCAAAGCAAATTAGCTATAGTACTATTTAATCTAAAATCATACGCACGCAGCCGTACATACCGGCGTCATTGCCTAGGTCGGCCAGCTTAAAATATGTTTCCCGCGCAGCATGAAAAGCATATTCTCTGTAATACTTCTGTACTCTGTCTACAAGAAAGGCTCCCGCCTTTGATACTCCGCCGCCTATAACAAACACCTGCGGATTTACTACACAGGCAATCTGAGACAAGCCCCTGCCCAATATTTTTGCAGTTTTGTCCACCATTTTGTCCGCAATTTCATCACCGTTTTTGGCTGCGTCAAAAATATCCTTGGCTGTCAGCTTTTCTGCATTAAGAACTGTTTTTGCGTCCGGATGCTCCTTCAGGTAGTTCCTTGTTGTTCGAACAATGCCTGTTGCAGAGGCATACTGCTCCAAGCAGCCATGGTTGCCGCAGCCGCAAGCCTCTTTTTCTTTTTCATTAATATTTATATGGCCTATCTCGCCGCCTGCACCGTTGCTGCCGCTTACAATTTTTTCATTAACAATAACGCCGCCGCCTACACCGGTGCCAAGGGTAACTACTACAAGGTTTTTGTAGCCCTTACCGCCGCCCTGCCACATTTCTCCAAGTGCAGCCACATTTGCGTCATTTCCTACCTTTACCTTTAAACCTGTAAGTCTGTTAAGCTCAATTTGAACATTAAATACACCCCAGCCCAGATTTACACACTTAAATACAGTGCCGTCATCATCAACAGGCCCAGGTACTCCTACTCCCACGCCCTCAACATCTTCTTTGGAGATAGACTTTTCCATAAGCTTTGCGTCTATCTGCGTTGCGATGTCAGGCAGTATATTTACGCCGTTTTCCTCTGTGCGTGTAGGTATTTCCCATTTATCAAGCATTTCTCCCGCTGTATCAAACAGTCCCATTTTTATAGTTGTGCCGCCAATATCAACACCAAAGGCATACTTTTTCATAAATAGAATCTTTCCTTTCTCAACTTATTAAGTAATCTGTATCTGTATTATAACAGAAATTAAAAAGTATGTCATTGAAAATTTGTATAAATTTCTGATAAATTTTAGATATATTTTTCAAAAGAAGCTGTAATATAAAAATTTTTCTAAATTAAAAATTTTTTCTAAAAAGGGGTTGCTTTTTTTGAAATATGGTGATATAATAATGAAGCTGTCGAAAGACAGCAAAGAGAATAAGTTGGTGTTGATGACGCTGAGGGTACACCTGTTCCCATCCCGAACACAGAAGTTAAGCTCAGTAGTGCCGAAGATACTTGGCTGGTGACGGCCCGGGAAAATAGGAAAACGCCAACATTTAAGCGGCTATCCAGAGGATAGTCGTTTTTTTATCCCGCAAAAATTCAGAATTCAACCCTACTTATAAGCAGTTGATTATAAATCGTTTTTAGTATACAGCAAAAAAATTTTTATTGTCAGACAACAGAGGCACAGCCGCATTCCCACAAAAAGGTTTGCGGCTGTGCCCTTAATCTTATAGCCTTTTAGTTTTATATTTTCATCACAATTATAAACAGTTGTAAAATTATCATTTAACTTCTAATAAATTCGTAACAATTTGTAAAAGTGCAGGAAATATAAAAACTTCTTTCTACAAAGCACACTGCAAGCACGCCCCGCTATTCTGCACACAATTTGGCATACTGACCTACAAAATTACTTATACCCTCTATAGTGTCGTTGCCAATATCGGACACACAAAGAATAGGAAGCAAGGAGCCGAGTCTGTGCTGTCTGCCCTTGTCATACAGAGCCTGTGCAAAATACTCATCGCTTAGAGAATGGGGCTTTATTTCCTTGTAGCTTTCATTTAATGCCACAATATAGATGCTGTATACTATTCCGCTTTGACAGACAGCCGGCTTTTCCGATGTAAAAACAACAGCTTTATCACTAACCGGAAGGGTTACTGATATTCTTTTTGGGGCAATTATAATATGACAGTCCTTAAACGCCTTTACATTGCTTTTTAAAATAATAATCGCCCCTGTGTCACGCATAATATCCTTATATATTTTATAATAATCCTTTGTTGCATCGGTAACCACCGTCACCTGACCTGTATACTTTAAAAGCTCTCGAATTATACCGCTTTTCTCTCCCTGCGGATCATACAAGCCGATTCTTATATTTTCGGTAGGTGCTTTACAGCGTTTTATAACCTCTAGTGCCGTATTTTCGGTTATTCTCTCTTTTAACAAATTTGTTGTATATCTTTTTAATCCGCTTTCAGGAGGAAATACAATGTCCTTACTGCACAATATACACTTGCCCTCGTTGCCTGCCAGCTCTTTTATCTTGTGCCATTTAATTCTGTCTCGGTATTTGTAATATGTAATATTAACCAACTGAATGTTATTATATTCTACCACTTCCAAATGAGTTTTGTCACGCTTAAAAAAATTATATTTTTTCTTCCCCTTTGAATAATCAAGTACCGTCAGCGTTGTAAGCATAGTGCATAACCTCCAATATTTCTGCAATATTTCTGCTTTTTATATGTGCGCCCTGCATAAATATTTACGGTCAAGCACACAGGCGTGTCAATATCTCTAAAATATTATATGGTTTTCGGTAGGGTTATATTCCCACTACGCAAACGGCGGATTCCAATCCGCATAGGCAGCTACAGGTTTTTAGCAAAGTGTATTGCTGCTGTACAAACACCAACAGCCGCCCAAAAGGACGGCTGTTGGTGTTTGTAGTATGATAAATAATTTTCACTAAATGCCACTGCTACAACACTTATTTACATTATTACATAAGTATTTCCCATAAACACATCAGTATTAATTTTGCAAGCTTTCTCTATTTTTAAATTCTTGCTATTAATTCGGGTATAAGAATACTTAGCTTTTGGGCGGATATGCCTGCTACACGCTCTACCTCTGTGTGATTAAGCGGTTCGCTTGTAAGCCCAATGGCCTTGTTAGTAACCAAGCTAAAGCCGCATATGCTCATACCCAAGTAGTTTGCTGCCATAGCCTCGCATACGGTGCTCATACCTACGGCGTCTGCACCGAGTATTCCAAACATACGCACCTCTGCCGGTGTTTCGTAGTTTGGCCCCGTTGCCTGTACATATACGCCTTTTTTTAGGCGAATATCCATTTCATCTGCTATTTTATAAATAATATCTGCCAGCTCGCTGTTATAAACATTACTCATATCCGGAAAGCGTGTACCGTATTCGTCATTATTTTTTCCTATTAACGGTGACGGTACAAAGCTGCTTATATGGTCGGTAATAACCATAATATCGCCGGGGTTAAAGCTTGGGTTAATTCCTCCGGAAGCGTTTGTGAGAATAAGGCTTTGAACTCCCAATATTTTCATAACAGCTATCGGCAGTACCGCCTGGCTTATGCTGTAGCCCTCATAAAAATGCACTCTGCCCTGCATTACCATTACATTTTTACCATTTAGGTTAAAAAACAGAAACCTGCCCTTATGCCCGCTTACCGTAGCGGTAGGAAACTGCGGTATTTCGCTGTACTCTATTATTTTCTCCGGCCTGTACCGGCCAAAAACCTCGCCTAAGCCCGAGCCTAGTACAACACCGACAGTAGGCTTAAATCCGTTAATCTTGTCCTTAATATATTCCGCACATTGTTCTGCAGTTTTTATATCCATTATTTGTACCTCCTTTTTTATATTATACTACACAAAAATACTGCCTTGGTCAAGCAAACCAAGGCAGTATTTTGTTTAATTTGCAAAGGCCGCATTATATAAATACAGACCTCGCCTTATATAGCCGTTATACTTTCACCCTTTGCCAGCTTAGGTGCGTCTTCGATAATTTTGTTTACATAAGTATCAAACACATTTCCTAAAATTATTTTTCCGTCAATAGAGAAATTATACTTGCCGGTTTCACCCTTATAGAAGGTGTAGGTGTCAGGCTCCTTGTCGGTGTTATAAGTAATTTTAACTGTTAGGTCTGCACTTGTGCTTACATTGCTTGTTTTAACATTTGCTACCGTTGCAGACTCAAGATTTTGGAAGAAAATATCAAACTTACTTGTTTCTATGGTGTTTTTACCGCTTTTTACTGTGGTAGATTTTGTTTTGTTGCCGTCCTTATCCTTTTTGGTCTCTGTAGACAGGTCAAACTTTGATGTTTTTCCGTCAGCTGTAACCTCAATGGTTTTTATTGAGGCCTCGTCTGCCTTTATTACATATTCAAACACCATATCCTCAAAGGAGGTATTAACCCACGGAACCTTTGTTGTAACAATTTTATAGATTATATTTGTACTAGGGTTATAAATATAAGCATATTCCGTTGTTGTTTCAGTGGTTGATGAGGAACCGTCCTCCAAGGCTTCCGTAACGGCTTCCGTAGCGGCTTCGGTCTTTTCTGTTTTAGGCTTAGAGGAATACAGCGTAATGGTACCATCGCCAAACTTTGCAGCTATTTTTGCGTATGGATTGCTTGTGCTTAAGCCGTACTTAGACATTGTGTCATCGTTTGGCTTGTAGGCGATAACTTCATCTGCGGTAATAGAGCGTAACGACTCCAACACTGTAGAGCCATTGGTTACATTTACAAAGCAGTTTACCGGTGCTGTCATTTTATAGTGTGCCGTATTTACTGTGGTATCGTCATTTGCCTTAAACTCCAACGTATCCTTAAAATTGGTACCGCTTATGGTAGCGGTCTCCGGTGTGCCGTTAGAGCTGTTTTCGGCAGCTGTAGTAACGCTTGTATCTAAAAAAGTCATAGGCTTGTACAGGAATGAATCTACAGAGTCGTTTGCTACCAAATAAATAGCCTTATCTCCGTCTACCATAATGTATGTGCCGGCACTGTCCGGAGCCTCGCCGCCTACTGTTATTGTTCTTTTATTTTTGTTCGCAAAGGTTACTGTAACTGTTGCTCTTGGCTTGTCAAGTCCATATTCCTCAATGCTCTTTCCGTTTATGTCAACAATATTTGTTGTAGTAACGGCAGCGGCATCGTTTGCAACTGCGTCAGGCATACCGGAGGCAAGAGGAGCGTCCTCGTAGCCCTTTAGGGTATACTGTGTTTTTTGCGTGGTGGTTACCTTCTTACCGCTTTTGTCCGTTGATGTTTCTGTAGGAGTTTCGGATAACAGCTCAAAGGAGCCGTTATCGTTTTTCACCTTAACTTCCTTAATGTCGGCAGGTACATGGCTTATAAGCTCCTCTATGCCGGCAGAAACAATGTTGCCGTTCTTGTCCTTTACGGAATCTATTTTATTTCCCTTTAGGTCAGTTGCATATTGCTGACCGTTTTCGTCTGTAGGATATGTAGATTTGGTAGAACCAACACTAGGCATATTGTGTTTAACCAAGAAAAATACACCTACCAGTGCGGCCACAACCACTACAGCTATAATTATGAATAAAACGGGCTTTTTCTTTCCTGTTTTGCCGCTGTCAGTCTGCTTCTGCTGCTTTTTACTTGTTTTTTGGGCGGCCTTAGTGCTGCCTGTTTCTGCCTCTGAATCAGCTGAAAATATTGTACCGGCTGTGTTGTCATAATACAGCTCGTCGCTGTCATGCTCCTTATTGGCTTGGTCAGAGGCTTTAGCCTCTGACTTTGCCTTTTTTATTTTGTTATCCTGTGGAGTTTTTTTATTATCTGCCATTACCTGTTCCTCCTTCTAACATAAATAACTATTGCTGCAATAATGATTATTACAGGGAACACACCCATACAAACAATAGACCATGCCTGAATTTGGTCTGAGGTAATACCCAGGTTAGGCTTTGTAAGGTCTTTGCCGGAGATTGTTATGCCCTCGTCTGTATTTTCCGTAACCTTGTTCATCATATTAACTATATAAGCACCGTTGTTAAATGTAGACATTTTAATAGCGTTCTCGTTAAATACAAGCTCTGAACCGAATACAATTACATTTGACTCTACATCATCGCCGGAGGACTTTGTTCCTACTGCGGCAGCAGTGTACTGCTTAGCTTCAACCTTTTCAATGTTAAAGTCATCGCCCGCATCAAAAGGTATCAGCTTAGCCGAAGCCGATGTTACAAGCAGGTTAGACGCTGTGTTTTTGTTTGTAATTTCAACAGGCACTATGCGGCCGCCGACAATATTTAGGGTACTGTCCTTTAGTCCACTTGTATAATCTGCGTTGTCATAGTCAAGAAGTGAAATGTATGGACTGTTGCCGTAAACCTTTGAAGAATCCATCTCGGCAACTACACCGTCGCCCATCTTCATTCCCCACTCCTCCAGCAAGGCGTCAAGCTTTGGAGAATCAAATTTAGCGCTGCCGGAAACATATATAAAGTCCTTATTGTATCCGCCGTTATTGTTTAGGAAGTCCTTTATTTTCTTAACAGATGTATCGTCAAGGTCTGCCTGCGGAGCATATAGAATAACTGCCTCTGCGTTCTTGTCAATATCCTCTGTCATTGTTTTAACAGTGCTTACATCATAGTTATTCTGCTCAAGCAGATTTTTAAATGCACTTGCGTCATAGTCGCCAAAGCCGTCAATAAACTGTACCTTAACTTGATTTTCAGCTGTAACATTTAAAATAGCTGTAGTAACGGCCGGCTCTACCTTTAGACCTTTTACCTGGTACGAATAGTCGCTTTGCATTTCCTGCTCAAACAGGTCAGAGGTAGAAAGAACTCTGTGCTTATCGCCGGACTTAACAATATAGTCGCCCTGCTTTAGAGTATCGTCAGGGTAATTGTTTATATATGTTGGATTAGCTGTTAGGTCAACATACTCAATCTTTATTTTGTCGCTGTAGTTTTTGTACTGCTTTAAAAGTGTGCTTGCCATTAGGTAATACTCGTTGGCTCCCTCGTATGAGCTTTGCGATGCCAAAACGGTAATGGTAACATCTTTATTAAGGGCAGAAATAAAATCTATTGTATCCTGCGAAAGGTTGTATGTTTGCTGTGCAGAAAGGTCGAAGGACAAAGCCGGAACCTTATCTGTAACAAGGCCGACTATCATATTAACCACAACCACAGCAACAATAAATATTGCTGTAAAGGCAACGGAAAGTCCGCCCTTTTTCATTTTTCTGCTTTTAAACAAGGCCTTTAGCCTGCCGCTCTTTTTCTTTTTTGATTTTTCGTCTGCGGCCTCTTCAGTGCTGCTCTGTGCATCTGCATTTTCCGCAGTTTCTTCAGTGCTGTTCTGTGCATCTGCATTTTCAGGTACAGCCTCTTCACTTGCTGAATTGTCTGTATCAATGTTATTTTCTGTAATATCGTTTTCTGAAACGCCTTTTGACATTTCATCGAAATCCTTGTTTTCTTTACTCACTGTGGCACCTCCTTAGTTCCAGCGTCTTCTCTCAAGAACCCTGATTGTTAGGAAATTAAACAATACAGGTACACTCAAGAAAAAGACAACATCTGACAGCTTAATAATTCCTACCGCAAAATTCTGATACGGTGTTGTAAATGAAATTGCTGACAATATTGTTTTAATAAAGTCAATATTTATTGAGCTTGCCAATGAATCCATATAAGAAATCAGCAGACCAACGCCTATAGAAATAATAGCGGCAACAATTTGGCTCTCTGTCAACGACGAAACAAATGTGCCTATAGATATTAGTGCCATACCAAACAACAGCAGTCCGATAATGTTGCTAATAATTGTAATCCATGACGGTGCTGCAAAAAAGCTGATAATAATACCGTATATAACAAACAGCACCAGCATAATGGCATATACTGTAACAGCCGCCAAATATTTACCCATAACAATCTGGAACAAATTTACAGGTGCTGTTAAAAGACCCTGCTCTGTTTTTTTGTTTTTTTCTTCACTAAACAGTCTCATTGTTAAAATAGGAATAAGAATAATAACAACCGAGGTCATATTTAGGAAAACATAGGTCATATCGGTAGTGTCCGGTGCAAGCACCGTACCCATAAAGAACATACCGCCAAACAAAGCCGCAACTGCATATACCACATAAGCAATAGGAGATGTAAAATATGCATTTAGCTCTCTTTTATAAATTGCTGACATTATTTTCTGCCTCCTCTTCTGCTTGTAACATCCTCGCCGTTAGTGATTTTTAGGAATGCGTCTTCAAGTGACATTTCGGCATTTCTCATCATTACTATAGGACAGTTTATTTTAGCCATTGCATTAAACACGCCCTTGCGAATATCGTTATCATCCTTGTATTCTGCCACATATTCTCCGCTGCCGTCAGGTGCAACTGAAATTTTTCTGGCTCTTGTTACGCCCTCTACACTACGCAGTGCCGGCATAATATAGGCGTCACTGCCGAATATATGCAGCTGTAAACGCTTTATGCCCTTTACAGTGCTTGTAATCTCCTGTGTGCTTTCATCTGCAACAAGCTGACCGTTGTTAATAACCACTATACGGTCACATACAGCCTGAATTTCCGACAGCACATGAGATGACAAAATAACTGTATGCTTTTTGCCTAATCCTCTTATAAGGTTACGCATTTCTATAATCTGCTTAGGGTCAAGTCCTACAGACGGCTCATCAAGAATAATTACAGGCGGGTTGCCTATAAGAGCCTGTGCCAAGCCTACTCTTTGTCTGTAGCCCTTTGACAGGTTTTTAATAATTCTGTTGTAAACATCGGTAATCTTAGTTACCTTTGCCACCTCTGACAAATGCTCCTGCTTAGGCAGCGTTACCTTTTTCAGGTCATAAACAAACTCAAGATACCTTTTAACTGTCATATCCTGATAAAGCGGCGGCATTTCAGGCAAATATCCTATTTTGGACTTTGCACCCTTTGGGTCATCAAGTATTTCACAGCCGTCTATTGTAACTGTGCCTGAGGTTGATGACAGGTAGCCTGTTATAATATTCATTGTGGTTGACTTGCCGGCACCGTTTGGTCCCAGAAAGCCCAAAATTTCTCCCTCGTTTACGGTAAAGCTAACATTATTAACAGCCAGCTTGTCACCGTAACGCTTTACAAGGTTTTTAACCTCTACCATTTTTTCTGGTCACTCCTTTACCTTTTTAAAAAGAACGCTGATACTATATACTGAACGGCATTAAAAACAGTTGCAGTAATAAGCATCACACAGCACCGTTGGTAAATCTGCAATATTTTGTTTGGAAAATTTATGTATTTTAACCCAAACAGCATTCTGCAACATACTTACAGTGCTTATCTATTGTATTTTATTAAAAATACCTTGAATAAACCTTGAATATTTTCAAGGTTTATTTAAGAAAACATAAAAGCCGACTGTATACGCCAAGACCTGCCTGTTGCATACAGTCGGTTTTAAATAGCCTTGTTGCACACCGTAAAATATTAAATCAGTCATAGGTGTGTGTACAAACCTCTTTAATTTTATCCCTAAGCTTTTGAAAATCCTCAAAAGCACCGGGCTTATTGTTAGGGTTTCTTAAAAGTGCGGCAGGATGCAGGGTAGCCATCATAATAACGCCGTTTTTTTCAAAAAATACTCCGTGCTCCTTGGTTATTTTCATATCCTTTTTAATAAGCCTTGTGGCCGCTACTCTGCCCAGACAGACTATAATTTTAGGTCTTATTATTTTCACCTGATTTCTAAGCCAGTTAATGCACTGCTCCTGCTCGTCAGGCAACGGATCACGGTTTTTTGGCGGACGGCACTTTACCATATTTGCTATGTATATGTTCTTGTGTCGGTCCAGGTCAACGGCGTTAAGCATTTTATCCAACAGCTGACCGCCTCTGCCTACAAAAGGCTCGCCCTGCAAATCCTCGTTTTCGCCGGGGCCCTCACCAATAAACATTACTTCGGCATTTTCTGCTCCTGTGCCAAACACCACATTTGTTCTTGTTTCGGCCAGTCTGCATTTGTTACATTCCAGGCAATGCAGCTTTAGTTGGTCTAATGTATCTGACATAAGTAAAGCTCCTTACTTTTTCTCTTTTTTGTTAGCTTTTTCCGAAAGCTCCGTAATTACATCTACAATATCCTGTGCGGTGCGTACCGCCGCAAGATATTCAATCTGATTTTTTTCGTTAATAATATACTTATTTATACGCATATTAATTTCGGTAAAGCAGGGGTGATTTACCTTTATAACAACATAGAACCAAAAGCCGTATATTGGGCGGCGGTTCTTCTTTCTTGTGAATTTTGCGGTGATTTTCTGACTGCTTTCTTCGCTGTCAAAATTATTCAGGCACTCCTTTTTCCTTACAAATTCAGCGTCTGTAATTTGCGATAGCATAAAAATATCCGGGTTATCATTATGAAAGCGTTTTTCGGTTTCAAGCAGCCAATAGCCGTGAGGCTCGTCAATTTTTAATTTTTCGTACTCTCCCAGCTCCATAGTTGGGCTGAAATTCTTTAACATTGCACTGTGCTTATTTTTATCTCGGTATTTTAAGTGTTTTTTTATTTCTTCAGCTGTAATTTCGTCATAATCGTCTAAATGCTCACTGCATTTTTTGGCACAGTCGTTACACAAAAAGCCGTCGTTAAGCTTTATTCTTGTTAATATGCTTGCCTTATCGCCACATACAACACAGTTTTTCTTCATAATTATCACTTCCTGTTTATGCCGTACTGCACAGCCGGTACTGCATTATTACTCTTTATAAAGCTGTCTTAAAATTTCAATTTCCTTTGCGTAGCCCTGCAGGTCGTTTGGGGTTTCAAGCTCAAAGGGCAGATTCTTTAGCTGTGGGTGATTTATTACCCTTGCAAGAGCCTCTAAGCCTATATAACCGTTGCCTATAGTTTCGTGCCTGTCCTTGTGGCTGTTCATTACATTTTTGCTGTCGTTTAGGTGAATTGCATACAGCTTGTCCAGTCCTATAATACTGTCAAACTCGTCTACCACCCTGTCGAGGTCGTCTACAATGTTGTAGCCGCCGTCCCATATATGGCAGGTGTCCAGACATACGCCCATTTTTTCCTTTAGCTCTACTCTGTCTAAAATATCCTTTAGCTCGTTAAAGCTTCTGCCTATTTCACTGCCCTTGCCCGCCATAGTTTCAAGCAGCACCGTTGTGGTTTGCTGCGGCGTTAAAATGCTGTTAAGCATTTCTACAATATAGTCTGTACCAACCTCAACGCCCTGCTTTACATGACTGCCCGGGTGGAAGTTGTAGTAGTTGTTTGGTACATACTCCATTCGCCTAAGGTCGTCCGCCATAGTAACTTTGGCAAGCTCTCTGATTTTCTCGTCAGCCGAGCAGGCATTAAGGGTGTACGGTGCGTGAGCAACAATAGGAGCAAAATTTTTGTCGCTTATATATTCTAAAAATTTATTTATATCCTTTTCGTCAATATCCTTTGCCTTGAAGCCTCTTGGGTTTCTTGTGAAAAACTGAAAGGTGTTTGCATTTATTGAAACCGCCTCTTTTGCCATATTTAAAAAGCCCTTTGAGGCCGACAGGTGACATCCTATATTCAGCATAATATATACCTCCGTTTGCTACGTGCTTAGTATAACATATTATACAGTCACAAACAATAATTATTACATCTGTGTTGAAATTTTTAAATTATAAAATAATTATTTCATCATAGGTTTACATAACCACTTTGCAAAAGCACCCTCCTTACCGAACAAATCGGCAAAGAGGGTGCATATCAATCCTAAAAGGGATTTTTAAATTTTTAAATAATCAGTTTGGAATTTTAGAATTATTTTCAAATTTGTGATGAGTTACCTAACAGTTGAGCCAACTTCCATATCGTCGGCGAAAATTACCTTTACAGAGTCGTTGCTGTCAGCCGCTAAAATCATACCACAGCTTTCTACACCGCAAAGCTTTGCCGGCTTTAGGTTAGCCACAAGTATTACATTGTGTCCTATAAGGTCCTCCGGCTTGTAATACTGTGCTATACCGCTGGCAACCGTACGCTTTCCTGCACCGTCGTCAAGAGTTAGCTTCAGCAGCTTTTTAGCTCTCTTTACAGGCTCGCAGGCCTCTACCTTTGCTACACGAAGCTCTACCTTTGCAAAATCATCTATAGTAATTTCAGGCTTTTGCTCGATTTCCTTTTTAGGCTTTTCTGCCTCCTGCGCTTTCTTTGCAGCCTCTGCAATGTCGGCAAGCAGCTTTTCGGAATCCAGTCTTGAGAACAGCGGCTCGGCTGTACCAACCTTTTCGCCTGCTTTTAGTCCGCCAAACTCCTTAAGGGAATCGTATGAGGTTACCTGTGTGTTTATCTGCTTAAATATTTTTTCGGCAGTTTCAGGCATAAACGGAGACACAAGTATTGCTATAAACCTAATGCTTTCAAGCAGGTTGTAAAGCACTGTGCCAAGTCTTTCTTTTTTATCCTCGTCCTTAGCCAAAACCCAAGGTGCAGTTTCGTCTATATATTTATTGCTTCTTCTTGCAAGTGACAAAATAGCCTCTAAAGCGTCGCTTACTCTGTACTTGCTTAAAAGCTTGTCAACATTTTCAACAGCAGCCAAGGCAGCATCTTTAAGCTGCTCGTCTAAAGGCTCCTGTGCAGTAGGTGCCATAACCTGTCCGCCAAAATACTTGTTGCTCATAGCAACTGTTCTGTTCACCAAATTGCCTAAGGTGTTGGCAAGGTCGGAGTTGTATCTTTCAAATACTGTTTCGTAGGTAATAGAACCGTCTGAAACATATGGCATTTCGCTTAGCAGATAGTACCTTACGGCGTCAACGCCAATAAGCTTTACAAGGTCTTCGGCATAAATAACATTGCCCCTTGATTTACTCATTTTGTCAGAGCCAAACAGCAGCCAAGGGTGTGCAAACACCTGCTTTGGCAAAGGCTCGCCAAGTGCCATAAGCATAATAGGCCAATAGATAGTGTGGAAACGCAGAATGTCTTTACCGATAATATGAACATCTGCCGGCCAATACTTTTTATAATTGTCACCGCTGCCGTCAGGGCTGTAGCCAAGGGCAGTAATATAGTTGGAAAGTGCGTCTATCCAAACATAAACAACATGGTCAGGGTCAAAGTCAACCGGAATACCCCACTTAAAGGATGTTCTTGAAACGCACAAGTCCTGCAAACCCGGCTTAATAAAGTTGTTTACCATTTCATTTTTACGCTGCTCAGGGAATATAAAATCAGGATTGTCCTCAATATATTTTTCAAGCTGCTTTTGGTATTTTGACATTCTAAAGAAATATGCTTCTTCTTTTGCCTTTTTTACCTCTCTGCCACAGTCAGGGCATTTACCGTCAACAAGCTGTGACTCTGTCCAAAAGCTTTCGCACGGGGTACAGTACATACCCTCGTAGCAGCCTTTGTAAATGTCGCCCTGCTCATACAGCTTTTTAAATATTTTTTGTACAGCCTTTTCGTGGTAATCGTCTGTTGTTCTTATAAAATGGTCATAGGTAGTGTTAAGCAGGTCGCAGGTTTCTTTTATTTCGCCTGCTACCTTGTCTACATATTCCTTTGGAGTAACTCCGCTTTTCTTTGCGTATTCTTCTATTTTCTGACCGTGCTCGTCGGTTCCTGTAAGGAAGAAAACATCATACCCCTGCATTCGCTTATACCTTGCGATGGCGTCTGTCATAACAATTTCGTAGCTGTTGCCTATATGCGGCTTACGAGAAGTATATGCTATTGCAGTAGTAATGTAATATTTCTTTTTACACATTCTGTTTACCTCCTAGCTTTATGTTAAACAATGTGTCTGTGCAGTAGATATTATATCATTACATACGCTTTTAAACAAGACTGTTTGCCTATTTTTTCATATAGCCTTTGCATACACTGCCTGTAATGTAAAAAACATAACAAAATAAGCCGAAATTCTAAATTATTCTTTGCAGGCACTTGAATAAACAGGAAAAAATGCTTATAATGATAGGGTAAAAAAAGAAGCACTTTTTACAAAAAACAAATAAAGCGAAAGGAGTAGCACACATGATTTATTCTAAAGAAGTTGAAAATATGTGCACTGTAGCAAAGGGCCCTAAGCACGGTCCTGCACCTATTCCTGAAGAGGGTAAATGGGTAAAATCTTATGAAATTAAAGACATATCCGGCCTGTCACACGGTATTGGCTGGTGTGCACCACAGCAGGGTGCCTGTAAGCTTACACTTAATGTAAAAGAGGGTATAGTTGAAGAGGCTCTTGTTGAAACTATAGGTTGCTCAGGTATGACACACTCAGCTGCTATGGCTGCTGAAATTTTGCCTGGCAAAACTCTTTTGGAGTGCCTAAACACAGACTTAGTATGTGACGCTATTAATACAGCTATGAAAAACATTTTTGAGCAGCTTGTTTACGGCAGAAGCCAAACAGCTTTCTCTGAGGGTGGTCTTCCTATCGGTGCCGGCCTTGAGGATCTTGGTAAGGGACTTCGTTCACAGGTTGGTACAATGTTCAGTACAAAGGCAAAGGGCGTTCGTTACATGGAGATGGCTGAGGGTTATGTTCTAAAGACAGCTCTTGACGAAAACGACGAGGTTATCGGCTACCAGTTTGTTAAGCTGGGTAAAATGCTTGAGGACATTCGCCACGGTGTTAGCCCTGATGAAGCATACAAAAACAACATCGGTCAATATGGTCGTTTCGACGGTGCGGCTAAGTACATTGACCCTCGTGAAGAATAATTGGTAAGGAGGAACTTAATCATGGCAGTTACATTTGAAAGTATGGACAGAAGAATGCCTAAAATTGAGAAATGCCTTGCTGAATATGGTATTGCAAATCTTGAAGAGGCAAGACAGCTATGTCTTGACAAAGGCTTCGACCCTTATGAAATCGTAAAGAGCGTTCAGCCAATCGCTTTTGAAAACGCAGGCTGGGCTTACACACTTGGCTGTGCTGTAGCAATTAAGAAGAATGTTGCAACAGCGGCAGATGCAGCAGAGGCTATCGGTATTGGTCTTGAGGCATTCTGTATTCCTGGTTCTGTTGCAGAGCAGAGAAAGGTTGGCTTGGGCCACGGTAATCTAGGTGCTATGCTGCTTAGAGATGAAACAAAGTGCTTTGCTTTCTTGGCAGGTCACGAAAGCTTTGCGGCTGCTGAGGGTGCTATCGGTATTGCAAGAAACGCCAACAAGGCAAGAAAGGAGCCTTTGCAGGTTATCCTAAACGGTCTTGGTAAAGACGCAGCTTACATTATTTCAAGAATCAACGGCTTTACATATGTTCAAACACAGTTTGACTATTTCACAGGCGAGCTTAACATTGTTAAGGAAACAGCTTACTCAGACGGTGAAAGAGCTAATGTTCGCTGCTACGGTGCTGACGATGTTCGTGAAGGCGTAGCAATTATGCAGAAGGAGAATGTCGGCGTATCTATTACAGGTAACTCAACAAACCCAACTCGTTTCCAGCACTTGGTTGCAGGTACATACAAAAAGTGGGCTATTGAGAACGGCGTTAAGTACTTCTCTGTTGCAAGCGGCGGCGGTACAGGCCGTACACTTCACCCTGATAATATGGGTGCCGGCCCTGCTTCATACGGCTTGACAGACTCTATGGGCCGTATGCACGGTGACGCTCAGTTTGCAGGCTCGTCTTCTGTTCCGGCTCATGTTGAGATGATGGGACTTATCGGTATGGGTAACAACCCTATGGTTGGCGCTACAGTTGCTTGTGCAGTTGCTGTATACGAGGGACTGAATAAGTAATTTCTTACTTTAAGAATAATTTTGGCGGTTTGCTTATGCAAGCCGCCTTTTTGCAGTTAAAATTAATTCTCTGCGGCAGTCTGCTGCCAACGCACTATTTAATTAAACAGTATTTCCTCATCTCGGCTGCCACAAGAAAAGCATTTATGGCGGGGCGTACAATGCAGCAGCTTTTAAGCTGTAAAATGTAAATTTATTTTGACTATTTAAAAAGCTAGTGCAATTTATGGGCGAATATGGTAAAATAAAATGGTATTTGTGTGTCCGCACGCCACTGCAGCAATGTAAATATGTATATAAAACAGCGAGGTATTAAATGACTTACTCCAAGGATATACGCTGTGAAGCTCTTGCTCACGGCAATAAAAAATCGAGATACGGTCTTAGGGCGTTTTTACTGGGAATACTATTTGCCACAGTAATATTTTTACCTTTTATAATTTATGACAACGGATTGTTTTTATATTACGGTGACTTTAATGTACAGCAAATTCCGTTTTATCAGCTTGTACATGACACAATACGCAGTGGTAATATCGGCTGGAGCCACCATACCGACCTGGGGGCAAACATAATAGGCTCCTACTCCTTTTATCTTATCGGCAGTCCGTTTTTTTGGCTGACTCTGCCTTTTCCAAGCGAGGCCGTGCCGTACCTTATGGGGCCCCTGCTTATACTGAAAACAGGCTGTATGTCCTTTACGGCATACATATTTTTAAGAAGATACACCCGCAACAAAAGCTATGCCGTACTGGGCGGACTGCTGTACGCCTTTTCCGGCTTTACCTGCTTTAATATATTTTTCAACCATTTTCACGAGGCTATGATAATTTTCCCACTGCTTTTGACGGCGGTTGATGAAATGTTTGAAAATAACCGTCGTGGTTTGGTAGCACTGGCTGTATTTGGAAGCTGCCTTATGAACTACTATTTTTTTGTAGGTCAGGTAGTATTTGTAATTATATACTGGTTTGTTAAGATTTTTGCCGGCGGCTATAGGTTTAAAATTAAAAACTTTATCTGCCTTATATTCGAGTCTGTAATAGGTCTTTTGGCAACAGCTGTAATAACTATACCGGCTATACTCTGTATAATGGGCAATTCCCGTATAGGCAACACCCTTAACGGCTGGAACGCTTTGGTTTATGACTGTCCGCAAAGATACCTGAATATTTTTACAGCATATCTTTTCCCTCCCGAGCTGCCGGCTTACCCTACCTTTACTCCCGACTCAAACACAAAGTGGGGCTCACTGGCGGGCTGGCTGCCTTTGTTCAGCGTGTCGGGCGCAATTGCCTTTATGACAAGCCGCAAAAAGCACTGGCTAAAAAAGCTGATACCAATACTTGTTTTAATGGCGTTTGTGCCTATTTTAAACAGCTCGTTCCAGCTGTTTAACCAACAGTATTATGCACGCTGGATGTATATGCTTGTTCTTATGATATGTCTGGCAACTGTAATGGCACTGGAAAACACGCAAAGTAATTCTGACAGGCTTGCAGAAGAGGTTAATCCAAACAGCTTTAAGGTAAGGTGGGCACCTGCCATAGGGGTAACAACAGCGTTTACTCTGCTGCTTACAGCGGCCATAGGCTTTATGCCTGTTGCTGAGGAGAGCCTTTCCGGAAGCGAAACAATTAAGTTGGGGCTGATGGACGACTGCTTTAGATTTTGGCTGTACTGTGCCATAGCACTGGCGTCACTTGTAATACTTATAGTGATAATGGCTGTTTTTTCAAAAAAGAAAAAGCTCCTGCCTGTTGTGTGTATTATAGCGGTGGGGATTATATCGGTTGGCTACACTGTAACCGAAATTGCCATGGGTAAATCTCATGGCTACGATTCAAAAAATTATATGCAGGCCCTTGTAATAAACCATGAGGATGACTTTGACATTCCGCAGAGTGACATTACCCGCACAGATTTTTACCAAATGATGGACAACTCTGCAATGTTCTGGAAAATTCCTACCATACAAACCTTTCACAGTATTGTACCCGGCTCTGTAATGGAATTTTATAATGACATAGGCATAAATCGTGATGTTGCATCAAGACCTGATGCAACCGACTATGCACTGCGTTCTCTTACATCTACAAGATGGCTTATAGACTATACCAAGGATTCCAATTCCTTCAGCACCACAGGTGGGGCTACTGCAATGCCGGGCTGGAAATACTATGACAAGCAAAGCGAGTTTGACATATGGGAAAATGAATACTATATACCAATGGGCTTTAGCTACGACAGCTATGTTTCAAAAAAAGACTACGACAGCTGCACCGACAGCGAAAAAACAAGACTAATGCTAAAGGCAATGGTGCTTACCGACGAGCAAATGGAGAAATACAGCTTTGCGGCGCTTAATAAAACAAGCTCAAGCAGCTTTACATATACAAAAGACCAATATTACAAGGACTGCAAAAACCGCAAAAAGCAAAGCTGCAGCAGCTTTGAATACAACAACACCGGCTTTACTGCAGAGATTGACCGTACAGCCTGCAATCAAAATACACTGCTGTTTTTCAGCGTGCCTTATGAGGATGGCTGGTCAGCACAGGTAAACGGCAAGAATGTTGACATTGAAAAAGTAAATGTAGGCTTTATGGCAATAGAGGTGCCTGCAAATCAGGTTTGTAAAATAGCCTTTACCTATAACACACCGGGCTTAAATGCAGGAATAATTATAAGCATTGCAGCAAGTGCTGTGTTTATCATTTATATTTTACTGGTTAAAAATTATAAAAAAATAATATCCGCATTTAAGGCAGGCAAGTCCGTTAAGCAGGTTGAACAGACCGATTCAGAGAATTAATAAATTGCGTTTTATTACGATTAGCCAATAACATTTTTATATAAAATATTTAACAGTAATGAAACTACTAACGAATAAATAAAATCCGATTAGGAAGAAGTAATTATAATGAACAAAGCCTTAGAAAACAACAATTCACACAAAGAACAGACAGCAAAAAGTAAACCGTACAGGGCAACGGCCCTGCTATAAAATTCCTTTGCACTGTTTTCTGACTTTTAAGCTTTTTAACGGAGGTAACTGATATGTCTTTTGGTGAGAAAATTCTTGAATATAAGAACGATATTTTAAATGATCTTGCAAGCCTTGTGGCTATTGACTCTGTTTCTGTAGAGGGCAGTGAAAAGCCCCGCCAAGCACTTGAATATATGCTGGCACGTGGCACGGAAATGGGGCTTAAAGCAAAAAATGTTGACAATATAGCCGGTCACTTGGAGTACGGCACAGGCAAGAGGCTATGCGGCGTACTTACGCACCTTGATGTTGTGCCTGCCGGTAAGGGCTGGAGCGTGCCTCCCTTTGCACTTACCCAAAAAGACGGCAGACTATACGGCAGAGGCGTAGCAGACGACAAAGGCTCAGCTGTAGTAGCTATGTACTGTTTAAAAGCACTGCTTGACAACGGCATAAATGCCAACAGCACCATAAGACTTATTATGGGTACAACAGAGGAAACAGGTATGACCGATGTTAAGCATTATTTTTCTAAGGAGCGGGTACCCGATATAGGCTTTACTCCCGATTCTGACTATGGTATCTGTAATTGTGAAAAGGGTATCCTTCAAATTTCCGTAACGGGAAAAAACGACAGCAAAATAATAAAAGCTGCCACAGGCGGCAGTGCCGTAAACGCTGTACCGGACAGCTGTATATTTACCCTAAGCCAAGAAATTACCATACCGAAAAATTGCTGTGGCAATTTTACCACAGAGTACAAAAACGGTACCGCAAGGCTAACCTCAGAGGGCAGTGCCGCACACGCTATGGAGCCGTACAAGGGCTTTAACAGTATTACTCATGCAGTTAATATGCTGTGCAGTCTTTACAGCGGCAATGAAATCGGCAGTATGCTGCAATTTATAAATGAATGTATAGGCGTTAAAACAGACGGCAGTCCTATGGGACTTAATCTAAACGACCAACAGTCCGGCAGTCTGACAATGAACTTAGGCGTTATTAATATTGACAGTGAAAACGCTGCTGTAAAAATAGACCTGCGTTACCCTGTAAGTGCCTGCTACGACAGTATTGCAGACACTATTAAGAGCTGTGCCGAAAAATATGGGCTGAGTGTAAGCGTCGACAGCCATTTAGCACCGCTGAATGTTCCTGCAGACAGCAGGGTTATTGCCACACTGCAGCAGGCTTATAAGGAGATTACAGGTGAAATGCCTAACCTGTACTCTACAGGCGGCGGAACATATGCACGCTCACTGAAAAACAGAGGCGTTGCCTTTGGGCCTGTATTTTCAAACGACTGCTCAAATATGCACAAGCCTGACGAATCACTAAACACAGAAAATTTTCTGCTGCACGCACAAATATGTCTTGAGGCTATGTACAGAATGTTTACACAATAATTTTTAATTTAGATTTTTAACTTAGATTTTTAACTTAGGATGTGATGTATATGACCGCAGAGGCGTCATTAAAAAAGCAGGCAAAGTCTATACTTGCACAAAATAACTGGGTAAAATCAATAGTAGGCGGGCTATGCTCAATGTCTGTTTTGGGGGCATTTTTAATTATTTTCAACTTTGCCTCAATGTATTTGTCAGAGGATATTTTAAAAAAGCCTGTGGAGCTGGGAATTAACATTGCCATATCCGTAGCGGCACTGGTAGTGTTTATACTTCTTTCTCCCGTATACACCGGTTACATTAGGTTTATTGCCCAATGCAGGGGACGGGAAACAGGAGATATTAAAGATGTTTTTTATTACTTTCAGCGTGGAAAATACGCAGATACCGTACAGCTTAATTTGCTGCTTACCCTAAAAAAAACAGCACTTGTTATTTTGTTTTTCATACCGGCTGCCGCCGCAATTACCTGTGGAGAGTTTTTCACAGATATAAAAACAATTTTACAAATATGCGCAATGTGGCTGCTTATTTTGGGTGCTTTGGGTTACTTTTTAATATCCAGATTTTACTCTTTGGCACAGTATTTGTATGTATCTGACTTTCACTACCGCAAGGAAAGAGAGCTTGTAAGGGCGTCGTCATACATTGTAAGGAAAAACTTCAGCAAAATTATAAGCGTATATATCTCTTTTATACCTTGGATGCTTCTTTGCTTCTTTGCAATTCCTGCCGTAATGGTGTACCCTTACTTTAAACATACAACAGTGCTAAGTTACTCATACATTTATGAGCTTGAAAACGAAAATCCTATGTCGCCTTATTACCACTCGAATTATCCTTTGGGCGAAAATACCGATGAAGCTCCAACTGAAGACACAGCCCGGTTTACCAACAATGCTGTATCTGACATTCCACCGCAAGGTGCTCAAGATGACAAAATTCCACAGGAAAGCTTAACACAAGGTACTCAAGACGACAAAATGTCGCAGGAAAGCTTAACACAAGGTACTCAAGACAACAAAACATCACAGGAGAGCCTGTCACAGGGCAATCAAGATGAATGTTTATCACAAGAAAGCCTGCCGCAAATTAATCAAGACGACTGCCTATCGACTGAAAATCCGTCAAATAATCCTGCACAGTCAAGTCCCGATGCAACAAACAACAATATTTGCAGTTAATTTGCACAAAGCAGAGTGATTATTATTACAATATTTTACAATATTTTTGAATAAGTATAAGTAAACGCTAAAAAAACTTTATTCTCTTACAACAAAGTGGTATAATAACATATTATACTGGGTAGTGGGCAGTTTTTTGGCGGCTATTCTAACCGGCAGAATTTTAAACAGACTTAAAATGTCGCAGCATTTCAGTCATCAAATAAAAGCAAGACTGTTATGCCTATTGCCGTTATTGTTGTTTTTATATTTGCTCTTATATTTACACAGTCGTCAACAGGGTGGTATTATTTTATGTTGGTAACACTATGCGTTATTGCGTATAACGAACAGGATTCTTTACCAAAGCTGTTTAAAGCTATTGAAAATCAGGTTTATGACCACAAAAAAATAGAGCTGGTGCTTGTAGACAACGGTTCCACCGACAACACAAAGAATGTTATGGAGAATTTTTCTAATAATTCTGACTTTTTTGATGTTAGGGTTATTTCCCGCACCCGTGGTAATCAGGCACAGGGCTGGAACACTGCCCTGCTGAACACAAAGGGAAACATAATTATTAAGGTTGACGCCCATGCAATTATACCGGAGGATTTTGTTAAAAACAATGTTGAGGTAATGTCAGAGGGCGAGTTTGTTTGCGGCGGCGGCAGACCAAACCTGCCTATGCAGGACAAGCCCTGGGACAACACCCTGCTTGCGGCAGAGGAATGTATGTTTGGCGGCAGCTATGCCAAATACCGCAGCCCACAGACTAAAAACGAGTACATTAACAGTATTTTTAACGGAGCATACCGGCGTGAGGTTTTTGCAAGGGTAGGGGGCTTTAACGAGGCTCTGGGCAGAACAGAGGACAACGAATTTCATTACAGAGTTACAAAGGCAGGCTATAAAATTTGCTGTTCGCCTAAGATAACCTCTTACCAATACATCAGAAGCAGTCTGCCAAAAATGATAAAACAAAAATACAGCAACGGCTATTGGATTGGTTTAACTGCCAAGACCTGCCCGCAGTGCCTTTCCCTGTTCCACTTTGTACCATTTGCATTTGTAATGGCATTGCTGATATTTGGGGCTTTTGCCCTATGTGCAGTTACACTGCCTCTTGCAGTTATACTTGTTGCGTATTTTCTGTTTGACTGCTTTATTACCTTTAACGCCTTTAGGAGCGGCAAGGTCTGCGTGCAATTTTTATTACTGCCGTTTATTTTTCCGCTTTTGCACATTTCCTACGGAATAGGCACTTTGGTGGGTATATTACATTTGCCTATTCGGAAAGATAATCTTAACAGTGCCAAAAGGCGTATAAGAGAGGTTAAGCATTATTACTTAGAAAACTAGCAGTGCACTGCATTATATAAATTACAAACATAAGTTATATTATAACGGCCTGAATTAAAACAGCCTGTTTTGCTGCCGTTATAATAGCACAAGGAGAGTGTAGCATTTTAAATGGAACTGGTTGAATTTACTGGTCAACAGCTGCGAGAGCTACAGTTAAAAGAGCTGGACACATTAATATATTTTAAAGAGTTTTGTCAAAAGCACAATTTACTTTTCTATTTTTGCGGAGGCTGCTGCATAGGCTCCCTCAGGAACAAGGGCTTTATCCCGTGGGATGATGACATAGATGTTTTTATGCCAAGGGAGGATTATGAAAAGCTGCCAAAGCTATGGGAAAAATATTCTGAAAACAAGCGTTTTCTTTGTTTGAAAACTGACGATAATATTTTCACAGGAAACACCTTTACCACTATAGTAGACACCAGCGGCACCTGTGTAAAAGCCAATCAGGCCCATCTTGATATACCGCACGGCTTGGTTATGGATGTTTTTCCGTTGGACGGCTGCCCTGAAGGCTTTAAAAGGAAAAAGCAAAAAGTATGGGCAATGGTTTACTCGCTGTTTTTGGCACAGGTTGTACCTGAAAATCACGGCGGAGTGCTTGCCCTTGGCAGCAAGGTTTTACTGGGCGTTTTTCGCAGTAAAAAGGTACGAAGCAAAATATGGCATACTGCACAAAAGCATATGAGCAAATACCCTATAAGCCAATGCAGTAAAATTACCGAGCTGTGTGCCGGCCCTCACTATATGCAGTGCGAATACCCTAAGGAGGCCTTTGCCAATGCAGTTTACAAGGAGTTTGAGGGCTTGGAAATGCCAATTCCGGTTGGCTATGATGTTTACTTAAAAACAGCCTTTGGCGACTATATGGCTGTGCCGCCAAAGGACAAGCAAAAGCCGCACCACGATGTTGTATACTGCAACATTAACCAAAGCTGTTATGACTTTAAAAATCCGTTTTTAAATACAAAGACCAAGGATAATTAATTAAAATATGATTAAAACTTAATTTAATGGGGGTTTTAAAATGATTTATGGAGCAATTCTTGCCGGCGGAAGCGGCACAAGAATGCATGTGTCTTCTATGCCGAAGCAATTTCTGCCGCTAAGAGGCAAGCCTATTATAATTCATACTCTTGAGAAAATGCTTGCCTGCAACAAATTTCACGCTGTGTATCTGGGAGTACACCCAAGCTGGATGTCGTATATGTACGATTTGCTTGACAAGTACAACATTGAAACAGACCGTGTGCGTTTGGCACAGGGCGGTGAAACCAGAAACGGTACTATATTTAAAATTATTGACGAAATAAAGCGTGACTACGGCGAAAATGACGACGATATTATAGTAACTCACGACGCTGTGCGACCTTTTGTAACATTAAGAATAATAGAGGAGAATATTGCCGCTGCCGAAACCTACGGTGCCTGTGACACAGTTGTATGTGCTACGGACACAATAGTCCGTTCGGAAAACGGGGAAGAAATATCTGAAATTCCTAACCGTGAATTTATGTATCAGGGACAAACTCCGCAGTCCTTTAAAATAAAGCTGCTAAAGGAGCTTTATTCACAGCTTACAAACGAAGAAAAGGAAACACTTACAGACGCTTGCAAAATATGCGTAATTAAAAATGTTCCGGTAAAGCTGATTAAGGGTGAAACATTAAATATGAAAATCACCACTGTAAACGACTATGAAATAGCCGAGGTTATAGCCGGAGGTATTAAACTTGATTAATTATATTTATCAGCTTATTAATCCGCAGTTTTTTTCTATTAAGCTATGTGATGTAAATACAGACGGAAAGGTGCTTGTACGGCCTAAGTATATGTCTATATGCCATGCTGACCAAAGGTACTACCGTGGTCAACGTGATATGAAAATTCTTTCAAAAAAGCTGCCCATGGCACTTATACACGAGTGCTGCGGTGAGGTTTTGCATGACGATACAGGCACATTTAAATCCGGTCAGCTGGTGGTTATGATACCCAACACACCTACAAGAAAATTAAACTATATTTATGAGAATTATGACGAAAAGTCAAAGTTTCTTTCAAGCTCCGACGACGGCTTTATGAGGGAGTTTGTGGATCTTTCCCCTGACAGGGTGGTTCCCTGCGATGGTATACCGCCGCACATTGCGTGCATAACGGAGTTTTACAGTGTAGCTCTGCATGCTGTGGAGCGTATGCAAAACTTTGCACACAGTCACCGTGACGAAATTGCAATACTGGGTGACGGGCCCCTTGCATATGTAGTGGCAAGCTCTATACGGGAGCGTATACCAAAGGCCCACATAACGGTTATAGGCAGGCGTGTACGCAAGCTGGAAAGATTTTCGTTTGTAGATAAAACCTATTTGGCGTATGATTTACCAAAGAACTACAGCTGCGACCATGCCTTTGAATGCTGCGGAGGCGAGGGCAGCTATGACGCTATAAACGATATAATTACGCATATACGCCCACAGGGCACCGTTTTGCTTATGGGAGTAAGCGAAAACCAGATTCCAATAGACACACGAACCATTCTGGAAAAGGGGCTTACCATTGTGGGAAGCAGCCGCTCCGGTAAAAAAAATTTTGAGGATGCAGTGGCACTTATGCAAACCCAGCGTATAAGACGCCGTTTGGGAAGTATAATTTATGAGGACGCACCTGTAAGAAACATTGACGATATTCACAGGGTATTTGCTACTGACCAGGACACACCCTTTAAAACCGTTTTTCAGTGGAACCTGTAAACAAAAAATATTACAAAAACCGAGTATAACATTTATATTTCTGTACATATCTACAAAATATATTAATTTGTTTTAAAAACTCGTTAAAAATCATTTATTTTTTTCAATTTAGCTGATATAATTCAAGTTGTCATGTAAAAACTTCATATTTGTTTTACATAATTCACACACCGAATGAAGGGAGTTCTTGTTTTGCCTAACAAAGATAGAACATCATCAAAAGGAAAAAAACAAGCAAAAAAAACAAAGACTAAAAGGACTAAAACCAAACGCCCGGTATGGAAAACAGCCTTGCTGTGCTTTTTGTGCTTGGTAATGCTGGTATCAGGCGTAGGTATGATTTATTTTTATAATATTGTAGGGTCTGTTAATTATAAGCCTATCCATGAAAATTCAAATAAAAATAAAACCTCTTCCTTAACATCAAGCGGCGACCCTTCGCTGGACTTGTTTAACGGAGATTTGCTTAATGACCCCATGATTTTAAACATTATGGTTTACGGTGAAGACTCGGGTGTAGACAGCGACAACCCTTACGGCAGAAGTGATACTATGCTTATGGTTTCAATAGACAACCGCCACAAGAAGGTTAAGCTGACATCATTTATGAGAGATATGTGGGTAACTATACCTTATACCGACGAAGCCGGCAACGAGCACGGCTTTGACAAGCTGAATGCGGCTTATTCACTGGGCGGTGCAGAGCTTTCGGTAAAAACCATAGAATCTAACTTTGGCGTTGATATTGACAGATATGCTATTGTAGATTTTAAAAGCTTTAAGAGTATTATTGATACTCTAGGCGGTATTGATATAACACTTACTCAGGACGAAATTGACTATATTAACTGGCAAACCTATCTGAATAATCAATCAGAGGAAAGATATGAAATAACAGACGAGCCGGGTGTTGTACACCTAAACGGCAGACAAGCACTGTGGTATGCTCGTGACAGAGGCTATGAGGAAAAGAAGCACCCTGAATTTGTAGTGCCCGGCAATGACTTTGACAGAACAAGCCGTCAGCGTAACCTTATGAAAACTCTTATGAAGGAGTTTAAGTCTGCCAGCCTTACAGACATTGTAAAAATAGTAAGCGAAATCGGCCCTATGATTACCACAAACCTAAAGAAGGACGAGATTACAACTCTTGTTGCAAATTCATTAACCTATCTTTCATACGACACCGAGGAAATGGGACTGCCGACAGGCGACTGCTACAAATTCAGCCGGACTGCCGATCAGCAATCTATACTGGAAATTACCGACCTGCAGCTTTTGAGAACACATTTGGCTAAATTTATTTTTGGCGAGAAGTCGGTTATTGAAAACAACTCGGAAATTACAACAGACCCTGCTACAGACCCCGCTACGGAAATAGTTGCAAGCGGCGGCGAGTAAATAAAAGCAATAATTATAACCTACCCACAGTAACCATACAAAGCTGTGGGTATTTTACCGTGGTAAAATCGGTTTACATTTTACCTTTATTGTGGTAAAATGCTACTTGACACTTAAACATATACTATAGGGTGATAATAATGGAACATAGACGAATAGTTATAAAGGTAGGAACATCTACTTTAACATATGAAAACGGAAAGCTGAATCTGCGTAGACTGCAAAAGCTGTGCAGAGTAATAAGCGACCTGCAGAATTCCGGAAATGAAATTGTTTTAGTAAGCTCCGGTGCGCTAAGCGTAGGAGTTGGCAAGCTGGGACTGAAGGAAAGGCCCATAACAACATCACAAAGGCAGGCCGTAGCCTCTGTAGGTCAATGTGAGCTTATGTTTATGTATGACAAAATTTTCGGGGAATACAACAACACTGTAGGTCAGGTACTATTAACAAGACGAGTAATAGATGATCCAAGGCTGCGTGAAAATGCCTATAATACATTTGAAGAGCTTATTAATATGTGCATTATTCCGGTTGTAAACGAAAACGATACTGTAGCTACAGACGAAATTGCCGGAGCAAACTTTGGCGACAACGATATGCTGTCTGCCCTTGTAGCAAGAGTTGTTAATGCCGACCTGCTGATTATACTAACGGACATTGACGGGCTTTACGAAACTAATCCTAAGGAGGATCCATACGCAAAGCTGCTGAAAAGAGTACCTGAAATTACAGAGGAAATTAAGCATATGGCAGGCGGAAGCTGCTCTAACCGTGGTACAGGCGGTATGTCCACTAAGGTAGCTGCGGCAGAGGTAGCTACTAAAGCAGGCATAGAGTGCTGTGTTTTAAACGGCAGCAACCCCGATGTGCTTTATGACATTATGGAGGGACATAATCCGGGAACTATATTTGAAGCACACAGTAATTAAATTTATTTTCGGCTCTGCTTTTAAATGAATTTATCAATTTGCAAGAGGGAACAGCACAGGCTGTTCTCTCTGTTTTGCTTAATTTAATTTTTCTATTCGGCGTCCCTTTAAAAATTAATTATAGATGGATAAAAGATGCCATAGTAAGGTATCTGCCCGACACGCTTTTGCTGCTTATAAGGCATATTTATAACCTTGCAGTAAAATCATTTTAAAGGTGCTATTTTGCAAGACTTGGAATAATGAACAATTTTTCTGTATAAATGTTGTTAAGGTTAATAACCTATTGTTGCTTGACTTAGGCAGAGTTATGCTCTATACTTAGTAGGTACGCTGAACATAAAACATACTATATATTGTGTTACAGGGTTATTCATTACACAATTTATGCCAACTATGTAAATAAGGAAAAAATGAAATGGAGGATATGAAGCATGATTGAATACATCTTTAAGAGAGATGGAAGAAAAGTTAAATTTGACCTTCAAAAAATAACTGACGCCATTTTTAAGGCGGCACAGGCAGTAGGCGGAAACGACTACCAGGAGGCCCAAAGACTTGCTTTAGCAGTTGAGGACGCTTTGGAAAAGGAATGCGGTGATATTCCCACTGTAGAGCATGTGCAGGACACAGTTGAAAAAACACTTATTGAAAGCGGACACGCAAGAACCTCAAAGGAGTATATTTTATACAGAGCGGAACGCACAAGAGTGCGTGAAATGAACACAAAGCTGATGAAGATATACGAGGATCTTACCTTTAAGTCAGCTAAGGACAATGATGTTAAGCGTGAAAATGCAAATATAGACGGCGACACAGCTATGGGCACTATGTTAAAGTACGGTTCGGAGGGTGCTAAGCAGTTCTACGAAATGTATATTTTGAACCCAAAGCACGCCGAGGCTCATCGCAACGGAGATATTCATATTCATGATCTAGATTTTCTTACATTGACAACAACCTGCTGTCAAATTGATATAGACAAGCTGTTTACGGGCGGTTTTTCAACAGGTCACGGCTTTTTAAGAGAGCCTAACGACATTGCCAGCTATGCTGCTCTTGCTTGCATTGCAATACAAAGCAACCAGAACGATCAGCACGGCGGTCAGAGCATACCTAACTTTGACTATGGTATGTCAAAGGGCGTTGCCAAAACCTACCGCAGAATTTACAGACAAAATCTGCTAAGAGCGGCCGAGCTGTTGGTTGACAGTGAAACTGCGGTAGACGATGTTAAGGACATTGCAGACACAGCCGAGGCAAACAGCAACGCCACACCAAAGCTTGACGACGGCGAGGTATATATGGCAGAGGAGCTAAAGCTGCTTACTGAAAAATACGGTGAACAGCTTGCAGGAAGACTGCAGCGCTTTGCGTTTAAGCACGCCAACACAGAAACTGACCGTGCAGTTTACCAGGCTATGGAGGCATTTGTACACAACCTAAACACTATGCATTCCCGTGCAGGTGCTCAAATTCCGTTTAGCTCTATTAACTACGGTACAGATACTACTCCTGAGGGCAGAATGGTTATTAAAAATGTACTGTTGGCAACAGAAGCCGGTTTGGGTAACGGTGAAACACCAATATTCCCTATACATATTTTTAAGGTTAAGGACGGTATAAACTATAACCACACAGACCCTAACTATGACCTGTTTAAGCTTGCCTGCAGAGTCAGTGCAAAAAGACTTTTCCCTAACTTCTCATTTATTGACGCTCCGTTCAACCTGAAATACTACAAGGAAGGACATCCCGAAACTGAGGTTGCATATATGGGCTGTCGTACAAGAGTTATGGCTAACCATTACGACCCTACCAGAGAGATTGTAAACGGCAGAGGCAACCTAAGCTTTACATCTGTAAACCTGCCTAGACTTGCTATTTTAAGCAACGGAAATATAGACTTTTTCTATGAGCAGCTTGACAGAAAGATAGACCTTATTATAGACCAGCTTCTTGACAGATTTAAAATTCAGTCTGCAAAGCTTGTTCGCAACTATCCGTTCCTAATGGGACAGGGCATATGGCTTGACAGCGACAAGCTTGGCCCTAATGACAGCGTTGGCGAGGTGCTGAAGCACGGTACATTGACACTGGGCTTTATAGGACTGGCTGAGTGCCTAAAGGCCCTAGTAGGCAAGCACCACGGCGAAAGCAAGGAGGCACAGAACCTTGGACTTGAAATTGTAGGCTATATGAGAAGGAGAATGGACGAGGCTACAGAAAAATACGGACTCAACTTTTCGCTTATAGCCACACCGGCCGAGGGACTTTCGGGCAGATTTGTAAGAATGGACGCTGAAAGATTTGGCAAAATTCCGGGTGTAACAGACAGAGCCTACTACACAAACAGCTTCCATGTTCCTGTTTACTACAATATTTCCGCCTATGATAAAATTAAAACAGAAGCCCCTTACCACAGTCTTACAAACGGCGGACATATTTCTTATATTGAGCTTGACGGTGATCCGACAGAAAATCTGGAGGCTTTTGAAAAGGTTGTTCATGTTATGAAGGAGTGCGGCATTGGCTATGGCTCTATTAACCACCCTGTTGACCGTGACCCTGAATGCGGCTACACAGGCATTATTGGCGACACCTGCCCTAAGTGCGGCAGAAGTGAGTGCGACGGTCAGCATAGCTTTGAAAGAATAAGAAGAATTACCGGTTATCTTGTTGGTACAGTTGACCGCTTTAACAACGCCAAAAAGGCTGAAGTACAAGACCGTGTAAAGCACGCTGTAGGTGAAGAAATGGAGCAAATTTAAGCACCGCTTTATTAACAATTTAACAATGCTTATACCGGTATCCCTAAAAAGATAATGACAATATTAAAAACGGCACACCAAAAGCATGGTGTGCCGTTTCTGTTCTTTTATTTAAGGCTTGCTTGCTGCTGTGTTTTCTGCATTGCACTTTCCGCAGCGGCTGCAGCCGTTGCAAATTAACCGAGAGCCGCACATTTTGCAGTTTTCTCCAAAATACGGCACATACAATTCCTCCTTTGGAATTTCCATTCCCAGCGGATTGGTAAGCTTATATTCTATTGGCTTACCTGCAAAGTTCATACCGGACTTATACGCCATTTTTGCCTGTAGTCTTTTGTTTGGCAAATGATATTGCCTGCCGTCTTTTATAAACAATGTGCCTGTTTCTATAAAGCAAAAGGTAACATCGTGCTTTATACACTCACTCTGCAGCTGCTTAACCCAATCAAAACAGCAGGGACGACAGCCGTCGTAATTTTCACCGCCGCAAATAACCTGTTCTATCTGCCCGGTGGCAAGGTATTTATCTATGGTTACACTACCAATAAAAGGTGCACACATAATACCTTTGTGCTTAAATGGAAGTGACAGCATTATGGAAATTCTTTCGTCTGCCCTCTTTTGGTTTTCACAGGTCACATTAAAAAACACATTCTCCCAACCGTTACCCCAGTCGTCAGGCAAACACTCCGAAACCCTTTGCGGGCGTTTGGTAAGCAGAAAAAACTTAACATCACTGCGCTCTTTTATAATACTCCAGGCGTCCTCTCTCCATACATCTGCCTGCTCTAAAAAAAAGTCAGAGGTCATACACACACGAATTTGCTCGCCGCTTGCCACTTTAAAGGAACCATCCTTATTTTTTTGCAGTGGATAATTAAAGCCCTGCTTAGTTCGGTAAATATTACTGCCACAGCTGTTTCTCTGACTGTCTAAGTAGTACATATAGCAGTTGTCACAGCCCTCACTGCACTTTATACAGCCATGCCAAGGATTCCATATGTCGTGCATTACCTCTGCCTCCTGTTTGTAAAAATTTTTATTAATATCATAAACGGACAGCCCCATATACTGCGGAGCTGCCGTTTTTTCATCTATATTTAGTATGTAATTGACAGGTTTGGGTATTCGGTCATTGGGTTATACTTTACACCGTCGTAGCGTGTTTCAAAGTGCAAATGTGCACCGGTAGAGTGACCTGTAGAGCCTACAAAGCCCAACAGCTGGCCCGCCTCTACATAATCGCCTATAGATACCGCTATAGAGCTCATATGGGCATATACTGTCATATAGCCGTCGCCATGGTCAAGCATAACATAATTTCCGTAACCGCCTCCACAGCCACAGCTGGCGTCTTTACCCCAATTATGTATACAATCGTTATTTGCAGAGGTTACAGTACCAGACCTTGCCGCAACAACATTTGCACCGTCTATGCCTGCACTGGCAATATCAAGAGCACCATGGTTATATGAGCCTCTGTCCTCATTCCATAATGAGGTAAGGTTGTAAAAGCCCGGCACAGGCCATATGTAGCCGGTGGTGCTTGTGTTATTGTTGCCGCCGTTGCTGTTATTGTCTGAATTGACATTTTCTGAACCATCATTTGAACCGGCCGGCTGCGTTGGCTTTATAACCGGTGTTTGCGAAGAGCCACTCGGTGTAGATGAGCTAGAACCGGACGATTGGTTTTTATTTGATGACGGCTTACTGCTTGAGGCCGCACTGCTGCTTGACGATTCACTTGCCTGTTCATTTTCAAGGCGGCTATAGTAGCTCTTTATATTGTCCTCAAGACCTTGGTCGTCTGCGGCATTATCGTCTGACAGGCTGTCGGAAATTTCAGTACTTTCAGCATACAAATAATTCAGCTCTTCTTTATTAGCCTTTAGAATTTCTTCAAAGCTTGCTTTATTTTTTAGCAGCTCCTTATTTTTAGTTTCAAGCGTTTTTTTGGAATTTTCCAAAGCTCTTTGGCTGTTTTTGTTGCTGTCAATCTGCTGTGACAATGTGTTTATCATTTCAGAATCGTGTTTTGATATAACGGAAACATAGTCCATCTTGTTGAGTAAATCCGTAAAATTTTCAGCACCTAAAATAATCTCTAAATTACTTGTGGAGCCGGACATATATATTGCCCTGATTCGTTTTTTCAGCAATTCCTTGTTGTTTTTTATATCTGCATTCAAGTCCTTTATGGTAACATTGGAATTGTCAATTTCCTGCTGCAGCTGTGCAATTTCAAGCTTTGTGGATTCAATATCCTTATTAAGATCAGAGATTTGCTTAACAAGCCTTTCGTTTTCATCCTCTTTAGTGGAAATTTCGCTTGAATTATCGCTTGTATTTTGAACCTCACCGTCGGATACCGCATAAATTGACATTGTCTGCATACATATAAGAGATGCCGCTACAACAGCTAAAAATATTTTTTTCATTACTTAATCATTCCTTCCGAAATTACCAGCCTAACAGCTCGTTGCCTTCCAGCTTTAAATACTTTCTTATAGAAATTGCCGCACCTATCGCTCCCATTGCCGCACCAAACAAAACCATACCTAAAAATACATAGCCTACTACAGAATTAAAGTCAATAATAGCAATAGTTCTTGAAAGTCCGCTTTCAAGGGCGTTGCCAATACCCTCGTATACAAATTTGAGAAGTATAGAGCCTACAATTCCCGAAAGAACACCCAAACTGATACCTTCTACAATAAAAGGAATGCGTACAAAGGAGTTTGTAGCCCCTACAGACTTCATTATGCTTATCTCGAAGCGTCTTGAGTGCATTGTTGTTCTTATGGCAGTTGACACAATGAACAGAGAAACCAAGCCAAGCACCAAAACTACCCAAAAGCCTCCCACAGCAACAAAATTCTTAATTTGTGTAAAACGCTGTACCCAGTCTTTTTTATTGCTAACCTGAAGAACTCCGCTTATTTTGGAAATTTCATCAGCTGTTTTTTCATATTTAGATAAATCCTTCATAGTTATCTTGTAGGCATCCGGCAAAGGGTTGTTGTCACCCTGAAATTCACTCTTAATATTCTCCAGGCTGTCCAGACTGTCCTGCAGCTCCTTTATACCCTCCTCTTTTGGATAAAAAGAAACGCTCTCAACATTGTCATTAGATTCCAGCTGCTTTTTTATAGCCGCTTCTTTATCGCTTTTTAAATCAAAATCAAGGAATACTGTGGTAATATTTTCGTTACCGATTTCGTCAACTAATATTTGCAAATTTTGACAAAATAAGACCGCAGCTCCCGTTATTAAAAGGCAAGTAACCAATATACCTATGGACGCCATAGACATTGCACGGTTATTCCATACACTCTTAACGCCCTCGCTAAACAAATATCCAAAACCTTTCATATCTAAAACTCCTCTATAGTCCAACGCCGCTTTACTTTTTGTCGGTTTGTTCGGCAGTAATTTCAGAAATAAGCCTATCAAACCTATCTATATCCATCAGTTTTTCTTGGTTTGACGCGTGGGTATTCTCGGAATTTTGCTTGGCGTTATCTTCCGACTCAACAGCACTGTTATTTTCAGCATTATTTAATAATTCAAAAGGGCTTGGGCTATTGTCTGCATAATTGCCGCTATTATTATACGAATGCTCGGCTTTTGAAGCACCGGTATCGGAAACTACACGGCCCTGGTCAAGCTCAACAATTCTGTCGCCAAATTGCTTAACTATTTCTTTATCGTGAGTTACAACAATAACAGTTGTTCCGTCTTCGTTAATTTTCTTTAGCAGCTTTATAATTCCTATAGACATATCAAAGTCAACATTTGCCGTAGGCTCGTCTGCTATAACAACTCTTGGCTTATTTACTATTGCCCTTGCTAAGCTAACACGCTGACGCTCACCGCCTGAAAGCTGACTGGGGCGTACCTTTATTTTATGCTCTAGTCCCACCAATTTTAAAATAAACGGTACTCTTTTTCTTATCTCTGTAGGACTTGCCCCTATAACACGCATAGCAAAAGCGACATTGTCGAACACATTCATTTTGTCTATAAGTCTGAAATCCTGATAAACCATACCCATTTTTCTGCGTAAATACGGAACTTCTTTTCTTGAAAGCTTATTTATGACACGATCGTCAATTATTATATCGCCGCTTGTTGGCAGCTGCTCTCTCATTATTAATTTTAGGAGTGTGCTTTTTCCTGCTCCAGATGAGCCAACGATAAAAACAAATTCACCGTCATCAATTGTCAACGACGTTTCCTTCAGAGCATGTGTGTCACTGTCTTCGTAATCCTTTGACACATTAACAAACTTTATCATTCAATAAACCTCCTTTGACCTATATACAGCTTTATTTTACCATACATTTGCTATTCTAGCAACTAATACATATTTACAAATTTTTACTGTATATTTTATATCAAGGTAATAAAGATACCTCCTATCCGCAGTTTTTATAATATTTATTGTACAATTTTTGCTTCACTTATCCCACAGCAAAACAAGCCTCTTTTTTATACCCCAAACGGCTTTATGTAAAGCTGTAACTATAGGATAAAAATGCTTACAGTTTCACCAACCCCAAGCATTTTCTTAATCGTATTCTTCATATTTTTTCACACCAAAATCAAAAACAAGTGGCAACTTGATTATCGCCACTTGTTTCAATCAATTTTCTTTTTACGGTTTTACCCCAACTATTGACATAGAGCCTTTCTTTTTTACGGTTTTACCCCAACTATTGACATAGAGCCTTTCTTTTTTGCGGTTTTATCCCAACTCTATTGACACAGAGCCTTTCTTTTTTGCTGTTTTATCCCAACTCTATTGACACAGAGCCTTAAAATATTGCGAAAAAATCGACCACCCAAATGGGTGGTCGACCGAAATCGAGCTTAAAAACAAGCTTAATTAAATTTACTTAGAAAAATACTTTCTTCTTGTCAGAACAACTACGCCTGCAGCCATCATCAGTACTGAAAGTAGAACTGCGACAGATACGCTGTCACCTGTAGCTACCTTACCTGTAGATGTGTCGACATTGCCATTGTTGTTGCTGCTGCTGTCACCTGGAACTACAACTGATGTTGTTGGGCTGTTAGGTGTAGCAGGGCTTGAAGATGTAGGTACATCTGTTGGCTGTTCGTCCGGCTCTGTAGGAGCTGTAGGAACTGTAGGAACTGTTGGAGCTGTTGGTTCTGTTGGAACTGTTGGCTCTGTTGGAGCTGTTGGCTCTGTTGGAACTGTTGGTTCTGTTGGAACTGTTGGTTCTGTTGGAACTGTTGGCTCTGTTGGAGCTGTTGGCTCTGTTGGAACTGTTGGTTCTGTTGGAACTGTTGGTTCTGTTGGAACTGTTGGCTCTGTTGGAACTGTTGGTTCTGTTGGAACTGTTGGCTCTGTTGGAACTGTTGGCTCTGTTGGAACTGTTGGTTCTGTTGGAACTGTTGGTTCTGTTGGAACTGTTGGCTCTGTTGGAACTGTTGGTTCTGTTGGAACTGTTGGCTCTGTTGGACCTGCAATTATATTCCAAGTAACGAAACCTGTTTCAGGGTTGAAGAATACTTCTACTGTTGAGTTTTCTTCAAATGCACCAAGAACACAGTTATCAGAACCAGGAGCATCGCCATCCGGACCAAAGCTATGATCCCAAGAATGATCTTCTACTACCTTAAACTCTGTATCCTGATCCTCCATTGGATTTACACCTGTAAATACAAGCTTATATGTACCGTCAGCCTGTAGCTGCATATCATTTGTTGTATCTGCAGGGTCCCAGTTTGAACCACATAGGTTTGGTGTACCAACTACTGTGTAAGTATGTGTTGGCTCTCCTGTAGGTGCTTCTGTTGGAGCCTCTGTAGGTGCTTCTGTTGGAGCCTCTGTTGGAGCCTCTGTAGGTGCCTCTGTTGGAGCCTCTGTTGGAGCTTCTGTTGGAGCCTCTGTTGGAGCCT